>Ga0315296_10005477_pt1 | contig 10146 bp, 7 predicted proteins | sample YL17G14_18_MG_FD_203921 | JGI IMG/M metagenome (GOLD analysis project Ga0315296, IMG submission 203921) | Sediment microbial communities from Yellowstone Lake, YNP, Wyoming, USA - YL17G14_18 | ecosystem: Environmental > Aquatic > Freshwater > Lake > Sediment | place: USA: Wyoming | collected... | reverse complement strand
GAATTTATGTTTCAAACCCAGATAATCGAGAGGGATGGATTGGCTACTGCTTAAATCGCAATTTCTGGGGACAAGGCTATGCAACTGAAACAGCAAAAGTACTCCTTAAATTTGGCTTTGACCAGCTGAATCTGCATCGGATATTTGCCACATGTGACCCAGCAAACATCGCATCCGCACGTATCTTAGAAAAAACTGGCATGCAACGTGAAGGCCACTTTCGAGAGCACAAATGGGCAAAAGGAAAATGGCGTGACTCTTTATTGTACGCCATTCTCGACTACGAATGGAAGCAATTGGCGTCTACTAACATAAAATAGCGCAAATCTGAGCCCACAATGTTTTGCACAGAATTTGGCAAGGGTAAATTGGATATTCAACCTTCAACATAATACATATTTGATGCATTATGAACTTTGAAGGATACACAAAAGAAAAGCTCTGGCCCATACTCACTGAAACAGTTCACGCCCTAGTTATGTATCCAAACCACAAGTCTTACACGAGAGAAACTATTCTGAATGAAAAACCCGAAATAACACCAGCAGAATTGGCTGCAAGGTTAAAGATACCTTTGGGCGAAGCCTTGGTAATCCTCTACGAGTTAGCTGAAGAAAGACATTTGAAATCTTAGGCAGAAACGCAGGTCTATTTTTGGCGCCTTTGCCAAAATTTCTAGGTTTATCGATGTCAGGATTCTGAACTATTAGATTATTTGGACACTTGAGGCCTTAAAAGCCAAGAAAACTTCAGTGTTTAGGTTGAGTCCCATCTCGTTGAAGGAACGCTTGGTTATCTGAACAGTAAAGGTTTTTCCAACATCAACTTTAAGCCTGACAACAGAATCCATATCCAGAAGTTCAACAATTTTGCCCTTGAACATGTTTCTTGCGCTGGATTCGAAGCGGCTTTTAGACAAGATTATGTCTTCTGGACTGACAAAGACTGTAACTTCACCGACATTCTTGGCGACTGCAACTATGTGGACGCTGTTGCCAACATCTATCAGTGTTGAGCCGTTCTCAGAGATTTTTGCGGTTCCGGCAAAAGTGTTTTCGACAGCGGCGAAGCTTGCCAAAGTTTTTGAAAGCCTTCCGAAGATTTCCGTTGACGTTCCCACTTCAGTTATTCTTCCGTCTTCTATTAATGCAATGCGATGTGGCAGATTTTTGGCTTGAAACATGTTGTGCGTTGCCACAACTATTGTAGTCTTCAATTCTCGATTCGTGGTTGCTATTGCTTCCTCAATGATTGCGGCGTTTTTCGGGTCCAAGTTAGCTGTTGGTTCATCCAAGAGAAGTAGTCTAGTATTCAGCACTAAGGCTCTTGCCAACGCCACCCGTTGCTGCTCTCCACCGGATAGCTTTCTCGCAGGCCTCTTCTCGAAACCTTCTAGTCTCACGAGTTTTAGGACCTGTGCGACTTTATAGTCAATTTCGTTTTTTGTAGCTCTTCTGATTCTTAATCCATAAGCAATGTTGTCATAAACTGTCATGCTGAACAGCACAGTCTTCTGGAAGACGAGAGTACTTTCCATTCGTATTTTTTCAACGTTCTGATCGGTGACTTTTACTCCACAGAGGTGTATTTCACCGTTTGTCGGTCTCAAAATCGAGGCTAAAATCTTAAGCAACGTCGTTTTTCCAGAACCGTTAGGTCCAAGCAAGGCAAGTATTTCGCCATCAAGGATTTGCAGGTTTACGCTGTCCAAGACTGTTTTCTTGGCAAAAGTCTTTGTCACGTTTCTAAGTTCAACAATGGCTTCCATTCTCTTCCTCTCATCCTTTGGATTGCGTTCAATGCTAGGTTTATGGTAAAAACCATGGTGAGCAGTATTATCATGAGGGCGATAGATGTTCTTGGGTTGCCGAGTTGCAGTTCAATCCAGATTCCTGTGGTCAGTAGCTCCGTTTGACCGTAAATGAATCCTCCAACAAACTGGGCTATGCCCAATTCACCAATTGCACGGTTGAAGCTTGCAATGCTAGCGAGGAAAATCCCCTCAAGGGCTTCCTTCAAAACCGCAAAAGAAGCTTGGGCTTCTGAGGCTCCTAGAGTCCTGGCTAGATTTGCTATTTCTGGATCAACGGCTTCTATTGCTGTTGTGGCCAAGCTTACAATTATGGGTGTTATAAGTATGGCTTCGCCGATTATTACGGCTGTAGGAGTATACAACAAACGTAAGAAACCAAGAGGGCCGCCCTCTCTCGAAAAAGCTAAGAACAAGAGAAAGCCTAGGGCGACTGTTGGTATGCCTATCAAGGAATTAAAGATTGTTTTTATCAAGAATTTGCCATGAAAGTCCTTCATCGCTATTATTGTTGCAATGGGGATTCCCCAGAGGGCTGCAATCAAAGCGGCAGAACCTGAGACGAATAATGAACGCAATGTGATTTCTATTATCCTCGGGTCGACAGAAAAAGAGAGTTGAAGGGCTGCAATCAAGCCATCTAACATATTCATGGAGCTTCTCAGTCCTACGGATATAGCTCTGGATAGCGACTGTCTCTATATTGTGGTGGGCATTCGTACGATTCATTGCCTTCCTTGATGAACGCGTAGTCTTTTATCCACTGGACTATTTGCAGGGTAGAGTTCTCCTTCAACAGTTGAACAGTACTATGAAATAGGCTTCGTCCATACGTATCCTTGCCATAGTTGTCTATGAGCTGCTGACCCTCGTCTGAGATAAGATATTTTATGAAGGTTACGGCGTTGGTGAAGTTTACGCTTGGGTGCTTTGTCTGATTAACTGCCATAACGCTGTAGACATTGAGCAGGTCTTTCGTTTCTGTTATGAACGCAACCAAAGATACCGTTCCGTCTTTTGAAAGTTTCCAATATGTGCCTGTGTCTGAGAGTGTATAGGCGTCGAACTCGTTGGCCATATTGAGTGTCTGGCTCATGCCTTGTCCTGCGCTTGCATACCAAGATTCTGCGGATATTCGTGTGTAATTGAAGTTGGCCTTTGCCCAGAGGCTCTTCTCTTTTGTGTGGGTGCCTGAACCGTCACCTCTTGATACCCATATCCTGCTCGTGGTGTGGTTTCTTCCGTAGTCTACTATTTTTTGCAACGCTGTAGTTACTGATGATCCATTTATGTAGGCAGGATCTGATGCTGGCCCTACTATCGTGAAGAAGTTGTACGCAATTATTTTTCTGCAGACACCATCTCCTCCTATGAGGAACTGAGCTTCTTGGGCTGGTGAGTGAACGAGTAGGGCATCTACGCTGCCTCCCTGAGCCTGCTGTATCGCCTGTCCTGTTCCGACCGCTATAAATGCCAAGTTTATTGGGTATTTCGCTTCAAAGGCTTGTTTTGTCGCATTCAACAGTCCTGTTTCCCATAGGCTTGTGGTTGTAGAGATCAACAGTCTTGTTCTAATGAGGGATTGAAAATAAACGTATGACCCAGCGATTATTAACACCGTAGCTGCGGCTGCTATAATAAGGAGTTTTGTCCATGTTTGCATTTTGTCACCGTTATGTTTTGCTATTCATATCGGCTGAATTTATAAGGATTACGCACAATAAATAGCAAATGGAATGCTCACCCATAAAAAACATAAGCCCTCATGCAAAATTTGGATTGAATACAAGGGAAAGCCCTTAATAGGCAAGGGTGGAGCCCAAATCCTAGAGCAAATAGAAAAGGTAGAGTCGATTTCAAGGGCTACTGAAAAGCTTGGCATGTCTTACCGCTATGTTTGGAGTTACCTGCAAAAGATTGAGAAGACCCTTGGAGAGTCAGTCATAGAAACATATAGGGGCGGCAAATCTGGCGGAGGCGGCGCAAAACTAACCCAGCTTGGTAAAAGTTTGCTGGAGGAGTATAGGCTTGTGGAGGGCTATCTGGGTGAGGTTCTTTCTGATGCAGAATATTGGGAGGCTGTTGGATTGAAAATTAGTGCAAGAAACCGTTTAAAAGGAAAAGTATTAGCCGTTGAAAAAGAGGCTTTAACTGCAAAAATCAAAGTAGAAATAAATGTGCCGTCTATTGTGACAGCATTAATCTCAAGGGAAGCCGCTGAAGAATTGGACATAAAAGTTGGAGACGAGGTTGAAGCTGTGATAAAGGCAACGGATGTCATGATAGCAAAATAGGTTTAACGAGCTACTCAACATTTAGTCCTTTATGGTATTCTTCTTTTTCCTTTTAACCCGCTAGTTTAGCGTCTATAACGGACCAAGTAGAGTTGAGGACACTGATCTCAATCTGTATATAGCTATGCCAAGTTTACCTTAACCATCCCCGCATCGGTTTTAATAACAGCAACTGTCTCCAACAACCGCTTCAAGCCAAGCATTTCAATTGCTTAACAGCTCACATCAAAGCTCACCATGGAGACTTAAGCTTATATACGTATCCCGCCAAAATACCTAAAATCACAGAAAGTGAAAAACATGAAAGGTAGAAGAGTCTCAGCTTTATTCGTTATTGTTCTGTTAAGCGTATTCACAACAACAGTAGCCTCGGTAACAGCCATCTCCTTCACAAATGAATCAGGTATTTCAGCCTCAAAACAGAGCAGAGAAGTATTCGTGGATCCATACCTACAAGAGGTCTCGTCCACAGCGCCCACCGAGGTCTCAGAGAGACTTATCATCGTGTTTGATCCAGCCGTGAACATGGATTTGAGGACAGAGCTCCTCTCCACCATAGATGAATTAGAGATAATACATGCATACAAGATAATCCCAGGAGTGTGTGTAAACGCTCCCTTGAGCGCCATTGAAAGTATCAAAAAACTAGATGGAGTGGAGGCAATCTGGTTTGATCACGAGGTTAGTGCACTTAGCATCCTAAACCAAATCTTCCCCAAACATAAGGTTTCTCCAGAACTCTCAGACAGCGTAGGCCTGATAAATGCCCCCAGCCTCTGGGCACTCGGTATAAACGGCTCCGGAATAGTGATAGCAGTAGTTGACACAGGTATTAATTGGCACCATGAAAGCTTAGACGATCTTGACGACGACCCGGCCACAGATGATCCGAAGGTCATAGCCAACGTTTCGTTCGTCCCCGGCGTGCCAACAGGATTTGATGATCATGGGCATGGCACGCATGTTGCTGGAATCGCAGCTGGAACGGGAGGGATATCACATATTTACATGGGTGTTGCACCCGGCGCACATCTGTATGCGGTAAAAGTTTTGAATTCAACCGGAATTGGCTATGATTCATGGGTTGTCGCCGGAATTGAGTGGTCGGTTGAAAACGATGCAGACGTGATAACTATGAGCATAGGCGGCTGGGGATATCCATACGACCCTGTTTCTATGGCTTCAGATGCTGCGGTCGATGCGGGAGTCGTGGTTACAGTGGCAGCTGGAAACTCGGGGCCCTCGTATACGTCAATGGATTCACCTGGCTTAGCTACAAAAGTTATCACGGTGGGTGCAACAACCAAGGGAGACACTGTTGCTACCTTTAGCAGCAGAGGACCCAACACCTACGACTATAGAGGCGACCCAGACGTTGTTGCTCCAGGAGTCGGAATCATAAGCGCAGACGTCTGGAATCTCACTGGTTATGTACCAATGTCAGGCACCAGCATGGCAACGCCACACGTAGCCGGTGGAGCGGCCCTTCTGCTACAGGCATTTGATGGCGCAACGCCCAAACTCGTCACAAGCGCTTTAATGGCGAGTGCAGTGGACATAGGATCCGACTCTTACACACAAGGCGCCGGCAGAATCGACGTTTCAGGCGCATATAATCTGATAAATAAGTCCATCGAACAGGGATTCCTCCAGCTTGAAGCCACTCACCAGGCGAATTCACTAAGAGCCAACCGAGAAGAGGTCACACCACGGTATGCCTTGTTCGGCAATGCTCGGATGCAATTCATTGTGGACGATTTTGGCAATATTCTTGGCTTATACTTTGATGGACGGGATCAATGGGCAACCATGGCCTGGAGAATTGCCTACAACACATCAAATCTAGCGAGCTGGCTAGACCTGGAGATAATACAACCTCTGACAATGAGGGTGTGGAACAGAACATATCAGCAAGCCTTCGGAGCTTTCAGAACACCCGACAAAGCTGCGGCTATCTTTGTTATGGTTGAGCTTTTCGGAAACGAAACCTGGGCCCGAACAAGTTTCATGGTTTGGCCAATGGATGTCACCCTAGAGAATCTTCGAATCTTCTACATAGAAGACGCGGGAATGAATATGGGATACGAGAACGACTGGTCTTACTACTACAGTTCACAGGATGTCATCGTAGTAAACGACACTTACGAACTTGCCCCTGCACAACACTTAGGCTTCGGAGGAAGACTTCCCTCAAGCGCCCATCACGTGGGAGAATGGCCATCCGCATGGGATGCAGCATACTATGACAAGCTTAACAACGAGACCGAATGGATAGGAGACGACAACAACGCCTTCAGATGGTCCCTAGGCTCTGTCAGCACACTGACTACTGTCCCAGTCATATTCGGCTTGGGATACAATGTGTCAGCGGTTTTCAATGTGATCAATGAAGGACGAGCAACGCCCCCAACACCTTTCAATATCATTCCATGCTCTGAACTGTCTGTGTCCATCCGTGGTCCAACCATAGCGACTCCAGACACCCCCACAACGTACACAGCGACCGTGAGCAACTACTGGCTTAGTGACTCTGTAGGTGCCATGCTGACGTTCTATCTTGACGACTCTGTGGTGGGCTTCCCTCTCATGATTGGTGTACCCTCTGGTGCCTCATTTGAGGTGTCTATCAACGTATCAATGCCTAAGGGAATGCATCTCGTTAGGGCTGAAGTATTTGATCCCAGCGATCCTGTACTAAGAAATAACATTGCCAGAAAGAAGGTTTTCGCTGGAATCATTTTCTCAACTGTCCTGCCATGTGAGCTAGAAGTCAACACCTACACTGATTTCGGCCCATTCTCGTATAATCCGATGGCCTGGGTAAACCTGACAATCATTACACCATATCTGATGCCAGATGTGGAAATACGATTGACTGGTAATTTGTCGCAGGTGGTCAGCTTCGTTGACTCTCCTTATGTGGGAGATGTTGAAGGCTGGAAATATTTTGCGTTTGAGATCTACGCTAGCGGTGGTCCTTGGGAGATGTATACTGGTTTTATTGAAATATGGTCTGAAGGCGTTACCGTGAATAAGCTGCCAGTGACTGTTAACGTCTGGGAGAATCCTGTGCCAAAGATCAACAATGTGATCCTCAACGATACATCAGTGCTGCGGGTAACAGAAACCCTCGGAGTAACAATCAATGTCACTGATTTAGATGATTTTGGTCGAATAACCCCGCCCTCAGAGATTTCTGTAAATGTCTACTTAGTATACTTTGATACTGATTGGATGGCGTGGATGATTCTAGAAGGCCCAATACCTGCTCCATATAACGCTACTGCGGGTCTCTTCGAATTTAACTGCACATTTCCAGCAGACTATTCATTGGGAATGTTTGGAATAGGCATTGAAGCCATAGATCCTTACTATTACGCTGTAAGGACAATGGTTAGACCATTCTACGTGAGGAATAATATTCCAATCGTTAGTGCAACGTTATCCCCACGCAATGTTATTGGCAACGAGACCGTGTTGATCAACCTGACGGCAAGCGATATTGAAACATCAGTTGAAAAACTTCAACTGACCGCATCCGTGGTGACCCCATCTGGAAAAGAGGTCAGTGTGCAATTAACGCTTGTGGACAGCACATTTACTGCAACATTTAATGATACCTCTGAAGAAGGCGTGTACCTCTTTTCCGTGATAGTGACAGACAGTGATGGTGGAAGCGCAGTGAAAGTTGGATATTTCGAGGTTGATAACACAGCGCCTTCGGTTGTCATACTCTCGCCGAAGAATGGCTCTGTCGTTTCTGGAATCGTCAACACAACATTTGTTGCATGGGATGCGAAACTTGTGAATGCATCGCTGATCATAGATGCTGGCATTCCTATTGATGTAACCGGAACGACATCATTCACATTAAACACAACGGAGCTCCTAGACGGACCACACGTGATTAAGCTGTTGGCGTCCGACCTAGCGGGAAACGATGCCGAAACGTCCATAAGAATAATCATTGATAACACGCCTCCAACTGCCACTCTATTAACGCCCGCAAACGGCTCATTTGTCTCTGGAACAACTAACGTCACCTTTAGCTTCAGAGACGACAACCTCAAAAGCGCAACGCTCTTACTGGATGGAAAGATCATCTCAGACGTCACCGACAAGACGTTCCACCTCTGGAACACCACTCAAGCAACTGATGGAGAGCACATTTTGATGTTAATTGTCACCGACAAAGCTGGCAACAGCAGAACTTTTGAAAAAACAGTCACTGTTGACAACACACCACCAACCGCAGAAATCAGAAAGCCCACCGAGAATGCCTATCTAAAGGGCAGTTACGGAGTTGTTATCTACGGATACGACGCTAACCTCGACCTGATCGAGCTTTATGTCAACGAAACTCTCGTTACTACTTGGAATGTAAGCGGCACACACACTTATACTTGGGACACAACAGTCGACGGTACCTACCCAATCAAGCTCCTCGTCAAGGACAAGACTGAGAATAACATCACCGAGATAGTCACCGTGATCGTTGACAACACCAAGCCATCCGTGAGCATAACAAGCCCAGGGGATGGGGCAGAGCTGTCTGGCTCAGTAAACATAAATTTCACAGCTACGGACGACAATTTGGATAAAGTGGTTCTATACATAAATAACGCAACATTTGACGTCACCGGAGAAACGTCATATGGATGGGATACGACTGCGGTTGGCGACGGCACACACACAATAAAACTGGTAGCCTACGACAAAGCTGGAAACGCAAATGAAACAGCGATAGCGGTGACAACAGTCAACGTGAAACGCGAGGTCGAGGCGGCAAGAAATCTTTATCTAGGCATTGGAACGCCGATAGGCTTCGTCATCGGCGCCATCATCGTCTACGCCATCGTCAGAAGACGGCCCCATTTTTAAAATTCCGAAATATCGCGCGGGCTAAAAAAGAAAGGGGATTTTAGGCTTCTCTTGCTTGAACTGCTGTTAGGATTTCCATCGTGTAGTGTGTTTGCTAGCGACGCTTTCAACAATCTTCTTAAGACGCAGGAAAACCACAGAAGCAAAATAACTTCCATTTTTTCTTTTTTCAAAGCGAATTGGTTTTAAGCTATTCTACAACGTATCGGTAGGCTATGTGTATTCCAGCGGTGGGGCTCTTTCTGATAACCCGTAGTATGTCTCCAGGTTTGGCGTCTATAGCTTTAACGCATGGGTCTGAAGACTTAATCTGGGGCAACTGGTAAGGCTGAACCCTATACTCAGCGAGTAGCTGTTCCACTTCTTTCTGGGTTAAGATTTCATGTTTTGGAACGAGCTTATGCTCGAAAAGGTCAAAAACCGGAAAAGTTCTGGGTAAAAGCTCTATCCCCTTCTTTTCGGCACTCTGTTTAACGGCGTGTGTGTATCTTCCACTTGTAACTATTATTCCCCTTTCCACGTTTGCTTCCGTCATGACTTTCTGCAAACGGTTAATGGATGCTATGCCCACGGTGCTTTCATCTGGTATGCACCATATGAGGGCATTTTGTTTCTCTTTTGGGATTTCAACAACATAGCTGATGGCGTCTTTCTGCTTCTCCTTCTTGAGAAGCTTGTACTTTCTCAGTTTGATCAAAACTTTGGCTTTCCGTTCTTCCAAATTTTCCTCTTCTTTAATCAAACCATAAACCTCTAATTCCGAGAACATTCGAAACCTAAACGAAGCATTAACCCTTTAAACTTTGCGCTTTGATTACTGAAAGAGTTTTAGTTTGCCCAGTAGTTCGTTAAGGTTCCTGATAGGCTTCGGCACTTCAACATACCCACTTTCAAAACATTCAAACTTTAAACCCTTCCAATAGGCGAACTCTAAACAATAGCAATAGAATTGCTTTCAGAATCTTCAAATGCGAAGTATTATTGTTTCAGCGTATTTTTTCATGATTTCAACGAATTGAGCAATGGTTTCCGGAGAGTATGGTTTAAGTGTTTTTAAGCTTTTGTCTAGTGTGTCTTCTGGAATGAATTGTTGGAAGGCGAAGGTTTTTGCACCTTTTACGAGTTCACCTATTCTAGTTATGTCTTCAGAGTCAACGAATC
>Ga0315296_10005476_pt1 | contig 10148 bp, 14 predicted proteins | sample YL17G14_18_MG_FD_203921 | JGI IMG/M metagenome (GOLD analysis project Ga0315296, IMG submission 203921) | Sediment microbial communities from Yellowstone Lake, YNP, Wyoming, USA - YL17G14_18 | ecosystem: Environmental > Aquatic > Freshwater > Lake > Sediment | place: USA: Wyoming | collected... | reverse complement strand
GGCAGAAGTTCATCTCTTCACGAGTTTTTGCGCCGCATTTTGGACAGTATGACATGGTGTCTTTCACCCGTCCTCGTATTGCCATCTAGATGAGCATCTTGGTATTTAAAACATGTACCCGAAAGTGCTGTCACTCAGTGAGAGAAGGTTCTGCCTTGGACCTTCCCCTTTTTTTTGGGTCCTAATGCTACTCTTTTCTTGACGGGTCCGTTGAGAGCTCGCGGATCCGGCTGTCGACTCGCGCCCTGGGCGCCCAAAAGCTGCAAGAAAAAAGAATTCTTTTTTTTCACAGGTCCCGAGAGGACCCTTCCCTGGGAGATCTGAAAACGGGTCCCAGGGCGCTTTCGCGTCTTACTACGAGTATTCCAAAGCTCCTGCTGCAGCACGAGAGGCGAGTCTTTTCCCCCTTCACGGAGAGTATCCTCGTAGTAAACGATCAGGGCGCCCTCAAAACGGGTCTTCTGCAGGCCTGCGGCGTTTACTACGAGTACCCTAAGACCCCTTTTCAAAAACGGGTCCTCCTGGCGTTTTTAGAATAGGGGCGCCAACGCCAGAAGTAAACAAAAGACAACTATAATCAACGAAAGTTTAGGTCCTACGGCGTGCATAGAGAGGAAAGGGGGAGTATCCTCGTAGTAAGTGCGGATACCCCTTTTTGAGTGGTTTAGCCTACCCTAATCGCTTCAAAGAGGCCAAGTGTTGTTGTTGAACATAGTAACTTTAATATGCGTAGAAGAACAGAAGACACTTCTGAGTAGTTACTCAAAAAAGAGTAGTGAGCAAACATGATACGTTGGAAAACAGATCAAGAACACGAGCTCACCGATTTGATGCAGCAAGGCAAAGGCATAGACGAACTCGCAGAACACTTCAAAAGGAGCCCTGAAGCCATACGCCTCAAGCTGCGCCGCTTGGGTCTCGCAATTCCAGAGAGCACAAAAGATGTTAGTTCAACATCAACGCCACAACACGTCTTGGAACCTATCAAGCCAGCTAGTGACCTGATCAGCTTGGAAGAGATTATGAAGCTTCTCCTAGGCGCCCTGGAGCAGCTGCGCAACTCAGAGAGTCTTTCAGTTCTCCAGGTGAAACGGTGCCGGCTGATCGTGTCAACAGCTCGCACCTACATGAGCATGCTTGAACGGTACGTGCATTGGACAGACATCGAGCAGCGCATGGTCAATGTGGAAGCGAGGACCTTGGAGCGGCTCAAGGAATTACGTGAGCACACAAAGGACCCGGATGAGAAAGCCAAATTCACGGAGCAAATTAAGCAGCTCGAGGAAGGTTTGGCGCGAAGCAGCAAATTCTACAAGCCTTTTCAAAAGAAGCCGAGCCTAATGGCGCCACCTATGCCATGGGGAACCCCGCAGGTATGACCTTAGGCAAAAAACAAATTGAGAAGCATCTGCGCAAGGTCCAACGAGACTATGAGCGGGTCCTTGAGCAAAAACGTTTGGAATGGCTCCAACAGATCTGCAGAGAAGCCAGGGACACGTATAACTTCAGCTCTCTAGGCGAGCTTGTTGTCTGGATGGTGGACCACGCCGGCAATATCCAGTTGAAAAGTGGAGATGAGTCAAGCGTTGAAGGAGATTGAGAGCGACGAACCTGAAAACAGAAGTGAAGCCATGAAGCTGCTTAGCTCGGCCTTCAGAAGACTGCTCAGGCTCAGGTCCCACGATATCTTACCCCTGCGAATTATAGGTGGGCCAGTCTCAATGGACGAGAAGGTTTCAGTACCTTTTCTGCCAGACCAAAGCACGACGCTCCGCAGCATTGAATTGCGCTGTTCAGACGCCGGGGTTTTTGTTGTTGTTTGGCGTGGGGGCAAGGAAACGTTCAGCGTGCCTTTCAAACAAGAAAGTGACGCTAAGGGCGTCTACCACGTCAAGATGAGGGAGCTCAGAGAAGCAACTCAGCGGGAGGCAGCCTCAATCAAGGCTCGGCTTCAACAACAGTTTGATGAAAGCTGGAAGGATGCCAAAAGCGTTTACTTCTACAAGGGCTTCAGGGTTCGCGTAGCCTTTTCTCAAAATGAAGAGCACGTTAGAATCAACAGGAATTTTCTAGGCTTAATTCAAGGGTCATGCCCATATTGTGGCGATCTGCAGACTTTCGACGCTAAAGAACCCTTAAAATCATTTCTCAAGACCCTTGACAGCAGCTTGGAAGAGGGCTTCATGCCGAGTCATTCGGGTGCTTTCTCGGAACCCAGTGTGTGCGCTCGCAATCGCTGCCCAACCTGCCTCAGCTATCCAAACGTCAGTTTTGAGGCTCATGTCAACGGGGCCTGCTTAAAAGGCTGAAAAAGCTGGTCACCACGGGCTCGGAGCCTGAAGGTTGAGGAGGTGAAGTCCGTGGCTACTGAAGAGGAGCGATTGCGACTTAACGAGCTTGGCCAGCTTGGACCTGAAAAAACAAATGTTCTCCTGATGCGGATCCTCCGTCAGCTCGAGGAAGCAAACAAGCAGTTGAGAGAGTTGAGTGGGAAAACTTGGAAAGCCAGCAGATGAGCCCAAACCTGCCGAGTCTGATAAGCCCGTTTCTAAATCAGCTCGTGGTCGTTAGAACCGTTGACCGCCAAGTCACGGTGCAGGGGAGACTCAGCCACGTTGAGAACAACTTCGGCGGGTTGGGCAACTTGATTCTGGAAGGGGAGCGTGGAGCAATGGTTTTGAGGCATGACGCTGTTCAAGCTATTGCGCTCCTGAGGCGCTTCTTTGCACAAGAATCAGAGGAGGTGAGAAAGGAGCCATGAGCGAAGAAAAGCCTAAGAAACGGCGTGCTGGACCAGGCGGTGTAATGACGTCAGGACCACGCGACATAAGCGGTGAAATATCCTTGGGCATGCCGACGCCTAAAGGCAAACCTATAGCTGATCCCAATGCAGAAGTGAAAAAGGCTGTTAAAAAGACCAGGGAACAGACAGCGCGTTAGAGTTAGGGACCCGGAGGCGCTGCTTAGAAAAGCCTTGCTTCTTTCGGAGCATGCTCAAGGCGGGGGCCGATATTGGTACGGCCACAGCGTTAAGCGTCTGGGGGATGGTCGACTGGAGTGTTCATGCCGAAGCTATAGGCAGGGGGGAATCTGCAGCCACTCTCTGGCTTCTTTATTCGTTGTTTCAAGGCGGAGAGCAATGGAACAACACGACCCTTAACGCGTTCTTCCCTGCAAGGTACAAGGAGGTCTCAGGGCGAAAAAGCCACCTCGACTGACAAGCCGTTTATAAATGGCCTGCTAACTCGTTGACAGATGGAACGGGGCTCTAGGTGAAAACTTGACTGCAACCACTAGTAGGGGTGGCCACCCTTATTTGCCCTGAGTTGCTGCAAGAGGGTCTAACCAGAGAAGTCGACTGCAACCGAGAGCATCCACTACGCACATCCCAACCGTGTGCTTCGCAGCAGAAAAAAAGAATTCTTTTTTGTGTTTTCTGAAAAGCTTGATTCTGCCTTATTTTTGACAGTAAGGCTTAAATTAAGCCCAAGTCATGTCTCAGAATGATTCACAAGGGTTAGGAAAGGTTGGATTCGTTTGCCTTTGACTGAATCTGTCAGCTTCAAGGCTATGGTACAGAAGGGAAACCGTGTCCAGGTTCCACGGTTGATAAGGTGGCAGTTCAAACTTGAGCCAACCCAAGTCTTGAAGGTTACGGTGAAGCCCGTTGACGCCATCGGTGATGAAACCTTCTATGGCAAGATGAATCGAGATGGCCGCCTAACCATTCCCAAACTGATCGCGGACCTGTTGAAAGATGAAGACGAAGAAAGTCAAGGGGTGTTGGAAGTGACGCTTCAACCAGCCCAAAAGACAGCAGACACGTAGTATTGGAGCATGCGTCGCAGTGACATTGAGAGAAAACATCGTTGCGTTGTTAAGGCAGAAGCCGCACACGGCGAACAGTCTAGCCAGAGCGCTCCGCGTTGACAAGACTTGGGTAAGAAGCATTCTTCTTGTGATGGAGCGCAAAGGCCTTGTCGTCTGTCGGCCAAGGCGGCGTGGCTAAGTGACCTACAAGTTCTACAGACTCTGCCTGAAAAAACCGTAGGGGATAGGGGTACCCCTGTATTGGGTTCCGGCGAGTTCAATACGGGGGTTTGAAGGGAGGTGAAAACGCTAAATGAGTGTCTACGTGCCTGAAAAAGAGAAGAACACGACCACAGCCTATAGAACGAGCAAGGTTAGCTTGAGCAAAACGTCCACTCCGACTTCGAAAGCGTCGGTTGCGCAAAGGTAGGCAATCCCAGCCTTATTCTGACTTCTTTTCTCTGTAACGAGCAAGTTTTAAGGCTTGAATCCTCATAGTAGCTCTGGGCGAGTCTTATTTCTGTCAAGCTCTGCGGAAACTGCCACTACGGACCCGTCCAGGCCCCCGAGGACTTAACCCTCGAGCGCGATGTCCTGCAGCAATACAATAAAGACGTTTTCAAAGGCTGGATTGAAGGGGGAAAGATCTACGTGGTTGGCGGCAAAAGAAAGAATGGCCTTCGCCCGGTGGACTTGAAAAAAGAGAGGTTTGTCATGTTGGCGAGTCAGCGAGTGTCCTGCAGCCGCGAGAGAGTCCTGGTCTCAGTCATCGACTTGGCATGCTACACATGGCAACCACGGGAAAGAGAAGCTACACCGTAAAGACAGTATGCTACTGTTCCTGAGGGTCGCAGTGGAGATCTCGGCTGCCGAGTCGGTTGAAGAAAGTGATCAGGCGCCAAACAATTTCAGTTGGAATAACTATGCCAGCCTAACAAACGTGTCTTCACCGCGATATTTTGGTTTATAATCATCAACGTATTTCTGGGCTTCTTTAGGCCATGAGACGAATCTTCCGTCTGGAGTAAGCTTTGGCAACAGCTCGAGATGTTCTTTCAAATAGCCTTTGGCCAATCCAACGATTTCTTTGTCATCCTCATAATTGAAATCATCGGACGTCCCATCCTCCCTAACTTTTCCAGCTTTGATCCGTGCTGCGCAAACTAAGGCCTCACCAAGGATTGCTTTAGAACAATCGATAGATTGAGATGAAGGATTATACCAACCGATCTGCGTAGCATATTTGTAAGCAAGTTTCTCAGATGCATCGGGTGTAATGCCAATTTCAACTGCAATCTCCTCAACCGTAGGCGGACGCAACAGAATATCCCATAGTCGCTTTGTGGCCTCTATCACTCTGCCAGCATCAATATCAAGAAGATACTCGTGCTCAGGCAAAACATACCAGGTAGACCATCTGCGGGTGCCTTCAAGCCTCTTGGAAATCGCCTTAATCCTACCGGCACTCTCCAGTTCGTTGAGCGTCTTCTGAGTCTTCTTGCGTGACATGATCTTTGGATGGAGCTGGCCAAGAATCCATTTTCTCTGCCTCGGACCGTCTTTAAGCAAATCTAAGACAGCTTTTTCATAAATGGACAAAATTCAGCCTCCGTACACTCGAGTTTCCCAGGCGACTCCATTGTAGTCTATGACCAACTTTTGTATAAGACTTTGCCAAGGTGAAAAGACAAAGATGGTTACATTCAGGCAGAAAATGGATAGATGCGGAAAAATCTACATTGTCAAACCCTTAAGACAAGCAGGACTCGTGGGCTGCATTGATATAGTGCCAAACTTCCGAGCGGCCGTGATTTTCCAAAGTGGAACCAAGATCAGCGACATCCTGGATTCACTCGAAATTATCATGGCTGATCTAAAGCATCGAGCGAAAATGGTGACAGAAAGAAATGAGTCTCGATGAGAAGGATAAAAAGTTAGGCGAAGCGCTTGCACGTGTGCGGGACGGGCTTCAAGGACTACAGACAGCCATCGAAGCCATCGACGCCTTCATCAACTACTTGGACAAGCCCGTTGACGCTGAGCACCCGGAAGTCTATGACAAACTGAATTGGGCGGATCGGACCGGCGACAAGGGACCCTTCCAAATGATCCGCAAGGACAACTGCAACGACACGGCCCTGTTCAACCATCTCGACGCCATTCTGAAGCAGAACAAAAACAACATCACGATCGGCAACTGGCACTACTGGGCGGGCGATGAAGGCTACATCTTCAGAAGGATAAAGAAGCCATGAGTGACGAGCGGAAGCGCTGCGGTGACTGTGTATGCTTTCACACGCCAAAATGCAGCTTCGCCTACTCGGCTGAACCCATAAGACCAGAGACTAAAACGGTGAACACAATGAAGGAATTTCTTGAATGGCTCTACGACTACACGCCTAAGCCAGTTGCACATTGGCGTTTAGCTTCAAATTATGACATCATCACGCCGCAAAACACGGCTTGCCCAGACTGGGAAGAAAGATGAAAGACACTTGTGAAGATTGCCGCTTCTTTGGCAAAAACGCGTGTTCAATGAACTCAACGGACCCGAAAGGAGAGAAATGCGCCGATTTCTCTCTTTTAAGACAGGCCAAAGGAAAGAAGGAGAGGCCGCCAGAGCACAAGGCTTCTGGTCTCAGCGAAGAAGGACCCTTTGAAGCCATCTACCACAACAATCAGCCCATGTTTCTGGTCAAGACAAAAGACGGTTTCAGCACCGTTGAAAGCGTCTCCAACCAGGGCCACAAGGTTGTTCCGAAGGAGCTGGGTGAGTTTCCCTATTCCCCATACGGGTACTACGAGCATGCCATACCCAACCGAGACGATCTTTTCTGGTCAGTGCGAAACGAGTTTGACAGATTCTTGGACGTCGAGAGCATCTACAAGGACTTTCTGGCCGCCTGTGTTCTGCTGAGCTATCAACAAGAAGAAATCAAGACGGTTCCGTATGTGTACTTTTTCGGAGATAATGAAAGCGGCAAAACCGTGGCCCTAACTCTTCTCTCGTTGCTCTGCTACCGACCCCTTTTAGGAGTCACCATTCCCCCGGCGGATATCTACGGTTACTTAGATGACTCAGACTCTCCGGGAACCATCTTGGAAGACGAGATTCAAGGCTTATGGAAGGACTTGGACAAGAGCAAGATTTACAAGGCTGGCTACAAGCAGGGCGCTACAGTCCCTCGCACATTCATTCTCCAACACAAACGGTTCATCAAATACTTCCGCTGCTTCTGCTTCAAAGCCTGCGCAGCTGAGGAAATGCCGCGAGTCAAAGGCTTGCTCGAGCGGTTCATCTTCATTCAGATGGTTGAGGGTTTTCCTAAGAAGGACTGGGCTGACGTCAACGGAGAGGACTCTAAACGCATTATGGAGTTACGCAACATTCTTCTCAAATGGCGTCTGGTCAGTCGGTTTGAATGGTCTCTGCCAGAAGTCGAATTGCCGGTTAAAGGCCGCCTCAAGGAGCTATGGAAACCAATCATCCAAATAGTTTCAGGACTGCCGGTAGAACACGACCTGCGCCAGTTTTTAGAACGCTTGCAGCAAGAACGCATGAATGAAAAGATGAACACGTTAGAAGGCCACTTAGTCAAAGTCGCTGCAGAGCTGTACCAAAAAGGGCGCCCTACCCCATTCACTGAAATTTGGGATACTCTCACAATCGACTTAGAAGCTAAACTGGACGACAAGAAACCAAACAAAATGGACACCCCAGAATTTGGAGAAGTCACCAAACAGAAAGTCGGCTACAGACTGCGAGAGATCCTAAGCGGCAAAAAGAAAACATTGAGAGGACTTGGGGGAAGCGGCAACGTTAAGGCTTACGAATTTGAAGAAGAGAAACTCAAGCGCATAGTCAAGAAGTACGGTTATGACCTGCACACCAAGTTACCGAGTTTTCCGACTTCCAAGGGTGTCACCGCATCTGAAACTATGGGAAAAGACCATGAAATCTCCATGCCTAAACCTGCGGATACACCTCGGGAACTCGGTAAACTCGGGAACTCGGTGTGCAATGTTGAGAGGGCTCCTTCTTCTATAGTAGCACCAACAATGAAAATAGAAAATGAGGCTGAGTCGGTAGCCGGAGTAGACATAAAGACTATTTTAGCTGTCCGCCCGTTGGACCCTGTTTCCCGTGGCGTCTGTCCTCTCTGTGACAAACGAGATGTCAACTTGACTTGGCAGGTTCAGCTTTTTGATGGCACTCGGCATGATGCTGTTTGCATGGACTGCGGCGGTCGGCTACTTGAACAGCTGCAGAAGCGAGACGAGGTGATGTCATGAGTGAGGAAAACGGCGACAAAACACCTACTCCGGCGACTTCAGACAAGCATCGCAGTGAAGACACAGTGGACGAAGCGATGGAAAACTCCATGGAAAAACAACCGAATTCAACCATGAATTCTGCAGGCATTGAAACAAAGACTCAGCGAATCAGGCTTTTGAAGGACCATGGGAAACGACGTATCCAACTATGTTTCAGGATCACGGAGAAGGCTTGGGAACGGCTGGTTGAAGTTTCTAGGTTGTTTCAGATGACGGACGCCGAATACGCCAAGGCTGTGTTGTACCGAGACTTGGGCGTCTGGACCGAGCGCCTGGACTATCGCCGAAAGAAGAGGAGACAATGAGGGAAAAGGCTGCTCACACAAGCGCCACCAGGAAGGCGCATACTTGGCAAAGCGACTTAAACAATAGTGAGCGGGCTAACACATTCAACCCGGCCGCACAGCCCCCCAATCAGCCAGAAGAGAACATAGCTAAGATGCGGGGAAGCGAAACCAGGATTTTGCGCAGGCCCCATAAACCTGAGGTTGTGGGTTCAAATCCCACCCCCGCATCCAATTACTATGACCATATTAAGGATGGTCGTGGTAAAAAGCCTGGCTGTCCTGCCTGTGGTGGATCCAGAGTCTGGAAGTATGGCAGGGACCCGAAGGGTAGGCAGTTACTTCTTTGTCGAGATTGCCGCAGCCGCTTCCCTGTAAAGGGCAATGTCACCCTGGAGAGTCTTGAAGGTTTTGATTCTGTGCATGAGTTTCCAGATGGGGTCGTCTCGTTCTCCTGCAAGAAGCCTTTTGATCAAGTCTCTTTCATGTTGAGTGAAGATATAGGTTCGCATAAACTCTCTATTGTAGAGAAGGAGTTAAATACCTTACCTTCCTATAATAGACAGTTAGGGACTGAAATGTCTCAACAAGCAAGCACAACGGAAACAAACCAAGGCAAACAGTCCGAGAAGTCCGAGCAGATACTGAAGGGTCAATTAGTCGGGTTCGTCTTCCATCTCCAAAAACTGAACATGGACAAGAAGACAATTGAGAACAATGCGAACAACATCCAAGTCCTGCATCGAGAAGGCGCAGACCTGTCGAGTCCTGACAGCGTGATAACTGTTTTGGCAACGAGTCAGAAGTGGAAGCAAAGCACCAAACGAGTCTATTTTGCATCCTACAAGACCTTCGCAAAGTGGATGAAGATCACCCTTCCTGATGACCTGCCAAAGTTCAAGAAAGAAGCAGAACTGTTCTACCTGCCTTCATCAACTCAGTTGGATGTGCTGATTGCAGGGTGCGGATGGATGACATCGAGTTTTCTCCAAGTCCTGAAAGAGACAGGTGCAAGGTCCTGTGAAGCATCAAGACTCCAATGGATCGACATCGATGCAAAGAGTCAAACGATCACGATCCGCATTCCTGCCAAGGGTGGTCTTCCCCGAGTGGTTCAGGTCTCTGAGAAACTGATCCAGATGCTCTCGAGACTTCCCCATGTCGGAGACTATGTGTTCGGAGAGACTCCTGACAGGATTCAGTATAGGCTGAGAACAAACTTCCACAACAGCAGAATCAGATTGGCAAACAAAACCAATGACAAGAACCTGCTCAGAGTCCACCTTCACTCGTTCAGACACTACTTTGCATCCAGACTCTACCAAGAGACGCATGATCTCAGATATGTCCAGAAGAAGATGGGACACAGAAACATCAAGAACACAGAGATCTACGAGAACAGTCAACCGAGTCTCGATGTGAAGTCCTATGTCAGCAAAGTGGCAACGAGTGATCAGGAGAAGATGGATCTGCTGAATCTCGGATATGAAAACACAGGCATCACGACAAGTGAAGGACAGCCCATCCTGAGACGGAAGGTCATCGGGTTTGACTGAGAAGTTTAACACTTTCAGCGAGTTCCGATACACTTTTACCCGAAAGTGTTAAGAAAAGAAATGTTATATGCTCTCATTGCAGAATACTGCGGTTTAAGGTGGGCTAATTGACTGAAGACTATGGAACCCTTTCGCACGCGTATAGGTACAGGGAAAGCCTGAT
>Ga0315296_10005475_pt1 | contig 10148 bp, 11 predicted proteins | sample YL17G14_18_MG_FD_203921 | JGI IMG/M metagenome (GOLD analysis project Ga0315296, IMG submission 203921) | Sediment microbial communities from Yellowstone Lake, YNP, Wyoming, USA - YL17G14_18 | ecosystem: Environmental > Aquatic > Freshwater > Lake > Sediment | place: USA: Wyoming | collected... | reverse complement strand
GAACGATTTCTCGGCAAGTATGGGTTGTTAGAGAATAGAATCTTGAGAGACAGCCTCACCGTGTCAATCGAACGAGAACTTTTCAAGGAAGGCGAAGATTCCGTCGTCTTTGATTTGACGCAGTTACCGTCAGAAGATATTGTAAATGCTCTCGATTATGATTATCAAAAACGTCTGATTCTTTCTCTCGCCCAGATATTGAGAAAAAGAAGACTTCACGTAGCTTCATTTGCCCATTATACAATGGGCGGGGTAAGAATCAACGAGAGATGCGAAACAAGAACTGACGGCCTCTATGCTGTAGGTGAAGTGGCAGGCGGGATTCACGGTGCAAACAGGTTGGGTGGAAATGCTTTAACTGAAATATTGGTGTTCGGTGCAATAGCTGGACGACAAGCTGCCGAACATGCAAAACGTGCAAAATCTATAACAGTGAACAAGAAGCATGTCGAAAAAAGCACACAAAGGATTCAAGAGATTTGTGATCAGTCAAAACTAGAAAAAATTCATCCTATCCAGATCAAAACAGAAGTAAACGCAGTTGTTTCAAGATTTTGCAGACCCGTGAGAACCGGAAAGGGACTCAACCGCGCACTGGAAGAACTGAAACAGATAGAAAAAAAAGCTTCTTCTGTGTTTGCACAAAGTCCAGATGAGCTGCAAGAGGCGATCGAAGCAAATTCAATTCTGTCGCTTGCCAAGATTGTTGTAAACTCGGCCTTGACAAGGACAGAAAGTAGAGGAGCTCATTTTCGCGTAGACTATCCCAAGAGTGATAATACAAATTGGCTGAAAAACGTCATAATCTTTCGGGAAAAGGGCAATATGAAAGTCCGATATGGACGTCCAATGGAAAACTGAACGTAACTATAGAACTGTCTGTCAAACTTTTACCTTTCTTAACGAATCCTCAAGTACCTGTATGGCGTAGTCAATCTCCTGTCTTTCGATTATTAGAGAGGGGAGTATTCTGAAGACACTTGTTAGCGAGGAAAAGGAGACTATTAGACCTTTTTTCAGAAGCTCCATCTCCAACTTCACGCCTACTTCTGGGTCAGGTCTTCCACTCGTTGGGTTCACTATTTCAACGCCGATCATCAAACCTTTTCCTCTCACATTACCGATTAGGTCATATTCTTCTTTAAGTTCCTCAAGTCTTTTCAGGAAGTATCGCCCTTCTCTCTTCGAATACTCCACCAACCTTTTCTTCTTAACAATGCTTATCGTGGCTTCTGCAGCGGCTGCAGGCAAAGGATCAAACATGTGAGATTGTACATGGATCATCTTCTTGCTTTGACAGCGTTTCTCAATCCCGGGTGTGGTGACGACGGCGGCTACTGGAAAACCCGCACCCAATGTTTTGGAGGCAAAAAGGATGTCTGGAACTATTCCGTAATGTTGAATTCCGAACCATTCACCAGTTCTTCCTATGCCTGTGGTGACTTCATCATCAATCAAAAGCGCGTTGTATTCGTCAGCCAATTCTTTGAGCCTCTTAAAGTAACCTTCAGGAGGAACTATGATTCCCCCAGACCCTAGTATTGGTTCGAATATGAATGCTGCGACATTTCCAGTCGTATTGCTATCTAAGAGTTTCTTAGAAACTTCTAAGCAGAGAGAATCACATTGAGGATACGTTTCTCTAACAGGGCATCTGAAGCAGTATGGGGCCAGTATCTTGTGAGAGCCCGGCGCTCTTGGAGTAGACATTCCGTAATAGGCACCGAAACCTGAGGCAGATTGGGCGTCTTGAGTAATTCCGTAGTAGCCTCTCTCCATTCCAACGATTTCGTACTTCCCTGTTGATACCTTCGCTATTTTCAGAGCACATTCCGCCGCTTCACTTCCAGTACAAAGCAAGATAACCTTCTTTAGCCCATCAGGAGTTATTGTTGCGATTTGTCTGACGGCTTCAAGGACTGAAAGAGACAGGAAATTACTTCCAAGATGGACTACTTTTCGTGTCTGCTCAATAATGACCTTGTTGAACTCTTCATTCGAATGTCCAAGAATCGAACAATACAAACCGGCATCAAGGTCGAGATATTGATTCCCCTCCGCATCCCACAGATAACATCCCTTTCCGTAATCAATCACCATATCTTTCGATGCAATTGCTGAAAAAATGAACTCCTCACTTTCTTTGATTAGCTCCTCATTTTTTGGCAACAACATCACCGCATCTAAACACGCACGACATTTATCATCGTTTTTGTTGGGTCCTGTATATGATGCAAGCTGCCCAGCGCGCGGAAAAAAGACTGTCGCCGTCAAATGACTGGAGAACACTTATGCATAAGCGTACTCTCAGAGCTGGTTTCAGTTGTCTGGAATACTCTGCAACTGGGAATCGCATGGAATGAAAAACTATGTTCGTTGACTCTAACCCTGGAATCCTACTCCTGCTTGGGAGTCTCTCAATTGGAGCAGCTGCGTGGCTTCTTCCTGTTCTTGCCTTTCATCGCATCAAGAAGTCAAAAGGCGGACAGCTCCTCAAATCGGTTCCATTCCTAGTGGGGTGGCTTTTGACTATATGGTGCGCCTGGCTCGCAGTGCCAATAATAGTGACGACGACAGTTTTGCACGCGCCAATTGCGGGCATGGGATTCTACTTTCCGTCGGTTAACACGCTCCTCTTGGCTACGGGTTTCCTGATCGGATCGAGAACAACATTGTCCCTTGTGGCCCATCACCTTGGAATAAGGGATCAGGGCGTTCTGGAATTGGACAGACTGCAGGCCCGCAAGGTAAGATATCTGAAAGAACTCACAAAGCAAGTGACTATACTCGCTTTTCCCGAGGAGGTCGTCAATAGAGGTTTCATACTTTCTACCCTGCTTTCCGCTACTAGTCCGGTTTTCGGCGTGCTATTGTCAGCTTTTCTGTTCGGGCTTGGTCATCTTCCTGGAAGAAATGTGAGGTTTGCGTTTGAGATTTTTGTGGCCGGGTTATTGTATGGATTTGCTTTCGTGTCCGCTGGCCTAATTCCGTGCGTAGTTGGCCACGTTTTCATTAACCTTTTGGAAAGTGACATTTTGCAGTAGTCTAGGGCAGAGCAGTCATGAACAGCGAACTGCTACGATTTTATCAATCACGCGATCATATCGTCCTTTCCAGAAGCTATGAGTGAATGGGTTAAACCATTGACTGAAGCCACTTTTAGGCAGACATACGGTGACAGATTCTATGTGAGCGGTCTAGATGTCGGCTGCTAGCCTTCTGCCTACTCACATCGTGAGTTCACTCTCATTTGCTGTCGTCGTTAGGGCTTCAGAGAGCTTGTGATTCAACCACTGAGGTGATGACCACGTCGCCTAGCTGTTCGAGTTTCTCTCTTGAAGTGAACCCCGTCAGAACACCCACGCATAGTCTGACTTTTGCGTTCTTTCCCATCAGCATATCTGATGCAGAGTCTCCAACTATAACAGCTTCATCAGACCTGCACCCGGTCTCTCCCAAGATTTTTGTTATCATTTCTGCTGAAGGCTTATCACTCAACACGTCATCGCTACCGACAATTACGTCAAAAAGTGAATATATTCCTAGGGCTTTGAATGACTCAACCGTGCGACTACGAGTGTCATTAGATGCAATTGCCAGTCTCAAGCCGTGTTCCTTCAACTGTCTCAGAGTTCTCTCTACGCCTCCAAAAAGAACCGAACCATAGGGAGGCTGCATACTGACATCCGCTTCATCATAGGCTTTCTTGGCCAACTGTCTAGCCACATTCCATGAATAACCACCCAAATAGAACGCAGTGGCCGCAATCTGAACTTCCTCTTTCCGCGGAGCAGTCGCCAAAGGGCCACCATGGTCGATTTTTCTATGCTTCAAGTTCACACCAACGATTCTCTCCCATAGCTTAGCGACTCTTTTGCCAGAGAATTTCCAGACATTGTCTCTCCGCGCTCGACCCAACTCAAGTAGCAACAGATCTAGGTCAACCAATGTGCCGTTCTTATCAAAGATAACGAGTTCACATTCTACAGTCTTGCTCCCGAACATTACTTTTCCCATACATATCTCCACCACTGAGGTTTTCCTAGTCGACGCCCAACCCTCTCCCCAAAATCCAAATGAGATTCACTTCTTTTCTCATGTGCCCTACCCATCAGCCAAAGATCAAAGTGAAGATCGTGTCGACAGAGTCCGCGAAATTCTGCCAAGGAATTTACTCTTGCTAAGGTCAATGGGTGAAAAGACAAAAGGGTATAGCCGTTGGATGACGGGAGAACTCTTAAGTTGAGACTTCCTGTACAAGTAATATGCATATACTGGAAGGAAAAGATGCCAAGAAACATTGGTATGAAACTGATTTCTGAACTCATGAGAAACAGTCGTAGAAGCGACAGAGAACTTGCTCGAATTCTAGGAACCTCACAACCTACAGTGACCCGCATTAGAACAAAGCTGGAAAAAGAAGGGATTCATTAGAGAATATACGATGATACCAGATTTCCGCAGAATTGGATACAAGTTGATAGCGATAACGTTTACTGACGTCAGACAGATTCTTGACCGCAAAGAAAACCCTGAGGAGGAAGAGTTTGCGAAACAACAGAGGGAAGACTGGTTGGCAAACAACATCATTATGCTTGAAAGAGGATTAGGCCTAAAGCACACTGGTGTAATCTTGTCACTGCACAAGACCTATACTGATTTCACTTTGTTCATACAGATGCTAAGAAAGACCTTGTCGAGCACGACCCAAACTTGTGAGAACACTGAAAACTTCCTCATAGACCTCAATGGTGACACCTACTCTCACCTTCTCACCTTTTCATCGCTAGCAACTCATCTGCGCGCATTAGATTCTCAATGTAAAAGCATGTGCCTGGAAGATCTCACGAAATGAGAGGCTCATAGAATGAATTCACCAGACAATATTGCTCTATTGAGGCTTCTGCGTTGAGCAAACTGATCTTCATACCAGATGAGGCCGAAGTTGTCCTAGCCATACTGACTTCCCGCAAAGCAGGCAAGAAACCTTCTGAAAAGGAATGGCAATCACTTCTTACCAGCGAGGGGTTCCGACGGTTGCGACAGCGCGAACATAGCATGAGCATGCCATTTTCAGATGATGATTTCCGAGCTTTTGTACTCTCTGATGACCTGCTTCAGGCGGTTGAATCGCTTTCCAGTGCCCTGAATATGTGGTTGAAGATGGATCTCAACGAAGCCGCAAGTCGAGCTCTGGCGTACCTACCGGGCGATGCACAGTTAGTAGGAAAGATATATCCAGTGATCAAACCGAAGCCCAACTCCTTTGTCTTTGAGTCGGAAACAAATCCAGCGATCTTTCTGTACCTCGACCCAAAAGTCAGCACCGAAAAACTGCTAAACACGGTTACGCATGAACTGCATCATATTGGACATGCACGATATGATAAAGCCGTGTTGGAATCAGATTGGTGGAAGACATTACCTCCCCAAAAGCGGGCAACATTGGAATGGATCTTCGCCTTCAAAGAGGGGCTAGCAATGTTGGCCGCAGCAGGCGGACCGAACATTCACCCCCATGCGTCGAGTGGTGATGAGGATCGCGCACGATGGGACAGAGACTTGGAAAACCTCAACACTGACATTAGAAAACTCGAGCAGTTCTTCCTGGATGTGCTTAATGGTCGCCTGATAGGGGAGACAGTCTGGAAAGCAGGCTTCGCCTTCTTCGGCGAACAGGGACCTTGGTACACGGTCGGATGGCAGATGGCGGTTGTGATCGAACAGCAACTAGGCCGGAAGGCACTAATCGATGCCAGCTGTGACCCGCGGCAACTACTGCGCATCTACAACGAGTCAGCTCGAGAACGCAATGAGCACTCTAAGCAACCTTTGCCATTATGGTCAAAGGATTTGGTGGAAGCGCTGAGCTGATTGACGACAGCGTGGAGAACGTGCTGTCATGTGCTTGTCAATAATAAACTACAGAAGTAACGTGAGGCGGCGTCAGAAAGATCGGGAAAAGACTTTTGAGGTTAGAAAATTCGCATTGAGATTGAGTAGATATATCAAGAGCAGGTGCCAACTTGGCTACCATTGTTTTGCCAAAAGCGGGCGGCGCTACGCCAAGAATCTGGATAGGATTCAAAGAGATACAAGATTACACCAAGAAAACCATGAACGTAATGCTAGATGCTTGATCCATTGCTGTGATGGGTTATCATGTTTGGGACGAGATGTGAGTCCGCAATTCTCTGAGGTGAAGTCTGCAATCCAACTTCGATTTTTCAAGTGTCGTGAGCAATTTGATTTGCAGGCCATCACAAAGCGCGCCCGTTCACAAAAACTTGGAGACTTATGCATGCTTTGATTCTACTATCCTTTTTCGGAACCGCCAATTCCGAATATACCTCTGGGATTTTCCTCCACGAGCTCTTGTCCTAGACGCATTCTTTTGCAAATATCCACAGTTTGAAAACCAAATTTCTTTGCAATCTGAACAGCTCGATCGTTGACTGCTGGAATCCCAAGTGCGAAAACCTTATTCTCCCCGACGTTTCGCAGACATGCAATCAGTAATTTCTCCGCAACTTCTGGCCGTTCAGGATCGCAGATCCAAGGAGCTATCTTGTAAGTGTCAGAAGCGCTTTTCCTACACATCACATATCCGAACACAGTGCCCCCTGTTACCGCTATGAAGCACAGATTTGGAAAATCTTGGAAAAGCCTCTCCAGCACCTTGATTCTTGAAGCTCCAAAGTAATTGGAGTCCATGACTGCGATTGAAGCAAGATCCTTACTGTTCATTGAACGGATCTCAACACAATCAGAGGACTTTGGAATAGATGTGTTTTCAGTGGCGGAGACGTTCTGTATGCGGGCTGTTAGTCTTAGGGAGTTAAATTCCTCCTTAAAGCCTAATCTATGATATAGGCTGACTGCCTTCAGGATAGCCTCTAGCCTGATCGTTTTGACGCCTTTGCCGTAGAGATAATATATGGCTTTTCTCATGAGCTCTGTTCCGATTCCTCTGTTTCCATACTTATGGTCAACTCTAAGAAGGCCGATCCAACCCAAATGACCGTAGCTTATAGAAAAGACGTGCCCGACGTATTGCCCATTGATCTTGGCAATAAAACATCCTTTGCGTTCCCACTCCGCAAATCTCCTAATGTCAGAAGGGAGATAGCCCCAGTTCTCGACAGCATAAAGATCTGCGATGAGATCAAAGTCATCCGCAGAGAACTCGTTTATTTGGAGCATGGCTTTCTCAATGCGATGATCGTACTTTAGATTGACTTAAACATTCTACCGTCAAATGATGATATTAGTTCTAGATTGGAAAGTATTCTAGTTTCAGCGCTTGTACTGTTTGACCGCGCTCAACCTTGAGACTCGTCATGTGTGAATGGGATTCAGAGTGGCAAAACATTTTTAGCAAACAAATTAGCTTTAAGGTTTCGATATTGAATGATAATAGAGGGAGCTCCTACAAATGGGGAGGATTTCTTGTGACGTTAACTGAGGTCGTGCTCAAATATTCATACGACCACCCGTTCTGCGACATTTCAAGAAGATTCCCGTATCTCAAGATCTTCGTCTGGTGCAATGAGGAACATGACATTATTGAAATAACCGGGGAGAATCAAGAGGAACTCTCGGCTGCCGTCGAGGAATTATCCAAAATTAGCGAAGCAGTTGATATGCTATCTGATGAACATAAGATACAACTAATGACAAGGAAGTGTCGCTGCAAATTGGAGAAATGGAGGGGCAGTGATATTGGATCATTTAATCTTCTCTACTTTTCACCAATAGTCTATGAACAAGGCTGGGAGTACTGTCGTGTCATAGCATTTCGGCATGAGGACATTCGAAGATTTCTGCAGCGACTCGAAGAAAGGGGTTTTGTAATTGAGATTCTGCGTAAGGTTCCTTTTGACGGTTTTATCGCGGGTTCGCTGACGCTTACGGCGGACGCATTGTTCTCGGACTTGACTGAGAAACAGATGGATGCTCTGCTGAGCGCGCACAGCAATGGCTACTATAGGCTTCCAAGGAAATTTCCATTAACTATGATAGCCAAGAGAAAAAGGGTGGCCAGAACAACATTTGAAGAACATTTACGAAAGGCTGAAAACAAAATCGTCACAGGGCTAATTCCCTATCTACAATTGTTCACACGAACCCCCGCGAAGAAAAGAGAGAATCTTCAGATCATCTATGAAATGCCTGCTAACAAACATCCGAAGAAGTGAGAATCATGATGTGTATGCGATCACTCGGAACATAGAGCATTACAGGCAATGTTACGCTCCTTAGTGCGCGCTCGCTGGGAACACCCTCGAATATTGGCATCATATGCTCGCTTCAAGAATAGGTTAAATCTTCGTTTCATTGATGAATATTGGTGCAGGAAATGTCTACAGCTCAGCGTGATTCGGAATGGCTCCTACAGAATGCAGGCTCAATAATCCGATATCGCACTATAACAGAGCTTGTTAAAGAATCAGACGAGAATAGGATAGAACCACTCAGAAATAAACTACTCTCAGACGGACTCGTACAGTTCTGGCTTGATCACATGGTTCCAAATTTCGACAAGAACGTGATGCATAGTGGTAAATCTGAGGCTTTCGAAAACGCGATGGGCAAGCTGTATGAATTCGGATTAAGAAAGGGCTTTAGAGCCTTTGATGAAAAAACAAGACCATTTCAACGTTGGCTAGAGCAACAGATACGCCTTCCAACTGAAGGATATTACTCTCCGTTTTCAGTTTTCTACCGTACAATCGTAGCAGCTTTCTTAGCTATGACTGGCTATTCCAATGATGAGGCGGTCAAGACATGGATTCTGAGAAGATTAGATACGGTATATTCTTTTGTCAAGGAAGGAGATTTTGAGGTCTATGTGCCGCATGATTCTTTTTCAAGTTTTCCCAAGATCTATCGACGCTATCCTCTTCTGAGTCCTGATCTATACCCAGACGAAGAAATGAAGTTGCCATGGATACATGACATTAACGCCTTCCTGCACTCTTCTTTTATGAAAGAAGATAATCAACTGGCAAGAAAAGTCGAAACGATCGTGAATTTCATACTTAGTCCAGATTACCAGAAACTTCATCCAGATTACGGGGTCATTAGGAGCGAATCTGGACGATACTACGTGATGGGATGGAGTATTCATTTGCCAGGATATCTCGAAACCAAGATGCGAGAAGAGGACTTTGGGCGTCTATTGATGTCGCTTAATCTACTGAGTCGCTCCAAAACAGCCAGGCAGCATTCATGGTTCAAACGTTCATTCTCCTCCTTTGAGAACTTTAGAACTAGAGAATGCTTGGTCACCTTTCCACGTAAATGTTTGCCTGAGAAGGAATTCGGTTATTGGATATCCGGATCTAGAATGGGACTCGAAACCAACCGCAGAGTCCAACGAGCAATTACCTGTGAATCTACTTTTAGGTATCTTGAAATCGCACTGAGAATTGCTTGACCAAAGTCATCATTTCTTGACGTGTTTCCAACAGGAATCGAACGCGACCTGACTATTGAATAAATGAATCTAGACAGACGACGACTACAGGAGTGCGGCAAAAGTCTTGAGGTTTTCTCGCGAAAGACTTGTCAGAGACACTAGAAGAGATGACTATTAAGCGCCACCCGTGAGAGTCCTGACAGATAGCCGTCGCTTGTCAGTGCAATGCAGATATCAGGGCGGTCTAGAATGCATAGCAGAATATTCTTCCTCTGATCAGAGGTTGTGGAATGAAGAATCGAATTGCGTTTACTGCTTTATTGGCAGTTGCCATGATTTATGGCCTTATCGATGTTCTGCTTAGGTTTGTGGGAAATGAGAATTACTTTTCAGTAGTTTTTTTTATTTTTCTTTTTTCAACCATTTTGTTATCGCCAATTATTAAACTTGGCAAACAATCAGGTGAAGCAAGACCCATGAAAGGACTGAGGTTGATAGTGCCCTTGGGTTTTTTTCAAGCTGCGACATGGCTTCTACTGTATTTTGCAGTAATGAATACATCAATAGCTAATGCCGTGTTTGGGTATATGACTACCCCAGTCTTTGTTATAGTCTTATCGCCATTTCTATTGAAGGAATGTGTTAACAAACACACTGCAGTGGCCTTGGTTTTGGCACTTCTCGGAGTTGTAATGGTTTTTGATCCTCGGAGGTTGATGCAATATAT
>Ga0315296_10005472_pt1 | contig 10151 bp, 8 predicted proteins | sample YL17G14_18_MG_FD_203921 | JGI IMG/M metagenome (GOLD analysis project Ga0315296, IMG submission 203921) | Sediment microbial communities from Yellowstone Lake, YNP, Wyoming, USA - YL17G14_18 | ecosystem: Environmental > Aquatic > Freshwater > Lake > Sediment | place: USA: Wyoming | collected... | reverse complement strand
TTCCATTTTCGTACCATGTAAATGGTGAGAAACTTTCATCTTCACCTGGGCTTAGGGATATAAGGAAGTTCTTTCGGAAGTAGACTTCGCCAGTTGTGTTGGTCCTCTTGAGTGAAATGAGGACCCAAACGTCCGGTCCCGTGCCTTTGTAGACCACGTGTATGGTGTAGTTTATCTTCGCTGGGTTGCCGTTCCCATCTCTCATCTCTCCATGGTATACTTGTATGACTGAGGGAACTGCTGTTATGTTTACTATTGTTTCCGTTGCTGAGATGTCCACTGTATAGACTGTTCCTACTGGAGCCTTCCACATGGTGTAGTAGTACATGCCTGGGCATATCGGGTTTTCGTTGTATGTGCCGATCCATCCGTGCATCCATGACCTCTCGTAGTGGCGGTTGTAACTGAAGTACAGCGGAAGCTGTGACGCTTCTGCGTAGTAGATGTCCATCAATTCGTTGTAGAGCTTTTCCGCCACAGCAGGACCGGAAGCTACAGCCGTCTCGATTATGTGGTCAACGTAGGTGTTGTTGATTTGTGTGACCGTCTCTCCCAGCGCGTTTACGTATGGTGGTGGGCCATAGGAGGGACTTGCAGGCCAAGAAGCGGCTATGTTGCCTAAACCGTATGTGACACCTTGTGCAACCCCTGAGTAGTCTCCGTGGCTGTGCATGAAGGGCATGAACCAGTTGTGTGGGTGCGGATAGTCAGCCATCCAGCCTATGACGAAGGCAGATAGTTTCATGCTGTACAGTTCCACCAGATACGTGGACCATGGAACTCCCGTCGGTTGTATGTCAACTGTCACACCCGCCGGCCATACTATTCGGTGCTCAATGACGTCTTCAAGCATCTTTGCAACCGTTTCCCTTGCGACGTTTCCCGTGTTGTATTCTATCTTGACTGTTATTCCCTGGCTCCAGACTTGACCACCCCAAGCAGCTTGGAAGTGTTGTGTTGCCTTGGTAAGATCAATGCTGATTGTCGGCTTCGTTATATTGTAATAGGATGTACCTGGTGGCATGCATGTAGTTGGTTGCTCCGCTTCACCAAGCCAGTACTCTATCATATACTGGGTAATGTTCATACAGTACATGAACGCCAATCTCAAGTCTCTGTCCATGAACAAATCTGGCTTTGGATTGACTCCGAGCTTTGGATTATAGTCGCTTGGTTGGCTTATATTATAGACGAAGTATAGAGCGCCGATTACCTGCACAGGAACCTTCTTCATCGTGAAGCCTGGATAGGGAGCTACATCCTTGTTTCCACCTGGGTGCATTTCGGGCACGTTTGCCCTTGGAACTTCGTTGAGGTCAGCTTGCAATGCTGAGTCTGACGACAGGAACTGGGCTTTCCTATTCGACCATTCCTCCACATTCTTGTGCGTAGCCAATTCAACATATCCGCTTGCTCCCGGTGCAGGCCAACCTCTCCAGTAGTCGACGAATCTCTCCAATGTGTACCAGCCAGTGTGCGGGTCCGGATTCATAGCCTTGAGTGTGTATGGGCCTGTTCCCATAGCAACCGGACCTGGTTTGACTGGGCCCGGCGCGTCAGGCTGTTTCATCAGTGGCCCAGGTGCCGGTGGATCATAAGTCCTCTGGAACTCCGCGTAGTTTCCATACTGTCCATTCCAGCAGCCATGATCAATAGCCCATTGCTTGCAGATAATCGCGCCCCAAGACATGACTAGGATCTGTTGGAAGGGAGCGAATGATGCTGGGAGATTGAACCACACATGAGTAGAGTTTGATTCTATGGCGCGCTTGATGTCGTTTTCCAGAGTCAAGTACTCAGCCGCATTTATTGTTCCGTCCTCATTCAGATCATAATCGCTTGAACCGTATTTGCCAAGCAGCGGCTCATACAGCATCCATTGTGGACCACCACTGTGATCCATCAACATACCCCTTTCGAAGGTGTATTCTACGTCAGCAGTTGTCAAAGTGCCGTAAGTTGCATTATGCCATTTAACACCTGTTCTTATTTTCACGTACCATGTTTCAGTAGTACCTGCCGGTGCACCTGGATCCGGCGGCGAAGGTGTTATGGCGTTTCCGGGATTTACACCGTATCCCGGCCAAGACTCAGCTAGTATAGGAATGAAACTATCAGTAGCAAGCCCATTATACATCCACAACGGCTCATAAATGTTTTGAATGAGTTCGGCGCTAGCAGTGTCATAAGCCCATGCACCGTCGGTCGTTTCAGGACCACCGAAACTAACATAGATTATCTGATTCTGGTTAGGTACTTGACCGCTCACAAAAGCTATAGAGAATGCACTGATCATTAGCAGTAACACAGCTACTATTGATAAAACCTTACGATTCAATTTTCCTCTCTCCTTTTTTTTTCAGCGTTTAAAAAAGACTCCAGACTAATATTTAATCCTTATGGAACTTTGTTCCAGCCTCCTTCACGTTCTAAAACATGCGTAAAAAAACAACAAGTTCCCATTCACCCTCATAAAAGTGACACAGCTCCAATCGACAACGTTATAAATATCCGTTTTCCCCTTTTAAAGGGGGAAGGAAAATGGGCTTAGCCCAATTCATAATTAGAAGAATCCTCTTGGTAATACCAACTCTGTTAGGCGTTATACTGCTCATATTCGCAGTCACACAATTGTTCACACCTGAACAGAGAGCCACTCTTTACATAACATCCGAAAAACAGATGACAGACATCGAATCCGTGATTAGACAATACCACCTTAGAGACCCCGTATTCAATCAATTCGTAGGTTGGATTTCACAGGTTTTACAAGGCAATTTAGGATTTTCAAAAACTGGAAACGGACCTGTTTTAGATGTTATGCTTCGAAAATTGCCAGCAACGTTTGAGCTGGTCGTATGGTCAATTCCCATCACAGTTCTTTTGGGAATATATTTAGGTGTAAACTCTGCAGTCAATAGAGACAGAGCCGCTGACCACGTAACCAGAACAATATCGATAATCGGCTGGTCCCTACCAAGCTTCTGGTTAGGCATAATGCTTATCGCAATTTTCTATGCAGGTCTAGGCTGGTTCCCACCCGAAAGAATGAGTATACCAACATTCAACTATGTTTATTTATCTGGTGAATGGCATCACTATACAGGTTTATTAACAATAGACGGCTTGCTAAACGGCCAACCATGGATAACCGTAGACGCTTTAAGGCATCTGGTGCTCCCAACAATAACGCTCGTCACAATTCAGATAGCCTTAATCGTGAGGGTTATGCGCTCCAGCATGTTAGAAGCCCTCGGCAAAGGCTATATTACAGCAGCCAAAGCAAAAGGCTTAAGCAAAGGGGAAATTATAAACAAACATGCCCGTAGAAACGCTTTGATACCAACTATGACCGTTGCGGGACTATTAACGGCAGGTATGTTAACAGGCGTAATAATAACAGAGACTGTTTTCAACATTGACGGCATTGGAAGGTGGGCGGCTGCCGCTGCAGGAGGCGGAGGCACCGTTCCTGACGTCCCCGCGATTCTTGGCTTCTCCCTTTTCGCGGGTATTGTTTACATCGTTGCAAACCTTGTAGTAGATATATTGTACGCTTATGTGGATCCGCGAATAAGGTTGGTATAAACATGGATGTAAGGACCAGACTAAGGGATTTCAAAGCCTCAATAGGCCCTGCGTGGAGCGAACTAAAATTCACCTTAAGAAGAATACGAAAAAGTCCACTCTCCATAGTCGGAATAGTCATAGTGATGGTCTACGTCATAATCGCTATTTCTGCACCATTGCTTGCTCCCGCAGTTGACCCCCGTGACCCCTACGCGATCTTTCATGACGGCTATGGACCAATCCCAAGACCCCCAGGCTCACCAGTCTTAGACAGTTACGTAATTGGCAGAGGTTGGATGGCGCACTATTTTGGCACCGCAGAAGGACAACTAGACATTTACTACGGATGCATTTGGGGAACTAGAACGGCCTTCCGTATAGGAGTTCTTGTAGTGGTCATTTCGCTTCTGATCGGTCTCTTAACAGGATGCTTATCCGGATTCTATGGAGGAATAATTGACGAAATTCTGATGCGATTCACAGATGTAATACTCGCTTTTCCAGGACTGATCCTTGCAATGGCGCTGGTCATAGCCTTGCCACTATCATGGTCAATAGACATCGGATTTCTAATCTTGGTGATACTGATTCTTTTTGCTCCAATACTTATAGGTCGGTTCTTGAAAATAGGCAACATACGGGCATTCATGCTAAGCCTCTTAGGCCTTGCAACCTTCGCGATTCTCTATGGTTGGGTTTTAGGGAACCCACTTATCTATCCATGGACGTTAAACTTAACCAATTTGGACAAAGTTTTGATAGCCCTTGCTCTGGTCGGGTGGCCAAGCTACGCAAGAGTGATTCGGGGAGAAATCCTCAGGGTAAGACAAGAAGACTATATCGAAGCATCTAAGGCGGTAGGATGCTCCGATTTCAGAATAATCACCAGACACGTTCTTCCCAACTCCATCTATCCGATAGTAATCATGGCATCGCTAGATATAGGGTCAATAGTCTTAACAGCAGCAGCCCTAAGCTTTTTGGGGATAGGAGCCCCCGTTGGTTTCGCAGACTGGGGCCAAATGATAAGCTTCGCACGAAACTGGATTTGGGCAGGAATAGAAAACCCATGGAAATACTGGTACACATTCACAATACCGGGCTTGTTCATATTCATCTTCGTCCTAGGATGGAACCTGTTGGGCGACGCGTTTAGAGACATACTAGACCCAACACTCAGGAGGAAATAAAATGGCTGAGAATATCCTTGAAATCGATGATCTTCGTCTGAACTTTTACACATACGAAGGAGTAGTTGAAGCCCTAGACGGAGTTAACTTGAGACTCAAAAAAGGAGAAACACTCGGTGTAGTCGGCGAAACAGGATGCGGAAAATCCGTTACAGGGCTTTCGGTTCTGGTTATAGTCTCCCCGCCTGGAAGAATAGAAGGAGGAAAAATCCTTTTCAACCCGAAAGGAAAGCCCGTGGAGTTGCTTGCGCTTAATGAAGCCTTTCTAAGGAAAGTAAGAGGAAGATACATTTCCATGATTTTTCAAGACCCGAGATCCGCATTGAACCCAGTATATACAGCAGGAGAACAAATCATAGAAGTTCTCCTTCATCATAAAAAAGAAGAACTAGCCGAGAGAGCCCTTAACCGAATAGACGACGAAATCAAAAGTGGAAAAACAGGTTTCCTAACCAACTATTACAAAAGAATCTTCCAACACATGATAAAAAACCCCAAAGCACCCAGTCTACAACTCCTGTCAAAAATTCCGATCATTAGAAGGTATAACCGAATATTAAAACAGGAAGCAAAGAAAGAAGCCGTCAACATACTTAGAATCATGAGAATGCCTGACCCCCAAAGGGTCGTAGATATGTATCCACACGAACTCAGTGGAGGCATGGCACAACGTGTAGTAATTGCCATGGCTCTTGCATGCAGTCCTGGAATTTTGATAGCGGATGAACCTACAACAAACCTCGACGTAACCGTCCAGCTTCAAATCTTACAATTAATAAAGGAGCTTAAAGAGAAATTCGCCTCATCCGTCATTTATATAACTCACGACATGGGTGTCGTCGCCGAAATGTGCGATCGTGTAGCCGTCATGTATGCAGGGAGTGTCATAGAAATTGGCGAAGTCTTAGAGATTTTTAAGAAACCCCTTCATCCTTATACACAAGGCTTACTAGAATCTATCCCGAGACCTGGATTCCCATTTAAATCTATCGAAGGAACCGTCCCAAGTTTAATAAGCCCGCCGAAGGGCTGCAGATTTCACAACAGATGCCCTTACGCCATGGACATATGTACCAAAGTAAAACCAGAAATGGTAGAGGCAGAAAAAGGACACTTTGTCCAATGCTTTCTATATCGATAAAAAAGGTGATCGAAATGAGTGTTTTGCTAGAAGTAAAGAAACTGAAAAAATACTATCCAGTACTTGGTGGCGTATTAAAAAGGAAAGTGGCCGAAGTTAAGGCTGTAGACGAAGTCAGCCTAAGCATGTTCAAGGGAGAATGTTTTGGTCTAGTAGGAGAGTCCGGCTGCGGCAAAACAACCCTCGGCAAGACTATAATTCGCCTACTTGAGCCCACAGCAGGCAGCATCTACTTTGATGTTCCGAAGGATGTCAAAGAAGAGATAAATAAACTGGAAAATTCTGCCGACCGGGATTCCAGCAGATTGAAAGAACTCAGAAAAAAATACGATCTCGCCATATATAAAGGGATAATGTTAAAGATTATGAGAAGAAAAATGCAGATAGTCTATCAGGATCCAACAACATCTCTAGATCCAAGGATGCTCGTAAAGGATATAATTTCAGAACCTCTAGTTGTTCAGGGTTTGGCCAAAGGCCAAGGGGCAAGAAGCAGGGTCGTAGAAATTCTTTCTAAAGTGGGATTAACAGAAAAGCACCTCTATAGGTATCCTCATGAATTTAGTGGGGGACAGAGACAGAGAATTGCTGTGGCAAGAGCCCTCGTAACCAACCCTGAATTTGTAGTCCTAGACGAACCAACATCTTCGGTTGACGTCTCAATGCGTGCTCAATTGCTTAATCTGTTTCAGGATTTGCAGAAAGACTTGAACCTTACCTACCTCTTTGTTAGCCATGACCTCAGCGTGGTCGAGTGTATATCCCATCGAGTAGCAGTTATGTACCTTGGAAAGATAGTGGAACTAGCACAAACAGAGGAACTATACAAAAATCCGCTTCATCCTTACGCTCAAGCCCTATTTGCATCCATCCCGATTCCCGACCCCACCGTTAAAAAAAGGCGAATTGTACTTACGGGAGAAGTGCCAAGCCCTGTTAATCCTCCATCAGGTTGCAGATTGCACACTAGATGCCCCAAGGTTATGGAAATATGCGCCAAGGAGGAGCCTGAGCTCAAAGATATAGGAAACGGACACTTGGTCGCTTGCCACCTGTTCCAGTAAGATACAGTTTTATCGTCTCAAATTTCTATTTAAATACCAAGTTTCTTTTGTTATTTCTGAGCATTTATGGTTCCTACCACCGCATCGCGTTGAAAATGGGTAAAGATTTGTCCAGAAGATGGTTTGTAATTCTCAACTCCTTAAATAGGCATCGATATAGTTTACTGAAAAATTTTTCAAAAGGTATTTATTAATGAAAAAACATCATAATAATTAAGGGCTGGTGGCTAACATTGGTTAGCATGATAATAGAAATGCGGTGCCCTAGGCATGGTTTAGAACGTTTTAAAGTTAAGATCATAAAACGGTTCAACATCGCTTCCAATGAAATAAAACCTAAGCTGAGAAGCAAGCCAGTAAAAGGTGAGCTGAGCCTTCTATATGTCGGCAGAAATATAACCTATGATGAAGCAGAAAAATATTTAGTTGATTATCTGCGCGAAAGAGGAATGTTAGAACAAATAGTTCGAATAAGAATGTTAGTCTAAAATGTGGCATCCACTCACATTGTAATTGAAGAGCCCTAGAAGTATGGAAAAAATCCGATAATCCTTTAAATAACTAGAAATTAACGTTAATACGGGTCAAATATGCAGAAGAAATGGACAGACAAAAATGTTGATTTAGTGTTACTTGCAACTCATATAGGAAATTTCTTCAAGAAAGGGGATTTCGAAGCGATCAAAGGAGAAATACCCAATGGATACCAGATCTTCGCGGAAAATTCACCGTATTTTAGGCTAGATGGATATGTGAGTGTTACAATCGAAGGAAAGCCAGATGACTTCACCATAAAACTTGAACTCTGTAGGGAGGGAAAGCGTTCCTTGACACCTCTATTATTAACAACGATGTTCGTAGGTGGATATTTTCTTTCCAAAAAACTCAGGTCAGATGAAGACTGGATGAGGCTGGAAAAAGAGTTTTGGAGGCATTTGGACAACTTTCTGCTGTATTTGAGTAACTCTCCAGGAGGTTCCTCGTGTTCCTCTACATAGCTTGCTTTTCAATTGCCTCAACAATGTCTAGCAAGGCAAAGGCCTGCTTTCTTTTTTGATTTTTCATTCATATATATACTATCACGCCAGCGGTAAATTAGAACCGACAAGCTTTTAATATCCATAGAGATTAAAACTACGTAAATAATCAGTAAAAACTAGGTGAGCAACCTTGAGGAGAAGACTGTTATTGCTCCTAATACTAGCCATAATAGTACTGTCTGTGGGATATTATTATACGCAAGGTTCATCAGGTCCAACAGTGTCAATAAGCAGACTTTACAATTTAAACCTTCAAACAAATCAGACCATTCTGATCAATTTAACAATTTCTGGTGTATCTGACTTAGCTAGCTGTCGCCTCCACTTAGCATGGGACCCCAACGTGCTTAAGGTGACAACTGGAAACCCAAATGGGTGGATGGATCCCCTTACGGGAATCCAATACGGCGTATACGAGGGACCTTTCCTGAAAGGATTCAGTAATTCAACGATGTTCTTAGTTAACAAGATAAACAATGTAGCAGGCAATATGTCCGGTCTCTACAATGCTATAGCTGCAGAGGGTATAGCTGCAAGCGGTTCCGGAGTTTTCGCATCCATAAATTTTACTTGTGTTAACCCAGGCACCACGGCTATAAGGATAGTAGGCCCTAGGAACGGCAGCTCGGTTCAGAATAGAGAAGGAACGCAAATTACACGCGAAGATGTTGACGGCTTAGTAACAATTGAACCGCCGCCACCGATTTGGACAGAATTCTGGTTCCAAGCTACGGCAGGTTTCGCCCTAATCGAGATTGTAATTATAGTCTTAATCATTCTTGTTATAGTCAAATGGTGGCGGCGATCTCAGGTTGAGGCGGAAAGCGAGAAAGTCGAGGACTTGTTCCAGTCTTAGAACTGTTCGAAAGTTCAACCTACAGCAATATTATTTCTAAACTTTTTTTGCGCAAACTGTTTTTTGGCGCTTCAGAGATGAGAGAGCGTCGTATCGTGATTTCCTTAAGATAAATGGTGTACACGAGTGTTTAAGTTAAAGCAAAGTTCAAAAAGCTCTGATTGGATGCTTGCATCCACTACTTCTTGAATTTCTTCCTTCGCCTAACCTTTAATTTTTTGGTAGCCCTTATCCCGTATACCGAAACGGCAACCCCACTGATGGATAAGATGCCTCCGCCTTGGATAAAGAGCCCACGTGAGTTTTGATCTTCTAAAACCTCTATGTAAAGTGTTATTTTTTCGGGTGGTCCCGAGGTCCAGTTTAATGTTTGTTCGATAATGCGTGCTGTGTAGTTCCCTCCTTGTTTGGTGGTAAAACGGACACGAGGATAATGTTCATCTACCTGTAAACTGTAAGAATCAACGCTTGCATACTCCACGTAAACAACAACAGGAAGGGTGCTTTGATAATATGCGCTTGAGGGAAGTTGGGCATATAAAAAAGCCTGGAGTTTTGTCTCATTTCCATCAGGCGAAGTTATCACCATATCAACTGGTTGCTCTACATCAACATCAGCCCCTGTGTAATCCGTCCTCCATTTATTGCTAGACACAATATCTAAGACGTAAGTTTTTCCCTCTTCAAGATCTGCAGATATTTCCCAACCATCAGACGTGCTGTTAACAAGAACTTGTTCTATGTCTTGCAAGTATGAACTGACAATCAAAAAGGCTAAACCGATTAGTAGAAAAACTATTCCTGTATAGAAGAATGTCTTTCGCAAATGCCATTCTCCCTATCATTACTAGTGCGTAAGAAAACCTAATTTATTAATCTTACCTTAAACTAAAATAACAACCGCCCAGTTCAGATTGTAAAAGAGTCATGTAAAATTTCATTTCGTTAAGCAGTTTTTCAATCTGTAACTTTTCAACCTTTTAACCTTCTGAACGAGTACACAAGGGCGAATGCCAACAAAAAATACAGAACAAAGTTCAGGAACAATCCAACCCATACTATTCGAATTAAACTTATTCCAGATGTGTTTATGTAATAATTTTCCATTCCGATTGGGTTTAACACTCCTATCATCTCGAAGGGAAAACCGTAGTATGAAATGTGAATCTCATGCGGCATTCCCCATTTATCTATAATATCTGTCATTGCGAGTCTAGTGCGTCCAACAAACGACAAAAAGAGAAATACTCCAGTTAGTAACATAGAGACAATAAACTCTCTTGCTTCAAT
>Ga0315296_10005471_pt1 | contig 10151 bp, 10 predicted proteins | sample YL17G14_18_MG_FD_203921 | JGI IMG/M metagenome (GOLD analysis project Ga0315296, IMG submission 203921) | Sediment microbial communities from Yellowstone Lake, YNP, Wyoming, USA - YL17G14_18 | ecosystem: Environmental > Aquatic > Freshwater > Lake > Sediment | place: USA: Wyoming | collected... | reverse complement strand
AAAACGATGTTCTCGTGGCCTATTCACCCACCCCCTCTGAGAAAAAAGTAGGCTACCTCCTCCAAACGAGGATAACAGCTTGAAAACGGTCTTCAAGACAATCATCGACGAAGACGGATTCACAAGACTACCCATCCGAATACACGGCTCCAACAAAAGAACACTCAAACTCGTCGGCATCGTTGACACAGCCTCAACCTACACCATAATCCCACCATTCGCCTGCCAACTACCAGCCTGCCCGTATTCAACACAAATGAACCAGAAATCACCGTGCTCACTGGAAGCGGCCACATACAAGCCCCACTCAAAAAAGCAAAACAGATCGAAATACTCGGCAGCAAAATCCGAAAAAGCAACATACCCGTCCTCAGCCACCACTCCCACGAGGCGTCACAATCCTAGGACACACTTTCCTAAGAAACTACAAAGCAACATTCAACTGGAAACAAAACACATTCACAATCGAAACACGCTAGCGTCAAAGCAAATGCGCGCGTGCATCTGATAGCGCACGCAAGTCGGCTGCAACAAGTTCAAATGTCCCGCCCGGGTTCACAGTGACATTTGAAAACGACTGAGAAAGACTCTAAAAGCGAAACAAAGCTCAAAATCTGACTCGTTCAAATGTCGACGCCGGAAAAATCCAGCAGCCCGTCGACATTTAAGACACTTCCGCAAACAGAGCCCAACTAGATCTTAACAAGGAGCTCACTGCAAACTGAAGTTTCCATGTGGAAACAAAAGTTGAGCAGCTTTCGCGCCCATCCGGCTACAAGTTTCGCATAAATATTAAAATCACAATGGTTAGGTCTTGACGTACTACGGAAGCCTAATCGTTTTAAGAATAGCTAGGTCTACTACAATTCTCTGTTTAAGGTGGACCGGCTTGTCCTCATCTCCATTAAGTAACACAATCAAACGAACAAGCGACTTACTCCGTCTAGGCGCATCAGGCCAAGTAACAGAATATGAAGATCGCTTCCAATCCCTGCGAGCTCTACACGAACGCCTACTCGCAGACTTCATCATCTCAGACTTCAACAATGAACAAGCATACGAAACAGCAAAACAATTCTTCAGCTCATCAACCATCCGCTTTGCCGGCATAGACGGCACAATGTACTCTCGCCCACTATTCGACCTCATAATCTTCTTCGGCGGCGCCTACGCCTCAACAGGCACCATCACATTCACAAAAAGCGAAAAACCAGCAATCGAGTACGACACAAAAACCCTATCTCAAGCAGCAGGCATCTCCAGCGTGGTCCCAGTCTACATCAACGAAGTCCCAGACATTGACCAAACCTTCTTCGACCAAGAACAACCAGGCGAACTAGCATTAAACAAGCCACTGATCGACGAGGCCATAATCAGCAATGCCACAATAGCCAATTGGATAATGACCTTCGCTGAATACTACTTAGCCTACAAACTCGCCACAGACCCAAACCAAAACACACGAATAATCCTCCTAGACCGAAGCCTCTCAATCGAACGCGGAAGCCTGCTCTACGACACATCCAAACGAGACCTCTGGAAAGCCAAATCAGCACTCGTAGGCTACAAAATAGACGACCAACCAATCGACATAAACGACCTAGCCATCGGCAGACAACACATAATCAACCCAACCCTAAGAATCCCACCGCCCAGAGCAGACTACCTACGCTACGCCATAATCAACCTAATCCAACAAAAAAGCCCGCTAACCAAAAACGAAATCCTCCAACAACTAGCCATCAACGACGAAAAACGCACAAAACGAGCAGAAAGATACCTCAAATCCTCAGTCAAAGAAAACGTCCTCACACAAAAAGACAACACATACACGATAAACCCGAAATACGCGTCAACATGGACTCGCTTAAAAAAGCTCACCACAACCATAGGCGACCGCTTCTTCTACGAACAAAAACCCGAAGCAGCCACAGCAAACCTCATGAAAATCCAAAAAGACAACAAGGAATATTGGCTCACAACCCTCGACATAGCATTCCTCACCCTCTTCACCCTACACATGCTGATCGAACAATGCAGTAGAAACAAGATACTACTCATAGGAATAACAAAAGACACAGCCGCACGAGACTTCAAAAGACAAGTAATCCCAATCCTCCAAAGCCAAAGCCTACTCAAAGACCCAATCGCACCCGAAGAATTCGACAAACTCCCAAACACAGACCGCATGATACTCCAATCCACAAGCCTACTCAACCCAGAAAAAGTCAAAGTTCCATGGGCCCTAATCGAATACGACTCAGCATTCAGAACAATGGTACCCGACGCACAAAACAGAAAAGGCTACGTGCTAGGAGCAAGAAGAAACCGAATCAGCCTAGAAAAAACCTTCCTAAAAACCTACATCCAACTCAGCCAAGCACAGTCAGATCCACTGCTCCGCAGCAACGTCCTCCTAATTGACCGATTAACCTACCCAGACTACGACTACTCAACTCGGAACACAATCCAATTCTCGAACGAATTCGGCGGAGCCACAGAACCAGTCGAAATCATACTCTACAAAAACAAAACAATCGAAAACCCACTCCAAAACCTAACCATGACAATCCTAATCGCCATGACGCCGCCAAGCATACCCGAAGCCTTCGGACACAACAAACCCCTATTCATAGCCGACAAAATCGCAAAATACAACTATGGACAATTCAAACGAATCGCCGACTCAACCGCCACCTGGATACTCAACAACCACAAACTACGAAAATTCATATTCTACATGAGCACATTCAGAGAAAGAAGAACAGCCATAGAAGCAACAAGAAGAGAAACAACCTAACACATGGACTGCCTGCTACACGTGTCACGCAAGCTTCATTCTGGTAGACCTCACCCTACCAAGTAGGGTACCCCTACTTGTACTTCGACCCAAGACCCAAAACCAAAAAAGAAGACCTATTCAACAGGGCAAAAAGTAGGAGTCATGGAAACATCGCCGCCTAATCCATATCGGATGTAAAAGCAACTTATTTATACGATACTTTATTATATCGGTTAATACATTAGAGAGATCTGGTGAAAACCTACCATGCAGATGCTGAAACCAAAAATACACGCGAGAATACTTTCAAAAAAGAAAACATTGGACAATCTTCGCCCGTTGCCTCCTCAGCTGGTCAAAAAATTATGGGAACAGATGGAGATCGAGTTTACGTACAATTCTAACGCCATCGAGGGCAACACTCTCTCACTTAGAGAAACCCAACTAGTCATCCAAGAGGGAATAACGGTTCGTGGGAAAAGCCTTAGAGAGCATTTAGAAGCGAGAAACCATCCAGATGCCCTTGACTACGTGGAAAAACTTGCTCAAAAAGAAGCTACATTCAAACAAGACGATATCCTGAAAGTGCACGAACTTCTTATGCATGGCATTGATGACCAAAACGCAGGCAAATACAGAACTGGGCAAGTCAGGGTTGCGGGTGCAACTTTCATGCCACTCCCGGCAGAAAAAATCCAAATGGTGATAAGCGAGCTTCTGCAGACTCTCAGCCAAAACCCAGACGAATTGAGACCGATTGAACTGGCAGCTTTCTTCCACCACAAGTTCGTCAATATACACCCGTTCATAGACGGAAACGGCAGAACTGCAAGGCTCATAATGAACGTCATACTAATGAGAAGCGGCTATCCATTCACAGTTCTCCTTAAGGTAGACCGTCCGAAGTATTTGAGAGCATTAAGCGAGGCAGACAACGGAAACCTGATTCCGTTCGCAAACTTCGTAGCCAACTGCGTTGAGAGGTCGCTCGACATCTACCTTCTCGCGTTTGAAAAAGAAGCAGAAATCTTGACTCTGGCAGAAGCGAGCAAACTCACGCCCTACACACAAGAATACTTGAGCTTATTGGCACGAAAGGGCAGCATAGGAGCATTCAAACTCCGCAGAAACTGGGTCATAACAAAAAAAGCATTAAACGAATACCTTAAAGCGCATCCGAGAAATTCATAGTTCATGGGTCAAGCAGATAACAAGTCAACCCTACTTGCACACACCATCGCAAACTGCCAAAATTCATATTCTATATGAGCACATTTAGAGAGAGGCGAGCCTCTATTGAAGCCAAAAGAAGAGAAATCAGTTAACGAAACCTGCTTTACAGACTTCAACGGCAAATTCCACTCCCGCCTAAGCCATGTTATCCCAAAACAATTCGCAATAGCACAAGAATCCAAATTCGCAGGCATCAGCGCCCGCTACGAAGGTAGAATCAAAGTAGAATACCAAAAAGACCTCATGGGACTACTCGAAGAAGGCATGCTCGTAGCCATCAAAAACTTCAAACAAACCGAAAAAGACACAGAAAGATACACACTCATGGAAATCAGCCGCGTCTGGCCAGAACACTTCGGACTCCGCGGCCTATCAGACCACGGATACTACCCAATGCAATTCGAAATAATCGAACAATCAGAAGCAGACTGGCAGACGGATGACAAAGCAACCATGATGATACAAATCAGCGCCATACCAATCAACTACGACCTCACACTCTGCCAGCCAGACGAATGCAAATTCATCAAAGGCTTCTCCTACCCCATCGTCGCCAGCGAAGCCTACATCCTCAGTAGCCAACTCATCAACCGCATGTACAACCAAAAAATCACCCAAAAATACGGCATAGACCCAACCAAAACAACTGAGGACGCCCGCAAAGACCCAAGACTAGGCCAGATTAAAATGTTCCAAGCCACAAAAACCATCATACCCATCTACATAGACTTCGAAAACCTAGTCCGCTACCACTTCGGAGTATTCGCCTTCACAGGCGGAGGCAAAAGCAACCTCATGTCAAACATCCTAAGACGCCTACTGCTCCACGCAAAAGACACAAAAATCATAATCTTCGACATCAGCTGCGAATACCTGTTCTTACTAATGGACCTATTCGCTGACCCGGAAATCCAATCGAGAGTAATCCTCGAAACCAGAACAGAATCGCTGGAACAACTAACAAACTCAGTCGTCAAACCCAGAGAATACGAAACAGACACCAGAATAGCCACCAGCTTCAAAAAGATACTGGACCAAGGCAAAGTCAGCTACTACACAAAACCGAAACAAAAGATACCAACATACAACGAATTCCTAGAAGAACTCAACGAACAAAGAAAAGACAGCATAGGCAAACCACATTACATAAACGCAATAGACCAGATCGGCGACGCCATTCTTGGATACATGGAAGAAAACAGTCTCACAGAAAACCAAGGAGTAAACGAAGACTTCGTCCATTTCATCGACGCCAGAGCACAGGAAGTTGTACAAACCTTCAAAGTTCACGAGAAAAGCGGATTGTTCGCTTGGGCAACAACCAGATCAACGCTGCTGGAAATCCTAAAGAAAAAACAAGAAGAAGAAAAGAAAGAAGTCGGCGGGCTCACAGCCGAAAAGATCCGCGACCTACTCGAAGGAAAAGAACGCCTAATCTGCATCTCCATCTCAGACCCCTTCGCAATAAAAGAACTCGTCATCACCCTATCACGAGACTTACTCGCTCGCCGCAAAAGAAGATTCCAAGTCAAACCCTACATCCTCTTCGTTTTCGACGAAGCCCAAGAATTCATACCCGACATGACCAGCGCCACGGGCATAGACAAAAAATGCAGTAAACAAGTCGAAACCTTGCTTAGGCAGGGAAGAAAGTATGGTCTAGGAGCCTGCATAGCTACTCAACGCATCGCTTACCTCAACACAAATGCCCTACAACAGCTTCACACATACTTCGTAGGAACCCTACCAAGACCATACGACCGCTCGCTCGTAAGCGAAACATTCATGATAGACCAAGGCATACTCGAAAAAACCCTTGAATTCGCACCAGGCGAATGGCTACTATCCAGCTACATAGCCACAGGCATAGAAAACGTCCCCATATTCATCAAAGCAGATAACGCGGAAAAAGAAATAGAAAAACACCTAAACGAAACAAGATAAGCAAATGCACGCTCTCTCGATATGAACACGAGTTATGGTCTTCAGTTAATAGCCAGTACTGCAAACGCACGCTTGCGTGAATGTTGAGAAACGATAGGGGGTAGGTGTTGAGGGTTTACGGAAGCCTAATCGCGCCGCAACCCGACACTTCGCGTTCAAACAAAATCCAAGGCCTCCTCAGCTTAGCGCGCGCGCTAACCACCACTCATTAAACCGTTCTAAATCCTCTTTCATCATATTGGTATACTATAATTTACCTATATTCAAAATTTAGGCATATTACAATCAGCTCAAATAAGAAAAAAAGGGGACACACGGGAGAAATCGCCAAACTCCAAAAACAACAAACCCGATAAAAAACCTCAACCACACTGCCCTGTCAACATACTACACTTGCAGACAATATTCGGAACTTCCCATGCCCCATCAAGTCTGCCATCCTAACCCTTCACAGGCGATAACCTTATAGTCACTTGACATCTAAAATAGGTCAACTCTTCGGCTCCAAGACTAGAGTCACCATACTATCCAAGCTTTTCATGAACCCAGACAAAAGCTTCCACATACGAGAACTCTCCAGACAACTAAACATACCATACAGCATGCTCTACAAAGAAGAAAAAAACCTCACATCACTAGGCATACTAAACGAAGAGAAAAAAGGCAAAATCACACTCATATCCGTAAACAAAAAACTCCCATACTACACCGAACTCAAAAACCTAATAATCAAAACAGCAGGCCTCAGGGACACCATAAAAACCACACTCTCAAACCTAAAAAACATAAAATACGCCTTAATCTACGGCTCATTCACAAGCGGAGAAGAATCAGAAAAAAGCGACATCGACCTCTTGATCATCGGAAACCCAAACGAAGAAGACGTTCTCAACACTATAGCCCAATCAGAAAAAGAAATAGGCAGAGAAATCAACTACATACTTTGGAACCAAAACGAACTCACAACAAGAATCAAAAACCAGCACCACTTAATAACCGACATCGCAACCAAACCACTCATCATGCTCATCGGTGACGAACATGAGTTTAGAAGAACTGTTAAGAAATAGAACCATCACCAAAGAGAATGCACAGGAATGTTTCACTTTTCGGTGAAACCCTTATATACACATCAATTATAAAAGTGAAACTATCTCACCATAAAGACGGAACAAACATTGTGGAAGTTTGAGAGGATCTACCGTGAACTGCTATTAGACAGTCTTAACCAGGTCTCGTTTGTGCATCAAGAAGACATCGCGTCCAAATGCAAAGTCTCCCTAGGCTTAGTCAACAAGACAACCAAGAAACTCACAGTAGCCAGAGCAGTTGAAGCCACACGCACAGGCGTCAGAGTGCTGTCACCCGCCAGACTACTCAACCTGTGGGCAGCAGAACACAACCTAAACAAAGACATATGGCAATCCTTCAGACTAGACCCAGTAACAGAAACCGAAAGAGACCTACCCAAAGACACACTGCTCACAGCCTTCTCCGCGTGGTACAAAACCTCGGGCAGAAAACCCGCCGAATACGACCGCACATACTTCTACATAACCAACAAAGAAAACTTCAACAGCTGGCTCAACTTCAGAAAACAAAAAACCCGCAAAGTAAACCCAAACACGTTCGCCCTTTTCGTCAACGACAACCACCTCATTCAAACCTCCAAAAAAGGCATCGTATGCGTTCCCCAAATCTACGTGGACATATACTCAATCAACGGACCAGAAGCCGCACCCTTCCTACGCGACATAACCACAGTGTATCCAAGCCTAAGCCCATGGTAACGGGTGAACCAGAAAAATGTGGCGAGACGAAACCGTAGAAAAATCCTGGCAAGTCCTCAACGAGCTAAGAAAACTAGCAGACTTCGTACTGATCGGCGGCTGGGCAGTTTACCTCTGGACAAAGAAACTAAAAAGCCGAGACATAGACCTCTGCATAAACCAAGAAAACTTCTACACGCTCCAACAAGAACTGCTACAACGAAACCACGCATTGAAGCGCAACCCCCGCTTAATGAAATTCGAAGCCATAATGGACACCGTGGAAGTCGACATCTACACACCATTCATAAGCAAACTAACCGTTCCCTGCCTAGACATCTACAACAGCAAACTATACTCATCAATCGAACGCTTCAAAGTCGCCCAACCAGAAGCATTACTCCTGCTCAAAGCACAAGCAGCCCAACAAAGATGGCACTCAGAAAAAGGAGTCAAAGACAGAGTGGACATCATCTCCCTAATGAAATTCGCCGACATAAAAAACGACACTCTCAAACAAATGCTAAAGAAATACGACAAAGAAGGCACGCTGCAAAACGTAATCAAGCGAACAATATCGGAAAGCAGGATCGAATACAGACTTCTAGATCTTGCCTACGAGAAAGACGGGATTCAACTGAAAAAACTGTGTGAGAACCTGTAGACTTGCCCCTGCACGATACATTGAAGCAAACATCAGCTCCCACGTACGCGTGAGAACAAACGCGCGCGCCAAAAGCTACAGCCACTAGGAGGGCTTCCAACGATTCAACCCTGTAGCAAGCTGACAGGCTTCAGCTGCATTCGGTGGATCGAACCGGGAAACCCCCATAAAAGGATGAATAAAGCCCCCATAAAAGTATTCTTGGCGGCAGGTTCTGCTTGAACGATGAAACCCACAGAGAGAGGCAGATCCAGAAGGTTTATGGAAGCCTAATCGCGCCGCAAAAGCCCTCGTTCTGGAAGCGCACGTACAACAGCTTCTCTATCGGCTACCATGGACTAGCATAGAAGTGAATGAGGAGAACACAGCCTTCAGGCGCGTTTAGTGGACCGTGTTCCACGCCCGCTGGAGTGAAGAAGTACATTCCCTTCTTGACCTTTTTCCCATCAAAAACCATCCCCTCTCCCTCAAGGACCGTAATGAAGCAGTCGCAGGGGTGCTTGTGCCTAGCCTCATGAAAGCCCTTGTCGAACTTGCTGAGCACAGTCACGGCCCCTGTTTCCTCATCAAGCCTCAAAAGCTTAGCCCAAGCTCCCTTCGGCAACTGCTCAACTCGTTGCCACTCAATCTTCTCCGGATCCACAACCACCATTTTCTTACTTGCCAAAGCACTTTAGCGCGCGCGCTCTGACAGACGCCCAGAACGCTGAATACAAATAGACACCCAGAAAAATACAACGTCTTAGCTTTTACCGCGAGTGAGAAGAGGAAGCGATTATTTTATGCCGTTAATGGGACTACTTGTTCTTGCGGACTTGAACAAATGGGAAGAATCAGGTTTGGCGTACAGGCTCTGCAAGGAATGCCAGACTATTCAACTTTGAAAAAAGTAGTGTTGGAATGTGACCGTCTCGGCTACGACTCAATATGGGTCTACGATCACCTCCAATTCACGTATGGACCAACCTTAGAAAGCTGGACCGTTCTGTCCGCACTGGCGGAGGCGACACATAAGATACGCATCGGCCCCTTGGTCACCTGTAATGCCTTTCGTTATCCGTCGCTATTAGCTAAGATGGCTGCAACCGTTGACATGATTTCGAACGGAAGACTCAACTTTGGAATAGGTGCCGGGTGGCACGAAGATGAAGCCGTAGCCTACGGGATACCTTTTCCAAAAGCAGGCATCCGCGTTGAAATGCTGGATGAAGCTCTCTCAATCATAAAGAGGCTTTGGACTGAAGACGAAGTCACTTTCAAAGGAAAGCACTATTCGGTCAACAAAGCGCTTTGCCTTCCCAAACCAGTTCAAAAGCCTCATCCACCCGTTCTGGTTGGAGGCGGCGGAGACAAAATGCTCAGACTCATTGCCAAACACGCAAACGCATGGAACAGCGGCTTCACGAGTCCGGAAGGCTTCGTAGAAGAGATTGCCCGATTGCAGAAAGCCTGCGACGAAGTCGGCAGAAACCCAGAAGAAATCGAGAACACCTTCCAAAGCCGAATAATTATAGCTGAACGAGACGAAGACGCCCTAAAGAGGGCAGAACAATGGCGAGAAGAACGCAAAGGAAAGCCTGACGATCCAGACTGGAAATTCGCAATCAAAGGCTCACCAGAAACATGCACAGAAGCCTTGAAGACCTATGTTGACGTCGGAGTGACCCACTTCACACTTCTATTCGGAGATACCGTGCAGTTGAAACCTCTCCAACTCTTCGCAAGCAAAGTCATGCCTGAATTCTAACAAGCGCGCGCT
>Ga0315296_10005470_pt1 | contig 10154 bp, 8 predicted proteins | sample YL17G14_18_MG_FD_203921 | JGI IMG/M metagenome (GOLD analysis project Ga0315296, IMG submission 203921) | Sediment microbial communities from Yellowstone Lake, YNP, Wyoming, USA - YL17G14_18 | ecosystem: Environmental > Aquatic > Freshwater > Lake > Sediment | place: USA: Wyoming | collected... | reverse complement strand
CAAGCTTTTACCTATTTCTGCTGTGTTCGGCAACCTTAATTCTTGTATCGCTGTTTAGACCGCACAAACATACGGCGGAAAGTGAACGGTTAGTATGGAGCGATCCGAGGGACGCCTTTCGCGGCGAGGCTTGGAAGGGCATCGGAAACTATAAATTCCTCGCGGCACTACTGTTTGCCACGATGGTTGTGCTATATATAATCTTTGCCTGAATTGGGAGAATATCGCTATGGGCACTTGCACTAAAATCACCCAATTCATTTTCGATTTACGATTTCCAATTGGCAATTGGCAATCACCAATCCTAAATAAGTTGACTGTGACATTTTTGGCCTTGTGTATTATGGCCGCTGGTTGCGCACAGCCAAAGGTCCAACGTTACGGCAGTATCATAGGCATAAAACCGGAGAATATCGAAGAATACAGGCGGCTGCACGCTGACGTCTGGCCAGGTGTGCTGAAACAGATACAAAAGTGCGGCATCCGCAACTACTCGATATACCTCGGTGAATTGGAAGAAGGTAAATACTACCTGTTCAGTTATTTCGAATATATCGGCAATGACTTCAAGGCAGATATGGCTAAGATGGCTGCTGACCAAATAACTCAGAAGTGGTGGAAGCATACCGATCCCCTTCAGGTCCCGGTTCCAACCCGCAAACAGGGCGAATGGTGGGCTAAAATGGAAGAGGTTTTTCACTATGATTAGCCTTCGGCCCGAGCTTAGGCCGAGGGCTGGGCCCAGTCACGCCAAGCCGTTTTTTCCCCCGCGGATTGCACGCATTTCACGCCGGTCGCCGTAGATTTGAGTGTACATCATCTATTAGGTCAAATATACTTTGTGCAGCGGCAAGATTTGCCGGTATCAAAGCAAAAAAGGAAGGGAACTAAACATGCTTATCTTTGTACCACTCGCATTTGCAGGATTCTTGGTCGTGGCTGGGGCATTTATATTCGGTCACGACCACGACGTTGATCACGACGTGGACCACGATGCCGGTTATGAAGTTGGCGGCACACTCAGCTTCTTTTCTGTCAGAGTACTCGCTACCTTTGTGATGGGCTTTGGAGCAGCCGGAGCAATAGCGCGTTACTATCATGCGAGCTATCCTGTTTCTTCGCTGCTTGGCGTAGGAGCCGGCATTGCGCTGTCAGCGCTGATGTATCTTGTCATACTGATATTCATCAAGCAGCAGGCAAGCTCGGTCATTTCTACCGAATCCCTTGTCGGTCGTGTAGGAAACGTTACTGTGCCGATTGAGAAGGCGGAGCTGGGAGAAGTCGGCGTCTCAGTCGGTGGAGAGTACAAAATATATTCAGCCCGCAGCCGCGACCAAAGCTCAATCCAAAAAGGACGGAGGGTTAAAGTTGTCAGGGTAATTGGCACAACACTTGTTGTTGAGCAAGAAAAGCAAGAATAGGCCAAAAGAATAAAAGAAAGGATAAAAACGATGGAAACATCTCTGTTAGCATTCAGTATCGGTCAATGGCTTGGCAAGTTCTTTGTACCATTCATGATTCTTCTCTTGGCGGTCGCCTTTCTTGTTGTGGTAAGAGTAATGGCGACACGCTATAAAAAAATCCCGCCAAACCAGGTTGGCATCTTTTACGGAAGAAAGTACAGGTATAAGGATGCTGAAGGGCAAATTCATTACCGCGGCTTCAGAGTTGTAGCAGGCGGCGGCTCTTTACTCTGGCCTATTGTTGAACATCTACAAATAATGTCAACAGCGGTAACCCAGGCCGAGATCGATGAGCATGACATTCCCAATAAAGATAATGTCAAGATTAGTGCAAAAGGTGTCGCAACCTTCAAAATTGAAACCACCGCTGAAACACTTCACAACGCTGCTGCGGCATTTTTGGGAAAAAGCGACCTTGATATAGCGATGATCGTCAAAAACATTCTTCAAGGCCATCTGCGTTCTATCATTGGTAAGCTTGATATCAATGAAATCCTCAGAGACAGAGATACCTTCAATAGAAAAGTCGTTGAAGAATCTACTGACGAGCTTAGCAGGCTCGGCATCCAAATTGTCACTTTGGTTATCACAGAAGTAACTGACGAGTATGGCTACATCAATGCGCTGGGCAAGAAAACTGTTGCCGAAGCTATCCGCGATGCAGACATTAAAACGGCTGAAGCTCAAGCAGAATCCAAGAAGAGAGTAAGCGATGCCCAAAGAGCTGCAGAAATAACAGTCGCTGACAACGAAGTTAAGGTCGCAGACGCTCAAAGAGAGAGAGACATAAAGAAAGCGCAGTTCAAAGCGGCTGCTGATAGTGAAAGAGCAAAGGCAGAAAAGGCGTTTGATATCGCAATTGCCCAGCAGGATAAAATCTTAAGAGTAGCGCAGGCAGGAAGAGATGCGGCTGAAAAAGAGGCCCAGGTGGAGGTCCAAGAAAAAGAAGGTGAACGGAAAGAGAAAGAATTAGTGGCAACGGTAATCAGACCGGCTGAAGCCGAACGCGAGAGAATGGTTATTCAGGCTGAGGCTGAAAAGAGAAGGCTTATCATCCAGGCTGAGGCATCAAGTGAAAGTGCAAAAAAGAAAGCAGAAGGTGAAAAAACAGCAAACACCTTAATGGGAGAAGGTGAAGCGGCAAAGACCAAGGCAATAATGCTTGCCGAAGCCGAAGGCCAGGCGGCAAAAACTAAGCGCGCTCTTGTTGCTGAGGCAGAGGGTGAGGCGGCCAAGAAAGGACTCGTCCTGAAAGCTGAAGCGGAAGGCACAAAGAAACTTGCTGATGCACTGGCAAAAATGACCACTGATGCAAAACTAATACTCGTGCTTGACCGTTTGCCTGTCTTGTTTGATAAGGGCGGTGAAGCAATGAGCAGGGTGGCAGAGGCTGTCTTCTCAAGTGTCGCTGCGCCTCTGGGAAACATTGATGAGCTGCGAATTATCGATATTGGTGGCACCGGCCGGGGACTTCAACAACTGAGCAGCATTGTGCCAGACACTGTCTTTAAATTCTTGGCAGGGCTTCAGGTCCGAGGTATTGACGTGAAAGAACTTCTGTCTAAACTCGGCGTTGATATTGACGAGGTTCTCCAGACGCTTGGACAAAAGCCTGGGACTCCTGCTGGAGCTACAAAGGAGGAATAATCATATCCTGACGCATCCCTGCAGCTTCACTATGATTAAGGGGCAAGAAATGACAGATATGGAAGACAAAGAAGGAAAAATAATAGGCGTGGCACAAACATACCAGATCGAACCTGAAGCTGAACCGCGAGTTATTGTTGTTCACTGCAGCGATCCCCGATTTCAGAGGGCTTTTGACCGATTTATCGAAAAAGAGCTTGGGCTTCAAAAAGGAGAATTTGTTCCTTTTGTCGTTGGAGGAGGCGCAGGGGTACTTGCGCATCCAGAGAGACTGCCAAAGGAGTTCAAATTTATGAAAGAGAGGTTTGAACTCTTTCGCCAAAATTACCCTTCGATCAAACGGATTGTCTTGATAAATCACGAGGACTGTGCATACTACAAAACGCTTAAACAGAGAGTCCTCGGTGTTCTTGGCCAACATGCACAGTTCCTGCTTCAACAGCCACGTGACGATATGCTCTTGATTGGGCAGATTTTCAATCGCTTTCTTTCGCATCTTGGTTACAGCCTTGAACTTTACTATGCAAAGTTTACGGATGAAACTTACAGCCAGGTTGTATTTGAACGGATTGACAAATAGTACTAACGTGTTTCTGGGAAAGGAGTGGCCATGAAATGTAACGCGTCGCGGCAGAATCCCATGCAGATGACCGTGGTTAGGTCCATGCCTATTGTGGTTCTGATCTTGGCACTGACCGTAGGGGCTGCGCAGAGTACCTCCAAACAAGCATCGGCAATAGCCTGCAAGGACCGAGTTTTGTTTTACACATCCCAGTGGGAAGGACCGCGCCTTCCCGACGGGCGACCAAAGGTTTCAGATGATATTCTTGCAAGGATGAGAAACGTCTCCATTGAAGAGGCTTGGGCAATACTGAGAAATGAGGGGTACGTAAACCAGTTTGAAGGTAACTGGAAGATGATCCATTCTAATGTGCCCATCGTCGGACGTGCGCTGACCGTGCAGTACATGCCCGCCCGGCCGGACATCAAAAAATTCATCGATGACCAAGGCCGGCGCGAGGGTCGGATCGGGGCCTCGAATTCCTGGCCTATCGACATGCTGCAAAAAGGTGACGTGTACGTGGCTGATGGCTTTGCCAAGATTATTGATGGCACCCTGATCGGCGACAACCTGGGCAATTCTATATTCGCTAAGTCGGGCAACGGAGTCGTCTTCGACGGCAGTCTACGCGATCTGGAAGGCCTGGAAGAGATTAAAGGGTTCAATGCCTTCGTGCGCGGCTGGGATCCATCCTTCATACAGCAGATGATGCTGACTGGAATCAACGTGCCGATCCGGATCGGACGGGCCATCTGTCTGCCCGGCGATATAGTCCTGGCCAAAAGAGAAGGGGTAATTTTTGTCCCTGCCCATCTGGCTGAGAAGGTCGTCAAGCAAGCCGAAGCTATTATGCTGCGGGACCGCTTCGGGCATCAACGCCTTAAGGAAGGTAAGTACACTCCCGGCCAGATTGACGGCAAGTGGTCCGACGAAATCAGAGAGGATTTCTTCAAGTGGTTACAAGAGAGCATAGATGAGCTGCCGGTGCCCAAGAAAGTGATTCAAGAGATTCTCGATAAGCGAACTTGGTAGATGGGCGACGGTCGTCTGTATAGTGTACCGTCCAGGGGAAAGCACGTCATGGATAGACCAAAGATCGATCCGCACAATCAGACGGAGTACTCCAGGCGTTCTCTGCTCAAACGTGCCGGTGTGGGCTTGGCAGGCCTGAGCCTGGCAGGTGTGGTCGCTGCGCCTGTCGAAGAGCAGATTGCCTTTGCCACGCAGAACGTAAGTCGCAGCTCCAGCCCATCGCAGCTGAAGATTACTGACCTGCGGATTGCGGTACTTTCCAGAGTCCCCGGCCGCTGCCCCCTCATTCGTATTGATACCAATCAGGGTATCAGCGGTTACGGAGAAGTCCGCGATGGCGCCAGCGAGCGGTATGCCCTTATGCTCAAGAGCAGACTCCTGGGCCAAAACCCATGCAATGTTGAGCAGGTATTTAAGCGGATAAAGCAGTTTGGGCATCACGGTCGCCAGGGAGGCGGCGTATCAGGTGTGGAGATGGCCTTGTGGGATCTGGCAGGCAAGGCGTATGGCGTGCCTGTCTACCAGATGCTCGGCGGCCGATACCGCGACCGGATCCGTCTATATGCCGACACGCCGGACGGCAACGTCTCCGCACTCAAGAAGAGGCTCGACCAGGGATTTACTTTCCTGAAAATGGATTTAGGCGTCACAATGGTACGCAGCGTCCCAGGCGCGTTGAGCTACCCAACCAGGGACACCGACTGGAGAGGCAAACATCCTTTCACAGGGATTCAATTGTCGGATAAAGGCGCTGCTCTCATGGCCCAGCGTTTGGCCGAGGCTCGTGAGGCGGTCGGCTGGGAAATCCCTATCGCTTTGGATCACTTCGGCCATATCGGCGTCGATAGCTGTATCAGGCTGGGCAAGGCCTTGCAGCCCCACCAGCCGGCCTGGCTGGAAGATATGGTCCCGTGGGAATATACCGACCTGCTTAAAGAGATCAAAAGTGCAGTTGACGTCCCGCTGCTGACCGGCGAGGACATTTACCTGCTCGACGGCTTTAAGCCCCTGATTGACCAGCACGCCGTCGATATGGTGCATCCTGACCTGGCGACGGCCGGCGGTATCCTGGAAACTAAGAAGATCGGCGACTATGCCGAGCAGCATGGTGTTGCCATGGCTATGCACTTTGCAGGTACTCCGGTGTCTTTCATGGCTAACGTGCACTGCGCAGCGGCCACGCAGAACTTCCTTGCCCTGGAGCACCACTCTGTCGATATAAGCTGGTGGGAGAATCTGGTGACGGGCGTTGAGAAGCCCCTCCAGGCCAACGGTTTCGCCCGTGTTCCGCAAGGGCCCGGCCTGGGCATAGAGTTGGACCTTGACGTCGTGAAAGAGCACCTCGAGCGAGGTCGAGAGCTTTTCGGCCCCACCGACGAATGGAACACGGATCGCTCCAACGATAGACTATGGAGCTGAGGGTCTTGGCCTCATAGCTGTTTCTGTAAGGGAGCATCATGACGACAGGAGGTTCATTTTTGAGATACTTCAAGTTCGTATTTGTGATTTGCCTGACGGCGGTGTTCATCATGCTGGCTACCGGCAATCGGGCCTGGCTGGGTCCAGCCCTGGTCGTCGCGTTCGCCTCGTTGGCTCTGTATTTTATGAGCCATCCATTCCTCAAGAGTTTTGCCTTTACGGTCTGGGTTTTTGCATTCGTGGCCGCCGCGATGGTGCATCCTGCGGCTTTTATGAGCTGGTTTGGGTTCGATCTGGGAAGGTTGATCGTCCCGTTGATTCAGATCATCATGTTCGGCATGGGTACGACCTTGAGCGTGGCCGACTTCGGGCGGGTGTTCAAGATGCCTTGGCCGGTCTTGGTTGGGTTTGTCCTGCAGTACTCAGTCATGCCTCTGGTGGGCTTTACACTGGCCAAGGTATTCGGTTTTGACGCCCAGGTCGCAGCGGGCGTGGTGCTGATAGGTTCGTCTCCTGGGGGAGTGGCCTCCAACGTGATGACCTATTTGGCAGGCGGCGATGTGCCCTTGTCGGTTACGATGACTTCCTGCTCGACTCTGGCCTCGCCGATCATGACGCCCTTCTGGATGAAGGTCTTAGCCGGCCAGTTCGTCCCGGTTAACTTCTTTGAAATGATGTTCTCAATCATCAACATGATTATTGTCCCAATCGTTGCGGGCCTGGCTGCAAATCGCATCCTGTATAGTCGGCACAGGACCTTCCGGCAGGGTGCGACGTTAGCTCTGATTGGAGGAGCCGGCGTCCTGCTGGCTGTAGGCGTGGGGCTGTTCGGACCCGCAGCAGTCTTGGCCTTCGGCGGCGGGGCGTTACGGAAGGATGGTTTTGTTGTCGGACTGCTGCTGATAGGCGTGGTTGCCCTAACTAAGTTAGTGATTGGTGTGTGGTTGAACAAAACCGGGAACTGGATGGACAAGACCCTGCCCATAGTATCTATGGCAGGGATTTGCTTGATCATTGCTGTCATCACGGCCCGCTCGAGGGACGATCTCATGACGGTTGGGCCTGTTGTGATCGGGGCCGCAATGATTCATAACGCTGTGGGATATCTGCTGGGCTATTGGCTTGCACGGCTCTGTCGTTTGGACCAGATTAGGTGTCGAACCGTAGCTATTGAAGTAGGCATGCAGAATGGCGGGATGGCCTCGGCGCTCGCCATGAATGTGTTGCGAAGCCCACAGGCCGCTTTGGCGCCCGCCATTTTTGGCCCCTGGATGAATGTCTCGGCCTCGATCCTCGCTACCTGGTGGCGTCGAAAGCCTTTAACCCCCGCTGCTTCGCTTTTGCGAAGCAAAACGGCGGCGGGGCAAAGTAAAAAACAAGGAGACCTAAATGGACAGACGTGATGTCATTAAAAACCTCGGGCTTGGGGCCATTTCCGGGCTATTGGGTCCTTTTAGGTCAAAAAATGATGCTGTGGCAGAAGTGTATTCGAAGGCGACAAAGGGATTACCTGCTCTGAAAATCACCAACGTTAGGTCAATTCTCACTGCTCCGGCTGGGATACGCCTGTGCGTTGTAAAAGTGGAGACGAGTGAGCCGGGTCTCTACGGCCTCGGATGTGCAACGTTCAATCAGCGGCCGCTCGCCGTCGCGGTAGCGGTGGACAAGTACTTGAATCCCTTCGCCAAAGGCAGGGATGTGGATAACATCGAGGATTTGTGGCAAAACGCATACACCAGCTCCTACTGGCGCAACGCAGCGGTCTTGAACAATGCGATGAGCGGCCTGGACCAGGCTCTTTGGGACATCAAAGGCAAAAGAGCCAACATGCCTGTTTATCAGTTGCTCGGCGGCAAGTGTCGCTTTGCGGTGGACTGCTACACACATTGTGGCGGGCGAGACCTCAAACAGATAGAGCAGAACGTCCGCGAGGCTATGAAACGAGGGTTTCGGCATGTCCGAATACAGTGTGGTGGGTACGGCTCCCCGCACCTGTCTAAGCACGCCCCCTTCAAGGAAGCCGGCTTTGGGCTGCCGTCAGATGGGCTTATGGAAATCAGACCCTACGTCAAAGCGACTCTGGAGATGTTCGAGCATATCCGCAGCACGTGCGGCGATGAGGTCGAGCTGCTCCACGACATTCACGAGAGAATTCGACCGATCGAGGCCATCAATCTGGTCAAGCGGCTGGAGAAGTATCGGCCGTTCTTTATCGAGGATCCATTTGCCCCTGAAGACTGTGGCTACTTCAGACTGCTTCGCCAGCAGACCTGTGTTCCTATCGCGATGGGCGAGCTGTTCAACAATCCGCATGAATGGGTTGGCCTGATTTCCGAGAGGCTCATTGATTTCATCCGGGTCCATATCTCCCAGGTTGGTGGGCTGACTGTCGCGCGAAAGATCGCCGCTCTGGGTGAGTGGTTCAATGTACGCAGCGCCTGGCACGGTCCCGGCGACGTGTCGCCGGTTGGGCATGCTGCAAACGCTCATCTGGATTTGGCCATCTGGAACTTCGGCATCCAGGAATGTGTCAACTTCAGCGAAAAGACGCGAGAGGTTTTTCCCGGCTGCCCCACCTTGAAGGATGGTTATATGTATGTAAACGAGGCACCAGGGCTTGGCGTTGATATTAAAGAGGAGCTTGCCGCCAAGTTCCCGCTGCCTGAGCATCCCGGTTATTGGGAGCCGGTTCGCAGACCGGACGGCACCGCCGTTCGGCCTTGAGCACAACCCCGCAATTTTATTGCGGGGTCTTATCTCCTGAATTTTCCAGATTTTTCTTGATAACAGCTTGGCTAATCTGGTATAAATACAGTTGTTCGGGTCTGCGATTTCATAATTCTTGATTTGCGGGACTGTTACGGTTTCAGCAAGAATGACGTATTATGTAAGGTGCAGAGGTCTAACGTGAACCTTGTCCCTGCCAATCGGCGTTCGTACATTTCACGCAACTGCTCATACTGGAGTTCTTGAAGGAAGGAGGTGACAGCAAAGCACACAAGAATTTTCGTCACGTCATCAGTCCGCCTTTGGCGGATTGACGGAGGCAAAAGTCCAGTATCAGATGTTTAGTAGAGAGTAGTCCCAGACAGAAAGTGTTTTGGCATCTGGCCAAACACGCAATTGTTTCAAGGTTCTTGAAGGAGGACTATTATGTGCAGGAAATCGATTTATTTAATTTCTTTTGTTTTGGTGTTGAGTCTAATTTCAACAAGTTCAGGCCAACCTGTCGACCCTAATCTTGTTGGTTGGTGGAAGCTTGACGCGGGCGCCGGGACCGTTGCGGCCGATTCATCGGGACGCGGCAATAATGGGACCATCAACAACCCTAACGGTGGCCTTGGCGCCGGCGGTTCGGTCTGGTACAGCGATGGCGAGCGTGGCACAGTCCTGAGTTTCAATGGCGACAACAGTAGCGGGGCATACGTCAGTACAAGCGGGATTCCTGCGATGAGTCTCACCAACAACTTTGCGTGGGCATTCTGGGCCAAGCAGGATGGAGATGGAACTGGCGTAAACGAGGTGATAGTGGGGAATCGTTATAGCAGTACTGGTGCCGACACCCTTCGGTTCATCAAGTTTACGCCGACAAGATTCGAGTACTACAGAGATGACCATAATGGGACTATCGACTACGAAGACCTGCCAGCTAACCTGTGGGTCCACCACGCTGTCGTTAAGGTTGGGGCGACCTTGACCTACTATCGCAACGGCCAGAAGGCCCTTACAAGCACCACATCGGCCACCATCGATGCAAATCCTTTCTTTATGGCTGGTGATGCAGTGGGGGAACGCTGGCGGGGCTGGCTCAGTGATGTCCGCATTTACGACAGGGCGTTGTCTGCTGCCGAAATAAAAGCACTGATTCCACCCAAGTTAAAGGGTTACAAGCCTATTCCGGCTGATGGAGCCAAGGGCGTGACTGCGCCGCTGCTGCAGTGGACGGCGGGAGATACCGCTGCGTTCCACGATGTGTACTTCGGCACCAATCCGACCCCAGGCCCGGCCGAGTTCAGAATCCGGCAGGGCTG
>Ga0315296_10005469_pt1 | contig 10154 bp, 10 predicted proteins | sample YL17G14_18_MG_FD_203921 | JGI IMG/M metagenome (GOLD analysis project Ga0315296, IMG submission 203921) | Sediment microbial communities from Yellowstone Lake, YNP, Wyoming, USA - YL17G14_18 | ecosystem: Environmental > Aquatic > Freshwater > Lake > Sediment | place: USA: Wyoming | collected... | reverse complement strand
TATGGAATTTTGCCCCAAATGCGGCACTCGACTCACACCCAAAAAAAGCAAAACGGGAAAAGAATCAACGCTCGTCTTGGCATGCCCAAAGTGTGGCTATAAGAAGCACCCTTCTGAGAAGAAAATAGAGCCAAAAGCAGCCAAGATCATCCAGCACAAGCCGCAACAGCTCGTAGCCGTAATAGGCAAAGAAGAACAAAAACTCAGAACACTGCCAACCGTCAGGATCGAATGCCCAAAATGCGGCAACAACGTCGCCTACGTGTGGCAAGTACAAACCCGAGGCGCAGACGAATCATCAACACAATTCCTCCGCTGCACAAAATGCAACTACACATTCAGAGAATACTCGTAAACATTGTGCATTTAGAGGCGACGTTCTAACAGCAGTTCTGAAACTGAGAGAAAAAGGCTACTCTGAAGCTTATTTGAAGACTATGATGCGTGCACTGCTAGAGATTGCTGATCATGCAGATTTGCACAGTGCTGACGACGTTTTGATGTATATAGCTAGAAAGAAAGTGAAAGACTCGTTCAAAGCGAATCTTGTAGACTTCTACAGACACTACGCAGACTTCTATAGAATCAGTTTTGTGAAAGTTTGCTACAGAAGAGATCACAGAATCCCGAGAGTTCCGCTTGAAGAGAAGATTGACATGTTGATTGCTCATGCTTCAAGGAAGTATTCTTTGATCTACTCAATCATCAAAGAATGCGGTTTAAGACCAGTTGAAGTTGCAGGGTTGTCGCTTGACGACATCGACTTGGAAAAAGGCGTGCTGTCAATCAGGTCAGCTAAACACGGTTCTCCGAGAGCGTTGAAGCTGAAAGAGAAGACATTGGCAATGCTCAACAGCTACGTTAAGACTAGAAGCTTCGGCTTAAACGACAAGCTGTTTCCGTCTGCTGGCGTGATTTGTAACACTTACGGGCGACTGAGAACTTCGCTTGCTAAGAAGCTGAATGACATTGAGCTTCACAAGATTCGATTGTACGATTTGAGACATTTCTATGCAACAATGCTCTATCACAGGACGAAAGACATTCTGCTAGTCAAAGAGAAGCTTGGGCACAGAAACATCAACAATACGTTGGTCTACACGCATCTTGTTGACTTCAGCCGAGGGCAACGAATTCTATTCAGCGACAGCAAACAGTGTCGCTGAAGCTGCGAAGCTGATTGAGCAGGGCTTTGACTATGTCTGCGATATCGACGGAGTGAAGCTGTTTAGAAAGCGAAAATAAGTTTCAGCTTCTCTCTTTTTTTCTTCTGTAGATTATGACTGCAAGTAATGTTGCTATGAAGAATAATGGCAGAATGAGGAATGATGGAAACTCTGGAATTACCGAGTAGACGAAGTATTCTCCTGCATTGTCGTTGGTTACATTGTTCCCAGCTCTGTCATACGCTGTTATTTGATATTTCACCAGAGTGCTTGCTTCTTGTACAAGAATTGCGCGTTCGTAAAGACCACTTGTTTGATTGAGCATTATAGGGAACTCCAGCCCGATAGAACTCCTGTTTGTGAAGTACACGAGTCTCACACTGTCTACTCCGCTCAAAGAATCACTGACATTAACTGATATCCTAACAAGCTGATTTGGCTGCACGTCACTACCTGGGTCACGCAGAGGTGTTACGATAGTTGGAGGGGTCTTGTCCAATGCGATGGTTGGCAAGAAGTGATGATTCTCTTCGTTACCCGCATTGTCTATGCTCCAATATTCCAGTGTGTTGTTCGAGCGCTCTGTTGTAATGAACGGATGCCCATCTGTGCTTACGTTTTGGATTAGTCCATCATTGATCCGATAGCAGATTTCTTTAATTCCGCTTTCATTGTCGCCGGCTGAAAGTGCAATTGTGAAGTCTGAGGTGTGCCATGCTCCGTCATAATTATGTGATGAAATTGGCGGAGTGTTGTCTTGGATAACGGAGAGGTTTTTTGTAGTTATGTTGGTGAATCCGAATTCGTCTGTAACCTTTAGGACTACGTTGTAATTGCCTGAAGCTGAATATGTATGTGTTGAGACCGGCGAACCTGACGTTGCATTGGTTCCATCGCCGAAATCCCATGTGTAATTAGCTATAGAACTGTATTGACCAAAGCTTGATGATGCGTCAAAAGATGCTGCGATGTTACTATAAAGAGAGGAGGGGGAATATGTGAAGTTTGCTTTTACTAGAAGCTTAGGGGTGTTTGGATTAGGCTCAGTCAGGAGAGGAAGATACTCAATGAAACCTGCGCAGGTTATGTCATCATTCTTGTCATAGATTTTCGTGTCGATAATACTCGTATTTGTAGTTCCCCAATAATTGTTTGGGGCAGACATCGAAGCCTGGTCAAATCCAGGGTATAGTTTCAACATTTTTGTATTTTTGAGGAATGAATTATATTCAACAGTTAAGTTGCATGGTTCAGGTGTATAATTCCCATAATTCCCAAGGCTTACAATTGAGTAATAATCGTAGCCTGGAAAACTTCGCTCGCCAATAAACAGATTGTATCTTATGTAAACGGACCCTTCGAGGTAACTACTGTCATAGGAGCCCCCAGTTGAAATACTGAGACAGCAAAAGTCTTTGAAAATATTGCCCTCGATGAGCGAATGTTTTGCAGGGTAAATGCCACTTGGTTCGTAAGTGTTTTCCAGCACCGAGTCGGTGAGATTCAATTGAGCTAAATCTGATGAAAAAAAGCTGAGACCATTTTTGATTAAGCAATGGTCTAAGTCTAAAAAGGTATCTTTAGTCGCGGATATTCCAACAAAAAAGTTTGAGTCGCCTCCACCATCAAAGGTTATTATGCTATCAGCAGTTCCATGGGCATGTATTATCCCATTAAGTAAAAACATATCTTGTCGCCATCCTAGATTCGAGATTACGGTAACACCAGGTTCGATGGTAAGCGTCACATTGTCTGGAATTTGAATTGTCGCAGTTATGTTGTATGGGCTGCTCTCGAGTGTCCATGTGGTGTTTTCCCAGATTATTCCGCCAACAGGAGTGCTTGAGCTTTCATACGATAGGGCTCCAACTCTCTCGGAGTCATTTCTTACGATTACGAAAAGACTTGCAAAAACCAGAACTGAAAGAGCAACCGTTTTCCAGTTTCCTCTCATGTCGCATCATTCAATAAATGTCTTTCTCGAACTCTTATTACTTGTGTAACAATCTTCGATTGAAATCAAAAAGGTGGATTTCCCCAGATAGATATAGTATATGGGGTTTTCAGCGTTTTGAAATGTTCATAGAGTATTAACATATCCGTCGCTTACGAAGGTGTTAAACAGTTTTTGCAAAGGTCGGATCTGAGGCGGATTTGCCCAGAAACGCTTTTTTTGTCACATGAAATTCATTGTAATCTTGTATACAAAGCACATCTTATTCCACGCTGCATTAAGCATCATTTCAACATTGTTGTGGAATGGATTTAAATAACAAAACGCTAGATACAGCGTCTCTTTTAGTTGCAAAATACCGTATATATTGGTGGTGCAACTAAAAAGAAACACGTGCTTCGTTGCACGAATGCATATTGAGGGGGAATGAAGAAAAAGCAATGGAGAATGGCAAGAGATCCAGCACAACAAGGATCTTCTCTTGGGTAGAATTGGTTCTAGGGGCGATCATCAGTTGGGTGCTAGAAAAGACTCTGAACTATACGTGGGAAAAAGTCAAGAAAAGACTGCGAGAGAATAAGGAAAATCAAAAACGCAAGAGCTTGCTTCTGCGACTGGCGGAAGCAGATTTCCGTCTCATTGCCAAGATTTTGGAACTCGATCCGGAAGAGATAAAATTCTCAGTACGCCAGGCATCAGATGAGCATGGCTTCTTCAGAGGCTTTTTGAGAAGTACAGCAGACATCTTCTCCTATTCACTTCTTAGACCTGACTAAATCTTGTCTTGCACACACATTCACATGTTATGCTAACACATCTGTTTGGAGCCTAAGCAAAAGCCCTGCTGGAAAATGTTGCTCGCGCTGCTAACTAGGTATGTTGCTAGATTGTTTGTGCTTTTGCAGAATTTCTTTCCCTATTGACTCGATTTCTTGAGAAGAGAGACGTCTGGATTCTTTTGTAAGGATGTAATTGGCCAATTCATCGATTCTCTTAACTTCAACTTTGATAGAATTGTGTATGTTCAAGTCTGCGTTCTTGTTTGCGAAAACAACAACTCCCTGAATCCAGGGCTTCCTTAATCTGAAGATTTCTAAAGACGCAATCGCATCATAGATTCTAGTAGCATTTTCCCTTGCTTGTTTGCTTGGATTCCTGCCAATAACCCCATTCCATACGTCGCCATTGCATTCTATCTTGCCTTTCTGATTTTTGGTTTCTATTGCGAATATCCCTGTAGGGCCAAGAACCACATGGTCAATGTTGCCCTTTTTACCATCAGGGAGCGAGACATCATTTATCAGACAGTAGTCATCATTCAAAGAAGAAGAAAGAGTTTTGGCGACTTGATTTTCTCCTTCAATGCCATGTTTGTACTGGCGATATGTACGAAAGAAGAGCAGTACCCCCATCAAAGGAACCAACAAAAAAAGCACACGTGAACTGTCATATCTGCCTAGATCTACGTAGAGAGGCAGCTTCGGGTCAGTAGTGAGAAATACCATTATGAAAAACGTTAGACTCAAGAGGGTCAAGACCAAGTTCCGCGTAGCTTTTCTCTTCAGATAATCTCCTGACTCTTTCAGAATCTTCAGGGCTAAAACATCCTGCCGTACTTCTGAGTGGAGATTGCTTTTGCATTCATAAGTATATTACGTATGCGATGTTAGAGGGCGAATCGTTTTGAAATGGCCTTGTTGGCATCGTTGAAAGCTGGGCGAAGCTTGTGGGCCCATATCACTTTGCGCTCGTGGCAAAAAGCTCTGCAGGATATATTGTCCATAGGCAAAATGTTTCGGTTTTCCCGATCCTGAACCTCAGCGAGCTCACTCTTATGCGTCATTGCAAAGAACCTCTACTGCCACGTTAACCTCTCTCTCAGAGACGCAGCCACAGAATAGTTGAGAAATGGGCCGCGGGCCTTTGATTAGACTCTGCTAAGCTCTGCTTCTAAGCTTTCAGACTTCATCCGTATGGAACGCGTCGAAGGGGGAGGCCTGATCGTTGATGGCGTTTTGGAAGGGCTACCATCCTTCCATTTTTGGATTTTCTTCGAAATCAAACCCAACAATAAGACCCCAAGCAACGCGCCCAGAACTTGGACCACAGTATCTTTCGCAACAGACATCAAGAACTCTTGTACATAATATAATATCCCAATAGATGTTGGCGACTGAGTGCTTACAGTCATGGTCGTTGTAATGGTATGCCATGTCCGCACTGTTTCCGAAAATACATAGTTGAAGTTTTTACCATAGAATAATGTTGCAGTCACGTTGTCTATTGACCCTCGGTTAGCCAGATGGATGAGATATGTTCCTTTTTGTATTGTGTTGACACTGAAATCTTTGAAGGATACATTCTCATACCAAAGTATTGTAGTTTCTGACGGGTCAGTAACGTAGAAATCGATCACACCACCGACGACGGACACATTGCCAGCAATACTTTGACAACCATCAGTTACCTGCACATTCTCAGCCACCATTTCCGAAGGCTGAATAACAAAAACTCTCTGCGCTCGGGCATTTCCCATCAAAGCCAAGAGCAGCAAAACCGATGATACGAATAGTATACTCTTAAGTTACATATTCTTCTACTATTCCATGTGTTTTGAAACTAATACGTCTTTTCGTCAAGAATGAATACAAAAGATGTTAATTCCGCTATTGCTGAGTTGAAGGCTGAGACTGTGTGTACACGCTTTGGGTAGGGTGCGATATCTGCGATGCTAAAGACCTGTCAGCAGACCTGACTTCACAAGCTGATCATCGAAATACAATGTCAATGAGAGAAGCAACCTCGTCAGATTACTTTCCTCTTTGCCAATAGAAATGTTTCCTGTCTTTTCGTATTCTGGTTCCCATCGTTCATAGAGAGTTTGCAGGAACCTTTTGATGACATTCTTCACCCAATCGGCCTTTATTCCTTTTCTATTCAATTCTCTATGCATGTTTTTTGACATGCTTTCCGCGACGAAAACCCACCTAATCTTTTTGTTTTTCGCGGCGTAGTTTTGCCTTACGAATTTTTCAGCATCTTTGAAATACTCTCCTAGGGAAATAATGGATTCTTTTGTCGTGTTCTCAAAAACTGCATACTGTTTGGCTTGCACTATGTGTATTTCTCTCTGACCAATTGCCAAAATGTCGATGTCATGCCACCCTCTAACCTTAACTCCTCTCTTTGGCATTTGGTATTGAACGTGTTCCGAAACGAGGTATTTGGGTCTACCCTTCCTATCAAGATCATGTCTGTAGTATTCGCTAACAAGCTCTTCTGTAAAAGACAGCCCCACGGTAATTATTCCTCCTGAATATATTCTCAATGTTAGAGATTATATTTCCTTTTTGTCATTTATCACGGTTCTCAGTGCCAATTTCCATGTTGTTCGAATAGGCGATGCATACGCTCCTGACGATGCCTGTCCTGTTCGACTTGAGAAACTCGCCGAGTCTGGCGAAGCTTGAGCTTTGATTTCTCTCCAGAACTGCTTAGCTTCGCTTCCTTTCAAGTTTCAAAAAAAGAGAACCTAGCTCGCTCTATGAAGCGATTACTGCTATTGCTTCGATTTCGACTTTGAATCCATCATAAAGGACGACTTGAACTGTGCTTCGCGCAGGTTGATTGGTTGGGAAAAACCTTGCATAAATTTTGTTCATTTCTTCAAAATCCTTGAAGTCCGATATGAACACGGTTGTTTTCACAACCTGTTCCATGGAGCTTCCAGCAGCTTTGAGAATATCTGTCATGTTTGTCAGAGCCTGTTCTGTTTGTTCTTGGATTGAATTGCCTTTCAGCTTGCCGTTTGTGAAATCAACGCCAACCTGTCCCGCGATGAACAGAAAGTTCCCAGCTTTTACGCAATTCGAATATGGCATGGGCGGCTTGGGAAGCTTATCAACTACTATGATTTCTTTTCTCATATCCGATTGCCCTTCATCTATAACAATTCAATAGAGATCCCTTTTTTCTTTTTAAGCTTGGCCTACGCTTGCGATGAAATCAAAATACGGATTTTCCCCTATACTATAGCGCGCGCGAGAATCAATGACAAACGCGAACAATAATGCTTAAGCAAACGTTCAAAGTGACATAGCACGCGCGGGAGTTTCAGTAACGCTAATGTCAATGTTTTTTGTTGAATACAAGGAAGTATGTGTGCATTATTACCGAACAAGGTCTATCCTTTACTTGAAAGGCCGTGGGTGACATCCTATGATGTATAAAAATGAAAAAATCTATGATTTCAAAATTGGATAATCTGTTAATCCAAGTGTAGTGATGTGGATAAAATTTCCTTTCCTTTGTCTGATATTGGTCAGCACATTTCACAATTAGTTTCCCATTCTCTTTCAACCATTCAGGAAACCTTGCATCTGCTATATTCATGAATTCAAGTAATTCTTCGTAAGCTTGAACATAATCTCCATAATCCTCTCTTCGAGGGTCATTAGAGCCTTTGTATCCAAAGAAGTATGGGGGGTCATAGACTATTCCATCAAACTGGTAATCAAAATTCAATGAATTCATATCTGAAACAATTTCTTGACCATAGGGTTTTATGTCAGAGAAAACCACCTTTCCGTATTCTTCCAATTTTGTCTTTCCATAAAAGTCCTTCTTAAGATATTCATCCCATAGGTGTTTCTTTCCACAAGTTGGGTCTAGAATCATTTTTTCCTTAGATGGGGGGATGTGAAAAGTCAAAATCTCTTTAAAGAATTCTCCCAGTTTCTTACTCCCATTGTGAGAAATAGGATATTTCGCCAACCCGTTTCACCCATGTCTAGCAAATATTTGAATCAGAGCTTCTTTGAGCAACCCTCTTCTGGAGAATTCAATATTGAATATGTAATCTAGACCATTGAATGCTTTGACTAACTGGTTTTCAGAGACACGCCATACATCTCCATCGGTTATCCATATGAAATCCCAGTGATTCTTCACAAGTTCATTCCTTCGATTGATGTATGAATCAACAATTTCCTCAGGTTTTGACCCAGCTCCAGAGAAATAATTCGCTTCAATATTCACAAACTTTTCGCCCATACAGAGAATGAAATCAGCTTTTCGATTAGCTAATTCTGGAGGAACCACTCCGCCCAGTGGTTGGACTGAATCAAATTTCTTCTGAGATAATAACCTGTAATTCATTTCATTGGCAATGGTTTGGATTAGCGGAGCAAGAAGCTTCTCCATTGCTTCGCCGCTTCTGTTTTTCCTTGCATTTGTGTCAAGACCTACTTCAACTCCAAGTATGTAATCGTAGAAGTTCTTGACAATGGAGAAGAGTCTAAAGAGACCTCCTTTCTTGGCAAACTCGACGTAGTCATTAGTTTCAGAAGGGCTGAGTTTGGAGTATTTATTCTTGTTGAAGTTGAGCTTCTTTACGCTTTTCTCCAAGTTGAAGAAATCAACAATTACAGGAAACTCTCGTTCTCTTATTGCACATAAAATGGGTATAGTCTTAACAACTTCAGGATACTTCTGAATCAGGTTTCTAAAATCAGTCTCTACATTAGTTGAACCTATCAGACTGTTCCATAGAGAAAGCTCTATTTTGATATTATCCACATTTTGCTTTACCTTTATCCAATCAACAAAGAATTCTGGTGTTCGATTAGTTGTGATTAGAGTCTCTTGGAAAAGCTTTACAAGTTCTGAAGTATTTTGCACAGGATAGCATTTCTTATAAACTTCTATAACGACCAAGGGCTAAACTTCCACTTCGAGGATAGACGTATTCTTCAGGAAAGACATTAAAACCTTTTAGGATTTTTCTTTGTGTTTAGTTGGTTGGGGTAAGATCATATTCACTTTACGCGCGCTAATCCTAGCTTCTACTTCTTCACAAGCCATAGTCCAACCATTTTTCCTTTCTCAGTTCGACTTACGACCTTGACGTTTTCGACCTTTTTCGCCTTCTTTAGTGCAATTACTCTACTTCTCAGATTATACAGCAACTTGTCATCAGGGTTTGATATTTCGACAGATTCTTCTTCACTCTCCGCAAACCATTTAATATCATCATCACAATCTGTCGGTACGTATCTGCTCGTTGGTTCTGAACCAGGAATGAACTTCAACTTCTTGCCTACATGCTCCTTAGCCCTTGCTTTCCTCTTTGCCATTCCAACCACCTCCTAAAACCTTCTACCAGAAACATACGCCCCGACACGATTCAAGCCTTACTACGCATCTCATACCAGTGCGGTATGTGGGTCCATATCACTTTTAACCTTCGTTGAAGGCTGCTCCGGAAATTTATTCCACGGACAAAAATGCTCTCAGTTTGCTTCGCCTAAACCTGGTTTGATTTTTCAGCAATCGGCTCATAGAGCTCCGCTGATTGTTGAAGACTGCGCCAGAATTTCATGTTTTCTCTACTAGCATGATTGTTGAAATGGTTCGACAGATTGTAGCAATCGAGGTTGTCAATGTTTCCACGAACAGCAAAAGAAAGAGCGCGCGCACGATTCAACCTGCATGCTCTTGCCATACCACTAATAAATCTAATGGGAACATCATCCCATTTAACGTCACACTCTTACAAATCGTCCTAGGAAAAGAAAAGAAGCGCGCGCGGAAAATATCCTGTAAGAAATTATCCCTAAATTTTGAATCATTTGTCGCGTGCGCTAGTTTGATTATCTTGTCATTCTATCTTACGCGGAAAAACAGAGAGGTCAGTAGAATCCAGTAAAAAATGTACAGGATGATAGACCAGATTGCCCCAAACAGCAGTAACCCGTTAGCCATGTCTTTGTCTTCGTCTTTTGTGCCGACATAGCCGATTATTCCTCCGAGAATTCCAAAAAAGAAAGGAACAAGATACCACAAGAGAGTCGGTCTTCCAGATGAAACTTCTTCGAACCTGTCAACATCTCTTGAGGATGAAAGTATAACATTCGGGTTGCTCTTGGCTTTCTTGAGTGCGTCCAGTCGGTTTTCAAGAGCCTTCGTGGCAGCAACGTAAGATTGCTCTCCTATCTTTCCGTCAGCTAGGAGAACAGCGAGTCTCTCGATTCTTT
>Ga0315296_10005468_pt1 | contig 10155 bp, 6 predicted proteins | sample YL17G14_18_MG_FD_203921 | JGI IMG/M metagenome (GOLD analysis project Ga0315296, IMG submission 203921) | Sediment microbial communities from Yellowstone Lake, YNP, Wyoming, USA - YL17G14_18 | ecosystem: Environmental > Aquatic > Freshwater > Lake > Sediment | place: USA: Wyoming | collected... | reverse complement strand
TGGATCAAGACAACGAAGACCACTGGCACCATTGTCTTGTGGGGCACGAACGACTCCGGCAAGCAGTTCAGTTTCGGCCACATCCGCGGCCGGATCGGTATGACGCCTCACGGCGGCTACTACTACATGAAGAAGTACACCAACGATGACAAGTGGCACCATGTCGCCGTAGTCGTCGCGGAGGCGGAGTTGCCCAACCTTTACGATAATGTCCAGCTCTACCTCGACGGCGAGGTAGCCGAGCTTGATGATATCGGACTACTCGGCCTCTTGCCCATCGAAACCGGAGACCAGCTCAATGTTCGCATCGGAGGTGGCTACGAGGGCCTGATCGATGAGTTGAGAATCTACGACCGACCTCTGTCCATCGACGAGATCAACGCGATCTACCAGGGCAAGAGCGACAAACCGCTGGAGAAATCCTGACCCAGGGGCCGAAGTGACAAACAGCAGGCACTTCGTGCCCGACCGGTCATCCACTGAAAGGAAAACACCATGACTGACCCCACGATTACACGCCGACAGTTTATGCGCGACGGCGCAGCGGCAGCCATCACGCTGGCGGGCGCCGTCGGAGCCAAGGACATCGACACATCGAAGATCCTGAACTACAACCCGGACATGGAGTACCGCAGACAGGGCAAAACGAATCTGATGGTCTCCGCGGTGTGTCTGGGGGGACATTCGCGCAGTAATCCGCAGGAGCGAACGGAGATCGTCAGCCGGTGTATCGACGCGGGGATCAACTATATCGACGCCTGCTCGGCCGGCGAGGTCAACAGAGATGCCAAGGCACTCCAGGGCCGACGAGACAAGATGTATCTGGCGCTGTCTGATTGTGGCCGCGAGGTCCGCGAAGAGGAGTATCGTACCTCCAAGAAGCTGCTGGATGTGCTGGACAACTTGCTGAAGGAGTCGGGCCAGGAATACACCGATCTATGGCGGATCACCTGCTACGAGCCCGGCGGCCGGCACACGTTCGACACGGCCTGCGAGGTCGTCGATGCGCTGGAGAAGGCCAAGAAGCAGGGCAAAGCGCGTTTCATCGGCTTCTCCACACATGACCGTCGCTGGATCAAGTTCATGATCGAGTACTTCCCCCAGATCGACTGCGTGTGTTTCCCGTTCACCACAATGAGCCGAAAGGCACAGACGGACAGCGTATTCGACGCTCTGAAGAAGCAGGATGTTGGCGCGTTCGGCATCAAGCCGTTCGCCGCGGGCTCTCTCTTTTCCGATGATAAGGAGGAGAACCTCAAGCGTGCCCGGCTGGCCATCCGGTATATCCTCGCCAGCAATACGGTCATTCCGATCCCGGGCATGAACAGCGTCGAAGAGGTGGACAACGTCGTCAAAGCCGTCAAGGAACGCCGTCAGCTCGACCTGAAGGAACAGGCGACGCTGGAGACCGTGTCCGTGCAGGCGTGGGCCAGTCTGCCGCAGAATTATCAGTGGCTGAAGGACTGGCAATACGTGTAAACCGGAATTGGTCGCGAGAAAAGACATCTCTCCTTGCACTTGGGCGGTCAGTCTCTGCAATGTCTATATCGGAATCAGGTGGAGTGTATGAAGCATGTCGTTATTGCGTGGGTTCTAACGTTGTCGGTTCTGATCGGACTCAGTTGTGAAGGAACGGGGACGGACAACGGGCTCAACACCCAGGCGGGGCTGGAGGTACAAGCGACGACCAAGGCCGAGCATGGTCACGCGCCGTTGTCGGAGGACGAGCCATTGTTGCTTGAGGATGCGCCGCTGCTCCTGGCTGACGAAGAGGACGCAGGAAATCCCTCTGGCACCGCGGACAACAGCCGATGTCATGTCTGCCATGCCAATTTCCTCGATGAGGAGATCGCCGTCGGGCATGCCCGAGCGGGAATCGGATGTGCTCGTTGCCACGGGGAGTGTGACGCGCACATCGCCGACGAATCCTGGGCGTCCGGAGGCAATGGCACGGCGCCGGATACGATGTTCCTTAGGGACGACATCCCCATGTTCTGCCTTGGTTGTCACACGGCCAGTACCCTCACGGGATCTCAGCACAAAGGGATCGTTGATGGCACCAGCGAGAAGGTTTGCACAGACTGCCACGGCAAGCACCGGCTGGTCACGCGCAAGTGCAAGTGGAAATAGCTCACAGACTCCATGGGGCAGCTTACATAGACTTGCTTTCCTGGAGAAATCCGCACGAGACGTGCCTTCTCTCAAGGCGCAATTCCACATCCTTCGATGTCCGGGTCACGGATAGCCCGCCGAGCGCGGTGCATCGCAGTTCCCGGGGCAGGCTGCGCCCGACCCGATCCATGGTCTCGATCACTTCATCGAGCGGGACCACCGGATCATAGCCCGCCAGAGCCATGTTGGCACAGGCCAGTGCGTTGCTTGCGGCCATGACGTTCTTCCCCAGGCAGGGCACTTCCACCCGATTGGCGACCGGGTCGCAGATCATGCCGAGAGAGTTCTGAAACGCCATGGACGCGGCGTCGACGGCCTGGCGTATCCCGGCCCGGGCCAGCGAGATCAGAGCCGCGGCCGTCATGCCGGAGGCGACGCCACATTCCGCCTGGCAGCCACATACCTCCGCGGCAAACGTCGTCTTGAAGGCGACGAGAACGCCAATCAGGCCGGCGGCAAGCATCGCCTTGGCGGCATCCTCGTTCGTCAGGCCCAGAACGTCGGCCGCAGCCAGACAAGTCCCCGGCAACGCTGCACAGGAACCCGCGGTCGGCGCCGCCACGATCACACCCATGGCACTCTTGACTTCCATCAGAGCGGTGATATTCAGCAAAATATGGTTGAGCAGCCCGGCATCGAGAAGACCGCCCGTCTGCATGCGAGCTTGGAACCGTCCGCATTGATAGCCAAGGATTCGGTCGTCGTATGCCGTGCCGCGGATGCCCTGCTCGATAGAAGCACGCAAGATCTGCACGATGCGAACCATGCGAGCGAGAACTTCGTCGCTGGAGAGGTTTCCTCGCTGACTCTCATACTGCACCGCCAACTCCCATGGCGGCAGGTTCCGCCCACCATCGTAGCGGAGCATCTCTTCGCACGTACAGAAGGGGACCGACGTTCCTTTGCGCGACAGGACCGGAAGAACAGGCTTTAGCCGCTTCACATACTGGATATCGCAGCCGCCACAAAGCTGGGTGATCTTGCGTTCGTCCAAGAACCGCTGGGCCTTGATTTGCAGCAGCACCCCGTCCTCACACTCATGGAGCAAGACATCGTCCGCCTCAATATCCCGAGCCAGTTGGCCCGGACCAGACCTCGATCGGTCGGCAATCCGGATCAGGGTCTCCCAGTAGTCGCCGAACATGGAAAGAGGGACCCCGTCGATCTCCAAAACTTCGATCATGCCGCCACCGGTGGAGATGGCTGTCAGCACGTGTTGCTGCCGCGCATTGCGAAGGGCGATGCGGTAGGTGTTCGGATGGACGAAGCCGAAATCGCCGATCACTATCTCGACTTTTACGCCGCTGGCACGAATTGTCGCGGCGGAACGCGGAAGTCGCTCATCGGTGGCCTCCCAGTCCAGGAGGCCGGCAAACAATCCCATGTCGGAACCCTGGCTCTCATGGGTAGTAGCCAGGGAACCGTGTCGATCGAACTGGACTGTAACTTCCTCTATCGTACCGTCGACGAGGTCTCTGGCCAAATGGCCGATGCGGAGGGCCGCTGCACAGTGGGAACTGGAGGGTCCACGCATGACCGGGCCAATCACATCGTTGAAGATGCTTGGATACATGTGCGCCAGATCAGGAAGAACGGATGGGCTTTGCGTAATGGCTTCGGCCGGCGGCCTTTTTATGACCGGTCAGTCCCAACAACTGGCCCAAAACGCGTTCCTGCGACTCGATATGTTCCGCCAGAGCGGTCTGCGCACGAGCCCAGGCTTGCGCAATTAGCGCATCGAGGATGCGGCAGTGCTGATCCGCCATTTCTACCACGACCGAGGCTTCCGGGGCAGCGTAGTCGAAAAGGATCCGATAGTAGGCGGCCACATACTGTCGAAAGAAATCGCGAATGTACGGATTGCCCGACTTCTCGATGATGTATCCATGCAGGCGGTTGTCGAGCCTGATCGGACTATTGTTGCCGCTAGGTTGGTTGCCGGCCAACATCTGCTCTAAGTCCTCACGGATGAGGTGTGGCTTCGCGAGATCCATCGCCTTCAGTTCCAGGGTTTCTCGCACCTGTAAGTAGGCCCGTACGTCCACTAAGCTGAGCGGTCGGACCCGCCAACCCCGTCGGGCAATGTGCTCGATCAGGCCGGCGCCGGCAAATCGGCTGAAGGTGGCACGGATTATCGAACGGCCGATGCCGTGTTTCTGGGCCAGCGCCTCTTCCCGCAGGTAGGTGACTGTGCCGGTCAGGCTGGCCATAACCACTTCCTTGATCAGGATGCGGTCCCAGTCGTCGGCCCGCAAGGGACTGGCCGCAGGCTCATAGGACCCGCTGGTGCCGATCTTCTTCGAATTGACCTCAATGCGTCCATTGCTCTCTTTCTTGCAGATCAGCCCTTCCTCGATCAACGTATCGAGCGCACTTCGCACGGGAGCAAGGCTTACCCCATAGTGTTGCGATAATTTCGCCAGCGTCAGAGGAGAGGGAAGGTCCTGTCCAGACTGGATTCGACGACGGAGGTCCTCCTCGATGTAGTAGGTCAGTGTTTTGGCGGGTTTGTTCATAGCTCTGGGGGTACTTCCATATTAAGCTCACGTTGACTCGACCTTCGCATGACTCTGGTGATGGCATACGACGCCATCCATAAACCATGCAACTCGATTATCGGACAGCGAGATTGTGTTGTCAAGGCACATCTGACAGACGAAACCTGTCCGAGAAGGGGCCGCTTCAGCCGAGACAACGACGGTTTGCAGATTCTAAGGGGGATCTTCCGCCCAAAAAACGATAAACTCTCTTGTAGACAATATCACACCCTGGTAGTATGGAGGTCATCCCCGTGGATTTGTTGCCATAGATCTGTATGCGAATGGCCGGCGGCGTAGTTGTCAGGAGAGCCAAGAATGAACAATGGGTCGAAAGGGATTCTCGAGGCGATGGTGGACAGAACTGGACATGTCTCACGTCGTCGCTTTCTGGAGAAGACGGGCTTGTTGGGAGCGGCAACGGCGCTCCCTGCCTGGATGATACAAGACAGCCATGCGCAGGAGGCACAACCAGCCGCGACGTCGCCGAACGACACGATCCAAATCGGTCTCGTCGGCTGCGGCGGGCAGGGCCAGGGCGACGCAAACAGCGCGCAGAACCTCGGCGTGAAGATCGTGGCGGTTTGTGACGTGGATGCCAACCGTCTGGAGGACGCCAAACGCAGATTCTCCGGCGCCCAGGGCTATCACGATTTCCGCGAGCTGCTCCAGAGGAAAGACGTCGACGCGATCATCTGTGGAACGGTGGACCACTGGCACACGCTGGTGTCGATGGCCGCCATGCAGGCGGGCAAGGACGTCTACTGCGAGAAGCCCCTGACTCTCACGATCGATGAAGGCAAGCGACTGGTGAAAGTCCAGGAGCGGACTCAACGCATAGTGCAGACCGGCACACAGCAGCGAAGCAGCATCCATTTCCGAATGGCATGCGATCTGATCCGCAACGAGCGCATCGGTAAGATCAAGAAGGTGGAAGTCTGGCTGCCGGCAGGCTTGAGAGAGGGTCCGTTCCAGACCTCCCAAGTCCCTGAGGGATTCGATTACGGTTTCTGGGAAGGTCAGACCGCACAGGTTCCCTATGTGAAAGAACGAACACACCTTCGCTTCCGCTACTGGTGGGACTATTCGGGCGGCACCATGACCGACTGGGGTGCGCACCACAACGACATCGTGTCATGGGCTCTCGATATGGACCGGTCCGGCCCTGTCAGCATTGAGGGTAAACAACTGGTGGAGATGATCCCCGGCGGGTACACCGCCGCGAGCGAGTATACGGTCACGTACACGTATGCTAATGGGATTGTCCACACGTGCAACAGCACCAGGGACAGCGAGTGGAACGGCGCCGTGAAGAACCGGAACGGCCAGTTGCACGGCATCAAATTCATCGGCTCGGACGGCTGGATCTGGGTCACTCGCGGCCAGATTGAGGCCAGCGAGCGAGCGATCCTCACAGAGAAGCTCCCGGAAAACGCCAAACGCGTGTACCTGAGCAACGACCATATGCGCAACTTCCTCGATTGTGTACGATCTCGCCAGACGACCATCTGTCCCGCGGAAGTAGATCACCGATCCGCAAGCATGTGTCATCTCGGCGTCATCGCGATTCGTCTGGGACGAGAGCTCGCCTGGGATCCCGTGAAAGAGGAGTTCGCCGCAGATGCCGAGGCACAAAGCTACGTCTCGCGCCCGATGCGCAAACCCTATGACTACACGATGATCTGAAGCTCGTCGGTTCCTCTTGCCTGCCTGAGAGGCCGGCCAATGGTTCGAGTGGCACCATGAGGAAGACAGTGTTGAGAGCAGAACTTACTCACGCAATCGTCTCTTTGTGGCTGACGTGTATTTGTGCTCGCTTGGCGGCAGCAGACACGCTGACAGTCCCTATTGTAGTCGACGGCCAGACGCAGATTGTCCCCGAATTCAAGGACCCTAATCTGTGGATCCGCCATGACCTCTGGGTCGAGGCACCATTCGACAGCGACGGGGACGGCAAGCTCGACCGGATGCACGTCGATGTCACACGGCCCTCGCAGACTGAGAAGAACGGGCTCAAACTCCCGGTGATCTATGTTTCAAGTCCATACTTCGGGGGCGCCAGCTCGACTGCGCGGGAGTTCTTTTGGAATGTTCGTCAGGAACTGGGGACCTCGCCTCCAACACGCAAGCACCCTCCGGCAATCGAACGCAAGGATACGCGTCCGATCATTTCCAAGACGCATGTTGCCGAGTGGGTGCCTCACGGCTACGTGGTTGTACATTCCTCTTCGCCGGGAACGGGGTTTTCTCAGGGTTGTCCAACGATTGGCGACGACAATGAGTCGCTTGCCCCCAAGGCCGTCATCGACTGGCTCAATGGTCGTGCACCCGGATACACCACGCCCGATGGCAACGAGCCTGTGGTCGCCTATTGGTCCACGGGAAAGGTGGGTATGACCGGAACTTCACATCCCGGGACTCTCGCGTTGGCCGCCGCCACAACAGGTGTAGACGGTTTGGAGGTGATCATTCCCATCGCGCCCAATACGTCGATCTATCACTATTACCGCTCGAACGGCCTGATTCGACACCCGTTCGGTTTTCTGGGCGAGGATATTGACTACATGTACGACTATGTTCACAGCAATCCCGATCGGCGGGATTACTGTGATTGTACCATGCGTGACGGGGAAATAGCCCGTGGTTTCGACCGGGCCCATGGTGACTACAACGCCTTCTGGGCCAAGCGAGACTACTTGCCGGATCTTCGTCCATTGAAAGCGGCGGTATTGATGGCGCATGCATTCAATGATTGGAACGTTGTTCCCGAGCACAGCAACCGGATCTATCAAGCACTGAAAGCCAAGGGAGTGCCGACGCAGGTGTACTACCATCAGGGCGGACACGGTGGACAACCGCCGCAGGAGATGATGAACCGCTGGTTTGCTCATTACCTCCATGGTGTCGATAACGGGGTGGAGAAGGGGCCTCGCGCGTGGATTGTCCGGGAAAATGACGATCAGTCCAAGCCAACTCCCTATCAAGACTACCCCAATCCTGCGGCATCGCCGGTTGTATTCCATCTTGTTGCGGGAGCCCCGGAGCGGGGCCAACTGGTTACTGTTGAGCCGCCCAGCCAAGGTACAGAAACCCTCGTGGACAATTTCTCCTTTAGCGGCGCCGCACTGGCACAGGCCGAATGGACAAATCACCGTTTGATCTATGTCACACCCACGCTGACCCAGGCGGTTCATCTGTCCGGCACACCCCGTGTGACAATCAGGCTCGCCAGCAGCAAGCCCGCAGCCAACCTGTCAATCTGGCTGGTCTCTCTGCCGTGGACGGAGGGGAGGAACGCCAGGATCACCGACAACAACATCACCCGTGGCTGGGCCGATCCACAGAACTACCGGTCGCTCACGGAGAGTGAGCCTCTCGTACCGGGACGGTTCTATGAGATGACCTTCGATCTGCAGCCTGATGATCAGATCATTCCCAAGGGGCAACAGATCGGGCTTATGATCTTTTCGAGTGATAGAGATTTCACGCTTTGGCCGGCGCCAGGTACCGAGTTGACTGTCGACCTCGATTCGACGTCCATCGTATTGCCGGTGGTGGGCGGCGTCGAGAACGTGAGGATGGCATTTTAGTGTTGTGGGCCATTCACAAAGGAGGTAAGCCAGCATGAGGATGAGTGCCATGGTGGTGTGTTTCGTCGCCGTCTGTATCGCCGGCATCGTCGCGGTGTCTGACGTTCGTGGTCAGGACTCCCAGGAACGGATTCGCTCAGAAGCGGAGTCGCGGCTGCGCAGGATCTACGAGCGACTGGAGTTTGCCCCCAAGAGGTTCCGTGCAGACTGGCTCCCTGACAGTTCGGGCTACACAGTCCGGGAGTCGGTTCCCGAGACAAACGAACCGGTGCTGGTGCGATACGATGTCGCCAGCGGGAAACGCAACATGCTGGACACGCCACGAGGGGAACAACCCGACGGGTCCAACGGGACTTCTCCTGACGCCCAGCGGATCGTCTCCTGCGATCAGGGAAACCTGTATGTGCGAGACCTGCGCACCGGCCGGACGACTCCTCTGACCCAAGGAGCGGACGGTGACGCGATCTCCAACGACCTCGCGGTCTGGAGCCCCGACGGAACGCGGATCGCCTACGTGCAGTCGGACTCCTCGCAGGTGGAGTTGAGGCCGGTGCTTGTCCCGGGTGATCCGTCTTATCCGGGAGTGAAGAAGGTCCGATTTGCCAGGGTGGGCGGGGCTATCCCGGTCCTGCGTGTCGGCGTCGTCGACGCCCAGGGACGCGAGACCCGCTGGCTGCCCATTCCCATCCCTACTGAGGGTTTCTACCTGGGACAGGTCAGTTGGGCCGGAGATTCCAACGAGCTGCTCGTGGAGAAGTTGAGCCGGTTTCGCAACGAGCGTGAGTTCCTCCTCGCGGACATCCGCACCGGCGAGCTGACGCGGATCTTCCACGAATCTGATCCCGCATGGATCGACGCGAGTTACAACAAGAACGCCGGGCTGGAGTGGATCCGCGACGGCCGTGCATTCCTCGTGCTGAGCGAAAAGGACGGCTGGCGGCACGCTTACATCTACTCCCGCGAGGGCAAGGAACTGGCCTTACTGACCCCCGGCGCCTGTGACGTCATCGAGCGGGGTCCGGTGGACGAGGCGGCCGGCTGGTTCTACTACTACGCGTCGCCGGAGAACGCCACCCAGAAGTATCTCTATCGCGTCCGCCTGGACGGAACCCCGGCGCCCGAACGAGTCACCCCCCTGAACCAGCCGGGCACTCATGATTACGACTTCTCCCCGGACCGCAAGTGGGCGTTTCATACCTACTCGACATTCGATACTCCCCCGGTGACCGAACTCGTGCAGTTGCCCGAGCACCGGGTCGTGCGCGTACTCGAAGACAATGCCGCCCTGCGTGCCGAAGTGAAGCCGTTGATCTCTCAGCCGACGGAGTTCTTTCAGCTCAAGATCGACGACGGCACTGTGATGGACGCCTGGATGATCAAACCCGACCGCTTCGACCCGTCCAAGAAGTATCCCGTCTTCGTCTACGTGTACGGCGAGCCGCACGGGCAGACCGTGCTGGACGCATGGGGAAGCGCCCAGGCCGACTTCCATCGCGTGATCGCCAGCCTCGGTTATCTCGTGGTGTCCATCGACAACCGGGGCACGCCGGCGCCCAAGGGGGCCGCCTGGCGTCGGGCCATATTCGGCAGCCTGGGCCCGCTGTCCACGGAGGAGCAGGCGGCGGGTATGCGGGAGCTCGGTCGCACCCGTCCATACGTCGACTTGTCCCGTGTGGGCATCTGGGGCTGGAGCGGCGGCGGCTCGAACACGCTCAACGCCATGTTCCGCAAGCCGGATGTCTATCACGTTGGGATTGCCGTGGCGCCCAAGCCGCAGCCGCACCTCTACAATGCCTGGTTTCAGGAAATCTACATGCGGACCCGCGAGGTCAATCCGGACGGATACCAACGGTCCG
>Ga0315296_10005466_pt1 | contig 10155 bp, 8 predicted proteins | sample YL17G14_18_MG_FD_203921 | JGI IMG/M metagenome (GOLD analysis project Ga0315296, IMG submission 203921) | Sediment microbial communities from Yellowstone Lake, YNP, Wyoming, USA - YL17G14_18 | ecosystem: Environmental > Aquatic > Freshwater > Lake > Sediment | place: USA: Wyoming | collected... | reverse complement strand
CTCTATCACTTGTGTTTCCTGTCCTGATCCTCTTGGTGTCCCAGGACATCTCGATGCTCATGGGAGGAATGCTGATGTTCACCTTCGGACTCGGTCACGGGGTTACGATAATCCCCTTCTGCGCCGCAACTGGCGAGATTAGGGGCGTCATTGGCAATAAGTATGTGTCACTTTCTAGATGGATTCAGATCGCGTTCGCAACCGCGATAGTCGTCATTGGCGTGTTGTTCGCGGCTAGATACCTCGGCTTCAACCTTTGGTAACTCAAGCCTTGTGGATTTCAGGATCGGAAGAAGGTTTGGCTCCTGTCGATTCCTGCCGATCGAATTCCGGTCACGGCCTGCATGCTCCTCAAGTGGTCAAATCCCGGCTACCTTTAGTCATTCAATTCTTTGCCGGTAGGTAAAGGTAGGACCTTTAGCTACTGGTAGATTCCAGGCGGACAATCGAGCGTCGATTTGTCCCTCGCACTCGTGAATCCTATAGGTGGGATGTTTAACTGCCAGTAGATTCCGGGCGAATATCCGGGCCCTCGCACATTTTAATTCAAGAATGTGGATTAATATTCAAACTGGTCATCTGTCATGCAAGTTCTGCTTTAGGCTCGTGGCGAATTCTTCCGCATGCTCAAGGTCCTCAGCATTTGGTCTACCCTTGTTCATGCCCCCAAAATGCCTTAGGAAACTATTCGTGTTGAAACCCTTGCAGCTGAATTCGTCAATGATCACGTACCCTTTCGACTGCAGTTTCTCCCTCAGCATAGAGTGGTCTTTGGCGACTTGGTCATCACCCATGTGACTACTAGTTGAGAAGATGAATGCGCTTTTGTTGGTGACTTGGGGTAGTCTATCGGCAAGGTCGAGCAATTCTGTATGGTGCTTCGCATCATAGATGCCTGAGCCAAAGCCGATGAGATCATACTCTTGAAGCTCTTCAGGGTGTATCTGCTTGGGCGTCCTTATCTCTGCCTCAAGGACCCTGGCAAACACGCTCGCGATCTTCTCGGTGTTCTTGTGATGATATGAAACAACAATCAAGAGAGATCTCATTGCCCCTTTCTCCTCCTTCTGTCCCCTTTGAGCTCTCTTTCTTCTTTGATATGATAGAACGGATAGCAATTCCGTGTAATAACTCTTCAGTCCCAACGATGTGGGAATTCCAGCCTCGGAAAAGCCCATATGGGAGGAAAGGCGGCAGAAAAACGGAAAAAGGAAAGGGGTTTTCAGATTCATGCCGGCCAGATCGTGTAAGTCGAGCCGCTGGTGTAGCAGTCTGGAATGTCAACGTTCCAGTATCCACCATATACGTACAGCTCAACTGGGCTCCACTCGGGTTGAGTGCGGTAATCCCAAGCAAGGCTGGACGGGTCCCCAATAATGCTTGCGTCAAGGTACATCGTGATTGTCGCGCCTGTGATAGACCACGTGAATTCGATTGGAATGTCGGTGCCCATGTTGTAAGTCCGTTCGTAGAATGTGCTCTCGTTCCATGCCACAGCAATTGCGTACTCTAACCAGCCGTCGAAGTTGATGTCAAAATCGTGTGCCCAGAAAACCTCCTTTACCCCTGGCGGCAAGGCTAGCTCGGCCATCAGGTCGTCGCACCACATTGTCATCGTCAGCACGAATGTACCCTTCTGCTTCGAGATCGATGCTTCCTTGACGTCCAAGAAATCTGCCGACCCGATTGGGGAATTGTCTGGCCAAGGCGCACCATAATTCCCGCTAACCCCGCGCGCAAACCACCATTTATGCAGGTCGTCTTTGGCATCGCTCAACGTGATTGTGTTGTCTTTCCCAGCAAGCACGGGCTGTGCCAACATGAGGGCTGCTACCATCATGCTGAGCCCTACCACTACTGCTTTCAACTACGTTTCACCTCCCCCTCGAACCACCCCGAGGCAAAGGATGGAAGCGCGTAACACGCTCTTACGGCTTTCCACCGAGCTTTCGTCGATTGCCGTGATATCCTGTGTCACAGAGTAGAACGCTCCATCCTGAAATTGGAAAAGGAAAGGGGTCTGACCCTCGGAAAAGACCATAGGGGAGGAAGGACGATACGCTCCTCGTCTGGGGATATGGCTGAAGAGAAGGATGATCTGGAATCGCTTCTAGGCCGGGCGAGGGAGAAGGAGAGGGAATACGATTGGCTTGGCGCAGCCGCCGTGTACTCTGATCTTCTCTCTTCTGCTCCTAGGATTGACCCTCTCAAGATTGGAGGCGCAGCGGAGGCTTTTGCGCGTGCCATGTTCAGGGCGTCCTTCCAATCCAATTCAATCACTGAATTCGGAACGAGCCTGGACAGGGCTTCAGAAAGCTTCCAGAAAGCTATGGATTCATACGGAGAATCGAAAGAACCGAAGGCAGAACCGTGCATGAGTCGCTGTCGAGCGATGATTGAATTCATCGGATTCTGGAGATCAGAGAAAGGTGCCGACAAGAAGCGATCAGCCAACGAAGCCTGGAGATTGGCTAAGAAATCGATGAATACGTTTGAGACTCTTGGAGAGCCCGTTGATTTCATTGCAACATATGTTGAGTTGTGGATGGCCCCGATTCTATGTTCCGAGTTTGCGGATAGCTCTGAGGAATTCGAAAGACCCTACCTGGAATCAGAGGAGTTCGGTGAGCGGGCAATTCGAAATCTTCGAGATGAGGGAAATGAAGATCATCTTGCCAGGGCTCACACCCTTGTAGGGCTACTTCTGGAGAAGAATGCCCTTTTCCTCCTTGATTCAGCTAGTCGGAAGAAGGATGCTCGCCAGAGGGCTGCGGTTCATTGGAAGAAAGCGGTCAGATTGTCTGATGAATGCGCTATGATGGAACTGGCGATGCTATGTAAGTTCGCAGCAAACGCAGTTCCCTTCAATTTGAAACTGGAAGAGCTGCTTTCGCTCCTCGACATCGCGCTAAGGCTGAGTCGTCGCACTAGGGATAGACATCAGATCGGATGTGCCTTGTTGAATCTGGCCTACCAAAATGAATGGCGACTAGGATCCATTGAGGATCCCGACGAACTACACAGTCTTGCGGAGAGTGTCGTTCGGTACGCTACGGAGGCGAATGAGAACTTCGCCATATTGTCCCCGCCTTCTCCGCTTCTTTCGGACTGGTTCATCGATCCGGAATCGGCAGTCGCCGGTGACTTGGCAGAGTTGGAGACAGATCTTTCAGCGAAGCAGGCCAATGCAAAGAAGGCTCTCGAATCTCTTCTTTTCCTGAAGACAAGTGAGGAATTGGGATCACGCCTCGGCGTCATGTATGCTCGAGCCGTTCGGTTGTTCGAGATGACCATACTAGCCAAGACTGAGAGCTCACCGGAGCCAAAGAAGCGAATCCTTGAAGAAGCCGTTGAGCAGGGGAAACTAGTGCAAGCAGACATCCTACGGTTGCAGCCACGCTTCTATTTCAATAGGGGCGCTTGGCTGAATTCTCTGGCTGAAGCGCAATGCGAGCTTGCCAATCTGATGGCCAATCCAGTTGAGAAGGTGAACACATTAACCGAGGCGGTTCAGAACAAGAGAGACTCGCTGGCGATTCTTAGGAAAGACCTATCCATATCGATGCAAGTTCCGGAGGATTATGGTTTCTTCGGTCGGATTCAGTATAGACACGGGATCTGGTTGATGCTCCTTGCCGAGCTGAAGGCTGAGGATGGGTACCTTAGAGAGGCCGCCTCAACCTTCGAGGAATGTGCGAAGTCATTCGAAATTGCAGGTATGCCGAGCAGAGCTGCAGAAGGATACTGGAAAGCCGCTCAGACTTATGAAATGCTAGGAGATCACACGAAAGGGTCAGAGAGGTACGCTTCCGCCTCAAAGAGCTACAGAGCGGCGATTGAGAGACTTCCGAGACTGACAGAGTTCTACGGGGAACATGCGCTGTACATGCAGGCATGGAGCGAAATTGAGAAGGCGCGTAACTATCACGTCAAGCAGGATTCAACCTCCTCGAAAGAGTGTTGGGAGAATGCTGCTCGACTCCATGAGTCCACCAAACGGTGGAGATACCTCTCGCCCAACTACATGGCTTGGGCAGAAGTCGAGAACGCCGAAAATCTCAGCAGATGCGAGCGAAGTGAAGAGGCCGTTCCAAGCTTTGAGAAGTCAGCACTACTCTTTCAAAAGGTCAAGGAGTCGATTCAGTCACGAATTGGCGGGATTGAAGACAAATCCGAAAGGGAAATGGCCACGAGATTGATGGATGCCGCTGCCCTCAGGCAGGATTACTGCAAAGCTAGGATCACAATGGAGGAAGCTAGGATTCTAGACAAGCGTGGTGACCAAGATGCGGCCTCAGAGAGGTTCGGCAGGGCTGCAGAGTCGTTCCAGGGTATGGTCGCCGCTCTTGATACAGATAAGGAGAAACAAGAGTTCCAGTTGATCGCAGTCCTGTCGAATGCCTGGCAGATGATGGCAAAGGCAGAAGCCGAAGCCTCTCCTGAACTGTACGGAGAAGCAAGTCGTTTGTTTGAGCGTGCCCAGAGTCTCAGTCAAGGAGAGAAACCCAGGCTGATGGCCATGGGACATAGCAGGTTTTGCAGGGCACTAGAAGCGGGAACGAAACTCGCAGACACAGGCGAATTGAGACTTCATGAGATTGCAGCTCAGAATCTGAATAGCGCAGCCAACTACTATATGAAAGCCGAAATGGAGAAGGCATCTGAGTATGCCAGAGCCAGCAAACTCCTGCTTGACGGCTACGTTTACATGGGCAAAGCGAGCAAGGAGATGGATCAAGATAAGAAAGCGAGACTCTGCACAATGGCGGAGAAAGTCTTTCAGGCCTCAGCTGCTTCTTTCGAAAGGGCCGGTCAATCAGCAAAGAAGGAACAGGTTGAGAGACTCCTGGAAAAGGCCTTGGAGGAGAAGGGACTGGCAGTATCATTGACGGAAGTATTAGCCGCTCCAGACGCGATGTCTGCCACGACGGCGTTCTCCGTCCCAACGCCGACTCACGAGAGGGCTACGGGCGTTGAGGACTTCGAGCATGCTAATGTACAGGCGACTTTGGCTGCCAAGCCGAAGGATCTACATGTGGGACAAGAACTCAACCTTGTAATCGAGTTGGTAAACGCAGGGAGAGGACCTGCTCAGCTGACGAAGGTGGAGGCGACAGTTCCTAAGGGGTTTGTGATAGTTCAAGAACCCGAGAAGTATCGGATGGAGGATAGTCTGATTAACCTGAGGGGGCGGAGGCTCGACGCTCTCAAGACCGAGGACGTGAGACTGGTAGTCAAGCCCTCCACAAAGGGCAGGTTCAGGCTCAATCCCCGCATAATGTATCTAGATGACGCTGGAGTGAACAGGACATGTGAGCCCGCTCCAATTGAGATTGTCGTCAAAGAGATGGGACTCTCAGGTTGGATCAAGGGGACCTGAGAAGAGATCGGTAGCCTGATTTCGCACAGTTGTATACCTGCAAGAAATGTGTTACCATCGTGTGCAGACAGGTGATCTGGCAGCTCTTTCGCAGCGCTCGCCCTCACATGTTCAAAACAAGAGCCTCGGAAAAGACCATAGGGGAGGAAAGGCGATTCAGTCAACCATGACTTCGTTCCCTGCAGAACCTTCCCCATGGCCATACATCCTCATTCTGCTACTTCTGATAGTCATAATCTATTGGTTCTATCGGGTTAGATGGTGGAGGCCGTGAGGGATAACGAAGGGGGTTTGAGCCTCGCCTCGGAAAAGCCCATAGGGGAGGAAGGGCGATACCGAAGCATGAGGGGCGTTCGGAAATGGCAATAGAAATGGAGGCGTTCAAAGACCGTGCCCACGTAGTGGCTGAGATAAAGAAATGCGCAATGGCAGCGAACGTTATCTCGTGGTTGGCAGTTCTGTTCGTTGTCATAGGAGTTCTTGCTGACTGGCGTGAGTTCCATTATGGGGACAGGACTGGCTTGCAGACAACATCTTGGTTTCTGCTCGCAATCTTCGCTGCCGCAATGGCTGTAATGCCACACATGCATGTTGTGGTGGCAAAGCATTTGCTTGGGACTGAGATCATCAAGAAGTAAGGGGTTTGAGCCTCTCCTCGGAAAAGACCATAGGGGTGGAAAGGCGACGAGTCAGATCGTGACTGTGTTCAAACAAGACCATGAACCGTTCCTTCTTTGCAGAAACCGTTTGCACGGCCATGTTATTGACGACCTTCATTTCTCTCTTCCGAGGCTACCCCGCGGGCACTTTAGGTTCCGATGCATCCGTGATATCCAGTTTCCTCTTTCTGCCTCGTCTGTATAGGAAAAGCAACGTTGCCGCCAAGATAATGACGATTGCGAGTGCGTAGACCAAATATGTTGTCCAAAGAACGCCCTTGACGATCACGTTCTTGAGCGTTATACTCGACAAACCCTGGGAGTTTCTTACCTCCAGAGCTACCGTGTAGTTGCCCGGTCTCGAGTAACGATGTTCAGCCATCTTGTTAGTGGACCAGGGAGTGTCCCACTTGCCATCTCCGTTCCAATCCCAGCGCACCTCGAGCAATGACAGTGGGTCGCTCGGATCCCAACATCCTGATGCGTCTACCGCATATGTGTTTGTGGAATTCGCTACTGAGGCTATCGTGAACGCCGCTCTCGGATGAGGATATACATAGGGTTCCATCAGCGGATATTGGTCGAACCAGTACATCGAATCACAGATTCCGTCAGATCCAGGGATGTCCTGATTCGGACCGCTGTAATTGTCATATCCTTTGAATCCCCAATAGTTCCCTCCCGCCGGATAGCCATTATCCCAAGAATTGTTCGTCCCTCCCCTCGAATCCCAAATCGAGTTGAAGCCTATGTTGTTGTGATACACTTCAAAACCTACGCAATCGTTCAGATTAACAGCGCGCTCCGGGCATCTTCCGAAATCGTTTCCCAGTATCGTTGTATTTGTCGACCAATAGCAGCTGATCCCTCGGTACCCAATCAAATTGCAGCTGATCACAGTCACGTTGGCCGACCCTGTCAATTCAATCCCGTCATTGCCTCCGGAAACTAAGCAACTGACTATGGTGGCATCTGTCACGCCTTGCATGAATATTGCTGCCGGGTTGTACAGAAGAAGGTCCTTTTCCCAACTCGTTTGCATGAAACTACAATTCGTTATGGTGACATTGGACGCATGCAAGAAGACGAACGCAGGATGGTTCTCGAAAGCCTCAACATCAGAGACAATGATGTCGTCACAGTAGTTCATGAACAGGCCGCTCATGTTCGTCATGTTGAGATCCGCAATTCGGACGCCCGAACAGTTGGCGATTATGACCTCTCCGCCAACCATGTTATCATCGATGACCACTGAGCTCTGATTCTTGAAGTAAAGGACGGGTTTGCCACCAATTGTGTTGGTGGCCGCGATGGTGTGCGTGCTGAAGTCCTCCACGCAATAGCCATCCATAAATATGCCTCCGGAGTCAATGATGTTGTTGCTCAGATTGACTGTATTGCTCCCGAGCAGCCTTGTGGATGATGAGTTGAATTGGTTTCCATCGACCGACACGTCTCTGCACGCACCGAGATACAGCGTGTTGTCTGATAGTTGATTGTCAGAGATTCGGATGTTTCTGCTGTTGTAGGCCATGATGCCACTGGCATCGTTGTTCTCAATCAGGCAGTTTTCAATGGTCACATTTGAAGAGTCTTCCACATGTATTCCATAGAAATCAAGATACTGGTAATCCGGGCTTGGTCTAACATACACATTTCTTATCAGATAATGTGCGTCGGAGTTCTGGATGTCAATGGAGCTCTGGCCGAAATGGTCGATTTGCCAACCCTCAATTACGTACGGATCCAGTTCAGTCCCACTTCCTCCGGTAATGCCGTCAGCCCATCCTCCGTAATTGATCAGTATTGGTGAGTGCGTGACATACGCTGCTTCGCCTCCAGGTATTTCGATCAGCATTGTGACTGCCGACAGGAGAACGATAGACAACACGATTACTCCCATTCCCCGCCTTGGGCTTCTCATACGCGCCCCCGCAGTCTGCATACTGTCTATTCAATATATACTCTGTCTGACCAGGATGGCGGCCAAGTTCACGTGCTCAGGCCACAATCTGAGAAAAGCCCATAAGGGAAGAAAGGTATCAAGGCCAGCGAGGAGATGCTTGTGAATCTGGAGGAAAGGGCGGATTGGAACCCTCTGATAATGGCTATCGTGAACGTGGTACTGATCGGGACAAGCCTGACACTGATGGTCTACTCGAGGATGCCTTACAGCACGGGCGATTTTGGTCGTGTATCGTCGGATGCCGGCATCATTCTTGGAATGCTCACGATTATCGCGCTACTTGTCTCCCTCATCTTTCTGCTAAATGATAATCTGAGAACATCCAAGTCCCTCCTGACGATTGGCATTCTGCTGCTGATTGTCGGTGTCGTGATAAGGGCGTTGGACTGGGTAGTGTGATGTGGACTCGAGGTCGTTCACAATAACTCGGAAAAGACCATAGGGGATAGGTCAGGTAAAACCAAAATCGCTCGCGAATGCGAACGGCCAGACAATCCCGCCTATGCAGAACAGAATCGATAGACCAACCCTGAGCGAGTATCTGGTCGGAGGCTTGATGTTCTTGTCTCTGATTGTCAATGCTAGGACCATAACGGAGTGGAAAGGGAGAAAGACCCACCACACCAGGTAGGGGAGAGCAAAGACCGCAAAACTCGCAGCGAAGATGATTCCATAAGCTAGGAGGACCAAGTCGTACTTCCTGTAGGCGACAGACCATCGTACAGGAGGCTCAGCGTCCCACGAAGCGTTCGATTCGCGGCTCCCTCGAATTGGCTTGAGATGAAGATATGCTATCGAGAAGATGATCGATAGAACGAATGACCAAAACAGACTAGGGAAATGCATTCGGTTGAAGAATATCCATAGAAACGATGGCGAATTCACAGCGACCGCAGCTGCAATGCAGATCTCGGGGAGGTCAACCACTCGTGCTGCCTCCGATCCATTCATGTTTCTGAAGCATAGTAGTGTGGCTTCAATCTTGGGGTCGCGCTCCTCAGAAAAGCCCATAGGGGAGGAAGAGCGATGCCGGTCTTGGAGGAGATGATGTGAAATGATTGCGGAACCGTCTGAAGGACACGTCAAGGTCTTGGGCTTCAAGATCTACTACCGCTCGTTCGGAAGATCTGATAAGGGAACCGTGCTGGCCTTGGCCGGGGGTCCATTCGGCGTCCACAACATGCTACTCCCGATGGCAGACCTCGTTCAGTTCGGCTACCGCGTCGTCATGTACGACTATCTCGGGTGCGGAAGATCAGACCGACCAAAGGATGCCAAGTACTACACGCAGAGCCGGGCCGTGGACGAGGTGGAAGGTGTTCGGAAAGCCCTTAGGCTCGGGAGGGTACACCTTTTCGGGGCCAGCTACGGGGGAGAGTTGTCGCTCGAAATGGCGCTGAGATTCCCGAAGAGTCTAGGAAGCCTCGTGATCTCCGGTGGGTCTGCGAGCTACGCGCTAAATCTATCGGAATGGAACCCACATCTGCCGAGAGGGGTTCGAAAGACGATCACGAAGTATGCAGACAAGGGCGACTTCAAGAACCCGAAGTATCTGGCGGCTAGAGAGGTCTTGAATCGAACGCAAGTGTGCCGATTGCGAGTCTGGCCGTACGACTTGTGGTACGGGTTGAAGCTCTTCGCTGACGACAACATCGGCGATAATCTTCCCGACCGACGTGAAGGATGGGACATAACTGACCGACTTCCAGAGGTCAGACTTCCATGTCTCATTACTGTGGGAAAGTACGACCTCGTCTCGCCCAAGTGCGCTCGGGCCATTCACCGTGGCATCCACGGCTCGAAGCTCGTCATGTTCGAAAAGGGTTCCCATACACCGATGTGGGAGGACCGCGTACGGTTCATCGAACTCGTGCGAGACTTCCTAGACGGCGTGGAGAACAGGCGTTAATTCTGCAGTTCTTTGATGGTAAGAAATGTTCTGCCGTCCTTAGCAGTCGGGATATCTGGCAGCCCTCTCGCCGCGCGCGCTCCGTAATGTTCAAGAACTCTTCCCTCGGAAAAGCCATAGGGGAGGAAAGGGGATTCCTGAGAAAAGGTGATAAGCAGACAAGAGCAATCTCAATTACGGTGCTGGTGAAATGGCTAGTCAGAATCAAGGATGGGCAAGAGATTTCTTCGGTCCACTCTGG
>Ga0315296_10005465_pt1 | contig 10156 bp, 12 predicted proteins | sample YL17G14_18_MG_FD_203921 | JGI IMG/M metagenome (GOLD analysis project Ga0315296, IMG submission 203921) | Sediment microbial communities from Yellowstone Lake, YNP, Wyoming, USA - YL17G14_18 | ecosystem: Environmental > Aquatic > Freshwater > Lake > Sediment | place: USA: Wyoming | collected... | reverse complement strand
AGGTTACTTTCAAGCCACCGCCGGATATTTTCCCGTTGCATCTTCTCGTTGGCCAGGAAGGGCAGTATGCGGTTGAGCGTTTGGCCAAATTTTCTGAGGTCAGGCATGTCTCCCTCCTTTTAAGTAAACAGGAACGGCAGATAAGCTAGGCTTGAGAGGTCCATCCCGCCCTGACCGCCCCCGCCGTATTGCGTCATCACGGCCTGGGCGTAGGGGTTGATGGCCGAGGCTTGCTGGCCGTAAAGTATTTGTAGGAGCTGAAGGAGCATTTGGATGTCCATCCGTCCTTCGCCCCGCCTTGCGAGGTTCATGCCTTCGACTCCGGCCTCGCCCCCCATGAGCAATCCGAGGCCGCTGCCGGCCGCATTGGCCGAGGCGATGGTATCGGAGAGCTTCCGGCGCATCTCGTCGATGGTCACGTCCCGCTTCGCGCCGGCTACATCCACGTCGTAGCCGCGCTCGATCTCTCCAGTCCTGGCTTCCTCGATGCCCGACCCGAGGAGTCCCTGTCTGGCCATGCGAACCCGCATGGATTCGACCTCGGGCTTCTCCCCGGCCCGGATCTTCTCGACCATCTGATTGATGGTGGCATTACGTTCCGCCGGGGACATCCCGGCCGGGTACTGCGTTAAGCTCCCGACCTTCGACCCGTATCGCGCGAGGAGGTCTTTCAGCTGGGGGGAGTAGCTAAAATAGTTGAGATTTCTGTCGAGTAAGGCCATGTTATCCTCCTCATGTTCCCGAGGGCCAACCCCACCCGCCCTGAGTTCGCGACATCTGGTTCATCACCGCCTTGAGCGTCGCCTCATCCACTTGTGGTAGATTTGGGCTCATGTACATCGGCTGCGACGGCCGCAAATAATCGATCAAGCGGCTCATGTCCTTCTGGCCGCGGTTCGGAAAAAGAGCCGGGAGGAGGGCGAGGAGCAGAGTGAGCGGAAGAGTGTAGGGATTCGACCCGCCGCCCGCAGCTCCACTCAAGTCAAAGCTCGGGGGAGCCGTAAGTGCGCCGCCCGTTAAGTCCATAGGCATTTTATCCTCCTGTTACACCAAAACCTTTAATGCGTTAATTATCAAGTTGATAGCAGCCCTGGCCTCTGTATCCTGAACCGTGCCACCTATGGGGTTCGCTATATCAGGTTGCCTGACCTTGTGAGTTCCCCGGGGGACGTTGTGCTGGGCAGAGAACATCCCGCAGAGGTTTGTAAGACCACGCTCCTCCAGAGCCGCCTGGATGAGTTTCTTGGTCTCTTCCCGCATGATGTTGTTCATTATTTTCTATTTCTTGGGATAAACGGCTTGATTTCCTTGACATTCAATGATTCCGGCCATATATTATGGTCATGGGCAACGACAATATCCGACTTGGCGGGGGTGACGAGATGAGCCGCGAGTGGTTGAAACACTGTAAGGTCGGATGGAACGCAGACGACAAACCAGGAACGGGTCCCGAAAATACTTGCCTGGGCCCAAACGCCAAGGGGCCGGAGGGACTCAGCAATGCGGTCTATGGTTTGTCCCTTATAACCGAGTGCCACGACAACGTCGTGCTGGTCTATAAGAAAAAGTAAGTTCATCCCTCTCTCTCTTTCCTTTTTCCCGGGATAAGCGGCTTGGGTTCCTTTCTTTTTTCCTGTTCGACTTTCTCAAAAGCTACGCCGTCCGACGTGAGTTTCCATAACTCCTTAATAACGTCGATGCCGAGCTCTGTGGCGACGATATTCAGTGTGGCCTGGAGTTCGGTCTGGGCCGCGTTGACCTGCCCTATCTTCAGGCGGATGAGTTCCTGTTGGGATTTAAGTAGCTCTTTTCGTTCCATGATGCTCCTTAAACGACCGCCGCGACTTGTAGCGGGTCGCTTCCTGTCACGGTGTAAAATTCCCCGGATATAAGTCCCCCGGCAACGGCGGCGGCGTTGTTGGCGTAATTCGGGAGATGCGTCACCCCGAGCCGAGCGTTTATCCGAAGGCGTTGATTAGCGGAAGCCGCGCCAAATATCCCATAGATGAGGGCCTTGATTCGCCCATCGGCTTCTGAGGCTCGTTTGATATTGTCGATGAAAAGCTTGGATGAACCCGTCTCGAAAAATCCCGCTTGATAACCGAGGAAGATATTATAATCGGCGGCATTCGTATATCCCGCCTCGGCTCCCAAGGCGGTATTCCGATGGGTCGTCAGAACATTGAAAAGAGCTTGCCAACCAATGGCGGTGTTATAGGCACCAGAGGTGAGAAGAGTAAGAGTTTGCATCCCAAAAGCACAATTCTTAAATCCCGCAATGAGGGCTTCAAGGGAACCACCTCCGAAGGCGCAATTTTCCGACCCAGTAATAGCATTGGACGACATCGCGGAATTTCCGAAGGCGTTATTATAGTTTCCCGTAGTCAGGTTCGCCTGGGCGATATAACCGAAGGCATTGTTGTCATGCCCAGTTACATCTGCTTGGCTTGCATAACCGAAGGCGCAGTTATCGTAGCCTCCGACAATGAACTCCTGAGTCTTATAGCCGAAACCGCAATTATTGTATCCGGTCGTAATCGTGTTTTGGCACTTGTCCCCGAAAGCCGAATTGTAATCGCCTAGAGTAAGTTGCTCCTGGGAACGATGGCCGACCCCGGTACACCCAGCCGCTCCAGTTAAAGCGTATTGAGCATAATACCCGATGGCAACATTGTCTTGGTCAACGATAACTCCTCCAGCCTGAGCCTTATAACCGATGGCAACGTTTCCCTCACCTGTTGTCAAAAGAACCTGACAATCCACGCCAAGATGGACATTATAGTCGCCCGTCGTCAGGGCGGGGAAACCGGAACCTAACCCAAAATTGCCCGTCGCCTTGGCCGTAATCGAGAAGCCTCCGATGATAGCCCCTGCAAACGTCGGACTCGCCGTCTTCTTGACCTCCTGGTCCTGGCCAATGAGAAAGTCCAGGGCCGAGCGGTCGGCGATCAGTTTGTCTCCCGCCGCACAACCGACGTAGAGGTCCAGGGTATCGGTCTCGAAGCCGAATTCCGCCGCCGCGAGCCCCCCGAGGGCCACACGCTGAGCGTATGTTCCGCGCCGTATTTGTCGAGGTTGATATACCATCTTCATTCTCCATCTAGAATTCACCAGCGTCGGTCGCTGGGGCTATCGGTTCAGGGAATGTCCCAGCGTCGTCGCCGGGGCTGTTAGGCTGAGAGAAAGTCCCCGCATCGTATTGCGAATATCCTGGAACCACAATCCCCGCGCCCTTTTCGCGGTGGATGATTTCGCAGTTGATACGCGAGACCTTCACCTTGGCCGCTTCGGAGTTGATGAAGCGGAAGGAAAACGCTTTTCCCTGAAGAGCCATGCCAAGTTTCGCCCTGATGCTATCCCTGATCTCCGGGCTAAGGCCCGCCGGGCTGTTTCCGGGGAGAGATTTTTCATACGACGCTGTCCCCTCGAAATTTCGGTAGACCCTGAAAGAGAGGGCCTTGTCTTCAGGTAGGATGTAGTCGAGGAACGTCCTGAAAATCTTGACCCTCTTTGGCGTCGTGAACCAGCCCGTCTGGACGTCCATCGTGATCCCGGTCCCGTCGTCCGTCAGTGCGTTCTCGTCGACGCGGTAGATCGATCCAGCAGAGGAGCCGTGGAGGAGAGCCCTGGATCCGAGGGAGTAATCCGTGAGGTTCATCGAGGTCGGGTAATGGTTGTAGGCATCGAGGCCGAAGGTCCCGCGTAGGTAGTTAAACACGATGACGGTATCCGGTTCGGTGTTCGTTCCGGTCGGGACAGCCAGCCGGTACTCGCCTCTCTCGATATAGTTACCAGCGACGCACTTATGGATGGCGGCCGAGTTGATGCTGGCCAGCGTCGTCTTCACTTTGGAAGAAATAGGAACATCTGTCTTAGCCAGACCGGATGGGGTGAGGATCTCGATTTTCTTGTGGTTCGACAGGAAGATGAGCATATCCTTCCCGCACCGGACCGCAGAGCCAACGGCTCCAAGACCAACGTCCTCCACGACCTTATCGACGATGTAAGAATCGCCGCCTCTGGCGACCTTCCAAATCGAGGCAGCCTTGAAGGCCGAGAGTTCATTTTCAAACTCCATTATTTTCAAAACCTTCCCGGCCTCCCTCTCCCGGCACGTGGCGTTATAGGTGATGTTGAACTGTTCAGGAGTGTCGAGCCCTGAGGGAAAGAGGATCTCGTCATAACCGGGGGCCCCGGCGACCCAGAGCCGCCCGTCCCATGTCTCGATGGTCGTCCCGGCCGGCGGGGGAGAGTTTCCATAACTCACCTCGTCCCCGAGGCCGGCGTCGTCGGTGTTGTCCGTGGCCACGGCCGTCGTGTTGTCGCCGATCTGGAGGACCCACTTGTGGGCCGCCATGCCAGATTCGGTTCGGTAGAGGTTCCTGGCCGTAACGCTCGAGTCGACGGAGACGGGAATCCCCGTGAGGCTCACGGATTGGCCGGCCGCCACGTCCACATCGGCCGACGCCGGAGAGGGATTGCTCTCGCAGGGATAGTTGCCGCCCCTGACGAAGGTCACAACGTAGGAGTAGACCCCGGCGATGTCCCCCGCGGCCCTCCAGATATAGTAGACCATCGCGGCCCCGGACTTTTGCGTCCAGTCGTAGGAACCGTCGATGTTAAAGAGATAGCCGGATGTCTCAGGGACATCCTTGTCCATCCCGACCTTCACGAAGGCCGTTGCCGAGACGGCGAAGCTTCCATAGATCACGATGTAATAGATCGTTCCCTTGACCAGGGTCGGCTTGGTTCCGCTGAAGGTGAGGCTCTTAACGGCGAAAGTCGGGAAGGCATCGAGGGTCGAAACGTCGAGGTCACCCGTGGCCTGGCCAACCTGGTTCGTCGAGGAGTTCTTGCTTCCCGATGTCCCGGCCTGGGACTGGTGGATCTCGGCCCAGATGTTTCCGGTCGGAGAGCCAAACTTGGAGAGGTAGAGTTGGACCTTCGTGATGTCCCCGTCGAAGGTGGCGACGAAGGATTGAGCGAGGAGCGTCTGGGTGGCCGTCTCCCTGAGCCCGTTGTAGGTGTCGAGGTTGGAGGAGGCGTATTCCGCCGCGTTCTGATCGGCTACGCCGTATCCCCAAACCTCGAAGCAAAAGTCCTTGTTCAGCGACGAGGACCAGGCCGCGCTGCTACTGACGGCAAAAGCTTCCCCGCCGGCGTAGCCAAAAATCACGGCCCACCTAGCGTAATTCGTCTGGGAGACCACATAGCTTCCGTAAAGCACGATATAGTAGGTCGTCCCGGGCGAGAGCCTTGGCGCGGAGGCGGTAAAATGAAAATCCTTGGTCCCGACCTCAGGGTACGGCTCAAGCCCATCGACGTTCACGTCATCGGAGGCTAGGCCAACGATGTCGGCCGAGGCGTTCTTCGCTAGAGACGTGGGCTTCTGAAAGAAGACCTCTGCACCGACGGAGGACTCCCTGACGGCGGGAATGGCATCGTCGATGACGACCGTGTCGGCATCGGTGATGGAGGCTATGGTGCTCCAATGGTAGCTTCGCGGGTATGTCGGCAACTGCTCATCGAGTGCTATGGCGATCTCGTCTCCCACGGCCATCCCCGTGGTGCTGGCGACCTCAATGACGGTGTCCTCGCCATCGGCCTTGACCCGAATGGTCGTATCTTTTCTTGAGTGGATCTCGGCCCAGAGGGAGCCGACCGGGGAGCCGACCTTGCAGAGACCGAGGACGACCTCATTGACGTCGACTTCCTTTTCGACCGTAAAGGATTGAGCAAAGATGACTTCCGCCGTCGAATATCGGAGGCGTCGGGAATCCTCCGTTTCCAATACGCCGGTGTTGGCCACAAGCTCAGGGTCGCCGGGAATCCCGTTGACCTCAAAGACAAGATCGACGTTGTCGTTCCCGGACCAGGCCATGCTTCCATTGACTTCGTAGTATTTCCCGTCGGGATAGTCCGGCGAGCTCGAATCGAACCCTACCAAGACATAGGCCGCGGGACTTACCGTGAAATCACCGTAAACGACGATGAAATAGGTCGAGCCGAGTACCAGGACGGGCTTTGTTCCACTGAAAGTGAAAGTGACCGAGGCTAAGATGTTCGTGAGCGTCGAAACATCCACGTTGGCGGAGGCTTCCCCGACGATGTTGGCCGAGGCGTTCTTTGCCCCGGAGGTCCCGGATGTTCCGCTGTGGATCTCGACCCAGATGTTCCCGGTTGGGCTTCCGACTTTGCGGAGTTTGAGTTTCACCTGGGAGGCGTCGATAGTCTTTGTCGCCTTGAAACTCTGGGTGATAAGCGTCCTGACCGCGTCCTGCCGGAGCTCCCCAAGCTGGTCGACATTGGTCTCATCGTACTTTTCCGCCAGGATCTCGCTCCCGGACGAAACGGCTTCGACCATCGGAGCCTGTGCCGGGGGCTCAAGGCCGGGGTAGAGGCCGACACCGTTCCTGACCATGATGGGTTTCTCGTAGCCAGCGATGAAGGTCAGGCCCTTGTGCTGGGTGATCTGGACGGGAGACACGGCGGCCTTCGTCGGCGTGAAGACCGACCCCCAGGCCCCGCCGCTTTTGAGCTGGATGTCGTCCTCAAGGCAAGTCAGGAGCCTCGTCTCGTCCGTCTCGTTGATGCCGTAGACCCCCAGAACCTTCTTCGTGAAGGTGTGGAGTTTGACCGTCCCTGGCCGTCTCTCGAAGCTCTTGGCGTCGTCGCAGACCCGGGCGTTATTGAACCGGAGAAAGTCATTCGCCGGGACTTTGTCCGGCGGGGCGGCCTGGTTGAGTGACCCGGAAAAATCCTCGAGCGTGAACTCGTCACGCAAGGTGATCCGGGGCTCGGGACGGTTATAGGTCATCGAATGTAGCCCCCTCTAAAGATCTGCCCTGTCGGGACAAGGATGCTGTGCCTCGCCATTTGGACGCCTGAAAGGTTCCAGGCAATATCGAAAAGGAGGTCTTGTTTTCGTTTCTCGATGTCCGCCGCCGACCTCTCGTTGGCGATCATGGCGATGATGGCCACCTCGTAGGCGATGAGCGGATGGGCGATGGCGTTGAACCCTGGCGTGGCGATGTCGGGGGTCACGTCCGAGGTGTCGTGGTTGAGGTCAGGGAACTTCTTGACGTAGACGACCTTGTAGCGGTCTGTCGCCGTCTCTTTCGGAGGAGGGGAGAGCTCGATGTAGCCAGCCTTCTCCTGGCCCCAAAGGATAGGGTCCGTGTTGGGGATATTCGACATGAGGGCCAGGTCTTCGCTTCCCGGCGAGAAAAGAACTGGGAGCCGGTCCTCGGTCGTCTTGTTCCTGATGATGGTGACGACGGCGAGGCAATCCTCGATGCCCCAATCAAAGCTGATGTCGTAACTTGAAACGCCAGCCTCGACATCGACCAATGCGGTCCCCTGGAACATCCAGGGAAGAAAGGAGGCCAGGGCGAGGGTGGCCTTGTCCTTCGCCGCATTGATGAGGCTGTTGATCTGTGGCTCCGTGAACGTGCCATCCGGGTAGGGCTCTGGCTCGTCGATGAGCAACCTGACCAGGGACCGGATTTCGGCTCTTGTCATCTCGCCCTCCTTTTTTTAAGGCCAGGGCGGAGAGGTTTTTGCCCTCCCCGCCCTGCCAGAGCTTCTGTTACCCTGCTTTGAGAACCGCGCCGACGGAGAAGGTGAAGGTGGGCGTGGCGGTTCCGCCAATGGTCCAGGTGGCGGCGAGGAACGCGCCGAGGTTGCCCGTGACGACTTTCCTTTCCGTGGTTACGTCGGTAGCCTGGGTGAAAGAGACGAGCGTAAACCACTTGCCCGAGACGGGGTCCTTCGTGACGATGACCACATTGAGGGTCGGACTGGTCCCCGACTTGGCGGTCACGTCCAGGAAGAACTCGCCTTCCTTGAACTGCGTCACCTTGACCGGGGTGAGCTTGGAATCCCCGTTCGCGGCCGTCGCGCTGCTGGCGCGGAGCGTGGCTGTCTTGGTGCGGATGGCGATGAGGTCGTTTTTGTTGAACAGAACTTCCATGATCGCCTCCCTTCAGACCTTCAGGACCGCAACGAGAGAGAAGGTGACTGCGGTCGCGGCACCAATGGTCCAGACGCAAGCGATGTACTCACCCAGGTTGGCCGCGATGATCTTCATTTCGGTAGTGACGTCGGTCGCCTGGGTGAAGGCGGCGAGGGAGAACCACTTGCCGCTGACCGGGTCCTTCGTGAAGACCGAGATGTTGAAGGTCAGGGTTCCCGTCTTGGCGGTCAGGTCCAGAAAGAAATTGGCTTCCCTGAACTGACTGACCCGGATCGGCGTCGAATTGGTGTTCCCGCCCGCCGTCACCGCGCCGGTCTTGATCGTGACGACCTTCGTCCTCACCGTCAGTAGTTCATTGACATTTAAGAGCTGGCCGTTCATGTGTTACCTCCGTAAACGAAAGTCTTTTGTGTCTTGAATTTCCAAAGCTTCTTGAAGAACTCGCATACGGCATGGTGTCTGAATCTCACGCCCGCCGCGGCCTTGAGGAACTCTTCCTCGTCCATCGCATCGCACATTTTCTCGACCGAGAATCCATGCGGACCACAGAGTTTGTTCTTTTCATAGAGTGCCCTGCGGATGACGGACACGATCCGCGGGTCGAGTTCGAGGGCCCGTCCTCGTTCGTCCTCAAGGATGATCTCCACGATGTAGTGTTTCCCCGTGGTCGGGTCGTACTCAGTAATGCCCGGAACCCTGCGGGAGAAGTCTTTGACTATCATCCATTTGCCGTAGTTCGGGAACCACTTGGGGTAGAGTTCGGGGTCGGAGAGGCGTATCTCTCTTGCGATGGCCGGGTCGGGCTGCCGTAGCATAGATCCTCCAAGAAGATCAAGGAGGAGGCCCCGAAGGGCCTCCCCCTGTCACTGTCAGCTCGAGGGCTCGTTAAGGTCCGAGAGCTTGAAGCCGACCGCCTTGCGGAACCCGGTTCCGAGGTTGGCGAAGATATGACCTTCGGCCACAAACTCGTTCTTCTGTGCGACCTTCTGGAGGATTCCCCCGGCGTCACCCTTCTCCCAGGTGATCTCCTGCCCGACCTTCGTGACGTAGAGGTTGAGCATAGCCTCGTCGAGGCCATAGAGACACGCATCGGGGACATACTTGTCCGGGACCAGGGCGAGTTCCTTTCCGTCGTAGATGTACGGGAGACCGGACCAGCCACCCCACATGACCTTCTGATTGACGAGCGACTTGAAATTTTCGAGGTAGGAGGCCCAGACGCGCCGGATCTTATGGGTCGCTAAGAGGACGCTGACGCGGCTGAAGGGGTCGACCTCGTCCATGCAGGCCGTGATGAGGTCTTCGGTCAGGTCGCGCTTGACGCCGCCGTTGCTGTTGACGTAGCACTTCCAGTTGGCGTCGTTGGCGACGAGGAGGGCCTGGAGCCCGGCCGAGGCGTTCGGAGCGGGCGGGTCGGTCGCGCGGATGATGCCGTCGAGGCCCATCATTTCGCCCAAGCCCGCCCCTTCCGTGGCGGTGTAAACGTCTTCCTGCTTGACCACGGAACCATTGGGGATTATCACGTCAGGTCTAGTCTCGAACGTGAACTGAGTCGGGCTGTCGATGGACTTGACGGCGATGCTGTCAACTTTGATGGTCGCGCCGTCGTAAACATCGAGGATCTGACCGACCTTCAGGAACTTGGTCGCGTCAGCGTAATAGGGGCTGCTGACAACGACCACATCGCTGGCGGCACCGACTTCGCCGTTGACGACGCACAAATCGCCCGCCCCGGCCAGCATGAGCTGACGCGAGAGGTCATCGGCCTGGGTGATGAAGAGGCCCTTCTTCTCAAACTCGATGGGGTCCATCGACGCGCCGCTCTTGGCCGCGAGCTCGAGGCTGAAGCCGTCGAACTGCATGGTGAACATCTGGGCTCGCTTCATGTAGACGAGGTGGTACTGTGGCGTGGACGACTTGGCGAGCGGGTAGCCGGAGTTCGAGGAGGCCCTGGTCGACGTGCCTCCCGCCGACATGAGCTTCTGCTTGGCGTAGAGGCCGTGGGCCTCGATCTTGTCGCTCTTTTTGAGCCTGGCCCAGAGCTTCGACAGGGCAACGATTTCCGCGATGACCCCGGGACTGAGGAACTCGTTAAAGAGCTTTAATTGCTCTGCGATAGTGAACATGGGATCTTATCTCCTTGCTAGAATTTGGAGGCTTCACCTCCCTTAGCGATGCTCC
>Ga0315296_10005464_pt1 | contig 10158 bp, 10 predicted proteins | sample YL17G14_18_MG_FD_203921 | JGI IMG/M metagenome (GOLD analysis project Ga0315296, IMG submission 203921) | Sediment microbial communities from Yellowstone Lake, YNP, Wyoming, USA - YL17G14_18 | ecosystem: Environmental > Aquatic > Freshwater > Lake > Sediment | place: USA: Wyoming | collected... | reverse complement strand
CTCAGCAAGCTGTTTTTCGTAATTGTCTCTGGTGATTGTGTCGTTGAGGCCCGCTCCTAAACGCAGGGCGAGAATATTGTCTGCCGGTAAGCCTCGTTTTGTGCAGTAATATTGGGCAAGCCGCAAAGATGCCGCAATATCGCTGTTGGCTATTACCAGAATCTCGTTGGGCTCAAGCGCAAAAACCGGCGCACAGCATAGAACATACGTCCAAAACCATCCTACTGTTCCCTGGCGCAAAATGTTGTTCATTGCAGAGCAGATATTCCGGCCTCGGTTTACTTTTTACCCGCTTCTCCCCTTGTATACTCGGCTTGCGAATATTTTTTCTCGTATATATTCTTTCGCCGAAACACCTGAGCAACAGTTGATAGGATTATCTTCATATCGGTTAAAAGGCCTGTTGTTTCCACATATTTTACGTCAAGTTCGAGCTTTTCTTCCCGTGTCAATTCCCCTCTGCCCTGTATTTGTGCCAGCCCTGTCAAACCGGGCTTAACGAGCAGTCGCTTTTTTTGTCTCTCATTCCATTCCGCCATTTGTGAGATATACAATGGCCTCGGTCCAACAATACTCATGTCTCCTTTTAACACGTTAAACAATTGTGGCAGTTCGTCAAGTGAATATTCACGCAAAAACATCCCCACTTTTGTCAAGCGGGGGTCTTCACTTGATTTTGGACTCGGCCCGAACGGGTCAACATCTGCTTTCATCGTACGGAACTTATAAAACATAAACGGCACACCACCTTTGCCAGCCCTTTCCTGCTTGAATATCGCCGGTCCTTTACTACTAATTCTTATTGCTGCCCATATAACAACAAAAACCGGCAGCAAAATTATTACTACCGGTAGCGAAATACAAATATCAAATATGCGTTTCCAGAATTCTTTCATAAATAATGAGCGAATTTACGTGCCAAAATGAGAATGGCTTGAGAGGATGAAATTACCATAATTTGTAACCGCGATTCCTGAACTTTTTGTAAGACTCCGGTGTTGGAAATGAAAAGTAACTGCCCTTGCCTTCTGGATAAAAAGCCTGTACCGTACCTTCTGTTATTTGCTTAATCGCTTTAACTAAAAGCTCCGCACCTTTAAGTTTGGTTATCTTTAACATATAGTCCAATGTAGTATGAGGCGGAATCTCTACATCATCTCGAAAAATAATCTTGCCGGTATCAATCCCCTTTTCGATGTAGTGGATACTAATGCCTACAGTCTTCTCTCCACATGCCATTGCCCAATAGGTAGGATACAAGCCGCGGTATTTCGGTAACTTGGCTGTATGTATATTGATACACCCGTGCTTGGGCAGGTTTATCAGGTTCTCCCTGAATATCTGGGTGGGCGAAATGGAAGCAATCAGACCGATGTTCAACTCCTGACAGTGTTGCAGGAAATTGGGCGCGTTGATATTCTTGGAATGCGAGTATGGTATATTATATGCCTCACAGATGCGCTTGACAGAGTAATATTGGTTGGTGAAATTAAGCGAGGGAAAGGCATCCAAGACCTTGGCTTTGGCTACTCTAATCCCCTGAGATAATATTGGGCCAAATCCAAAAGCATTGAAAAACTTGCAGGCGGCTTTAAGTTTGCTCGGCAAAAGGGGATTACTGGCACAAACAACCTCTACTATATCCCCACTGCAGTTTTTTAGAAGGTAATCTATAGATAGGGGCAGATAAAACTCGTCTTCTTCAGTTATGACTAATATCCGCATTCGAGCTTCCCCTTTCGTGTGTCTGCAAGTTCAAAAGCGTCTCCTTGATGGATGTAAATTGAAACTCAGACAAAAGTTTTTTGAGCTTGTCGGGATTAGACCGCCGGCCGATTACCTGCTGAAGCCAGTAAGCAACCGATGTAGCTGACTTAATCTTATGCTTCAGATGCACATCGGTTGGGTCCAACTCATAAGGATGAAAATAAAATATCATTATTCGCTGGTCGGAGGCTCTCCGTATTGCAGAAGCTACTATCTGGTAAGGAGCCATTCGCAGATAACCGCCGCCGGCAATAGGCCAGTTTACCCCAAACACCCGAATCGTAGCAGGCGGAAATTCCCAGAAACCCTCTACTATTTGGTGAACATTCGGGTCCGCATCAGGGATACCATAGAGGCTTCGTCTTATGGGGAAAATGCTCGAATCATATTTGAAACCCAATTTTTGCAAAATCTCCAGCGCCCATAAGGACTTCTTTGTAATCGACCAATATGGAGCCCTGTAGCCGAGTACCTGAAAACATCCGGCTTTGGCCAGATAGTCCAGGCAGGTCTTTACATCATCCTCAAATTCACCTGGTGTGATATTGTAAATCAATTCGTGGGAATAACCGTGACATCCAACCTCGTGTCCCCTATTGAGTATTTCCTTTATAATATCAGGATAATGTTGTGCTACCGTTCCCAATACAAAGAAAGTAGCCTTATTGCCCGTCTGAGAAAGCAAATCAAGGGCGTAATATGTGTTATCAACAACACTCGCCTCAGGCTTTGTGCCGTGCGCAACAGAACTGTCTTTAAAGAGATCAAGGGAAGAATGATACCAATCTTCAACATCAATCGTCATCACACTACCCGCTGGTAACTTCATCGCTCACTCATCTCTCAAATCTCATTGCAGGATTTCACATTTATAAACAGTCACATTTCCCCGGAACCTGCTCGCCAATAATAGGCAACAATATTAGAAATCATCTTCACAAAACCTTCGTAAAGCAGGTTATAAACTCCACAGTTCTTTCAGCCGTTTTCTCACTAACCCGCAGGTGCAGAGGGAGGTTCACTACTTCTCGTGCAGCTTTTTCAGCTTGTGGGCAGCTTCCAGGTTCATAGTCATATGCACGTAAAGAGGTTCTAATCTGGTGCAGAGGAGAGTCGAACCAGCTTCCCAACTCTACCCCTGCTTTTGCGGCTTGGGCGAGTGCCTTTTCCTTCTCCACGATTCTCACAGGATATCGCACCATAACCGGCTCAATTATCGATGCGTCATATTGTCGAGTTGGCCAGCCTTTCTCCTCCAACATTTTGTCATAGATATGGGCCATCTTTTTGCGGTAAGCTATGTTCTCCTCAATTTTTTTAAGCTGCCTAAGCCCACAGCGAGCTTGAATTACACTCATAGCCTTGAAAAAATCTGGTTCGATTGGTGCTGCTGCATATTCGTCAAACTTCGAGGAACCAACAACAATTCCTTTTTTTGTAAGGTAGCGGAAAAGTGTTTGCGCGAGCGCGGTAGTCCTTGGGTAAACAATTGCTCTGTAAACCGCGAGCTGTGCAACAAGCATGAGAATTTCCTTTTTCGAGGGCCTACAAAGCTCTTTTTCGCACAGAGATTGGATTTTTTCAGCAAGTCGTAGGTCGTTTGTCAAAACCATTCCACCCAGCCCGGTTGTGTAAAGCTTGTTCCACTGGAAGGAGAAATATGCGGCTTTGCCAAATGTACCGACTGTTTTGCCCTTGTATTTCGAACCCAAAGCAAGACAGCAATCTTCAACTACAGCGATACTATTCCTGCGAGCGATATCCATAATCGTATCCAACTCACAGGGATAGCCGTAGGTATGTTGCGCTATGATAACTTTTGTATTTGCCGTAATGTTTTGCTCAAGCAAATTGACATCTATATTGTAAGTATCCGGCTCAATATCCACATAAACCGGTCTGGCGCCAAGGTATTTTACCGGATTTACATCCACCACACAGGTATAACCTGGAAGGATAACCTCGTCTCCTTCTTTGATACCGAGGGCTTTTAAGATGGCATATAACGCGACTCGGCCTTTCCAGAACGCAAACGCCCTTTCAGCGGAAAATATCTCTGCAAACCGCATCTGATATTCCCTAACGGCATTACTCATCCGGTTGTCTGCCTCTACTGCCATCGCACTACTATTTACCCCTCAGACCCAGTTCGAACCGCACACCGCTCCTGTCTCTTGCCGCTTCAATCCAACCATGCTTCTTGTAAAAAGCAACGGCCCGGGAATTGTCCGTCCGGACAGATAATCTCAAGACGTCGTAACCTCTCCTGACCCCAGCCTGCCGAAATTCCTCAATAATCTGACCTGCGATTCCGCTGCCTTGACACTGCGGGAAAACCCCTATCGACACAAGATCTCCACTGCGGGTCACATTAGTTGTTTGCGGTACCAAAGGGGTAGACGTGGAAGTACGACGGCCTATGCGTAACTTACGGAAGAGTTCGGCAAGCAGCTTCCTCCGCACAATACTAACTGTCAAAAACTTCCAGAAGAGAATGTGTGGGTAGCGAAAAACAGCCTTGCGTAAGAATTCATCTCTAATGGTAGGGTCTCCTCCTACGGCGAATCTAAGTACCTTTCCAGTCCTGTCGACGGCCACAAGGCAGATGCCTCCGTTGTGTTGGATGAAATAACTGTAAAGCCCCTTCAGCCAGCGTGGTCCCATCTCGGTCATAAACTGTCCTGGAAAGGCTGCAATGTGGCAGTGCACCATGCCATCTATGTCCGAAAGCTCAGCATACGTTGTCCGTATTGGCCCAATGTTTGTCAGGTCAATTTCCATCCTCAGCATAAATCCCTTTTCCACTTAATGGTCTCTACCTGCTCAGCTTCACATCTTCGGGCTTTTGCATTCCCTTGCCTCGTAATACAACAAATCGAATAACCCCCCAGAGCGAACCTATCCCATAACCAAAATGCAGAATTGCAAATACCACCGGCGCAAGCGGTGCATACTGCCAGCCGGATTTACGCCCAACATCAACAGAGCCATAGACGAGCCCTATGACATACAGTGTAAGCTCTATAAATAACAACCACCAAAAACCATACCAGAAGAAACCAGCCGATATCAATATTATGAAGGAAAGTACGAAAAGTAATGGAACAAACCGTCTAACAGCACCAGGCCTATAGTGCTTCTGTAAAGTCCTTATCCGCCAGAAACCATACTGAAAATACTGCTTCCAGAGCTTACTCAAAGACCCTCGGGAGAAATACGTACTCCGGATAGATTTTGACATCCATATCTTCCCCCCCGCCAGAATTATTCTCAGGTTAAATTCGTCATCTTGATTACGTACCAACTCTTCATCAAACAACCCAATCTTGTCAAAAACCCACCGCCAGTATGCTCCAAAGGCAATCGTGTCAACGAATCCCTCATAATTACCCAGCCGAAACATCGCATTGCCAACGCTAATAGGTGTACTCATCGCAGATGCAATGGCCTTGCCGATGTACGTTGAGCTGACAGTTTCTATTGACCCACCAACACACCACGCTTCAGGATGGTTTTGTAACTGCCGGACACTTTCCTTAATAAAATCCTCAGCTACTACAACATGGCCGTCAACACGGATTATTACCCGGCCTTTGGTGTTTGCAATTCCTATATTCATCGCAGTGGGGACTATTTTCTGCTCATTATTATACAATGAAACTCGACTATCTTGCTCGCGGAGCCGTTCAACAATCTCCCTCGTCCCATCATTGCTCATCCCATCCACAACCAGTATTTCCATCTTATCGGGGGGATAGTCATTCTCCAGTATGCTCCTAATTGCCCGCTCGATAAAACCTGCTTCATTCCGAATGGGCATAATTATACTGACAAAAGGCATAGATTCGTCAACCATAAGTCAAAATCTCCAACAAACTATCAATTCAACGTTGCCTCCAACACCAATAGTGTCTGAGCAGCCAATTTATCTCTGCTAAACTTTTTCTCTGCTATTAGTCGGGCATTTTGCCCCATCTTTATTAACTGTTCTCTGTGCGAGTTAAAGTATAGCACCCTTTCCACAAATTCATCAAGGTCGCATAAGTTGCATCCAAGACCAGCCTGATTCTCTTCGAGTATATCCCTTTGCCAGCCCGAATAATTCAAAAGTACCGGTTTGCCGGCACTTAGGGAATCGAAAAACTTATTCGCTGAATTATGTTGTAAGATGGAATAATTGGCAAATATAACCATTGAAACATCGCAAGCAGCGATAATCCTCGGTAATTCTGTCTTGGGAACAGAATCTAAGAATTCAACGTTCTTCAAACTGCTCTGCGCGATTCTCTTAACAAGCGAGGGCTTTTCGCCGCCATCCCCAACCAGCACGAAGTGAATATTGGTATTGCTCTTCAATCTTTCAGCAGCATCAATAACAAACTCAAGCCCGTTAGCTTTGCCGATTGCTCCGAAATGTAACAGAACCAGCTTATCATCCCAGCCTCTTTCCTGTCTAATTTTGGAGCCATTGATATCCGGCCGAAACACATCGGTGTCGCAGCCGTTTGGAATGATTGCTATGGTTTTTTCCTCTTTAAGCACGGACCGAACGCCGTCGGCCATTCCGGGAGATAAAGCAACAATTGCAGTTGAACTTTTATAGATTTTTCTTTCCAGCCAAAAAAGAATCTTTATCAAGACCTTGTTCTTTATGATGCTCATTTCGACAGGTATCGCCGGCCATTGGTCCCGTACTTCGAAAACAAAAGGTATTTGCTTGAACCATTTAAGCACCATTGCGGATATACCAACAGTCAACGGTGTACTCGTTGCGTATATTGCGTCAACACCACGCTGTTTGAGGCCAACATAAATACTGAGCACTGTAAAGTATGAAAAAGACATTAGCCTTTTGAAGAAGGATTGTTGGTGGCTGTATTTAGTCCCAACAATGATTACATTTATGCGGTCTATTGTTTGTTTTTGTATGAGTCCCTTCTCCGGTTTTAACCCGCCGATATCATAATGCCCGGTAATCACGGTTACCTTGTGACCAGCATTAATCCAACGCCTCGCAAATTCGTAAGAACGGGTGCCGGATGTGCCCTTGGGCGTAGCAAAATACTGATGTATATAGAGGATATGCATTTTACGGTGCCTATATGCGAGTTATTAAAATTTATTTTTCGGCAGAGAAATTCCAAAGGTCCGGGATTTCGTTGCCCAGTGAATGGAAGGCCCAGCCTAAATATAACTGCCTGGTTGCCTGCGGTGTCAGTAATGCAGAATTATAAGTATAGCAGCCCAAGTCAACCGGACTATCAGTTTTTCTGTCTTGCCCGAAAAAATCCTTTCCGGGTGCATATTGGGGAGAGCCTTTTGCTATGGCAGGACTGTCTTGCTTTAGAAAAAAAAGTCCTTGAGCAGGATTTAGAAACATCGGATCTGCAGTAAAGTTTGAAGAATCAAAACCTCCCGTCAAAGGTTTAAGTAAATTGTTTGTTACAGTTACGTCGTTTATGTCACGTCGCTGAAAACCAAGAACGGCCGGATAATCAGAGGAACCACAGATGATAATGTTATTGGCGACAATGTCTTTACCTGCCCTTACAAAGCATATCCCGTATCGATTTTCAACAATCGTGTTGTTTATAATCCTATTCGTTGAGTTCGAATCCGCGTCTATCCATATTGCATATTTGTGATTTGCATAGATAAGATTATTTTCTATTACCGATGCGGCGGCTTTATCGACAAGCTGAATGCCGATGGATGAATTGAATCGTATGATATTGCCGCGTATTGTGATATTCTGTCCGCCAACATAGATTCCGTGGTCAAATTGGGGGTTTTTGCCATTATATTCGATGAGATTGCGTTCGATCACGATGTTATTTCGGCCATGAGCTTCAATACCTTGGAGGGCATTATTGTGGATCCGGCAGTTTCGTACAACGGAGTAATCCCCGCCGAATTTTACGCCTGTATAAAAGGCTCCGCTTATATCAAACCCATCTATTATAACCCAATCACAGTTTTCTCTTGCATAAATTATATGGCCGGGTGAACCATTCAGAATGGCTTTATATTTTTGTTGCGATTTTAAGATAGTAGGGTTCTGTGGTGTCCCCCCATCTTTGGGAAAGAGGGTTATCTGGCCGGTATAATAGCCCGGTTTGAAAAGAAATGTGTGGCCGCCGCCTGTTTTTTTCAGGGCAGTTTCAAATGATGAGAACGGGTTTGATTGTGATCCATCCCCCATCGAACCGCCACTGGCGGCTATCCAGTATGTTCCGCCATGCGCAGAGCTTAACAAGATAATACTCAGCAATAGTAATGGTTTTATATCAATCTGCACGTATCCTCAAGTTCAACCTTTTCAGTTCCTAAAAGACCTGCCAAATTGTTATAAGCACTCCTTACCATATACACAGGCTCACTTAAACATCCTACGGATACTTACCTCAAGTGATATTTTGGGTTTCCAATCACAATGATCTTGTAATTTTTTGTAACTACCGAAAATTTTGTTTATGTCAGACGTTCCTCTAAGCCGTTTGGAATCAACTTCGACCTTTACGTCTGCTCCGGTGCTTGCGATCATCATGTCAAGCAGATCGGCTATCTTTGTCGGCTTGCCGGAACACAAATTAAAAATTTGTCCCGGAGCCGGTTTTTGGCATAGCGCCCAAATGGCTTCCACAGCATCACTTATATCGAGAAAATCACGGGAACTCTCCAAGTTTCCTACCTTAATTATCTTCGAGCCCTTGGCAATAGCTTTCTTCAATTGCTCGGCGAAAGCACCGGGGGCAAGCAATGGGCTTAACCCTTTACCAATGAGCTGAAAAGGTCTGACGACCGTAATATTGATGTTGTGGACCCGGTGATAATACATTGCAATTTGGGTAGCAAGGTATTTACTCAAACCGTAAGGTGTAATGGGCTGACAAAGCATTTCTTCATCAACAGGTAATTGATGGAGCTCGAGGCGCCCATATTCAGCGGCAGAACCCGCAGCAACCATAACAACATCAGGTGAATATTGACAGGCACTTTCGAGTAAAGCCGCCATGGAAAGAACATTGGCTTTGTGTATTTCATGATAGTATCCTGTACCAAATACACCTGCAAGATGGATAATAAAATCGGGTTTGGAGCGCTTAAATAATTCCATAACATCATTTACAGATGATAAATCCACTTTATAAACCGAATCGCAACTCTCAAAAAGAGTATCTTTAACATCCACCCCGATAATATTAGGTCGAGGTTTTAGGCCGTTGAGATAATCGCACATATAACGGCTGGCAAAACCACCGACTCCTGTAATCAATACACTCTTCGCCATAGTTTTAGAATCTCAGATACTTCTCTCGTGCCTGATTGAAAGCGGCAACTGCTTCTTCATAATCATCAGGTCGTCCTATATCGAGCCATTCACATTGGCTTCTGTAGCCAAGAACCTTTTTACCGGCGTTTTTAAGATTCATCATTAACCTGGGTATATCGAGGTACTGAGCATGAGGTATGAAATCGAGTACCGATTTATTGAAGACGTTCACCCCCATACTGACTAAATACTCCAAGCTGGGCTTTTCACTATATTTCACAAGCTCTTCATTCTGGTCAAGTTCAAGAACACCGAAATCGATTTTTATCTCGCGAGGAAAAACGCCTATTGTGGCCACCGCATCAGAGTTTATGTGTTTGTTAACCATCGCGCTGTAATCTATTGTGGTAAGCAAATCGCCATTCATAACCATAAAAGTATCGGTAATGTTCTCGACCAGCGAAAGCGAACCTGCCGTCCCCAATGGTTTATCTTCCATACAATAACTGATTTCAAGACCCAGCTTTGAACCATCCCCAAAGAACGTCTGTATTAAATCTGCTAAATGATTCACTGAAATGGTGATTTTCTCAAAACCGTATGACTTTAGTTGCCTCAGGACTACCTCTAATATGGGCATCTCTCCAATGGGCATCAATGGCTTGGGAAATACAGTCGTATATGGCCGTAACCTCGTGCCTTTGCCACCTGCAAGAACCACTACTCTTATATCTTTCATTTATTCAACTCCCGCTTAAGGTCAATCTTAAACTTCAGACCGCGTAGAAATCCGGTCTATACATATCCATATTTTTCCTAATCCATTCTATAGTTTCGACCAAACCCTCCTCCAGAGAATACTTGGGCTGCCATCCGCAAGTTTCCTTAGCGATGGTATTATTACTTATCAAACGCATAACCTCACTTTTTGCAGGCCTTACACGAGATGGGTCCTTTTCAATAGGCATATTTTCTTTGCCCAGTATTTTCAAAATCTTTTTAGCAACCGTTCCTATGGTATTCCCTGAGCCAACTCCCAGGTTCACAACTTGACCGAGGACTTTATCACAAAGCCCCACCGTGATGAAGCCTTGTACAGTATCTTTAACAAATGTCAA
>Ga0315296_10005462_pt1 | contig 10159 bp, 15 predicted proteins | sample YL17G14_18_MG_FD_203921 | JGI IMG/M metagenome (GOLD analysis project Ga0315296, IMG submission 203921) | Sediment microbial communities from Yellowstone Lake, YNP, Wyoming, USA - YL17G14_18 | ecosystem: Environmental > Aquatic > Freshwater > Lake > Sediment | place: USA: Wyoming | collected... | reverse complement strand
ATAAGGTTCTACAGATGGTTATCGTCCAAACTAAGCCTTTTGAGATAGTTTCTTAGTAGGCAGCTTATGGTTACCTCTATCTGGCTATCACTGTCTGCAGAACTGTACGTTCCAACTGGAGCCACCATACCCAGAATGCATAGAATCGCGACCGAGACTGCCATAACCCAAACTTGGACACCCTGGAAAAAAGATACTGCCTTCAAAATTTTCAGCATGGTTGTCAGCAGAACGATAAAGATGGCAGCCAGCGACACCGCCACGATCGCCATCACTTCTGGCGGAAATGTAATGAAATCTTTCATTTTTCAAGCTCCTTTCCTGAATTTGGTTATTAGTTATCGAACGAAACAACATCTTCGTCATATTGTCATATGCTGACGTACATTTCGCCGAGGTGTATTACTGTCACGGTAAATCTTCATTTTCCTGCGACCGCAGCCTGATCCACTTGTAGGCCTCCGTTGCCATCAGGTAGAACTGAAGGTGTGACTGGGCCAGGGAACACCGGCGGTCTCTCAGGCCGTTTCGTACCATTATTTTCTGATACGTTTCTCTTCATCTTTATTTCGATGTTTCTCAGACTTTGTTACGGTGGCCTTTTCTCTTGCCGGGTATTCTTCTCGTCTCCTGCCCGCAAATATCCTGGCTATTGCCAGAAGCAGCAGACACAAAAGTATGGCTATCGCCAGCGCGGCATAGGGCAAAAGGATTATCTCGATTCCGGTTTGACTGTTGATCTCAGACGCATGCCCAGAAACTGTATGACCACCTTCGCCAGATACAAGAAAATGGTGCAGGCCCATCATACATAGCACTGAGGCGGCCAAAGCTACAACAACGCTTGTGCCAGGTGTAAATAGTGACATTTCCTTCAGCGCCCTCAGTATCGTGGCAAAAAGAATTACGAAAATCGCCACCGCACATAAGACTAACATCGGTGTTGTAAAAGTCAGTAACAGCGCTTTCATCTAAGCACCTTGCTTGCATCTTGTGGACCATTGCCAAGCCCAAGCTGGTCTGTCCCATCTTGCTCCGGTGACCGCAGTCGTATGAACTTATAAGCCTCCATTGCCACAAGCGCGACCTTAGGCAAATCCTCGGCGTTGAATGTATTGGTATGCTTCCATTCGTCGTTGTCTTTGTCCTTGTATGACCTGTCAATTCTCACCGAATGGACCTCTACAACAGTGTTGTTCATGACCCTTGAATCAGACCAAATGGCAGCCCTGACAGGACCGCAACTAAACACTTTGACTGGGCTTTTCTTAATTGTTTCGTCCATTATCTAAGCTCCTTATCTTTGATAGACTGTGTGCAATGTTGCCAGATACATGGGCGCTTTGGCCTTGCAGCAGCATATCTTAGCGCACTGAAATCGCCCTCGACCGGGACGCATCATTGCTTGGCTGACGATGGTCTTGCACGAGACAGGCCGGTAACCGGCATCAATCGCTTTCTGAATCTTTCGCTGCGTATCAGCATAGTCGTAGCGAACGGTATCCAATCGCGATACCTCATGGATAAGTTCAGTGCCGCCCTCAAGATGGGCCAGGTTTGTTATCAGAGCCCACCATAGTGGTTCGCTCACAGCCGATGGGTTCTGTCTGCACCATTTTACGAACTCGCATCGCGCAAGCTTGTGCAAGTCACAGCGTATGGCCGCCGACAGCGAATTGCTTGAGGTATGCGGCGGCTCAACATCGGTATTGAGAATCATATGATGTAAGGCTTCAGACCTGGCGAATACGGGCACGGTGACAAAGTGCGCCCTGCGGTGCGGCCTGCCTTCGACAGCTTGGCCCTTACGATTAGTCGTACCCATGACCCTCATTACGCGGCTAAGGTTGAACACAGGGTCAAACTTAACCCCGCTAACCTGAGCAGCTATTCTTGCGGCCAGTTGCATGCAGAACTGTTTGAAATTCGCGGCTTCTTCGTTACTGTAGACTGGTATCGGAACTATAGGTGCCAATACATAATGACCACTGCCACTGCAACAGATCGTCGAGCTCATAGCCAGACCATCTTCCCAGCTAAGCAATTGAGCAGCGTGCAGGCTCCGAGCCAGCTCTTCATCAGACGCTGGATGGCCTTTTGCTCGCGCGTCAGAAACCACATCCAGATCCCAAAAACAATTGTTAGTGAATTCAATATCCCTGTCAGAGGCGGCGTTGCCGTTAGGGCCTGAACGTGCCGGCTTCCAGCAGTTTGGTGCAAACTCAGATAGCTGAGATGGACGAGGCTGGACACCGGCGAAAACACCAGAAGTTTTTCCTTCCATTTCGAGGCATAGACGAACGGCATCATCCTCATCGTCGGCATAGGCAACTAATGGCATGGTGTCAAAAATCCGGAACTCTGTTACCCCAAAACCGACATGACCCAGCAGTCGAATATGCTTTCGAATCGCATCGGCAATCTGAACGCGGATTCGGGCATTCTGCATCGTCAACATTTTCACCTTCTGCTCCATGGTCTCAGCACCATCTGGAGGCTACACAAACAATGAACTGGGCCATGTATAGGACAAGGATGCTGATCAGTAATTCACCCCTTGGGGACAGGTGCCTGTGCACCATCTGGTACCACAACAGCCCAACCCTTGTAGTAATGGCATCCACCAAGCCTTTTCCGGCATCATTAAAACCTTCAAGCCAGCCTACATGCCACCGTGTAACCAAAAGCCGCACCACCAGGAAGAAAATGGCGATGTCTATGCCGATACAGAACAGATACAGCAAACCCAGCAATGGCCGGAATATGATTTGCATTGCTGTTCCTCCTACGCTGGCCGTATATGATGAGCCAGGCTCTCATACTTTCTTATTAGCTGCTGCTGATCACCAATAAAGCAATAACGGACTGAGCCATCAGCGTTGCGCGAAGCAATCTCCTTCAAATTTTCCTCTTTCACATCTGCAGGACTACCGCCTATACCGATACAGTCAATCACGACCCCCGCGTCTTTAAGTCGGCGTGCCACTTTTAGTGGTGAACCACCCTCGTTATAGTCGCCATCTGTCAACATGATGATTCTTCTGAGGCAGTTGTCGTTTGATAGACTTTCTCTGATATAGTTCGGAGCCTGCAGCGGCTTGTCATACAAGAGCCACCACAAAAAGCCCGAGACTACTCCGCTGCCGGCGTTTCTTCCTGCGGGAACCGGCCTACCGAACAGGCAAGCCTCTGCCAACTCCAGGGCTGCTCTGAAGTTTGTGTACCCCATATCCGGCAGCCTCTTAAGGGCACGGCACAGGTTCTCAGCTCCTTCGCGGAGGCAAATGGGATCGTGCAGAATCTTAGCGTCTGTGCCAAAACCAATAATGCCGACCTTGTCTTGAGGATGATATTGGGCCTTAGTCTTTATCAACTCCCTGTTGGCCTTTACTGCCCCCGCCTTTCGGGAGGGTTCCAGTCCTTGGCGTCCATAGAGCCTGACAGGTCAATTATGATTATAAGAATCTCCAGCAGTATGCCCTTTATGACCCGATTCGCAAAATTCAGGTACTTCATAATGCACCGTCCTTTCTTTAACGATGCGCCAGATTCGACTCATTTCGGTAGTAGCGAGCACTCTTACCCCGCCTCCGCTTTGTTTTTGTAGCTGATCTGCAGTTCTGCGGTCTTACCGCTTACAGTGTCGCGTGCGGTCGCAGTGAGCATTCCATTCTTATCCAGATGGATGGTAATTTCGATGCGGCCGATTAGATCTGGCCGGGGAGGAAGTCCCTTCAGCTCAAAACGTCCTAATTCCACGCATTTGTCAGCTTCTGTTCCATCTTCGCCATCCAGTACCCGAATAAGGACCTCAGTCTGGTTAGGCTCAGTCATTTTAAATGTGCGGGTTTGGATAGAAGGAATCGGTGTTTTTTTGGCCAGTATCTCAGAGCACAGCTCTTTTCCATTCTCGTCAAGCACGGCCACACCGATAGGCCGGGACAGTATTTCGCGTACGTAGAAATCTGGAGGGGGCAAAGTTCCGCCCTTGACCCGATATTCCTTTCCGAGACGAGCATACTCCAACTGGCCGGCAATCACCGCACCCAGCGCTGCTGCACAGTGTGGCTCGCATCTACGGGAGATCTTTTTACCAGACAGCTTCTCCAATTCCTCCCGGACAATTGGCGGCAAAGAGCCACCACCCACCGCATATATTTCGTCTATGTCTTTCCAGCCAAGATTGGCATCCTTCACAGTCTGCTCGGCTCTTTTCATAGCTGTTTCCACTAAGGGCCGCACCCGCTCATCAAATTGGTCGCGCGTCACCGAAGCTTTAAGCGAATCACCATCACACGAAAGGACAATCTGCGACTGTTTTTGAACCGTCAAAGTAAGCTTAAGTTGCTCAAGCCTTTGTTGAAGGTCCTGGTGGAAAACCGGATGATCTTTTTGGGTTGGCCGATATCTGTGGGTAGCTTCAAACTGCTCCAGGAGAATCTCCTCCAGACACCTATTGAAATCTATGCCCCCCAGCTTAGGCTCATCGTTGGTAGCAATTACTTCGCATACATTGCCTATATTCTCCAGGATCGAAACATCAAACGTGCCGCCTCCCATGTCAAAAACAAGGGCCTTGCTGTTCCTTCTTTTATGAAATTCATTTCCCAAGGCAGCGGCAGTGGGCTCTTTCGGCATGTACAGGACCTTTAACCCTGCCTCAGAACCAGCGTCCTCTGTTTGTTGTTTTTGCACATCGGTGTAGTTTGCAGGAGTTGTAATTACAACCTCCTGGCAGACCTCTCCGGTCTTGGCTTCAATGTTTTCTTCCGCTTCCTTCAACAAAATGGCCAGTATGTCTTTTGCTCTGTAAGCCTTTCCATTCTTATCCTTGTATAGTACCTTTTTCGTCCCCATCTCTCGCTTCCAGTCGAACACCGCCCTCTTAGGATCGGCTAGTGCCGCATTCTCGGCTTCTGTACCTACTATTATTGAGCCATCTTCAGCAAAAAAGATGACACTGCGAATGTGGGGTTTACCGAAACGATTAGTAATGAGTTTGGGACTGCCTGTTGAGTCAGGTACCGCCATTTTTAGACGATAACAGCCTGCGTCAATTCCGGGTATCATAGTTAGGTCCTTTCCTTTGTTTGGTTTATTGATTTGGGTTGGCAATACTTGTATAAGGCTATGCTTTCAGGCCTAAGCAGTCTCTCTCGGCCACACCGAAAACCAGCCTGTAATGACCTCGCCACACGATCAGCCAGCCGCTTGTCCTGGGTAGAAACTGTCTTAAGTGGCCTCATCTGGCGTGGATCAAATTTTGCTCCGGGTTGATGTTGAATCGGCTCGATCTGGTAAGCTGACAAGAACTGCTGCAGCTGGATAAAAATTGCCTCCGTTAGCCCGTTAGCGCCCGTGTTTTCGTCTTTGCCAGAGTCCATGTTTCTATTTTTGGCGTCGTTAATCAAATCGATAACAGGAAAGAGTGAACGTACCATCGGCTCAACAATATGGTCTTGGTAGTGTTCCTCACTGAGAATGCGGTTTTCCTGGCTCGCATTTTCGAGCAGTTTATTGCCAGCAATTAGCTGATCCAGCTGCTTTTCGATCCGCTCCAACGAGTATATGACCTGCTTCTGGGCCGTTTCGCTTTTGGCAAGTTGCGTACCGATGTCTGCTAACTTGCCGTCCAGCTTATCTTGAATTGCTTGCTACCTACCCGTAACTTCGGCCAGTTTGGTGTGTAGAGCAGCTATCGCTGCGGTCATCTGGCCTAAGATTCCTTCGACCGCCTCATTAACCACCAATCTAATGCTGTTTGCGAACGACACAGCCGCTTCCTTCGCCAATTCTTCATATTCCTTATTACCTTGAGCTATCCCTTGGTTTTTTGTTTTGTTGTGGTTGTCGAACATACTTCTGCTCCCTAACACATTTCAGCTATAAACAATCCAACTACTGTTGCGCTTCCACAAAATCAGCAATTGTTTTGCCCACCACACGGCTTAAGAGCTCCCCCGAGGGGTCTTTTTGCCTAAGCAGCTCTTTCACCTGACCGAGAAACTTCTGATCTCGGGCGACGAAGATAAACTCGCTGGTCTGCATCACAGGTAGCTTCATAATGGCCTCGATGTTGTCGGCCTCTCTGACGGGATCACTCACGCCGATTTGCCAGAGTGTTTTCGCACCTGTTGTCCTGTCCTTGGATATGGCATCTACCCGCTTGCTACCAACATCAACTTCGAATGTGACAACCCGTGACCGCTTCCGCTCCCAGGCTTCAATAAGACAGGCAGCCAATTCGTGCAAAAACGTGCCGTTTGTCTTGGATTGCGGTCTTAGAATCCCCTTGCTCTTCAGTATCTGCCAGCCGAAATCGGTTACTTCGGGAAAAGACAGTTGGCCTCCACGTTTTCCAGTGGGTATGGCATGAAGCACGATTGCACCAAGTGACTCAAGCGGCGTGGCAATTCTCCGGCCTTCAGCGCGACTAACGTCCATCAGACAGTAGATGACGCCGATAGGCTTTGGGCTGCCGGTGCCTGCATGAACCAGCATTTCAATATTAGAAGAAGTGAGCTTCAGCCCCACAGAATGGGCACCACCACTCTCGCTGGCTTTCACCGATGACCTTGGTCTGAAGGTATCCAGTGGTGCCGGAGCACAGGCCTTCACCTTTGCCATAAAACTCTCAACTGCTCGTCGCCGGTCATGCTCCTGCAATTTGCCGGGTATTTGAGGCTTTTCAAAGGTAGCGTAAACACATTTGTCCCATAGGACAGGATTTAAGATCGCAAACTCGCCTGGCCTGAGGGTTTTTATCCTATCTGCCATCTTGGCTGTGACCCCAAGGGTATCACAAATCAAGCGAGGGCTTTCACCCGGCAGGCCTGTCACGATTATGGTTTGGGCATTCTGACGAATGATCGGGCTTGTGCCGCTCAGGGTATGCGTGACATATATAACCCCCATCTCGTACCGTTGGCCCATAAACATGCATTCAGCCAGCGGGGCGATTCCGCCAGGGGTCCCCCAGTCCTTCTGCCTCTGCACTCCCGGCGTTATGTCTTCCAGAAGGTGAACACAAATCATAGAACTTCCTCCCCGGCGTATACACGTTTCAAATACAACCACCGCATGAAATACGTAGCGACAAAGCTAAGATGCTCCTGCGGCAGCGCCTCAGCTTCGATGATACAAAGGCCCTGTGTTGAATAAAGCTCAGGCAAAAAAGTACTACTACTGTTGTCCCATATCGAGGCGCCGCTGTTGCCGCCGACCCTGGTCGAGTTAAGTAAGTCTTTGAGGCACCAGGTGATGGACTCTTTGTACGCTGCCTCCCGCATGCCAAAACGAGGTTTGAATGCATCAAGAACATTGACCGGTTGCCTGATTGTGGGATAAGTACCTGCGGGATGGTTTACCATGAGCTCAGCGACTTTCTCACCCATAAGACGCTGGGCTGAATATCGTCCATAACATTGAGCGGTTATTCTCGTCTGGTTATTCCAAGCTGGCTCTGGCACACCAGGTGGTGGCTCAAAGTAACACAAAACCAACTCTCCCAGCTTAAACACTATTATTAGGTCGTGTAGGTGCAGTATCGTAGCAAGATGACGCAGTTCTTGTTTCTTTACGAAGACGATTATCCGTGCTGTCTGGAGCAGGTTGCCAAAAGTCAATAAGACGGCAAGAAGTGATGTCTTCGCGCTCTTTGTCGGGCCCACCAGCAAAACGTTGCCCGTTAGCTGACCTATTATTAGTCCAATCCGGTCTCCAGTCGGCATAGTTCCCAAGGCACAGAAATCATCTGGATACACAATGCTGCCTTTGGGCGGATAAGCACCAAAAAACTCATCATCGGCCACAATTGCCTGACCAGCCTGATCCTGTGCAATCAGTTGGAATAGTTCCTGAACATGCTGATCCTCCAGATTACCCATCAAGAGCTGAGCCAGTTCAACATGTCCTGCATTGTCGCCCATGCGCAGGTCAGGCCGTCTTAACATGAGTTCGGCGACTTGTTCTGCAGTGAGATACAGACTGTGCATCAAACTGTTAATTGGATAGCCATTATGATACCCTCTGCGTGGTCGCGGAGGTTGTTTATTGATCAGATTCTCAAACATGCTGACCCTATCCCCAAATAAACTTCTTGGCCAGGCGCCAAAACGGGTGCCGAATACTCTCTGCACATTCCAAGCACACTCTGGCCTTTTGTCCTTCTGTCTCGATCTCCACGGTGCATGGCTCACAGAAAATCAAGCGACAACTCTTACAACAACATGACCTTGTTATAAGGCTCCTGCATCTACTGCATTCCCGTATGGAACTACAATCGCTTGGCGTGGTCCCGTCTGCCAACGGCGGGTCCACTTCAACTGTCTCTTCGGTATGCCATATGCCTTGCTGATCCCGTAACGTGGTGGTAAGCCATCCTAGTTCAACTACCTGCCCGGTAGGTGACACGTACCGCTTTACTTTGGTAATAACCCTGCCAGGCGTAAGCGGGGATTGCTGCGGATTGAAAAGATTTTGAGGATCTGTAGTCATTTGCTTTCTTAATACCAGGGATTTTGCAGCCATCTAACCCACGCGTATTGCGTGGCGCGAAGCACGAGGTAATAACCCAGAAGGCCAATGCAGCCAGCAATGAAAATGGCCAACACTGCCAGTGGAATCCGCGCTGCCCACTGGGCAATCTTTAGAATGAGCGTCCATAAATCAATTTGTGGTTGTCCAAGTGCCATAGTGCTGTCTCCTTGTTGATGCTATTGCCAAACCTTAGATATTTCTTGGCCGACAATGGTCTTTACTTCAGATTCTGACAGCCTGCGGGCTATTTGCTCTTCACCATCGATTCGCTCCAGCACCCTTAAGCAGGCTTCTGCGCACGACCTGGTCCGCTTCCATCCCGAGGAAATCCGCCGTGCTTCAGTAGTGTCAGCCCCAATGGAATCCGCCAGTCCCCAAAGAAAATCTACCTCGGATACCCCGCGAACCCCGCGTTGGACTGTGCCGTTCGGTAGGAGCACCTTCCTGTGCTTTCGAAGGAATTGCCGAACAAAACACTGTTCAAATCCCATATACACAAAGAAACTCGGTTCAACAAGCACAGGCATGCCGACACGTGACAACCAGTGCTTCAGCCCTTCCTTATCTACTTTTTCTAAGATTTCTGCTTGCTCCATTTGTTTTGCTGCTGAGTAGAAAAAAGTCACTGCTAACAACCATCATTGAGTTTTCTATCATCATAATTTTCCAATAGGCTGTGAGCCGCTGCCACTGAAACCTGTGGGTTTATCTGTCACACAGTGGGGACATCTGGCGACAATTGGAACAGGGCGTGCATCGTTAAGTCCCATGACCGCTGTCTCTGTCCGTCCAATCTTTTTCCGGCCACAGTTCATACCAGCCTCCTGTGCCGAAAAGAACAACATCGTCAGTCGCCTTGACTTTTAGATGTCCCCTAAATGCCTGCTTAATCAAAATTCTTCCTTGGGCACCAAATGAGACCGGCTGTCCCGCGTATATGAATTTCCTGTACGCTACTTCCGTTTCCAGCGCCGCAGATAAATTCTGTTTTGCGATCTCGACGTAAGCGTTCCGAAACTGCGGTGGGCAAAGAATAAGCCGAGGCCCAGTTGGGTCTGGGAATTCCCACAGCTGTTGGACTTTGTGCTGTCGCATTACTTCTATGATTGCCTTGCAAAGCCTGATCCGATACCCCCGGTCCACGCTCGCATAGTGAACGCCGACGCAAAATCCTTCTCTCAAAATGTCTTCATTGCACAGAGGCAACATTTTCCAACTTGCTCTTTATCAAAAATTGGCCTTTGATACTTGCTGTTTGTTGAACTTAATCTCCATCTCGCGAAGTGTATGCCTCACTTGGTCGTTAATTGCCTTTCCAATCTCATCAATCAGGCGTTCTGAATCTTAGTTTTCTGTGGCACCGGGCTTAATCTTTCTTGAATCGCTGCAGCACATCGGGTAAGTATCTCTCAAAGAATCTCCTCTGCTCAGCTCTGAGATCCTTCACGTCTAACTCTTCTGGCGGCAGGCCTATTCGCCACGGAGCCTCTTTAGTATCAGGGTCTTGAGGTTTTGCGGCTGAGTTTATATAGCAATACTTCTCATCGTCCTGGTAGCAAAGATTTCGGTGAACCTCATAGTCATCGACCTGGCCAAGACCAAGCCCCTTAGCTGTAAACAT
>Ga0315296_10005461_pt1 | contig 10159 bp, 11 predicted proteins | sample YL17G14_18_MG_FD_203921 | JGI IMG/M metagenome (GOLD analysis project Ga0315296, IMG submission 203921) | Sediment microbial communities from Yellowstone Lake, YNP, Wyoming, USA - YL17G14_18 | ecosystem: Environmental > Aquatic > Freshwater > Lake > Sediment | place: USA: Wyoming | collected... | reverse complement strand
GTGGAAGATTTCAGAAACGTCTTAGAACAAAGAACAAAGGCGCTTCTGATAGAACTTTTAAAGTAATTAACCTCTCTTCGACCCCAAGGTCTTAGAGAGGTTATCTTTTATTTTTGTCAAAAATCTGACAAAATTGATTAAAACCCAAAAATGGGGTAGAGTGAAAAAAGGATAGAAATTTTACTCGTTTTAACAGGAAAATAAATCTATGCCTGAAGAACAAAATAAAGAAAATAATAAAAGAAAAATTTTAAGACCAATAATTGTAGGTTTTATAGCAATACTTGTTTCGTTTGTTTCAGTTCTCCTACTTACACCGTTTAGTATAACCCTGGAACCATTTTTTAGTTCGTTCGGTTTATCTTATCCTAGGTTACTTACTCTTTGTATCTGGACCGTTATTTTAGCATCGGTATTAATAGGAATTGGTGTTGGGTGGTTTTTATTAGGCAAAAAATATACCAAAAGAGAAAAAATTAAATTCGTAGGTATTTTAATAGTGTGTTATATTATCTGTTATTTTTTAATATTCTTTGGTTTCCCTTTAAGAATATTTCAAAAATTATTAAAGCTGATAATATGAAAATTTTTAGATTTTAATAAGCCTAGGTTATAATAGACAGGGAACGGGCAGAGTAAATTTATGGACGAACAAATACAACAACTAATTAAACCCATTGAACCAATCAAAAAACAAAAACCAAAGTGGCTTGTCCTATTTGTTATAATAGCCGGAATTATTGTTTTAGGATTAATTGGATGGGAAGTGTATTATTGTTGGTTTAAGTTTACCCCTGTTGAAGGGTGGCCGAAAGAGAAAGGGAGTGAATTAACCCCCTGGAAAACCTATCGGAATGAGGAATATGGGTTTGAGGTGAAGTATCCAGGGAATTGGGAATTAGGATACACTTCTAAATCGTGGAGGGAACCGGAAAAGGAAATGTATTTTTTGGAAAAAGAATATGAAGTTTGGCCAGGAAGTTTTGAAATAAATATCTTTTTAAATCCGGAAAAATTATCTATTAAAGAATGGTGGAAATTACAGACAGCAGAAAGTGAAAAAGAAAAATTAAATTGCCAACAACAAACACAACCCGACACAATGTGTCTTTCAAGAAAAGACCTTTTAACACTAAAAGAAGAACAATTAAATTTTAAGGGAATACCTGCACAAAAAATCTGGGAAAATGCCTTTAATTACGCAATTGAATGCATCCAGGTAACAGAAAAAACTTATGTTTATGAACTATGTTATGAGGCTGAAGAAAATTCACCTGACCCTAATTACGAAGAACACAGAAAAATTTACAACCAAATCCTCTCCACTTTTAAATTTATTGATACTTCAAGTTGGAAAACCTATCGGAATGAGGAATATGGGTTTGAATTTAAGTATCCAGAAAGCTTTTATTTGCTTGACAGATTAGAGCAAAAAGAGAATGCGGTTTTAGTTAGTGATGAAAAAATTGAATTTAATGAACATTTAGACGGATACTTTGCACCGATATCTTTTTATCCAACTGATAATGCACGAGATAAAATATATATCGATTCACTTTCAGAGAAAGAGACTAGAGAAATTACTGTCAATGACATTGGAGCCAAATTTATTAAAGGAGTGGTCCCGGAACAGCTTCCTTACCATGGATTCAATAGAATAGTAATTATTTTTGAAAAGCCAAAAATAACTTTGATAGCAAGTGATGTTAGAACGTTTGCTGGAGGAAAAGTTACATTTGATTTAGAGATCACCATAGATCAAATCCTCTCCACTTTTAAATTTATTGAGCCAGAAAAAGATGAATTCTGCGGCTGGTCTACTAACGGGCAGTGTTCTTCTGATTCTGATTGCATAATTGGAGGTTGTTCTGGCCAGGTATGTCAGTCCAAAAATGAAGAACCAATAACAACTACCTGTGAATGGAGCGATTGCTATAATGCCAAGGTCTACGGGGTTGGATGTAAATGTCTAAATAATAAATGTCAATGGAATAATGCCCAATGGTTTCTTGAGTAAAATCATAGGGCTACTATAAAAAAGTGAAATTTAACAAAAGGAGGAGAAATGGAGAAATTAGTCCTCACCATTCTCAAAATAGGGGAAAAGTATCGAGCAGTGGTGGCACTTGAGAACGTATTAAAGCTCCTGCCTGGTGAAATTGTTTATCAATGTAGTAAAGAAATAGAGAAAAACCTGGTTGATGAAAGAAAAGCAATAAAAAAGTTAAAAGAACAGGCAAAGAAATGGGTGCGAAAGAAATGGGCGCGGGAGAAAGAAATTCCCTTTGTAACAAATCTTGACTTTGACCCCTATGAATAATGAGGTTCTCAAAAGTTAGGAACCTCATTTTTCTTTTTTGGAATTAAAAAATAGGGTCGGCTTGAAAAAGCCACTTTTTTTTGCCAAAAATCCGGCAAAATTGATTAAAGCCCAAAAATGGGGTAGAGTGAAAAAATAAAAGGCCGAAAGACTTTTGGAGATTAAATTGATAAATAATTTCTTATGAAAAAAACTTTTATTATCCTGGTTGTTGTTGTAATAATTTTGGTTTTAGCGGTTGTTGGTTGGCAGTTTTTATTTAAGAAAAGTAATGAAGGCGGGTCTTGCAAAAATGATAAAAATTGCCTGGAGGGATTAAAATGCGTAAACAATATTTGCTATTCAGGAAAAGAAGGCGACCCCTGTAATACCTACCAGGATTGTCAAGAAATTTCCCTGTGCAAGAATTCAAAATGTTTAAAAATTTCTGAACGACCCAATGAAGAAACCTTTGATGAATACTTTACGGACATCGGTCTAGGGATATTGCCGGCCGGCGGAGAGTTGCCTATGGATTTACATCAAAATGTGGAGGTTTTCAGCCGGGGAGGAGGACAACTTTGTCTGTATGGGACTCTCACTAAAGATTCTAGCGTGGCAACGGCAATTTACGATTCGGCGAAAAAGAAGTACGTGGCTGAAAAAACCGCCTATCCCAAAACTTTAGAGAAGGGCGGGTTCGCCGGATGCAGTCCGGTGGACATGGCTGCCGGGAAATACGAATACAAGGTTTATATTGGAGATACCCTGGTTGTCCTACTTCCTTTTGAAGTGCAATAATAAAAATTTTTATGAAATGGATTGGCATCAGCGGAGGTTGGCGAAAAACCAACCAGGAAATTGAATATGGAGTTCGCCAGGTTGTGCGGGAAATTATGCAGCGCGGAGATGGTATTGTCTCTGGCGGAGCATTGGGTGTTGATTATATCGTGCTTAATGAAACATTAAAACATGATTTGGGAGCGGAAAGAATAAAAATTTTTCTTCCCACCACATTAGAGAAATATGAAGAACATTACCGGAAGCACGCCCATCTGAAGAACATTACTTTTGAACAGGCGGAAAATCTTATTAATCAATTGAGGCGATTAAAAAAAATTAACCCCAAAGCATTGATAGAAAATCCTGACACTAATTTTACCGAGGAAACGAAAAAGGCGATGTATTATGAAAGAAACTCTAAAATCGTTGAGGCATCCGATGAATTAGTGGCATATCATATTAAAACCGAGGCGAGCGAGGGAATGGGAACGACAGATACTATTAAGAAGGCTCAAACAAAAGGCATTCCCGTAAAAGTATTTTCTTTTGACCTTATTGATAAATGACGCCTTATTTTTAGATTTCCAAAAAACGGCCAGAATGGCCGTTTTTTTTCGTTGAAATTGATTAAAACCCAAAAATAAGGTAGAGTGAAAAATATGAAGCAGAATAAATAAGGAAAATAATTAATGACCTGGCTAACAAAAAAATTAAGAGAAATCGATTTTAGATAAAGCATTTCAATGAACAACAAACCAATTCAACTTTCGCCCAATTCTTTGAATCTCTATTATGAGTGTCGGCTGTGTTTTTGGCTGGATAAAAGAATGGGAATTAAAAGGCCGCCGCCCTATCCTTATGCCTTAAACACGGCGGTGGACTTGCTTTTGAAAGAGGAATTTGACAGATACAGAAAAAAAAGAGAACTGCATCCTTTATTGGTGGCTTACAACATTCCGGCGAAACTTTTCCCGAACCAAAAACTTTTGGACGAGTGGCGGAATAATTTCAAAGGGATACGTTATTACGACGCCGAATTGGACGCCACTCTTTTTGGCGCGGTTGACGACGTTCTGGAGTTTTCAGACGGCAAACTGGCGCCGATGGATTACAAATCTACCGGCAGCAAAGTGGCTAATGTTTATGACCGCTTTCAGTTGCAGATGGACATTTACACCTTCCTTTTGGAGAAAAACGGCTACAAAACCGTCAAAAAAGGGTGCCTGGCTTTTTACGTTGTTGATAAGGAAAACGGGTTTGCTGACCGCTTGCCTTTCAAAAAAGAAATTCATATGATTGACACCGACCCTTCTTACGTCCAAAAACTTTTCGCCGAGGCGGTGGCGCTTTTGAGGAAGGAGGCGCCGAAGACGCACAGTCCCGATTGCAAACACGGCCAGTGGCTCAAAGATGCATCCAGTTTTTGTTAGAATAAAATTGGTCGTGAGGAGAAAAAATAATAATTAAATTTTAAATTTATGAAACTAAATTATATTGTTATTCCCCTTATTGTTTTTTTAGTGGCTTTGGCCGGCAGTTTGATTACCAGCGGGGGAATGGATTGGTATAAAACCATCAGGCTTCCGGATTGGACTCCTTCGGGAGCGGTGATTGGTGCTGCCTGGACAATTATTTTTATTCTGGCGGCCATTTCTGTTCTTGTTTTCTGGAATAAATTTCCTCGTGGAAAAAAGTTTAACTGGATTTTCCTGATATTCTTCATCAATGCTTTATTGAATATCCTCTGGAGTTATCTCTTTTTTGGCCAACATTTAATTGGTTGGGCGGTTTGGGGAGCGGGCTTACTCGGTCTTTCTGTTATTTTACTTATCGCGTTAATCAGGCCCGTTTCCCACCTGGCTTCGGTTCTTTTATTTCCCTATGCCATCTGGGTTATTTTCGCCACTTACCTTACTTACACCGTTTGGAATTTAAACATTTTAAAATAAATTTAGTCTATTAGCCGCAAAATTATATTAAAAGGTCAATTCTAAATTGTGGATAAGTTTTTTAATTTGATATTTGACAAACAAGAAGAATAAATTATAATAAAAATAGTTCTTCTTTTTCGTGGTTTAAGATCCTCCTTGGGTCGTCCAAAGGGGTCTGGCAAGTTTTTTCTATTCACTTGAAATCTCCTTTTATAGCTTGCCAGATCCCCCAATTTTTGCTTCGTTAAACCGAGGCTTTTTTATTTACTCCTTGAAATGGGTTGAGTTTTTTACTATTTTTCAAAGGACCTTTTCTTTTTTTGACCAAGGTTGACAAATTTTTTTATATTAGTATAATAAAAACAATTAAAGTCCTTTCAAAAACAAAGCCTAAAAGGCTTTAATATAGATAGATAAATCTTGAAAAGGAGGTAAGAAAATGGAAAAAAATATCGTACCTGATAGAGGAATTAAGTTAACCAAGCAAGATAAAAGGATAACTATTTCTCAGAAAGGGGTGACGATCCGTCACGAAAACAAACCCGTGGACAGTGAAATAATTGGATCTGTATATTTGTTAATTGATTGCTCATCTAGTATGGATGTGGAAGAAAAGCTTAATCACGCTAAAAACGGAGCAGCAAAGTTTGCGATGGAAGCCAAGACTAAGGGATACCTTGTGGGACTGATTCAGTTTGACTCATCTGCAACCCATCTTTGTGAACCTCAGAAAGAACTCTCGGTTTTGCATCAACACCTGAGATCAATGGAAGCTTCTGGTAACACAAATATGACCGACGCTATTTTGTTGGCTACCGAGAAACTTATGAATAAGAAAGGGGCTCGGGTAATGGTTGTTGCTACCGATGGGGTGCCCGATAATCCAGATAGTGCCTTAGAAGCCGGTCAACAAGCAAAGAAGAGTGGTATTGAGATAATTACTATCGGAACAGATGATGCAGATCGGGATTTTCTAAGAAAGCTTGCTTCTCGTCCCGAATTCGGAACCAAGGTTTCCAGTGTTCAACTTGAACAAGCTATTGCCTCAGTGGCAAAGATGCTATTGAGTAAAAGAGGAGGATAGAAATGACAAACTGGGAGGATTACTATCAAATATTGGGTGTTGATCCAAATACCAGTCAGGAGAAGATTAAAGAAGCTTATAGATATAAGGCTTTTATTCTTCATCCTGACCGATTAAGGGATTTATCAGAATCGGTAAAACATCAGGCAGAAGAGGATTTTAAGAAGGTAAATCAAGCTTACGAGGTTTTAAAAGATCCTCAGAAGAGAGAAAAATACAATTCGGAATGGCTCAGACAGAAAGATAAGGCAAAGGAAGGATTTCTTCCAAAACCAAAACCATCCGTGAACCCACCCAATATTCGCTTTATTAATATGACACCAGGCGAAATTAAGAGGACATCTTTTATTGTCCGAAACCTTGGTGGTCCCTATACTAAAATTTGGTTTAGTAATCCTGATTCCTGGGTGAGAGTAGTAGATTGGGTTTCTTTAAGCAGCGATGATGAGTTACCTTTAAGAGTCGAAATTGAAGTTGAAGGCAAAAATTGGGGAAAAAGTTACACGGAACATATTAAGGTTAAATTAGATGAAGAAGAGACTCAAGTAGTAATTGAAATCCAAACAAAGCCCAAACCAGTGGAGTCAAGAGTGTGGACAAGCCCTGCACCTCCTCCGCCTTCATCTCCATCATTTCACTATCAACCTCCGCCACCACCATCTAAATCGCCATCATCATCTAAATTGTTTTGGAGAGGGGTTCGGAATGTAGTTGTAGGAATAGGAATAGCCGTGATGGTATTGATAATTTTTAGAATACTATTTCTGGCGTATCCATATCAGTCGCGTCCATATGGAGAAGAAAATCTGATCTATATCCCGGGCATATTTTTCTTTGGAGCAGTATTTGGCTTAATGATTCTAGCCAGATTCTCAACAGATAAATCTTTAAAGCAGATATTCAAGATAGCTATATGGGCTCTGATAGTATTCCTGCTATGTTGTCTGGCTGGTACCCTGACTAAGATAGATTATTTTTCTTAAGTCGCCGAGAATAGCCACTCGGCGCCTTTTTTTTATACAGTTACTTGAAATGGGTTGGGTTTTTTACTATAATCTTCAGTATAGTTCATTAAATTTCAATCAAATAAGGAGGGATTGGATAAATGTATGAACAGAAACTTCCATTATTACCGGGTGTAATTCTGGCTTTTTTAGCCATCATTCTTTTCTGGGAATCGCCACAACCTCGCCCCCACGACATATCAGCGAAAGACCGAGAAGTTATTCAGAAAGCGCGGGAAGTACTAATTAATCAGTTAAATCTGGAGTGGATTCGCTTTGAATTTTCCAGCGAGAAAGAGGAAAGATACACTCTTTGTTGCTATCCGAAAGGATTTCTCGGTCCACTTGAGGTTTCTTTAAAAGGTTTAGAGGATAACAAAGAACTAAAAGCCGTTTCCAAACAGATTGTTCAAATTTTTAATCAGATTTCCAAACAAATGGGATTTGAGGCTGAGGTAGAAAAGGTAAATAACCTTGAATGGAAATTAGTTTTGCCAAGGTATTTCCCAGAACAGTTAGGGAAAATAGTCGAGGAGTTAGCAAGGTACTTTCGCAATCTATTTGTGGATTGGAAAGGCATGGTCCCGGAGTCGAATAAATTCCGGGCCCTTTTTATTTTACGTAATATTAATAAATAATTTAAATTGTGATAAAATATAATTGCTTAAATTAAAAATTGAAAAAGGAGGTAAAAAATGAGATTAGAGATAAGAGCGATTGAAACAGGTGACGGCAAGTGTTTTTATAAAATGAAGTTAGGAGGATTTACCGGTTCTCCGCCCCGCGGAAAAGTCAGATGTAGCGTGACTATTGAAAAGGATACCCAATTGGAAGATTTAATTGAAGAAGCAGCAGAAAAAATGAATAAAAGAATTCAAGAATTGGGACTTCAATCAAAATTTCCTTTGTTGCCAGTTACTATACAGGAGGGATAAATGGCAAAATTAATCCTGAGCAGAGAATTTCTTTTGTGGTCAATCTCAACTTCGACTTTTGAGTAAAGAGGTTCTTAGAAGACAATCTAAGAATCTCTTATTGTTTTCTTTGAAGAGAACTTTGATTTATTTTTTAAACTTGACAAAATTAAAATTTTTGATAAAATATGGGTACGATAAAAAGTTATTTAAAAATGGGTTTTTTAAACCCTTTATATAGATTGAAATCAAAATAAATCACATAGGTGACACCTATGTAAATTTAAAGAGGAGGTATGAGATGATAAAAAAAGTTTTGATTTTTCTGGTTTTCCTGTTTTTCGTTTCTTTCTATCTTGGTGCCCAATGGGCGAAGACCTACGGGACCAGAACCGATGAAGACATGGGATGCATTCAGCAGACAACTGACGGTGGTTATATTGTTAGCGGTACTACCTATTACTTTGGATATGGTGATTTCTTGATTCTGAAACTTTCTTCATCCGGTGAAATTGAATGGCAGAAGGTCTATGGGGGAAGCGGAAGTGATTATTTTCCGCGAATTCAACAGACAAGCGACGGCGGATATGTAGTTGCCGGTTACTCTTACTCTTTTGGTACTGGATATTATGATTCTGATTTCTTGATTCTGAAACTTTCTTCATCCGGTGAAATTGAATGGCAAAAGGTCTATGGGGGAAGCGGAAGTGAGGTTGGGCCAAAAATTCACCAAACAAGCGATGGTGGTTATATTGTTACAGGCTACACTGAGTCTTTTGGCGCCGGAGAGGGAGACATCTGGATTTTGAAGTTGGATTCATCCGGTGAAATTGAATGGCAAAAGGTCTATGGGGGGAATAGAAGGGATAGTGTGCGGGAAATTCAACAGACAAGCGACGGCGGATATATTGTGGCAGGTGCTACTCTTTCTTTTGGCGACGGAACCAATAATGTCTGGGTTCTGAAACTTTCTTCATCCGGTGAAATTGAATGGCAGAAGGTCTATGGAGGAAGAAGTAGAATTATTTATGGGTCGGGAGGAATTCAAGAGACAAGCGACGGCGGATATATTGTTGGAGGCGAGACTTTTCGTGTCGGAGATCCTAATTTCTTGATTCTGAAACTTTCTTCATCCGGTGAAATTGAATGGCAGAAGGAATATGGGGGGAGCGGAAGTGACTGGATTCAGGAAATTCAACAGGCAAGCAATGGGGGATATGTAGTTGCAGGTTACTCTTACTCTTTTGGTGCTGGAAACACAGATGCTTGGATTCTGAAACTTAACTCAACCGGGATAATTGAATGGCAGAAGGCCTATGGGGGAACTTCTACTGACAGTGTTTATTCTATTCAGCAAAGAAGTAATGGTGGTTATATTCTCATGGGTGAAACGAGATCTTTTGGCGCCGGAGCGACAGATTTTTTGATTTTAAAGATTACCTCAAAAGGACTTCTTGGTCCATCCTGTCCATTAATTACTGATACGTTGGCTTCAACTTTCGAAACTCAATTTTCTTCCAGCAATAGTTCCGCAATACTTATAGAGACAAATGTTGTTCCCATGGCCATTGTTATGTCTTCTCCAGAGATCTCGGCATCCATCACCATTCTCTGTGAAGCCCCTCCTTATATTTTTAAAATTTCCGCTACTGACGGAGGAACAACCAATCCTAAACCAGGGGAACATGTCTATGAATTCTGTGACGATGTATCTATAACTGCAATTCCTGAAAATAGATGCCGATTTATTGGTTGGACAGGCGACGTACCATCCGGTCACGAAAATGATAATCCTCTTGCTATTACCATGGATTCTAACAAATCAGTAACGGCTAACTTTATCAGAGAGTATACCTTAACTATCGCAACTGGATTAGGCGGAACAACCAATCCTTCACCAGGAAATTACACATATGACTCAGGAACTCAGGTATCTATTACCGCTATACCCGATGCTGGTTATAGGTTTAGTGGCTGGAGCGGTGATTTTTCCGGGACAACTAACCCCATAACCATAACTATGAATGGAGATAAGTTAATCACAGCGAATTTTATCTGGCAATATACCTTGACCGTTACTGCCGGAACTGGCGGAACAACTGACCCTGTACCAGGAAGTTATAAGTATGATACTGGAACCCAGG
>Ga0315296_10005460_pt1 | contig 10160 bp, 11 predicted proteins | sample YL17G14_18_MG_FD_203921 | JGI IMG/M metagenome (GOLD analysis project Ga0315296, IMG submission 203921) | Sediment microbial communities from Yellowstone Lake, YNP, Wyoming, USA - YL17G14_18 | ecosystem: Environmental > Aquatic > Freshwater > Lake > Sediment | place: USA: Wyoming | collected... | reverse complement strand
GAAAAAGGTGGGCCTAGATAAATAAAAGGAGGGGAGCCATGTTTGCGCGTGTGCTTAGAATATATGTCAAAACCGACAGGATAGATGAAGCCACGAAACTATTTAAAAAAAGTGTTCTTCCTTTATTGAAAAAGCAAATGCCTTGAATCCTGGGGAGATGCCGACACTTGCCAACCCGCGGTTAAGGACTCTACGGGGAGATCGGCTTCGCTGATCAGTCTAGGCTAAGGACTGAAAACATTGAATCTGATAAGCTATGCTGTTATGCGTGAGGAAAGTTCGAAAATTGGACATTAGCCCACGCCTATATAATAATATTCGAAAAAGTATTAATCATCGCACGCTCTAAACTTTTTGACTTTTTATACTGCGACCTGCATTAATGTTTCAATTTGAGGTGCGATATTTCTATATCTGAAATAGGTTGTAAAATTGGATCCTTCAGAACCCTCCCCTTTTTTCCTTTTATTATTCAGCCAGTTCGCTTATATCATGCTTTGAGCTTGAGTTAATTAGATTGAGACAAATTGGACCATTTTGTCCACACCGTATCCACAGGGGAAGAGGTCTATTTTCAGTTGACTATCCTCCCCATTCATTGCTAATCTCTAGCCATACCCGATAAAAGGGAAGATAAGTGGCCGTCAAGTGCCCGAAATGTCATTCTGAGAATGCCGAGACCAAGCAGTTCTGTGCCGATTGTGGGACAAAACTAATCTCCCTTAAGGGAAGTAAAGTCACAGCAACTCTGGAGACACCAAGGGAAGAACTTCCCCGTGGAACCATATTTGCCAACCGATACGAGATCATCGAAGAGTTGGGAAAAGGGGGGATGGGCAGAGTTTACAGGGCTTTTGATAAGCAACTCGAGGAAGAGGTCGCCATTAAGTTCCTCAAGCCGGAGATCGCCTCTGATAAAAAAAACCTTGACCGTTTCAAGAATGAGATCAAGCTTGCCAGGAAGATCATCCACAGAAACGTCTGCCGGATGCATGACCTTCATGAAGAAAAGGATTCGTTCTTTATCACGATGGAGTATGTGGCTGGGGAAGACTTGAAGAGTCAGCTGCGGAGGATGGGCCAGGTTCCAGTTGGAAAGGCTGTTTTTATCGCTCAACAGATCGCAGAGGGGCTGGCCGAGGCTCACAAGCTGGGAATCATCCACAGGGATCTCAAGCCCCACAACGTGATGATCGACAAAGAGGGGAATGCTCGGATCATGGACTTCGGAATTTCCCGTTCTCTAGGTAGCCGGGAGCTCACCGGAGAGGGAGTGATCATTGGGACTCCTGACTATATGAGTCCTGAGCAGGCTGAAGGCAAGGAAGCGGATGCCCGTTCAGATATCTATTCCCTGGGCGTGATTCTTTATGAAATGGTAACAGGGAGAGTGCCTTTTGAAGGCGAGACTGCTCTGGCGATAGCCATGAAGCACAAGACGGAAGTACCTCGAGATCCAAAACTGGTTAATGCCCAAGTCCCTGAAGACTTGAGCCGAGTGGTTCTGAAATGCCTGGAGAAGGATAAGGAAAAAAGATATCAAAGTGCGGACGAGCTTTATTTGGAGCTCGGAAAAATTGAGGAGTGTATCCCCGCCACAGAACGGGTTCTGACCGGAAGAAACCCCTTCACCTCAAAAGAGATCACGATCAAATTCAGCCTGAAGAAGCTTCTCGTCCCCAGTCTTGTTACAGTAGCTCTTATCGTTATAGCTATGATTATCCTTTGGCGAGTTATTCCCCAAAAAGCAGCCACTTCAGTCAGATCAGCCAAGCATTCCATCGCCGTACTCCCTTTTGAGGATTTAAGCCAAGCCAAAAACTACGAATCTCTATGCGATGGAATTTCGGAAACGCTCATCAACGCCCTGACCAATATCGAAGGCCTTTGGGTTCCGGCCAGAACCTCGGCCTTTTTCTTCAAGGGGAAAACCCAGGACGTCCGTGAGATCGGCCAGAAGCTCGGTGTCGAAAATGTGCTCGATGGCAGCGTCCAGGCGGCCGGGGACAATCTCCGGGTCACAGCCCGAATCAGCAATACCCAGGACGGCCGCCAAGTCTGGTCGGAGATCTACAATCGAAAAATGGCCGACATATTTGCCATTCAGGACGACATTGCCAAAGCCATAGTCACGGTGCTGAAGATTAAGCTACTGGGTGACAAGGGCGGGCCTCTCGTCAAGAATTATACCGAGAATCTTCAAGCTTATAACCTGTATCTGCAGGGTCGCTATTTCTGGAAAAAAAGGACAGCAGAAGACATAAAGAAGGCTATGGATTACTTCAATCAGGCTGTTGCATTGGACCCCAAGTATGCCTTGGCCTATGTGGGGCTAGCAGATTGCTATCTGCTACTTGTCCAATATGGAAGGTCTCCGATAAAGGATGTTTTGCCAAAAGCCAGGACAGCTGTTTTAAAGGCGTTGGAAATTGATGAGACACTCGCTGAAGCTCATACCTCGCTGGCTATGATTATGAAAACAGATTGGGATTGGGAAAATGCGGAAAAAGAGTTCAAGCGAGCTATTGAGCTCAACCCCAATTATACAACTGCTCATCATTGGTATAACATTCTCCTTAAAAATATGGGTCGATTGGATGAAGGCAGGATCGAAATCAAACAGGCTTTGGAACTTGATCCCCTCTCACTTATTATAAATGTGAATTTGGGAGTCCTGTTATATCTAAAGCGAGAATATGACAAAGCCATACAACAGCATCTCAAGACGCTTGAACTCGACCAGAATTTTGCCCAAGGGCGACTTAGGCTTGGGGAGTGTTATCGGCAAAAAGGGATGTTGAAGGAGGCGATTGCTGAGTTTCAAAAGGCAAGAACGCTTTTTGGAAATAGCCCTTATGGATTAGGAGAGCTTGGAAATGTCTATGCGTTAGCAGGAAAAAAAGATGAGGCAATAGACGTGCTCACAAATCTCGAAGAGCTATTAAAGCAAGGATATTCTGTTAACTATGACATTGCATATATTCACTTCGGCCTAGGCGATAGGAATAAGGCATTTGAATATTTGGAAAGGGCTTATGAGCAAAAAGAAAACGGGATGGAATCGCTTAAAGTCGATCCAAGTTTAGATAACCTTCGCTCTGACCCTCGTTACAAGTCTCTTATCAAAAGAATGAATCTGGAATGATTCCAATAACAACCATGGGGGCTGTTAATTGTACCTCGACCTCTGGAAAGACGCCAACCCCGGCCTTCCCGAACTCGAGGACGCCAGGAAGAGGCTGGCAGGGATAGGCCAGACTTGTGCTGTTGACATTTCCGCTCGGCCGGCGATATGATTTTATCGTGTTCAGGAGGGGAGATTCAGCGCTCGGAGTGGCTAATCACTTCTCCGCGGCAAAAGCTAAATTCTATAATCTAGATCCAATGATTAAGAAGGAGACATGAATATGCCTGGAAGTATCCGGAGGACGGCCCAGCTATTTTTCGCGGCCGCCCTGTTGTTTGCCCCAGCGACGGTCATCGGGCAACAGGTAATGACTGTGTTGGGTCCTATCCCGGTGGAGAAGCTGGGCGTGACTTTAGTGCACGAGCATGCAGCGATTGGTCTTCTGAGTTGGTTCGCAGATGAGAGCGTTGCTCCCTATGATCAGAAGCATATTGAAATGAGGTGGGTGAAAATATTGAACGAGCTTAAAGCCTTGGGGGTACAGACAGTCATAGATCCCGCGATGGCAGACATAGGTGGTCGAGATCCGATCGTTCTAAGAAATGCCTCCAAAAAAACCGGCATACATACCATTATGGCGACCGGGCTTTGGTGGGAAGGAGGGGGAGGCGCGATGTACTACATGTTCCTCCAGGAACGTGGCCGCAATATCGAACAAGATATCTACGAGCTATTTATGAGAGAAATCACCGTTGGCGTCGGGAAAACTGGCGTCAAAGCGGGAATCATCAAGCTATCTTCGAGTGATCCCAAGATGACCGAATATGAGAAAATCGTCTTTAAGGCCGGAGTTCGTGCTGCGAAGGAGACGGGTCTTCCTATTACGACGCACTGCGAAGGGCCCAACGTCGGACCGGAGCAAATGGACTTCTTTTTAAGCTTAGGGGCAAATCCCCAGAAAATCATAATTGGGCATCAAAATAACTCGACGGATCTGGACTACTTCCTGGGTCAGCTCAACAGGCCGGGCTTTTACCTCGGGTTTGACCGCACGGGCTTCAGCGATCCAAAAGCTGAAGACTGTATCATTGAACTGGTTAAGCGGGGATACGCCAATAGGATTGTACTCTCTCATGATTATGTGGCGACGTGGCTCGGCCGCCCTTTTAAATGGGCCGAGGGACGAATGACGGAGGAATATTACTACCCGACCTACATTCACAAGCAATTCGTCCCCAGGATGAAAGCAGCGGGAGTGACGGATGAGCAGATTCGTACGATGATGGTGGAGAATCCTTGCCGTCTGTTCGCAGCAAAATGAACGATACACGAGTCCCTGGCGAAGTCTAATGGTCCCATCAAAATCAAGGAGGGGCATATGAAAAACCCAATTTTGGTCGTTTCTTTGGTCTTGCTGCTCTGCTTTACTTTTAGCTGCCAAAAGAAATCAGAGATAGACCTGACTTTGGTCCGCACAGCCGTTGAGCATGCGAATCAAGTCTTTATCGATGCTTCCCTTCGAGGTGATTCCGCCGCCCTCGGAGCATTGCTTACTGACGACACGCTTCTTTTGCCGCCCGCCGGGCGTATGATTCAGGGCAAGAAAGCAACTGTGGAATATTGGCGTGCGACATGGGCTCAGCTGAAGATAGAGGATTTCAAAATGACTATCCTAAATCTCAATGGAAAAGATGATTTAGTTTATGAAGTCGGCAGTTATACACTTAAGTTTGAAATTCAAGGAAAAGAAGGCGTAGACGAGGGCAAATATGTTGTTGTTTGGAAGCAAACGGCTGACAAGACCTGGAAGAAGCTAATCGATATCTGGAATAGCGACATGCCAACTCAATGAAAATTAAGGAGGGGTAAATGAAAAACCCAATTTTGGTCGTTTCTTTGGTCGTATTGCTCTGCTTTGCGTTTGGCTGCCAGAACAAGGCCGAAAAAGCAGAGCTGGAAAAGTTTAGAGCCCAGGCAAAGATTGAGGAGCAGAATAAGGCTCTTGTAACGCAATATATAGAAGGGCTTAACAAAGGGGGGGACTTTGAGGTTTTAAAGGAGTTTCTCGCACCTGAATATTTTTTCTACTCTCCATCAAGAAGTAATAAACCCAATTCCAGAAAAGAACAAATAGAAACGCTAATAATGTTCAATAAAGCTTTCCCTGACTTAAGTTGGAATGTTCAAGAATTAATTACAGCGGGGGATAAGGTTATAGTGAGGTATATTAGTAGAGGTACTCATAAAGGGGAATTTGCAGGCATCTCCGCGACTGGGAATCAGATTGAATGGAGCGGAATAGCAATAATACGCGTTGAAAACGGGAAGATAGTCGAAGAAAAGGAAGATAATGACGGTTCGAACATAATGTTGCAGCTCGGTATGGAGCTTAAGCCGAAGGAAGCAGAGAAGAAATAGCATCATCAGAATTCTTGGAAACAGGAGGCTAGCGCTGAACTAAACAAAAAAGGAGCGCTCTCCTGGAAGAGGAGCGCTTTTTTCTATATAAATAATCAAAAAAGGAGGGTTTTATGAAAACCAAAATTTCTGTCCTTCTGTCGGTCTCCCTTTTTCTTGGACTCTTTGCTTTCGCCGGCTTAGCTCTTTCCCAGGAAAATAAGCCGCAACTCATTTTCGTTGAAGAATATATCGTCAAGCCCCCCATGGCAGCTAAGTTCGAAGCAGTTGTGAAGCAAGCGATAGAATTGGGTTTTTCCATTCCGTTTACAACGTATAGCAGCGATGATTGTCATTACTATCTTGTCTACTCGCCGACCGAAAACTATGCGGGCTTAGACAACTTATTCAAGGCGTTTAATGACTGGATGGTAAAGACGGGCGAGACGAAAATTCAGGAATGGATGAAGAGCCAGGAAGGCAATTTTGAATACTACAAATATGGCCTGATTCGCCTGGCGCCGGAGCTTTCTTATGTTCCCCAAAAACCGAGGCTAAAGCCGGGAGAAGAGAATTTCTTTCACTGGTGTTTCTGCTATGTTGAGTTCGGCAAAGAGAAAGCTATGGAGGGTATCTTTAAAGAATGGGTAGCTTTGTCCAAAAACAAGGGCATTGCCAACGGTTTTACCGTGTTTATTGGCGATATCGGGACAGACATGCCGTTCTATATCATGGCCAAGGGCGGAAAGAGCGCTGCAGATTTTTTTGGTGAATGGGATAAGATGATAATAAAGTGGGGAGAAGAAAAATATAGGGAGCTGCTTACAAGAGTTATGGGCTGTCTGAGGAGATATGAATATAAAACCGGAATGGTCCGCCCCGACCTTTCCTATATCCCCGAAACAAAGAAGCCGGTAAAGTAATTTTCTTTTCTATACAGGAGAGTTTTCATGAAACGCACTGCTATTATAGTCGGCGTGGCGGGCTTGGTCTTTGTAGCCGCTATCCTGGCACAGACAAAGAGCGAGAGTGCGGAACAGGAGTTGATAACGCTGGAGAACGAGTGGGCTAACGCCTGGGTTAAGAGCGACGTCGCATTCTTTGACCGGATTATGGCAGATGACTATACGTGGACGTCCCCCTGGGGCGAGGTCTTAACCAAGGCCCACAACCTTGCACTCGTAAAGTCTGGGGAGGACGTGATTAAGTCCTGGGTGCTCGCTGATATAGAGGTTCGCGTTTACGGAGACGCGGCGGTTGTCTCTGGCCGCGACACGATCAAAGAAACGTATAAAGGCGAAGATGTCAGTAGCCAAAACCGGTGGACGCATACCTGGGTCAAGCGTGCTGGACGTTGGCAGTGCGTAGCCGCGCATAGTTCGGAGATAGCCCAGGAATAGGGCATCGGCGAACGAACGTAATATGGTCTGACCTAAACTCGGCTTGACTAGCGCTGTCAACTGAAGTCTACTAGTCTCATCAAAATCAAAGGAGGGATTATGAAAAACGCGCTTTTGGTCGTTTCGTTGGTTTTTATGCTTTGTTTTGCGTTTGCCTGCCAGAAGCCGGTCCAAGAGGCGGATAAGATACCCGAGGCAAACGTGGAGGCTGATGTTGCCGCTATCAAAGCGTTATTTGATGAATGGGCTCAAATTTATAATAAGGGCGATTTTGAAAGGCTTGTATCCATCTATTACGCAGAAAATGCCATAATGATGCCGCCGGATGAGCCTATTTGCAAAGGAAAAGACGCCATTCTTCTTTGGTATCAAAAGGCCAGCGAGTTGACCGATGAACATGTTGATAGCTATGTAGTTGAAGATGTGCGTGTTTCTGGGAACTTAGCCGCCGTATGCGGTATAGATATGGACACTAGTACTCCGAGAGGTGGAGGAGAGGCAGTCAAGTATAGCGTGAAATCGCTGACGGTATTTGAGCGTCAGCCCGATGGCACCTGGAAATGCTTGTGGGAGACATGGAACGGCAATCCACTTCCAGGAACGCCTGAAAAGGAGCAACAGGACTAAGTGTCAAATAGACTCGGAATAGAACCTAGACCGAAGGAAGTCAAGAAATAGGCTCAGCAAGGAGGGGTAAATGAAACGCATTGCCATTGCGGTCAGCGTGGCGGGCTTGGTCTTTGTAGCCGCTATCCTGGCTCAGACACAGACCGAGAGCGTTGAACAGGAGTTAATAAAGTTGGAGAACGAGTGGGCTGATGCCTGGGTTAAGCGCGACGTCGCATTCTTTGACCGGATTATAGCAGATGACTATACGTGGACGTCCCCCCGGGGCGACGTCTGGACCAAGGCCCAGGACCTTGCACTCGTAAAGTCTGGGGAGACCGTGATTAAGTCCTGGGTGCTCGCTGACATGAAGGTTCGCGTTTACGGAGATACGGCGGTGGTCACTGGCCGAAACACGATCAAAGAAACGTATAAAGGCGAGGATGTCAGTGGTCAGAATCGATGGACGCATACCTGGGTCAAGCGTGCTGGACGTTGGCAGTGCGTAGCCGCGCATAGTTCGGAGATAGCCCAGAAATAGGGCATCGGCGAACGAACATAATTTGACACTCGCTGTCTGATTAAGTATTGGTCAGACCACTTAATGCGCTTGAGTCTTAGGCCTGAGGAGCCGAGAAAACGGAGACCCTTCCAAGACTTGGTTTGGCCAATCAAGGGAGCTAGGAGGTCCGTATCTCCGGCAGAGGTCGGAGAATGGTTTTTTTATCTTATTAATGCGAATGCATTAAATGTTTTTGCATTTGTCTAAAGGGACCTGAATGCTGTCCTCAAGCCCCCGTAGCGGAGGGGGGACCCCGTCGGCTTCTCGACGGGGGGAACCGACGGGACTGGTTCCCGGGGGGTCGGGGGAGTGAGGACAGCATTCAGGTCCCTTCTTAATCGGAGGCTCGTGCAAACTGGCAAAACAGGCGGATTTCCGATAAAATAATCCATTCACGCCGAAGGACAATACATGAGCCCTTTGTTGAAGACCCTTGAGAACGAGGTCCAGATCGCGGCCCTCCTCTTCATGGCCGCCGTCTATGCGCTCCGGCTGGCCTGGCTGTTCCGGTTCAAGTCCCGGAAGGAGAGGACCTTCGCCGAGGGAAAAGAGGCGGCCGGCATCGGCCATTCCCTCCTCAACATCGCTATGCCCTGGGCCGTTGAGTCGGCCAGGAAAAAGCCGGGCTTTTATCTTCAGTTCGTCATCTTCCACCTCGGAGTCGCCGCTGCCATCGCGGCGACGTTCATCATCCCCTACGCGCCGGGTGTCTTCGAGATTACGGCCGTGGTCCGGCTCTTCCAGGTCATGATCGGCGCCGCGTTCCTTGTCGGGTTGATGAGGCTCTTCAGGAGGCTCAAAAATCCGGCTGTCCGGCCGATCAGCACGGCGGACGACTACATGTCGCTCGTCCTTGTGGTCCTCTTCTTTGCGGCCGGCTTCCTAGCCGTTCCGAACACTTACCGAAGCTCCGAGGCCGCTCTCATCGCTTTCTTCGCTTTGACCGGCTTCTTCCTCGTTTATGTTCCTTTCAGCAAGATCGGTCACTACCTTTATTATCCTTTCACGCACTTCTTCCTGGGCCGGACCATGGGGCACAGGGGCGTTTATCCCGTCAGGCGGCGTGAAAAAGGGGGAGACCGGTGAAGCAGAAAAAAAGCGAGGCCCGGCCGGCCGTGACGACACCGCTCGCGACGAAATCGCAGGAGAAGGCCAGGGAAGAGAAGCTGGGGTCGGTGGCCGAAGGACGCTTGAAAACCTACGACCCCGGAACAGACAACGCCAAAGCGTTTGTCGCGCTCCTCCGGAAGCGGATGACCCGGCAGATCGCGGCCTCGCTCGTCGCCTGCGTTCACTGCGGCCGCTGTGCCGAATCCTGTCACTATTACCTGGCCCGGTCCGACGATCCGACCATGACACCGGTCTGGAAGGCCGACCAGGTGCGACGCATCTTCAAGCGCCATGTGGATTGGACCGGGCGGGTCGTCCCGTGGTGGGTCCACGCCTGGGCGCCCGTGGACGACGGGGACCTCAACCGGCTTAAGGACGTCGTCTTCGGGACCTGCAGCGCCTGCCGGCGGTGCACGCTGAACTGCCCCATGGGCGTTGACACGGCGCTCATCATCCGGTTCGCGCGCGGGCTCCTGACCGAGCTGGGCATTGTCCCGGAAGGCGTCTTCAACGTCAGCCGCGACCAATGGGAGACCGGGAACCAGATGGCCGTTACGGAAGTGGATTACCTCGAGACGCTCCAGTGGATGAAGGAGGAACTTCAGGCCGAGCTGGAGGACCCGACGGTCGATGTCCCGGTGGACAAGCCGGGCTGTGATTTCCTCTATGTCATCAACCCCCGCGAGATCAAGTTTGACCCGCGCTCCATCGCCAATGCGGCCAGAATCTTCCACGTGGCCGGCGAATCGTGGACCCTGCCGGGGAACGGCTGGGACATGACGAACTTCGGGCTTTTTTCGGGAGACGACAGCCTCGGGGGACGGGTGGCCAAGAACGTCTATGAGGCCGCCGCGAGGCTTCGGGCGAAGCGCATCGTCATTTCCGAATGCGGCCACGGCTACCGTTCGACCCGCTGGGAGGGTTTCAATTGGGCGGGCGTCGACCAGCGTCTTCCCAT
>Ga0315296_10005459_pt1 | contig 10160 bp, 8 predicted proteins | sample YL17G14_18_MG_FD_203921 | JGI IMG/M metagenome (GOLD analysis project Ga0315296, IMG submission 203921) | Sediment microbial communities from Yellowstone Lake, YNP, Wyoming, USA - YL17G14_18 | ecosystem: Environmental > Aquatic > Freshwater > Lake > Sediment | place: USA: Wyoming | collected... | reverse complement strand
ATGCTGGGGCGAAACAGGTATACCGGCTCGATAGCCAGATTCGATACTGCATATTCAGGCTTCTCCACAACCGCCTCGACCTGATAGAGTCCGAGAGAAAGCTCGCGGCCTTCTATAACGCCGCGCTGACTTACGTCCGTCATCTGTTTCACTATGAAGGCGACGTCGGGTATCTTTGTCTCAAAGATCTCGAACAGACTGTGGAGATGCTCATTCTGTGAAGAAACAATGTAGGTGTCCCCGGCATGAACCAGGAACTCCTCGCCTCCAAGCGTCTTCTTTGCCCTTAGAACGGCGTCGCCGAAGCCCAAGGGTCTGGGTTGATTGATCCATACTAGATTGGAATCATCAAGCCTTCTATAAAATGCAGGCAGATCAGCGGCAAGGTGATTCTTGCCCTGCCCGCTGAGACCCACAGGGTAATCTGGGCCTTGAGTGAAATGGTCTTCAATCACCCTCTTTCCTCGACCTATGATGAAGCAGAACTCACGAATTCCTGCATCGTAGAGTTGCTCAAAGACCAGCTGAACAAGCGGTTTTACAATGCACTTCCCGTTCTCCGACGGCGCGAATATCGGCAGCATTTCCTTGGGCTGTTCTTTCGTAGCGGGAAGCAGTCTTGTTCCTAAGCCTGCAGCCGGAATCACAGCTCTAGTGATCAATCTCGGATTCACCTAGTTAGATTCGTGTGCGAGGCTTCTCCATTGTGTACGGAGTCCCGCACACAGACCTTGACGACTCGAGTTTCTAGAGGCACTCGTCTACTGTACTCTTGTGAAGCAGCCAACTAGAAAATGCCCTCAGAGTTCTCTATGACCCAAGAGATGAGAATCCACCTGTCCTCCAGTAGGAATTGCTGGTAAGAACGAAGGCGAGCAAGCCAATGAGTCAAGCGGTGGACTCTTTCTGATACCAATGAAAAGTCAGGTTCAGCCCTTCCCTGAGCGCAACTCTTGGTTCGAAGCCTAGGAGGCGTCTTGCTTTGGATATATCGGGCGCTCTTCGCCTTAGATCTTCATACGATTGCCCGTAGAACTCATCGTAACGTAAGAGCTCAGGTTTCAGCTCTCTTTCCTTTCCTGCAACTCTTATGATACTCTCTGCAAGTCCCAGTATGCTGGTCTCAACTGGATTGCCGATGTTAAAGACCTCTCCTACAGCCTCGTTTTGCAGAAGCGACGCGACGGTCCCATCGATTGCATCAGCAATGAACATGAAAGAGCGAGTCTGCTTCCCGTCTCCATGAACTTGCGGCGCTTGGTTATTGAGAACCCTTCGCATGAAAATTGAAACAACGCCGCCATAGTTGCTGGAGTCTTGGCGTGGCCCATATGAGTTGAAGTAGCGAAGAATGACTAGTGGAATATCGTATTCTTTGCGGTATGAGTAGCAGAGATGCTCATCGACAGATTTTGAGGACGAGTAGCACCAGCGATCTATTCGGGGTGGACCAAGTACTCGATTGGAATCCTCGCTCAATGGGACATCGGAGTTCTTTCCATAGATTTCGGATGTTGACGCAAAGATGAAACGCTTCAGCTTCTTTCGCCTGCACGCTTCGAGCAGGTTGTATGTTCCAAAGACGTTCGTTCTGATTACTTCTATTGGATGCTCAATGTAGTGCTTGACACCGACTTTTGCAGCGAGATGACAGACGGCATCAACGCCTTTCACCGCCCCGTTCACAGTCTCGGCATCGAGTACGTCTCCTATGATAAGCCGAAATCTCTTTTTCCGCCTCATTCCGGATAGATTGCTCAGCTTTCCAGAGGACAGGTTGTCCAGGCAAGTGACTTCGGCGCCGTTTGTGAGCAAGCGCTCACAGAGATGACTTCCAATGAATCCCGCACCGCCTGTAACCAGGACTGAGAGATCTCGCGCGTCTGCGAGCAACCCTAGCCCTCCCCCGTGGATTCACTCTTCGCCAATCCGATAGCTCTGTACCGGACTTTCTTGGCAAAGCTGCACGGCTCGTAGATACGCCTGCCATCTACCACTACTGGCGCATTCATCAGCGAGATAAAATCGTCCGCAGTCAATCTTTGAAATTCCTTCCACTCGGTTATCACGATGCAGCAATCCGCGCCTCGGATACACTCGCGCATAGATTTCGCGTAATCAATTTTCTCACGGAAAAGCTGACGTGCGTTTTCATTCGCGACTGGGTCATAGGCGACAACTTTCGCACCCAGCTTCAGCAACCTGTCAATGACGATTACCGATCGAGCCTCGCGCATATCGTCAGTCTTCGGCTTGAATGAGAGACCAAACACCGCGACCCGTTTTCGTTTGAGAGAATGAAGCTCCTTGAGGGCAAGTCGAACTGCATTCAATGCTTGCCTTTCGTTTATGTCAAGCACGGCCTTCAGCAATTTGGGTCTGTAACTGCAGCGTTCGGACGCAGCTATCAGTGCTCGCATGTCCTTCGGAAAACACGAGCCGCCGAATCCTAAGCCCGCATCCAAAAACTTTCTCCCTATGCGGGCGTCCAAGCCCACAGCGTCGGCAACTTGGACCACGTCTGCATCATCGACGCTCTCGCATACGTTCGCGATCTCATTGATGAATGATATCTTCGTCGCCAAGAACGCGTTGCTTGCATACTTGGCCATCTCCGCCGAAGTGGAAGTCATCCTAAGAATCGGGGGAGGTTTTCCGTTGTGGAACATGCGGTAGAAACCTTCCAGGAAGTCACCAGTCTTCGAATCCAGTTCTCCAATTATGATTCGGTCGGGATAGTATGTATCGTGGACTGCACTTCCTTCCCTCAAGAATTCGGGATTCACCGCAAGTCCGAATTTCTCGCCTAGCTCTCTACCAGAGGCCTCTTCCAGAATGGGCTTGACGATCTTACGCGTGGTTCCTGGTATCACGGTACTCCTGACCACGACGTGATGGTATCCCTCGGCCTTCTTCAGCGTCCCCCCGATCTCCTTGGCTGCGAGCCGAATCTGACTTAGGTCTATGCTTCCGTCCTTTTTGCCCGGAGTTCCAACGGTGACGAAAATGACATCCGATCCTAGAACCGCTTCTCGCACGTCCTTGGTTACAAGAAGCTTTCCCGAGGAGAGCGAACGTTGTAGAGCCGCATCGAGCAGGGGTTCACGAAAGGGTGCATTTCCCTGCTGGATTGCCTCAAGTCTGTTCTGATCAATTTCGCGAAGTATCACAGAATAGCCCTTCTCAGCATAACAACAGGCCGAAACAAGCCCTACGAAACCGGCGCCGACTATCGACAGCTTTGTCAACAGACTTCAGAACCTCCGGTGCAACTCGGCCGAGGGAGTCCAGAAGCAAGCTTCGAGGTTTCGGATCAAATTCGTCGTTCCGTCAAGTGACTGTAACGCTTTTGGCTAGGTTTCGGGGTTTGTCCGGATCATCACGCGGGACGGTCATCCATAGTAGGACGCCTATTCCTTGATCTATGTTCATCCTACGCATTCATCTCCATTGCACCAAGATACAAGATGTATCTTGGATCACACAACCATTCTCTCAACTGTGGAGCCCAACTGAAGACCCCGCCTGGCCCCGAATAGTTTCGGAACATCATCATAGCTCTTACCCTGCCGGCCTTCACGATGCGACTCTGAGCTGTCTTGAGAAGCTTCAATGCAACTCGCACTACCTGCGCCACGAATTTCATATTGGTAATCTTGCCTCTAGCTTTGGCGAGCCAAAGAGCGCATCGGAACAAACCCCTCTCGCTAGTGTCCAACCTAGCCCAAGCTCTCGTTCTGTGACTTTTACGGCGTATGCTATCGAGGTATGGATAGGTCAACGAATCACTGCCCCTCGAAAGAAATCGGCTTAGGGCCGATGATGTGGGCTGTATTGGGGTCATGAGCCTTGCATCGGCCGAGTTGGGTTTGACATAGTAATTCGCTTGTGAAGCAGTCTACTAGAAGAAGAAGCTGCGCTTTCCGGAGAGGGCATCCTCTTCAGGCGGAGCAAGTTGTCGTGCAATAGATCTGGAGCGGGGCGAATGGTCCTGGTTGCAGGTTGAAACAGTACTGTACCGCGATCCACCGCGACCGGTGCGGAGTCAAAGCAGCGTCCGCGCGAGAAACATTACAGAACGCGTGCCAGATTACTGAAATCGATCCTTAGCACCTTGAGAGCCCAAGATATGACGAGGCGGTTTCCGCTGGCTGGAAGTGCAGAAGACTCACGATTGTATGCCACCGAAGGAGAGCTAGCCCAGCACAGTCAGCAGCGATCACGTTCTTCTCTTGCGGCAGACCAATTCGCTTGGACCCACTGGCAAGAGGCACACATGATCATCGCTTTTATTCCATTTACGAAGCCATATGAGATGGCACGGTGATCGGCACGGATTCGTCTGCGGCGCGAGGTGTCAGGAGGGCATCGGATATCTTGCGCAGTAGCGAGGTCGAGATCCTGCTAGTCTTCGCTTTCTCCTTCGTGCTCAGAATCGTGAATCTGGGCAGTTTTCCACGCTGGTACGTTGATGAGGGGTCGATGGCCGAGCAGGGAATAAACATGTTTCACCTACACTATGGCTACAGTACGTGGGGCCCTAACTTTTTCCCACCATTCTTCGTATCGATAGACGGACTGTTTCTGACTCTATTTGGGCAGAGCTATCCTGTCGCGAGATTCCCAGCAGCCTTGATGGGCGCGATCTCATGTGTGATAACATTCTTGATAGCCCAGAAACTGAGTGGTCGAAAAATTGCGATTGTGGCGGCTGCGATCCTCGCGATATCTGGCGCCTACATTAACAGGATGGCGCTTCAGGATAATGCAACTGAGCTCTTCTTCCTACTGACGCTTTTGCTGTATCTGAATCTCAAGGACAACCCGAAGAACGCTTCGAAGCTGGCGCTCGGGCTCGCATCTGGACTGGCCATACTGTCAAAGTACACCGGCATTGTTGCTCCACTATTCTTGCTCATCGAGGGGGGCATCGACAAGAGGCTCGGCAAAATGAAGCTGACCTTTATGGTAACTCTCCTTTGCATTCTCGTTTATCCATTATTGGGATTCGTCCTGGATTGGAATGGGTTCCTGTACGACACTTTGTACCAGGCGACGAGGCAGTTCAGTGCTGGAACTGTTCTCTACGTTATCTCATTGGGAGGTCCGTTCAACCAGTTGCAATACTGGCAAAGCGGACTGGGGTTGGATTCATTTTCGTTCACAACCATCGGCCTACTGTCCACGATCTACATGGTATCAAAGGAGAGGATGCAGCGAAGCCATGTTGTGGCTTCAGCCTTCCTTTCCCTGCTGGTGGTGCTTACAGCTGCTGCTCAGGTATGGTGGGCCTCTCTGATTCTGCTGTACCCCGTGTACGCTATAGCGACTTCATATTTCCTTTTCCGGTTTGGTGCGTCCGCAACCTCAATCCGGAAGTCGCTGGCTACTGGCGTCCGGCCTGCATGGAGGACCGTGTTGTCGGATCCAGGACTGGTAAGCATAGTTCTGTCGGCTTGTCTCCTCGCCGCGGGGCTATACGGGATCGTCGCACCTCCTCAATACGCAGGCGGCAGGATCGAGCTTGCACTCCTCGCCGCCGCCAGTCTGTTTATTGTGTCTGTCTACCGAGTCGGCTACCGCAGGGTGCTGAGGACTTGCGTGATCGTACTGATGGTCGCGATGCTGATCGCCGCAGGAATTCAGACATCTTTACAGTTCGCGACGAACGAGGATAGAGACCAGCTTGCAGTCGTGCAATACCTGAATACTCGTACAGTACGAACTGACATGGTGGCGGCGAGCCCAGCGATCACTTGGCTGCTCATGTGCGTCGGAGTGAACTACGCGGAGGTCGCGTTCTACACAACACACAGTTACACGTACTTGTATGGCATCGAGCTATTGCCGCGGTTCAAGATGAACATCTCCCTCTGGAACTTTAGGTACATAGTACTTGACACGCCCTGGTTGAGAGACAAGCTCGGTGGAAGCTTGTCGGTTCAAGAGTTGACTCCCATAATCTTGTTGAATTGGAGAAATGTTGCAAACATAGGAGACTACCGCGTCTACGAGAACCCTCATGGAGAAGCCAAATCGGTCCTGTTTACCTTGCAGGGATACATCTTCGCCCCGGACGGAACCTCTCCGGTCCCAAAGTGCTGGGTCAGCCTGTATGACGCAGCCTTCGACGTTTCGTGGGGGTCATGGACTGACGAAAGAGGATACTACAACTTCACTGCGAACAGCGGGACTTTTGTCTTTGACGTTTGGCCTCCGCCGACATCGTACTACGCCCACTATCAGGAAGCTAACTTCATCGTCTCGGGCAGCATCACCAAGAACGTTACTCTAACCAGCAAGACGTGACGATGACTTGTCTGTGATGCACGCATTTCGAATGAACACTAATGAAGCACATACCCTCTTGAGCGGTGGATGGCCCGCAGCGGATGTTCTCCCAAGGGCTAGCATGATTGACGGAGTATGGAAGGGTCGTCGATCGCTCGCCTCCCGTGAAGAAGACTGGGCGGTTCACTCATCGTGGAAGGTCCAGCGAGTAAGGTCTCCATCTTGCGGCGGCAGATGTGATCCTAACTCCGAACATATCTTATATACGAACTCTTTTCTAGAAGAGCTTTCCACAATTATCTTTTGATACCCAGAGCAGGCCTTGGTGGGAAACCAATCTCCAAATCGCAGGGAAACCAACGTGGCCAGCACTAAGCGGCAGTACAGAAGCCGTATTCGGATAGCGGCAGATATCCTTGAGATCGCTAAAGGAGGGTCTCGTAAGACCAAGATCATGTACCTAGGCAACCTAAGCTTCGACCTTCTCCAGAAATACCTAGGCATGCTGGTGAACCACGGTCTGATAGAAGTGGTGGCCGACCCTACGAAGACCTACACTGCGACGGAGAAGGGCCGACGTTTTCTGGAAGACTATCAGGAGCTCCAGAAGTATTCGACGATGGTTGAATCAAGGAAGCACGCTTTGGAAAAGAGCCTAACCACAAGATAGGCTAGCTTGGGTCCTACGGCGCCGCGACTATCTGGTAGACCCTATACACAACCGTCGCTAGGAAGACCAGCGCGACAATGAGCGCCACCATACGGAGCCTCTTCCTGTTTATCATAAGTGCCGTTCTCCCGTAGTGTGGTGACAGAAGCTCCGAGGTCACGAGAAGGATCATCGCCATCACTGCAGTCCAGAGACTTAGATCCCAGAGTCCAAGCGGGAACGCCATCGCACGCTCAACCCGGGAGCAGTCTGTATGACGATTCAACCGTTCCTCTATCAGTTGAATACTTGTCCTTGTCGAACTCCACCGGCCGATGCGATACCTCTGCGAGAACACACGCCATGGCGCTGCACATCGGGCAGCCGACCGACGAGCAAACCTTTGTGCTGCCTCTCAGTTCGCTGCAGAACTCTGAGTAGACCGACTCAACGAACCTGAAACTGACATGATCGCCGTCAACCTTGATCGAGCAGTCCTGAACCATCTCAAGGTCTTCGATGAGCAGCTTTGGGAGACGTTTCACCATTTCATCTAGGCTCCACTCGCTGAACTTGACACCGAGCTCACGTTCGAAGAGATTCGCTAACGCGAGCCCAGGCGGAACCATCGCGATGCCGTCCGGATCCTTCACGAACGTCCTTCTCTCAACCTGTTCCATCTTGGGTATCTTATTGAGCGGGTGCAAGGGGATGAAGACCACTGCCTTCTCAGGATTACTCACGGGGATGTAGACGCCTTTCTGGTTGTAACCGAGGCTTCTGATCACTCGGTCGATACTCGCTAACGAAGAGAGCGCCGTGGAATCCATCAGGTCCGACCTCACATAGTGACGCGGCCTGATGAACAATAGCAGCCCACCCCAAAACGTAAGCCCAAGCCCAATGAATGCCACCACAGTCGAGGTGAATGCCACCGACAGAATCAGCGAGAGAACGCCAAAACCAGCAAGACCGTAGCCAATCAGCGCCGATGAACTTTGCCTCCTCTTAGAGACCTGACTCCTGGCGGTGTCTTCTGTTTCTTTGAGCTGTTCCGTTTTTTGAATCATTTTCGCAGATCTGGCGCTGACAGATTTGATCAGGTCTTGATCTGACGTCGACGAGGAGTTGGTCGTCCGTGTCTTCTCTCTGTCCTCGGTCCTCTGCGTATTCTGGCTTGATCCTCGAAGCTTCTGCAAGATCTCCATGATTTCCTGAGAGCGACTGTAGTCCCTCTGCACCAGTTCCGTCAGGAGATCTAGCAGGACTTGCACGTTAGGTGCTTCCTTCTCTATGCGGCGCTCTTCTGCCGGGGGTGGCAACTCGACCGGCAGTGTCTGCACGGTGGCGACTGGCGTCGGCTGAACCGGTAAAATGGGCCCCTTCCGCCTCTTGCTTACAGATCGGTAGACGATGACCGAGGAAACCCCGGCGATCACGACCGCCGCCACGATAACCATTGGCGTATTGAGGACGAAAACCTGCATCGTCGCGACAGAGCCTTCGAGCCATGGCTCGTCTGGAACGAATTCAACTTTCGCCTGGTGCCAAGCCCCAAGCCAAGCCAAGCCTGGCGCCATGCCCACCGGCAGTTGGATAGATGAGGCCAAGGATCCGTCATCCTTCACCGTGGCATTCGAGGAGAGCAACTCGTCGAAGTACACTCTCACTTGTCCGCTTTTCCATGCCGTGCCATTGGTCAGCTTCACATTACCGTCAACGACGAGCGTCGTTCCTGAGAAGAGGTACGTCTGATCGGCACCCAGCACAATTTGGGTTTTCAGGAAGGCCAAAGTTACGTCCCTGACAGTGTCGCTCGACACGACGAAATTGACTTCGTGATAACGATAGTAGTGCGATGCCGGCGGAGGCCAAACGTCAAAGACAAAAGTCCCGCTGTTCGTAGTGAAGTTGTAGTGCCCTTGCTCATCCGTCCATGATCCGACGATCTTCTCTGTGGCCGCATCATAGACACTGACCCAGCACCCAAGCAGGGGCGAGGCCCCATCAGGCGCAAAAACGTGTCCCTGCACAGTGTACGTAACACTGTCTGTCAATACGAGATGTGCGACCGCGAAACCGGTGCCAGCTAGGCAGAACAGGCCGAAGAAGAACAAGAACACGAGAGCAAAGTGGCGCATCGTTAATCCCTGGCTAGCTTGCGTCGGGAGACACAGTGCAGCATGCCCGTGAAATAACGGTTCTGGATAACAGTTCTGGCTCCAAGCTTCTCCTTCCAAGTCTTTTTAACTTCGCTTCAGGCCCAGAATTCGTCACTCCGAAGTGTTTGATTGCACATTGTTGCCCACCACTTTCACGTGTCTGCAAAGCCTGTCTCGAATGATCCGAGACGCCTCTAAGTTACGCCGCAGTCGAGCAGGATGACCCGACAATAGTCATTCAGGAAATAAGAAAGGGAGGGGAGGGTTTGTGTGTTGCTTGTTAGGCTGGTAGGGTTATGTTCTTGGTCGTGTCAGCCGTCAAAGCATACCCTGACTCATGGTACACCTTCAAAGGCGACGGCGGCAACACGTCGAGGGAATAGTTACCGTAGCTTGGAGCCACAATCGAATAGTGCCCGTTCGCGTCGGTGGTCGCACCGTAACTCTTGCCAGTCTCCGGATTGTAGAGGCTCACCCACGCGCCAGCCACAGGCGTGGTTCCATCCGACGCATACACCGTCCCTTGGAGAATGTTGCCCGCAACCAACACCACATCCTTTGTAGTGTCACCCGACACCGCAAACCCAGTCTCATGGTCAGGTATCATGTGCGGATCCGCAGGCCTAGCGTCGAAGACGTAGTTGGTCTTCGCAACCTTCGGAACCCCAAACCCGTACGCGCCATTCGCAGTCGACAACGTACCATACGTGACGCCCAGGTCAGGATCCCACACGCTCACCCACGCACCAGCAACCGGCGCACCATTCGAAGTCACCGTACCACTGATCAACCAGCCGGTCGTTAAGGCGATGTCCTTCTGAAGATCCCCAGCGAGAACGATCGGACTCTCCTTGTAATGCAGATACGGCGTACCCGAAGGCGGCCACACGTCCAAGACGTAATTCGTGTCAGACGGCACGGTGAACTGGTAATGGCCGTTGGCATCTGTAACCCAACCCCAGCTATTACCCGTGTCAGGATCGTAGAGGCTCACCCACGCACCCTGAACCACCGCCGAGCTTCCAGCCACAGTGACCGAACCGTGAATGTAGAAGCCA
>Ga0315296_10005458_pt1 | contig 10161 bp, 13 predicted proteins | sample YL17G14_18_MG_FD_203921 | JGI IMG/M metagenome (GOLD analysis project Ga0315296, IMG submission 203921) | Sediment microbial communities from Yellowstone Lake, YNP, Wyoming, USA - YL17G14_18 | ecosystem: Environmental > Aquatic > Freshwater > Lake > Sediment | place: USA: Wyoming | collected... | reverse complement strand
CAGCGCAAGCAGGATTATGCCCATGGTTACGTTCAGCATATGTACCAGCGATAAGATTGATGAAACTTGGGTCTCTATAATCTGCGCGATAAATACATAGAGATTGGCCAACACTACGAAGATAAGAAATTTCTTCAATGTGCCCCTCTTGTACGCGTTTCTGTAAACATTAGTCATGTATTCAACTAAAAGCATGCCAAAGACTACCAAAAACAGCCCCATTGCAACGAACGTTACAGACATGCTGAAGCTATCTCCCAGCAGCATAGTTTACCCCCATAAGTGTTTTGGCTATCCATATCATCAGCAGCACATATGTCGCCTCAAGGCCGAACCAGAGCAAGTTGAAATAGACTTGGCAGAAAGTTAACCCTGCATGGAAGAGGAGCGTGGCCCCGACAAAGTAGAACGGCAGGAAGACGGCCATTTTTTTCTTATTGACCATGTACCCGCAGGCCTTCCAGAGCACCAGTATTCCTAATAGCACTTCAGTCAGCGTGTAGATAAGTATGTCGTTCATTTCACTCTCTCCCAAAAATATTGCAGGATAAACAGGAATCCTAGCCCTAACATGATTATCGGCGGCTCCCAGAACACGAGTCCGAGACTCTCGCCCGGCGTTAAGGCCTGCAGCTCCTGTAGAGGTATTTCAATTAGTTTAGTCAGCGAGACGAGCGACAGGCCGATTATCAGGTTCTTATCGCCTGGCGAGCGTTTCATGCAAAGGACGTAGCAAAGCAAAGTGATTGACACGGTCGCGAAAACCAGGTCAGGTAAATCATCAAAGAACTTGGCTTTTTGCCATCCCTGGAAGAACGAGGTCACAACGAAGAAATATACTATCATCAGCGCGGCCACAAGCAGCGCCTTGGCCAAAAAGCAGGGCACACGAAATTTAGCCGCAGCCTCTTCAGCGCGCACTCTGCCAATTTTCATCGGATCTTTTCCGCGCGTCCTGTTAATTGCTGGCATCGCGTATATCTTACCCCTTCCCCATACTCTTTTTAATCGTATTAGGGAGTTTGATATAAAAAGGCATGCCGCCCAATGGCAGCCGTATGCTTATTAAATAATTTGTTATCGTTAGGATTGCCATTATAACAAAGATGAGTATCAAGATGTTGTGCACCAAGAAGACAGTAGGAAAATATGCGCTGAGCATCTCAACTGTCCCCGTACCCAAAATGGCGCCACCGATCAGGAGTCTGAGGAGTAATATCTTAGGATTTTGCGCGTATGCATTCTTACAAATCCACGCAAGCGCCAGCACAAAGGAGAACATCCCGAAGAGCTGGATGACTACGTTCCAAAAACCAATTGTTTGCGCGACCGGACTGTATGCGAAAAAGTCCGCAATCTCGTAGATGGCGATCATCAGGACTACGGCCATTGTTCCTCTGATTACTCTCTTCCCCTGCTTATTCACTTTATGATGGACAATCATGATTCCAAGTATGGCAATGGACAGAATGACTACCACGAACAAAACTGCAAACGCGAATACCTTATCCATCATGGTATCTCTTCACCACCATCGCCGTTATCCAAATGATAATCGCGAGATATGACACGCCGAAAACCGACCACCAAAATACATCGATTATCATGTAGAATACGAGGGCCGCATGGAAGCACATCAGTATTCCCACCACAAAGAAAGGCAGGAAACGGGCTATCGTTCTCTTCTCAATCATTGCGATGATGCTCTTCCAGAATATGACTAGCGAAAAGAACAGGTAAGCCAATACGACAATCGCTTCGTTAGTCACTTCATCTCCTCCCTAAAGAACCTCAGCAAGTAGATGAACCCGAGACCGAGCATTATCACCGGTACAGTCCACAACATTTCATATATCGGCCCATCAGTTATCATTAGATAGAAGAACGGCAGCCCGAATATCTGCGAGAGTGAGAGGAACAGCGCGCCTGCCGCCAGGTGCTTTGCATTACGGGTCTTCAGCATACACGAATAGGCCAGGAGCCCGTTCGCGGCGATTAAGAAGACCAGATTGCCGCTCATCTTCATGATTTCTGAATAGTCCGAACCCCATATGACAAAGCCGACAAAAAAGAAATAGATGATAGAGACTACGGCCAGCAGTGCGAAAAGCAGTGCAACCGAAACAATTACAACTCTAGCTATTCTCATCCACTTGGCTCCCGCTTAAAAACCATTAAGGGCTAATAGTATATAATACTTTGCAGTAACAGTTTAAAAATAATTTAGAAAATAAAAGAGGAAAAACAAGAACTAGTCGAGTTCAAAAAATAAGAATAGAGAGAATAGATTACTTTTGATTTAATCTAGTTCTCTTCCAAAGCTTTTTTAATGAGTAATCGAGCCATATTGCTTATGGTTCTCTGTTCTTTTGCTGCTCTTTTCTCAATCCCTTCAGCAATCTCTGGTTCGATACAGACCTGAATTGTCTTCAGAGTTTTCATTTTATCAATCGTTAGCTTTCATTAACAGACAGTAATACTAAGGATGCAAGGGTATTTAAAGTTAATGTTCCCTAATGAAATGATATGCTATGCAAAATCGATTTGAAATTCAAAAACTGGTAGAATCTTATTCTACTGACGAAATCAAGGGCTTTCTTAAGCTTTTCACCCCTTTAGAATTGAGCATTATATGTACTCTCTACGACTTCAATGCCAGCATGCATGTTAAGGGCATTTTAGATGCATACATAAAAGAACTTTATGGTGCAGTTATTGGATTGAGCGAAAAAACCTTTAATAGAGGTGGGATAAAGCAATTGGATTTCCAGAAAGCAGGGAGTAAAATTCGGTACTGTTATACCCCCGTTGAGTTTACCCCCTCAAAAATTGAAAATTTTATTAACTCATTTTCCGAGGATTACGAAAAAATAATAAAAGCAAAAGGGATGGAAGAAACTAAAATATATGGTTTAAAAAATTCAAACGACGAAAACGCACAAATTCCCGACTATATTTTTAACGAAATTATTCGAAAAAATCTTTCAGAATCGGGAATAGCTAAGATACCTTCTTTTAACACCGTCGAAAAGACTTTAGAAGGGTTAGGACAAGAAGTGGTTATTGAAAGAAAGCTTAAGGGCAAAAAAGCTAATGCAGTTTACGCGCTAAATCCACACTTTTATGCACTTTTGAAAAAGATTTGGTTAATCATATTTATTGCTCTAACTTCTTTTATTATTTTTTCTAAAATAGTGATAGGCCCTTTACTATAGATAGTGATATTTAATTAAAAAAGTTAATCCAGAAAAAGCGTTAAACCGGCCCGCCTTCCTCGCAGAGCCATTGGCAGCGGCAGTCGGGATAGACGCCGGAGATGTTCCACTGTCCGACGCACATTATGTGGGGCTGTTTCTGACAATAGGCCTGGCAGTTCATATCAGAGACGCAGGTGAACTCGCAGCTGCAACCAGGGTATTTCCCAACCGCGTTCAATTCGCCCTCGCAACCTGTAGGCTGTGTCAGGCAGTAGTTCACGCAGCCCTGGTCGAAGCAGCTGTTCTTGCTGATGCCAATATAGCAGATATAGCCTCTCGGGCAGTCAGCGCCGTCATTGCAAGTCTCTGGCGGCTGTTCAGGAGTAGATGACAACATCATGTTGAATGCGAATACGACTACCACCGCCAGCACGATGAGCAAGGCGACTAGCCTATAGTCTATTGGCTTGGTGAGATATTTAGTATCGGCAACCTTTCTCGCCATATCCTCTATATCTCACTTGAAAGATATAAAAACTAGCCTTTAGCGACGCCCATCGGGACTGTCCGTGCTATCTTCCGCGATATACCAGACAGCTCAGTTGCTCTAATCACTTCATCCACGTTCTTGTAGACGCTGGGCGCCTCCTCCGCTATGACTTTAGGGGAAGTGGCCATGACTATCTGACCTTTAGCCTCTAGCTCCCTCTTGACATCCTCGCCACGGATATTGCGGAGCGCGTTGGTCCTGGATTTGCATCTCCCTGCGCCATGGGCTGTGGAATAGAACGTCTCGCTGGCTTTCTCTGTCCCAACGAGTATGTAACTGGCCAGGCCCATATCACCGGGAATAAGGACAGGCTGACCCGTGTTTCTATAGAGCTTTGGTATTTCCTTTCGTCCGGCCGGGAACGCCCTAGTCGCCCCTTTCCTATGAACACAGAGCATTTTCTTCTTCCCGTCAACTTCATGCTCCTCGAACTTGGCTATGTTGTGGCAGACGTCGTAGATTAAATCAAGTCCTAAGTCGTCTCTCTTGAAAACTTTCTCGAACGTCTCCCTAATCCAGTGGGTCATCACTTGTCTATTCGCGAAAGCGTAATTGACGGCAGAGTACATCGCCTTGATATAGTCATCCGCCTCTTTGCTGCCGAGGGGGGCGCAGACAAGCTCTCTATCAGGCACATCTATTTTGAATTTTGACCTCGCATTATTCATGATATATACATAGTCGTCGCAAATCTGATAACCATATCCGCGGGAGCCACAATGCAGCATGACTATGACCTGGTCTTTGTCAGTGACCCCGAATCTCTTCGCTATCTCTTTATCATATATCGAGTCGACGCGCTGTATCTCCAAGAAGTGGTTGCCCGCCCCTAGCGTCCCTAACTGAGGTTTGCCGCGCTTCCTGGCCCTTTCCGACACCTTCTTAGGATCAGCGCCCTCGATCCTGCCATTCTCCTCGATACGCTCCAAGTCCTCTTTTGTTCCATAGCCGTGCTCTACCGCCCAGAGCGCTCCGTCTCTGGCGACTTCATCCACCTGCTCCTGCGTGTTCCTCAGTCTTCCTTCAGAGCCAATGCCCGAGGGAACGTCGTGGAACAGCTTCTCCATCAATTCTTTCAGTTTTGGCTGGACCTCTTTATAGGTAAGATTAGTGGAAAGCATTCGGACGCCGCAGTTTGAGACGACAAAACCGTTTGCTATGAAATTGTGGTCCTCATCATTCACAGTTATATCGCAGACTGGTCCAGAATATGGCACTCTTTCTATACGCTCAATTTCATCCCAGGCAATGCCGTTTTCCCCTAAAGAGTGCTCATCAGCGTATTCTTGAAATGACATGAAATTAAATGCTACGCGCGGCGCATTTCTATGATTAGTCCCCACGGAGTGTTTTAAAAACTGAGCCGGTGTGTGCGCCGACTCTAATTCCTCAACTATGCTTGAAATCGGCACTCCATTAGCGTATCTTTGAACTGCAAGCAATCTTGTTTTTGCGCGCACGGCTTTTACCCCTTCTTTAAGCCTGATATAATTCGCAGCCAAACACGCTTTTGCGAATTTTTTTGTATTGTATTCATAAGAAACGGTTTCAAAGAACCTAAGCAAATTTTCGGGCGCAGAAAGGATTTGAATTCTAAACCCGGTGGTCTTCCCCGCCTTTCCATTTGTACTGTACTGTTTTACCTTAGCCACCTCTGATGTAGCTATATTGAACTCTTCAAGAAGTTTTTTAATGTCGGTCAAAAATTCTACGGCGTTACTTTCGAGTTTTTCTAATTTATTCATTCCAAGCGTTGGGCAGTAAAAATTATATTTATTAACTGTGGCAGGACTTGATAGCTCAGCGCCAAACAACGCGGCCAAGAAAAGCCTTTTTTGCCATAACGGCGATCTGAAAAGCCACAAGGGAATGCGGTACTCTTGCGTAGTTTTGTTTCCAGGCATGCATCCCAATGAAATTAACAATGCCGCAAAACCGGTTGAACAAACTTTAAAGCTGTACTCAGTTGTTGTAAACTCATACTCTCTGTAGTACGTTTTGATTTTATGTTTTCGCGTCCTCTCATAAACTCTAGACGGCTTAAACCCAACTTTCATTATATCGGGTCTTATTTTTTCTAAATCTTCCTTACCGCCAAAAAACCAAGTAATTCCTTTGCCTTTATTTGGAAAAGTAATGCAACCGTCTCCCAACACAAATCCCGTTATTTTAATTAAATAGGGGAGAGCCTTCGATTTTGTAGTTAGAGGCAAAAGGTTATTCTTATTCAAAAAGTTGGTGATTTGTTTTAATGCATGCCCCCCTAGTGAGGCTTTTTCTGAAATTACTCGACGGATATCTTCTTCAGTTGCAAGGATTTCTTCATCAGCTTCTTGGTAACGCACGCCTTTAAAAGAGCAGACAGCGACCATGTCTTCTTTTGTCAGCCTTTCTGCGACCACCATACCATGTTTTGTATAAATTGGATGGTCTGCAGTGACCTCTATTTCTTTACCCGTTTTCGTAGTGATTTTATACAATTCTTTATCTTCATTTTTCTCAAGGTAATAAAACAAGTTTGATTCCTTCAATGCAAACTTTTTCAGATCCGGATGTAAGACGCTTACCTTAGTGTTTTTTTCAATGTCTTTTATTTGAATATACGTGCCATGTTCCAATGTTACTTTAGTGTCTGGTTTAGTGCAGTTGATGTCAAAACCGACCCCCCCCGGCGAGATTATGCCACCTTCTTTCTCGTCAAAGGCAGCAACGCCCCCTATCGGAAAGCCGTAGCCGTAATGACTATCGGGCAGCATTATCGAGTATTTCTGGATGCCCGGGAGATAGGCGACGTTCCGTCCCTGCTGTATCGCTCCCTCTTCCAGCTCGTTTAGGAGTTTCTCACTGGTATAAAGCCTGGCCGGTACCCTCATCCCCTTCTCTTTCTCGAATTCATAGACCCCTTCAGCAATCTTTTTCATGTCAAAACCCGCAGTAAAGTTATATATCTCTCTTTACTTTAATTAATATGATAGTGATGAACCCGAAGAGTCTAATAAGGATTGGCTATCTGTTCGTCATATTGGGCGTTCTGATAACTGCCCTGCTGATTTACCAGACCAAAGACTGCCCAGACCAGTCGTGCACTCTCCTCTTAGTCTATCTGTCTCTGGTGATAATGGCGACTGCCGTGGTCATCTTCATCATCACTTATCTGTTTGCGATGAGGCTGTGGCTGAAAAGAAAGCATTTTAAAGAGGCAATTCCTAATGATATTTATGGTACAGCTCACAAGATGGAAAGGAAGAGGAAGTAAACGAAGACTTGTAACAGATAAAGAGCGTATGGAGGAAATTCTAAAAGGAAGGTTATTTGCGCCATATAAGGGACTTAAAGCAGCGAGAGCGTCCGAATTGATAGAAAGAATTTATAAAGATAAGAAGACAGGCAAGAGAGTACACGAGAGTGGAGGGATAAAAACTCTCCGAAAAGCAATTGTTGATGCAGCAATTACTGCGTCATACGGCGAAGAAAGCCAAAGAAAAAGAGCGAAGAGCTCACTTGCACAGTATACTCAAATGTGGGATAGCATAGCTAAATCAATGCATGAAATCACTCTTAAGACGTATGAAGGACCAAAAACAGTGGGTCCGAGAATTTGGCATATTCCTAGAGAAGAGCTTGAAGAATTGGATAGACACATCACAGCAAAACTTTCAAAAAAGAAGTATCCTGCGAAAAAAATAGATGCAGTTCTCGTAGAGGAAACCGTAAGATTAGGACGAGTACCATCAAACTTCGAGATGTCAAAGGCGAGACTCAGAGAACGTTTGGAAAGCAAGAAATAATTTAGCTAGACATCAACAACCACTGTGCACTTGTAACCTGTTTTTATCTTGTCTATGCTCATTCGGTGATAGGTAACTGCCTTAATGTCTATAATGAACTTGTGCTTTTTAGGGTCGTACTTCTCGCCGAAGATAGTCGCTTTCAGTTTCTTGCCGTCAGTCTTGATGTCAAATCTGGAGAACAATAACTTTTCCGAATCGTGGAGATAGACTAGTTCGCTAAGCCACTTCTGTAACAGGACTATATCCTCGTCCTCCTCCAGCGCAATCTTCCTGGAGATTTTCTGTGCTATCTTCCCATCGAACATGATGCTAGTGATGGCTTTAGCGGCATTGGCAAAAAGTTCGTTAAGGTCTTTCCCATAGGCAGCAAAAGCCATATCCGCAGTCGCTATATCCAGTAGCTCAAAGTCTTTCATTTGGTCTCCTCTTGATGCCACCCCATTTGTACAGCTCATTCACCAGGTCGTCAAGCAGCCTTAGCCTCTGCGTCTGGGTGAGGTTCTTGGTCGCGTCCTTGAAAATGCTCGTGTGCCTGATCTTCTCGGTCATCTCCGCCATATTCGCAGGAGGCTTTACGAAATGCCTGTTGATTCTTTCCCATATCATGTTTTGCAGTTGCGTCCTGAGCTGGATATAGTCTAATTCTTTAAGTTCTCTCTTGTAACTGGCGTTGGCAAAAGTCTTCTTTAACTCCCTCTCTGGCAGATACTTCCTCTTCAGGTCCCGGGCCATCTCGAGTGCCAACCTCTGGGTCTGATGGATGTTGAGATTCCTAGAAGCGTTCTTGAATGAATAGGTTAGTTTGACCAGTTGCATGACGTTCTCTTCTGTCAGGTCTATCTGCCTTAACAGGTTTTTTATCTCACCCTCGACCCCCTTTTCGAGCCTTGTCTTGAGACTCCTGAACGCCCTTTCTTTATTCCTTTCTTCGGTCTGTTTGCTGAATGTCCTCTTCAGTGAGGCTTTCTCGCTTTCAATATGCCCCTCCTTAGTCCTGCTAAAGCCGATAGTTGGGAGCTTTTTTCTCTTCAGCTCCGGCTCCTTCATCGCATAGGCTATCTTCGCAAATTGATCGCTCACATAATGATTGACCCCATTTCTCTCGAATGCGTCGCGCAGCTCTCCGAGAACCTGGTCCTTGGGCCGTTCCCAGTGTATCCCTACGCCCTTCTCTTCAAACTCTTTCATCCTTATCTCCATCGCTTTGGGACTGGTCGCTCTCGCCATATCATCCATCAGCCTAAGCGCCGTGCTATATTGTCTTTTCTTCTGGATCATGCTATCACGCTGGGAGTGGGATTCGAACCCACGCTCCCCGAAGGGAACTGGTTCTCAAGATTCGCCTTACTCTATTCAGTTATTATTTCAAAATAGAGTAATCCAGCGCATTACCGCTCTGCTATCCCAGCTTACGCTATAATTAGGTTGGACTGTTTTTAAATGCTTTATGAGAATTAGCCTTTGAGCTCTATCTCGATATGGACCTTGTCCGGCACCTGGACCCGCATTATCTGGCGGAGAGTTCTTTCGTCCGCCTCTATGTTTATCAGCCTTTTGTGGACGCGCATCTGCCAGCGCTCCCAGGTCTTGGACCCGTCGCCGCAAGGCGTCCTTAGCGTAGAAACCGAGAGTCTTTTTGTCGGTAAAGGAATTGGTCCAGCGACATTTGCACCGGTCTTCAACGCGATGTCCTTTATCTCGGAACACACGTGCTGAAGCTTCTCGTAATCCGGTGATATTAGTTTTATGCTCGCTATTTGGGCCATTCCTTTACACCTCTAAAAAATCTGGTTACATCTGTTTCTTCACGACGTCGATTACCAGTCCGGCAGCGACAGTCTGACCCATGTCCCTTATAGCAAATCTCCCCAATTGCGGGAAGTCGCTCGCTTTCTCTATCGCCATGGGCTTCGTCGGCCTGAACTTGAGGACAGCCACGTCGCCTGTCTTGATGAAATCTGGCTTTTCAGCCACGGTCTGGCCGGTCTTCGGGTCTATCTTCTTTGTAATCTCAGTCACGCTGCAGGCCACCTGCGCTGTGTGGCAGTGTAGCACCGGCTGATATCCGACGGTTATCGCTGTCGGGTGGTTCAGCACGACTATCTGCGCTGTGAACTCTTCCGCGACTGTTGGCGGGTTGCTCGGAAGACCTAACACATCTCCTCTCCTGATGGCATTCTTTTCGACGCCCTTCAGGTTAAAGCCTACGTTGTCGCCTGGCTCCGCCTGTGGCATCTGGACATGGTGCATCTCTATGCTCTTGACCTCACCAGTGACGTTTGCCGGCATTATGATGACCTTGTCGTTCACCTTCAGAACGCCTGTCTCGACTCTTCCGACAGGGACAGTGCCCACACCAGTTATAGTGTAGACGTCCTGTATCGGCAGTCTCAACGGCTTTGTCATCGGCTTCTCAGGCACCTTCAGCGTGTCAAGCGTCTCAAGCAGGGTAGGTCCGTTATACCATGGGGTCTTGTCGCTCTTTTTGGCTATGTTGTCTCCCATATAGGCGGATATCGGTATCATTGGGACCTCTTCGATCTTGTAGCCGATGTTCTTCAACAGGTTGGTCACGTCTTTCTTGACTTCCTCAAACTTTACTCTGTCATAGTTCACTGCGTCC
>Ga0315296_10005457_pt1 | contig 10162 bp, 7 predicted proteins | sample YL17G14_18_MG_FD_203921 | JGI IMG/M metagenome (GOLD analysis project Ga0315296, IMG submission 203921) | Sediment microbial communities from Yellowstone Lake, YNP, Wyoming, USA - YL17G14_18 | ecosystem: Environmental > Aquatic > Freshwater > Lake > Sediment | place: USA: Wyoming | collected... | reverse complement strand
GTGGAGCAGATGCCCCTGATAAGAAAAATGATTTCTGCCTTTAATATAACGATATTCGAGATGCCCGGTTATGAGGCAGATGATATTATCGGCACTGTGGCAAAGGCTGCAGTATCTGAAGGGAAGGATGTATTTATCGTTACTTCAGATAAAGATATGCTCCAGCTTGTCGGGAAAGGCGTCAAGATATATGACCCGATGAAAGACAGAATCCTTGATGAAGAATATGTGACAGAAAGATTTGGTGTTGAGCCTGAAAGGATTACCGAATTCATGGCCCTCGCAGGAGATGCGGTTGACAACATACCCGGGGTAAAAGGTATAGGTGAGAAGACCGCGAAGGAGCTTCTTTCAGGTGTCGGAAGTCTCGAAGAGTTGATTGGGAATACAGAACTGATAAAGAAAGAAAAGCTGAAGAAGCTTATCGCTGAAAATGCCGATATAATCAGGCTGAGTCAGAGACTTGCAACCATTGATACATCTGTACCTCTCACTATTGATGTGGAAGAATTCAGTTTAAGAGAGCCTGATTGGCCTGTTCTCCTTTCACTGTTCAGAGAATTTGAATTCGGGAGTCTTATGAAACTCATCCCGTCAGAGATATCCAGTGAGAGAAACTACGAAATAATTTTTTCTTCTGAGAGACTGAAAGAAATAGTGACACTCATAAAAGATGAGTTCGCTCTTCATATTGAGTCATCCGCCTCTGGCGGAGGTGGTAATCCCATAACTGATCGCGTTGTTGGAATCTCATTATGTACAGAAAAAGGGCAGGCATTTTATATCCCCGTTTCCCATTCATATCCGGATGTGCCTGCTCAGATAAATAAGGATGATGTATTAGAAATGCTTTCATCAATTCTCAAAGACGAAAAAGTATCAAAGATAGGACACACTATCAAGTACGACATAATCATGCTCCGAAAAGAGGGGATTTCTATTGAAGGAACCATCTTCGACACAATGATCGCATCTTATCTCATTAATCCGAATAAACCAAATCACAGACTTGAGGAAGTCGCACTTGACTATTTATCAAAAAGGAAAAAGACCTTAAAAGAGATACTCGGTAAGGAAGATTCATTCGCAAAGATTCCCATAGAAGAAGCATCTCCATATGCTGCAGAGAATGCAGGCCTCAGTTTTGAATTAAAAGAAATTTTATTCAGCCAGTTAAAAGAAGACAATCTTGAGAAGATTTATTTTGATATCGAGATGCCGCTTATCCATGTGCTTGCAGATATGGAAGAGACTGGATTAAAGATAGATGCGGGAAAAATGAATGATATCTCAAAAGAACTTGAAAAAGAGCTTGACAGCATTCAGAGGAGGATTTATTTTCTCGCAGGAGAAGAATTCAATATCAATTCACCGAAGCAACTGAGCAGAGTTTTATTCCATAGCCTTGGATTTCAACCACGAAAAAAGACAAAAACCGGTTTTTCTACAGAGATGGGTGTGCTTGAAGAGCTTGCAGCATCCCATGAACTTCCACGGGAGATACTCAACTACAGGAGTCTGAGCAAACTGAAGACGACATATATTGATGTACTTCCGGTGCTTGTCAATCCAGAGACAGGACGCATCCATACTTCATTCAATCAGACAGCAACCGCCACAGGAAGACTGAGCAGCAGTGACCCTAACTTGCAAAACATCCCTATCAGGGGCGAATGGGGAAGACGTATACGAGAGGCATTTATTGCAGAAGAAGGTTGTCTTCTGCTTTCAGCAGATTATTCACAGATTGAATTGAGAATCCTCGCGCACCTGAGTGATGACGAAGGTCTCATCAATGCCTTTAGAAATGGCATTGACATTCATTCACGGACAGCATCTGAAATCTTTGGTGTCCCTATCGATAAGATTAACACTGATATAAGGAGGATTGCAAAGACAGTGAACTTCGGCGTTATTTACGGCATATCACCATTTGGGTTATCAGAAGCACTGAGCATCACGAGAGATGAAGCAAAAAAATATATAGAGCAGTATTTTCAGAGGCATCCCGGTGTGAAGAAGTATGTAGAAAGAATCCTTGACGAGGCAAGGAATAAGGGTTACGTGGCTACACTCTTCGGGAGAAGACGTGCGATTCCGGAGCTCAAAAGCCAGAACGCAACAATACGGCTGCAGGGTGAAAGACTTGCAATAAATTCACCCATACAGGGTACGGCAGCAGATATTATCAAGATTGCGATGATAACTATCTCGAAGATGTTTAAAGAGAGAGGATTACACACAAAGATGATCCTGCAGGTCCATGATGAACTTTTATTTGAGATTCCAGCAAATGAGCTCGAAATAGTAAAAGATATTGTAAAAAAGGAGATGGAGGGAGTCATCCCGCTTTCTGTACCTGTGAGTGTGGATATCAATTACGGGAAGAACTGGGCAGAGGCGCACTGAAAAATTCTTCACCAGCCTTTCCTATATTAACTTTATCCCACGGGTTCAGGTAAAATATATCCTCAAAGGAGGGGGCTATGAAGAAGAAGGCATCTACCAAGAAAATCACCGTGAAAATAAAGGAAAAAGCAAAAGAAAAAAAATCTAAAAAAGAAGAACCAAAGAAAAAAGAGGTTAAGGCTAAGGTTAAGGTTAAGAGAAAAGAAGAACCAGAGAAAAAAGAGATAAAGAAGGTCGTAGCAAAGAAAGAGAAAAAGCCCAAAAAGGTTGCTCCTGCAGTCACAAAAAAGGTTAAACCTGAGAAAATCATCAAGAAACCAGAAAAAGAGATCAAAGCAAAGAAGGTTCCATTCCCCGGAAAAGCTCTCCTGAAAAAACCTATAAAGGTACCACCATTGATTGAAAGAAAACCTGAAAAAGTTTTACGTCCTGTAACAGAGGCAAAATATCCACCCGAACTTGCCGAGATACTGCCAAAAGGATATGATGAGGATAGTGTCACACTTATGATTGTTGATCCGGAAAAGCTGTTTGCATACTGGGAGGTGCAGGAAGACACTGTTGCGAGTCATAAAGGGATTCTTACTCTCAGAGCTTATGATGTGACTGATGTTGAATTTGATGGTTCGAATGCAAATAGCTATTCTGATATAGCGGTACATGAGAGATTAGGGAGCTGGTATTTAGATGTGAATTCTGAAAAAGAATTTATTGTAGATATTGGTTTTATAAATCCTGCAGGTGTTTTTGTGACAGTTGCAAGGTCCAATAAAGTTTCAACGCCTCGGAGAGCAGTTGCAGAAGAAGGTGCGCTTACCGGGCTTTATGAAGCAGGCCTCCGCATTGGATATGAGTAGTGCATGTTGACATAAGCATTTCTCATGTAACCTGAGCTGACTCTCTATTTTTGACTTTATCTCTTTTCTTGTTTTTGACTTCTTCATTAATAAACAAAAAAGAATTTGATATAATGTCTGAATAATAGAGTCGTCAATACATGTTCACAGGGAGCATACATTAATGGCAGATGAAGACCTTTCAAAATTAAAGATAGACAAATCCGTATCCCCTGCCCGCATGGGAAGACATAGAAAGCTGCTCTACTGGGTGGGAGCACTACTCGTTGTTGTACTCACTGGATTCCTGTACTTTCAAGGTGTTTTTTCTCCAGCTGTTCAAGTTGAAGTTTTCAGCGTTGCGAAGATTTATCCGTCTCAGGCCTTTACTTTGTTGAATGCCAGTGGTTATGTAGTGGCCCAGCGTAAATCTGCCGTGGCATCTAAAGTAACTAGTCGCCTTGTTTCACTCATGGTTGAGGAAGGAAGCCGGGTGAAAAAAAATGAGGTGATTGCCCGACTGGAAAATGAGGATGCTCTTGCCTCACGTGATCAGGCAGAAGCCAATCTGAATGTTGCCCGCCACAATCTTGAACAGGCCAGGGCTGAACTCCAGGACGCAACCCTTTCTTTTAATCGCTATAAGGATTTACTTGACAAGGGATTCGTGGCAAAGGCTGATTACGATGCATCAGAGGCACGATATAAAAAGGCAATCGCAGCAGTTGCCGCTGCAGAAGCAGCAGTAAAAGCTAATGCTGCAGCGCTTCAGGGAGCAAAGGTAATGCTTGAATACAGCCTTATCCGTGCTCCCTTTGATGCAGTCGTGTTAACCAAAAATGCTGATATAGGCGACATCGTCACACCTATAGGTGCTTCTGCCAATGCAAAGGCTGCGGTGGTCACTATCGCTGATATGAGTTCTCTCCAGGTAGAGGCTGATGTGAGTGAATCCAATCTGCGACAGATAAAGGTCGGGCAACCTTGCGAGATACAACTGGATGCACTCCCTGACTTACGTTTCCGTGGAGTAATCCATATGATTGTACCGACTGCCGACCGTAGCAAAGCTACGGTAATGGTAAAAGTCAGATTTATTGACAATGACCAGCGCATATTACCTGAGATGAGTGCGAAGGTTGCATTCCTCTCAAGGCCGACAAAACCCGAAGAGCAGAAACCCCTCACTGCGCTGAACCCGGCAGCTCTCCTTACCCGAAATGGAAAGAAAGCAGTCTTCCTTATCAAAGGAGACCAGGCAGTAGAAACCCCGGTAACACCCGGAGAGCAGATCGGTGATATGATTGAAGTTCTGAGCGGGGTGAATGCTGGAGATAAAATAGTACTGAAGCCTTTGAATAAAATAAAAAACGGCTCAAAGATAAAGGTTCTGGAAAAGTAAATGGGGAGCAAAGCACCCATTGTAGAAATAAGAAACCTGTATAAGTCATACCATCGTGGCAACCAGATTCTTCCTGTATTGAATGATATAACCCTCGATATTGACGAGGGTGAATTTCTTGCATTGATGGGTCCATCAGGTTCAGGGAAGACTACCCTGTTAAACCTGATTGCCGGTATAGACAAGGCTGACAGCGGTACTATCAAAGTCAGCGGTGTAGAAATTACCTCTCTCTCAGAAACCGAACTTGCGCTATGGCGTGCGACCAACGTGGGCTTTATCTTCCAGTTTTACAATCTCATTCCTGTACTCACTGCCTTTGAAAACGTAGAACTCCCCCTGCTTCTTACCAGTCTCTCCAGAAAAGAGCGGCGGGAACATGCAGAGATGGCACTCCGTGTCGTCAACCTCTACGACAGGATGGAACATTACCCGGGCCAGCTTTCCGGCGGGCAGCAGCAGCGTGTCGCTATTGCAAGAGCTGTTGTACCGGATCCGACCATACTTGTAGCAGATGAGCCAACAGGTGACCTTGACCGCGTTTCCGCAATGGAGATATTGGACCTTATGGAACGCCTCGTTCACGGATTTGGCAAGACTATTATTATGGTGACCCACGACCCAAGGGCTGCAAAAATGGCTCACATCATTAAGCATCTTGATAAAGGTGTGCTCAATGTATATCCTCAAAATCATCTCTAAAAACACCCTTCGCCATAAACTCCGCACATTTCTTACTATTCTTGGCATTACCATTGCCATCCTTGCATTCGGTCTCCTGAGAACCTTGATAAGTGCATGGTATTCAGGGGTCGATGCATCTTCTGCGAGCCGGCTCGTTACGAGAAATTCCATATCACTCGTCTTTCCACTTCCTCTTTCTTATAAAGAGAAGATACGCCAGATAGAGGGGGTAAAACTTGTATCTTACGGGAACTGGTTTGGAGGTATTTATATAGATGAAAAAAACTTTTTCGCAAATTACGCTGTTGAACCGAAAATCTATCTCGACCTGTATCCGGAAATTATTATTCCTCCTGACCAGAAGATGGCTTTTTATCGAGATAGAAAGGGCGCTGTTGCAGGCCGTAAACTTATTGCTAAATATGGGTGGAAGCTCGGCGATAGTATAATCCTGAAAGGGACTATTTTCCCGGGTAACTGGGAGTTTGTCATTAGAGCCATTTATTACGGGAGAGACAAGACCGTTGATGAGACTGCGTTCTTTTTCCATTGGGACTACCTCAACGAAAATATGAAAAAAACTGCACCGCTTAGAGCTGATCAGGTTGGTTTTTACATGATTGGCGTAACAAACCCACACATTGCAGCAGAAGTAGCAGTTGCAGTGGACAAAACCTTTAAAAACTCCCTCGCAGAAACCCTGACTGAAACCGAAAAAGCCTTTCAGCTCAGTTTTATATCCATGATTGAAGCAATTGTCATTGCCATACAGCTGGTTTCGCTTGTAGTAATTGTCATCATTATGGCAGTAGTGGCAAATACTATGGCAATGACAGCCCGTGAACGGTTTGGAGAGTACGCTATTTTTAAAACCATGGGATTCAGGGGATGGCATATTGCTGGAATGATATTCGGCGAATCCCTGCTTATTACAATGGTGGGATGTGCTGTAGGTATTACCCTTACTTTCCCGGTAGCTCACATTTTTGCCACTGAGTTAAGTACCTATTTCCCTGTGTTCAACGTAAATACAAAAACCATATGCTTAGATATAGCAGCTGCACTCATAGTAGGTGTAGTGGCTGCACTTTTCCCAACCTATCGTGCGATAAGAATTCGCATTGCCGACGGCCTCAGGAGAATAGGATAGGTGAGAATACCATTATCATATAGCTTTCGTAATCTCTGGACTCGTCGGCTTACCACTGTGCTTACTACTTCAGGTATGGCCCTGGTAGTATTTGTCTTTGCCTCAATTTTAATGTTGGCTGAAGGGCTGCAAAAAACCCTTGTAGAAACCGGTTCATACGATAATGTGGTGGTCATTCGCAAATCATCTGTTTCTGAAGTCCAGAGCGGGGTTGATAGGCTGCAGGCTTCGATAATAGAAACCCAACCAGAGGTAGCTTTAGGAGCAAACAGCCATCTGCTCTTAGCCAAAGAACTGGTGGTACTTATCAGTCTCCCAAAGCGAGGAAGTGATAAACCTTCCAATGTAGTTATCAGGGGGATTTCAGAAAGTTCATTGATGATGAGGCCACAGGTTAAACTCGTTGAGGGTCGTATGCCCAGACCAGGCTCATCTGAAATAATCGCCGGGAATAGTATTGCGAAAAGGTTTAAAGGAAGTGGCATCGGTGAAACTCTCCGTTTTGGCATGCGTGACTGGACAGTGGTCGGGATATTTGATGCAGGAAATACCGGCTTCAGTTCAGAGATATGGGGAGATGCAGAGCAGCTCATGCAGGCCTTTCGCAGGCCTGTCTATTCATCTATTCTCTTTAAATTACGCAATTCCCCGGAGTTCGAAAAATTCAAGACACGTATTGAAAGTGACCCGCGCCTTACCCTGGAAGCAAAAAGGGAAACCAGGTACTATAAGGACCAGTCAGAGATCATGGCAAAATTTCTCCGCATTATGGGCATATCCCTCACGATAATATTCTCCCTCGGGGCTATCATCGGCGCTATGATCACCATGTACGCTGCAGTGGCTCACCGTACCGGTGAAATCGGCACATTACGTGCCATCGGTTTTCAAAGAACGAGCATACTGAGTGCATTTCTCATCGAGTCGTTATTGCTTGGATTTTCAGGTGGCTGTATCGGACTGTTTTTTGCCTCTTTCTTACAGCTTTTCACTATTTCAACAATGAACTTTCAGACGTTTTCAGAACTTGCCTTTAATTTTTCCCTGACCTTTGAAATTATATACAAAGCCCTCCTCTTCTCTTTGATAATGGGCTTTGTCGGCGGCGCGCTCCCTGCAGTGAGAGCATCGCGTATGAATATAGTAGAATCATTACGGGCAAGTTAATATGCGAAAAAACATATTCTCATAAAATCATACAAGATTTATAAAGAATGCAGGCTAAAATTTGTTCTCATGTTCTTAATTCTTTTGAGATATACTTAAATCAGCTATGAAAATCCTCATTTTAGGGAGTACGGGTTTTATAGGGAAAAATTTATGCAAGGAATTGCTCTCTGCTGGATATAACACAGTCGTTTTTACGAGCAATAAAGCAAAAGCACAATCATTATTTGGAAAGAATGTGGAAATATTCGAGTGGACTGGTTATGCACCACTCCTGCCCTCTCATACATTACAAGATGTAAGTGCTGTTATTAATTTAGCTGGTGAATCTATTGGTAATCGCCGCTGGACAAAGTCTGTAAAAGAAAAGATATTCCAGAGTAGAATCAAGACTACTCAGGCAGTTGTCAATGCCATCAAAAATAAAGTATTAAGCCCGAAGATGCTTATAAATGCTTCAGCAGTTGGATTTTACGGCCCACACAATGATGAAGAAGTTACCGAAAGTTCATCAGTAGGAAGAGATTTCTTGGCAGAAGTATGCAAAGCATGGGAAGCAGAGGCATATAAAGCAGAGAGCTATGGTACTCACGTTGTGACAGTCAGAATCGGAGTTGTCCTTGGCAACGAAGGAGCACTGGTAAGGATGATGACTCCTTTTCGCTATTATCTTGGCGGATCGATAGAAACAGGAAACCAATGGCTTTCGTGGATACATATTCATGACCTTGTAAGGATAATCAAGTTTATTATTGAAAAAGAGACGATTCGCGGACCTATTAATGCCACTGCTCCACTACCAGTAAGAATGAAAGAGTTTTGTGCGGTTTTAGGGAAAATTATGGGAAGACCATCGTGGTTAAAAGTTCCTGGATTTGTATTTAAGATTGTTTTAGGAGAAATGGCAGATATGATTCTCAACGGTCAAAGAGTCATCCCCAAAAAAATTCTCGATGCAGGTTTCGAATTCCAGTTTCCAACACTAAGGGAAGCACTGGAAGAAATAATTCCAAAAATTCCTCTCATATGAGATAAACAACCTCGTAACTGAGGCTTGGGTTGAATGCCAGTGCTCCCAGGACAGTACCACCCAAAATAGGTGCCAGAAACCTTCCACCAAGAGTTGATGTAGAAAACCATCCCATTTTCTCCCCACGTTCTTCGTGGAAATAATCAGCAACTAATGCCATTGCCACGGGGATAAAAATAGCTGTGGCAAAGCCATGAAAAAATCTAATCAATGCAAGATGCCAAATCTTTGTCACGAATAGATAAAGGAAAGGAGCTGTGGAGAATACAATACCTGAAAAAACTAACATCTTCTTACGTCCCCACTTATCAGACAATATTCCAGATGGGATACTTACTACGATGCCTGTGAAGGCAGATACTCCCGCGATTATCCCCACCACTGTATGACTTGCACCGAGATGTGCCGTGAATAAGGGAAGTACGGGACTTTTTGAAATGGTCGAGCTGAATATGGCAAATAATCCCGAAGTGCAAAGTAAAATAAAGGGGGTCATTTTCGGAAACATAATAAACTATACCAGTATCTCAATGATTTTATCTAAACAATGAGAGGTGTAAGTATGGAAGGTGTTATGTATTTTCCATATATTGAGTTTTCTTGCTCTAATTTTGCTGCACCCAAAAATGAGTCATTGCAGAATGTCCAATAAATCCCTTAAAATCAACTATGCGAGAGTGGCGGAACCTGGCAGACACGCTGGACTTTGAGTGATATCTACAGAAATTTGAGAGAAACAACCTTCGAATTTTGCTACAATTTTACTACAGTGAAAATGTTTGTTTCTTCCTGAAAGACGCACTCAAGCTGTGACCTCAGAATAGGTGAAGTACACTCCGAAATCAACAAAGACAAATTTTCCATGATATGCCTGCCTGGTTTTTAGTCCGTAATATCAGAAAATACCCAGTGCAGCAATTTGCTTTCCATTGTTTTCTGAGCTTTTTTTCTTCCAAAGCAAGTTCATCTATGCTATATTATTCTCATAATTTCAGCAAACACAGGTTGTGTATAATAATTGTTGCCGCCGCGCTGCGCGCGACGGCAACGGCGGAGCTAAGCTTCCGCTTTTCAGCTCTTTGTTGGCGCTGACATCAGGGAAGATATGGAATGATTGATGGCTCCTGCCTGATTAGTTGCCGCCGCGCTGCGCGCGACGGCAACAAATCGCTGAAGCGGAATTCCGCATAACCGCTGCTTGAACTTCCGTTCACTCCGCTTATTATACGGAATCCGCTTAGCTCCGCCGTTGAACCTGTAGAAAAAGTCCTGAAAGGCTTATAATATCGCCATCTGCATATTGCAATATGACTATTCACAGGGCAAATTCATACCAATACACTTTGACAAACAAATATTGCCCGGCACATTCGAGTATACCCTTTATTATCTTATTGATAAAGAGATAGACCTCTCTATTTTTGATCTGCGATATAACAATGACGAGACCGGGGCTCCGGCATATGATCCTGCGATACTGCTTA
>Ga0315296_10005455_pt1 | contig 10163 bp, 4 predicted proteins | sample YL17G14_18_MG_FD_203921 | JGI IMG/M metagenome (GOLD analysis project Ga0315296, IMG submission 203921) | Sediment microbial communities from Yellowstone Lake, YNP, Wyoming, USA - YL17G14_18 | ecosystem: Environmental > Aquatic > Freshwater > Lake > Sediment | place: USA: Wyoming | collected... | reverse complement strand
AGTGCGCCAACAATACCTTTGCCTTTGCCGTCTTTCCACGTTGGGTCGCCGGGCTTGAAGTCCTGTATGTGCGGCTCGTAGCGATGCAGAAATTCTCCGCCTGAGGCTTCGCCCTCTCGTTTCTGGCCGCTGGTGTCATAAGTGCCGTCAAAGTCAGCGTAAGCGAGGAAGTTTTCGGGGCTGTCTGCGCCGCCTTTTAGAAAATATTCGCCGGTCTCGGCAAATTGAAGATATCGCTTACCAACATATTTGAGCATTCCCTTGGCCCGGTGGTCTCGCCCGGTTTTATCGGTTGGGCCGACTGTGAAGGTTTCTTCGGTACCGTCGAAAGCAAGTTGCGAGCCGGCTTTTGGGTCGTTACTTATAGCGATGTCGGGGCCGGCGCGAAATGAAGCCTTAAAGTTCCATTGGCCCTCTTCATCAGGGATGAAATGCACTCGCCATTTGTTGCCGGAACCAGCACCAGTTTGTGCAGCGTTGCCATCGGCAGCATAGTAGCCGGGAACAACGTATTGCTTTTGGCCTTTGGTGAACGTAACGTTTAGACGGTAGTCGCGGAAGGGATTGGGGTTTGCATTTTCATCGGAGTCAGGGCCGGTGAATGTGATTGTGATTGTATGCCAGGTTTTGGACTCACCTGAGAGCACAGCATCTTTTGTGGCACCCCGAAGAGAGTTCCCACTGGCGAGCAATAGACAAATTAGGAAGATTAAATGGGGAATTCCAGACCTCATTTTCTGTTCTCCACAAGCTACTATTTCGCGGCTCGTTTGAGGGCCTCGTCGAGGGCGACGTAACCATCCTGTCCTTCATTGAGCCGCGTGACATTCTTTTTCTTTGCTATCTGTACGAAGCGGTCGTAGGTCTGCTGGATTGAGTCAGGCATAGGCCAATCGGCACCGGCAGTTTTTGCCTTTTCGCGCATTTCGGTCCAGCGAATCATAAATGTGTACATAATCGGTAGTTGTGCTACCTGAACGCGAAAGAGCAGATTAGGGTCATTCTGGACGGCGGCTTCGGCGGCCTTAAGGTGTTCCCATCCTTTGCTGAGCGTCTCGAAAGATAGAAACTTCGCCGTATGCTCTGAGAAGCAGCCGAGCCAGTCGCCGCCGGCTTCCACGGCATCGTGAGTAACTTTCAGATATTCCTTGATGTGCGGGGCAGCAGGACCATAGTATCCACCGATAAACTCGTCAATCAACTCTTGTCCATCGAGGTTTGGATTCCAGAGTAACTTTGCCAGCACCCAGGCGCGGAGTTCGGCCATCTCTGCACCGTATGATTGATAAGCGCCCTGCTCGAAAATCCCTTTGACGTTATGGTCCACGAAGAACTTAACGTTCGGCCCTAAGACGCGCAAGTTTGGATGCGGCATTACGTAATGTCTGAAGTTGGTCGTGTAGTCCCAGATATAGAGCCGGTCGCAGATTTTCGACCAGCCGATAATATCATCCCGAAATGCCTTGTTTCGCTCATCTGTTAATGGTTTGCTGAACGAGCACTCGATGCTGCAAAGCTGGACGATAACGTTGTGACGTGGTTTTGTCAGCGTGGGCGGCTTGCGGGTATATTGATAGGCCAGTGTGCTGATTGCCACGTTTGGAAATTCTTTTTCGATATCCGCAGCAATAGCATTGACAAAGCGCAACACCAGGCCAGCGGGACTACCTTCCTCCTTTTCGATGGCCGAGCAGAAGCTGCACTGGCAGTTGCCGTGCCAATCGTTCTGCGAGACCGAGGCAATGGTGGCAGCGGGATTGTTGCGGAGATGCTCTTTGAGATTCTTGACGAGTTCCCTGCGCATTTCTTCGTTGGTCAAGCACAGTTGGGCGTGCTCGTATGTACGTTTGCCGTTGATTTCGCTGAACCATTCCGGATGGTCTTTGAAGTATTTTTCAGGTGGGATTAGAGGATAAAAGGTGTGGACGAATCCTTCATAGACGTGTTTGCCGCCGCGTTTAGTGTCCAGTCGTTCAGCGTGGCCGTTGCATTTGTTGCGCACTGCCCAGTCACCGTCAAAGGCATCGAACCAAAATGGCTCTCGGTATTCAAGCGGCGGCACATAACGGATGTCAAGATTCTCTACCTTAATAGTCGGCTTTTTGGGTATGGTGCTTTCGGTAGAGGACCACCAACGGCAGCCCAGATGGTATTCGAGGAAGGTATAAACCGCATAGAGTGTGCCGCGTGGATAACCGCCGGTTAAGATGAGGTCGTTCCCGGCAGTTTGGATGATTATGCCATCGGTCCCAAGTCCATCGGCCGAGAAATCAGGCACGGCGAGCTTGGCAGCTACAGGGCCGATGAGCAGGCGTGTTCTGTCACCGGCAGGAGGGCTGACAATCTCGAACTTTGCGCCGGTTATCTGCTGGAGGAAGTAGGCCAGTTCGGCAGCGGCGTGCCGCTCAGGTTCCGGGGCATCGAGGGCGATGACTATAACTGCTTTAGCCAGTCCATTTTCTGCAATTTCTATCTGCGCCGGTGCTACCTGAGATGCGACAAATAAGAGCATACTCGCAAAGCAGATAAAAATACGCTCCGGTAAAACTGGGTTTGTACTTTTTTGCAACATAATATAGTTCCTTCATTAGTCCACCAGAGGTGGATAAAGTAATTTGGTTACATTTTTTAGTCAAATCATCAAGATGCTCTATTATATGCGCCTATCCAAGTTTATCGTAAAGGTTTTTTGTTCTTGTGATGACCTATTTTTGATTGGGATTTGGTTATAAAAAGAGGTTCTTGTGGCCGATTGTGCTGTTCAGGGGTTTACTCGACCTTCTTATAAAATTCCGCTTCGCGGTCGGAAAGTCTCTTCTGCTCAATCATCGAGCGAACACGCTGTAAATCAACATCCCTCGGCTGGCCGGCAGAAGAGACTAAAGTAGCAGAGTAATCAACGCCAACGGGGACAACCTCCAGAAATCTGTCCACAGAAATCACCGATACAAAGATTGCCACCACAACAACACCAACCACAAAATACCGGGATAGCAGATTTGTCGGCACATAGACACTGTCCGGCAAAACTTCCTCCTTCAAGGCCCCCTTTGCTCTGTAACGACATCTGTCGCAATATATGCAATCTATATGGTCCTTTGCCGTAAGGCCAAACTCACATCTGCCGAATTTTTTTGCCGGCAGATACCTCTTCAATATCACCACATTGTTGAATAGCGATAGAAACGCTCCCACAGGACACAAATAACGGCACCAGAAGCGAGGGTAGAAAATTGCGCCGGCCACCGCCACCGCTATTATCAACCACATCGAGGTCTGCCAGGTTAATTGAAAATCTGTAATTGAAAATCTGAAATTGAAAATTGATATGAGGGGGTCTGCTGCCAGTGTCACCCTGTTTCTCGAAAGAAAGAACACGATTATAAAAACAAAAAGGACAGCGTATTTGACAAATCTTGCCTTCTGCATCCTTTCCGCCCCAAGGGGGGGCTTAAATCTTTCAGGCACAATGTAGCCAAGCAGTTCCTGCAGGGCACCAAAAGGGCAGATGTAGCCGCAATACATATTGCCAAAGATTATTATAAGAAGCGGTGCTCCAACAACCAGCAAAAATACACCTGTCAATCCAGGCGCAGGCGTATGCGCAGATAATAAGCTCGCAATCTGCTCACTGGAATACTGCGCGTTCAAAATAACGCCCCCCACTACGAGATTAAGTATAAGCACACCCAATCTACTCCAGAATCCCCCTCGATAGGTTACAATCAAAGCAACTACGAAAGCACCAATCAAATACAGCCCCCGGGCATCCGGTAGATAGCCGGCCCAGCGAACCTTCTTCTGCGGCTCTGATTGGATGGACCGGCCAAGAATCTGTGCTGCAAATCTCTGTCCCGATGTTTCCATCGCTGACATAATAGCTTTAGAGCTTATAGTGGCACCGGTTACTGCATCAACCCCCGCAAATGGCTGCGGCCCAAAAAGCCCGCGCCCCCCAAGCGACTGGCGCCACCGCCCAAGCAGTTCAAGGTATGAGGGTGTTTCGTTAGACCGGGTTATATAGAAGTTAATCAATCTGCCGGCAGCATCCACATAAATAGCAAGATTCATCTTCCCGCCGAAACCCCGAACCTCTGGTGCCATGTCCTCGGAGCTAAAAATGTATCCACTTATATTTCCGGATTCATCTCGAACTGTAAAGTAGCTGACCTTTTGAGCATCACCGCGAAGAACCGTGGAGGCACGCTCGATGTCCAGCTCGCCAGCGAGGGCTTGGGCCGCATACTGCGGCAGCGATGGTCTTAGACGCACCCCAGCATCTGCAAGCAGATTCGAGCAAACAACAACAGAAACCCCTGCCCCAAACAGGATGTACCCGAGCCTTCGTAATCTAAATGTTGTTGTACTTAAGAAGCAGACTCTTTCTGGCTTGTATAGTTTCAATACCACAAGCGGCAGATTAGCTAAAATAAGCACAATGAATACAAGTAATGTTCCCTCGGTCCCGAAAACAGGAACAAGCACAAGCCCCGTTAGCGCCCCTCCAAGCGATGCCCCGAGATGATCAGCAGTTTCGAGCTTGCTGCCAGCCTGTCCTGCCTCAAAACCTAAATCGGCAAGCTGCCTGGCAGCGATTGGAAAATAGCAGCCACTGCATAAACCGCACAGGATGAAAGCAATCGCAAAAATAAGGTGCATAGGTTCCCATATACCGCCTGCGTCAGCGTGGATTTGACCCCACTGCCCAGCCGACCAGAAAGCAATCCCGGCAAGAATCAGAATATGGACAAGTACTACTGCTACTAACAGCACTTCTACCGCTGCAGCTTTGCGGCTTTCCTTCCAGAAGGTCCTCGCTAATAAGTATCTGCTCACAGCCGCACCGGCTGTCAAGCCCACCATAAACAAAGACGAAATTACTCCGATATGTAAATAAAGCGAGCCAAAAAGAGTTTGATACAGGTACATTAAAACAATCACAACCCCAATACCGAGCCAGCCCGCCGAGAAAACCAGAAATGAACTATCAAAACTTGACTTATTGCCTTGCTTATCTGTCTTCAGAACATAAACAGCCCGTAAGATTACAAGAACCGCAATAGGAACAAGAAAGGCTAACGGGCCAGCCAGTGCAAGATGCTTAATAAGCCGGGTAACAGGCGCTCCGGATTGTTTCGCCGCTAACAGTAAACTGTACAGGTGTGTTAGCGGTCTGGAATCACGATTAACCAGCATGCCCTCAGGCAAATCTGCACCTGAATAGTTCTCCAGGGCCTTGGCGGCACGGTCCGGCAGATAAACAGAAAGCAAAGCTTGGGGTGAGAAAACCTCCACTGCACCTTTTATCGCTGCAAAGCGGTCTCGCAATGTAGCGGGGTCACCGGTTAGTTTCCCAGAATCAGATGCAATAAACCACGTATCCTCGCCGGGGGTAATAACAAATTGCGAAAAAACTTTCTCGAGTGTTAGTTTCGTCGAGGCACCGAGATTGATTAGCTCGGTGCCCATAATGTTTTCACCACCTGCTACGCGGACAGCTAACACACCACCCGGCTTTAGTGACTCCTTAACTTGGCGATAGAATTCAAGCGTGTAATACCGGTTCAGAATAGAACTGGTCGCCTCAGGCAGATTGACGATAACAATGTCATAATACTGTCTCTCCCTGGATAGTAGCATCCGAATGTCACTATCCGCACGGTAGAAACGCTTATCGCCGACTTTAAACTGCGGCGCAATAAAACTGTCAACCTTTTGCGCGTATGCACTATCACAATGCGCCCAGGTTATGTGCTTAATCTTAGGCAGGCGCAAAAATTCGTAGCACACACCCAACCCTGAGCCAACAACCAAAATGCTCTCGGCATCCGGATTTTGACAGAGAGTAATAGCGGCTATCTGGCCGGCGGCGCTTTTATTCGGCAGCGCTTCACAAACGCTGCCTTCACGAATTACCACCCATTGACCCTGATAGACTCCATAGAGATACTCGGCCTGTGCGGTTTGAAATGAGCCGCGAAAGGCGTCCCTGGGAAGCAACTTCGTCCATCTTGTCTCTCGCACATAACGCGCCAATGTCTTATCAGCCCCGACAGCAAGGCAGATGCATAAAGAAAGCAGAATCAAAAAAGAAAGCGTGCAAGTTACAAACCGAAGACGCGAAACCCGGGACCCCAGACCTGAGTCTTGAGTTTTGTGTCTTGAGTCTTGGGTCCGGGCAAGCTGAACACCAAATACCGACAAAGAGACAGCAATGGCAAGTATAAAGAAAACCCTCGCCGGACTAACCCCCAGTCCCAGAAGGAAAGTCGCCCCAAGCCCGCCCACAAAACTTCCTGCTGCCTCAATAATATACACACGCGAGACGGCTCCCTTCTGGTCCTCCTGGCCCCACCGGCACGCAAGGGGAAACAGCATCCCGGTGATGACACTCACCGGTGCGTTAAGCACTATTGGTAAAAGCAAAATAACCCGTATGGGTAGTAGTGCATGGGCTTCGATGCCCGAAAGCTCACGGGCCTGGATAATTAATATCAATTGAAGAACAAAGGCGGGCAGATAACTTAAGAATACAAATTCTATGTTCTCAAGCAATTTTTCAGCAAAACTTGTGGCTTTATAAACCAGTATTGCCCCCAAGCCAATCCACAGAAGCCACGAACCAAAAAAGATTCCAACGCTTATATCGTTACCTTCAAAACTGGTTATAAACTCGCGAAAAAGCAAGGTCTGGGCTGCTATGGTAAACAGGCCGTAGCTGAATATCAGTAACCCCCGAGCCAATCTCATCTTTCTTCACCAAAAACAACCGCCTGGAAAACTAAAAAGCTCGCGCCTTCTTTCCAGGCATCCGCAGGCAAACCTGCTTTTTGAGACAAATTCGTGAGCATCTCGTTGAGACCCCAGCCCTGTTCGGGTGCAACCTGAGGCAGGTACAAAGCCGACCGACCGTCTTTATTTAACACGACACCGTCTATGCCGATTCGAATCTGGTCCGGCGATGCAATAGGCGCAGGCACCGTAAGCGCAGAGATTTCGATTTTAATGTCGTTACATTCGGCTGCCGTGACAGGAGGAAAACGCGGGTCGTTAAAACCGGCGTTAATCGCATTCAAAATGACCGACTTAAATAACGGCCTTTGCGGGAAGACGTCACCTATACAGCCCCGAAGCTGGGAATTCTTCTTGAGCGTCACAAATGCTGCCCGCGGAATCTTCGTCGCATCGCTGACCGTAACGCCTAACTCGGATTCCTCGGGGACCCGTCGGTTCGCAAGTGCATAAAGTATCGATTTACGGGCCAAAACCAAAAGCTTCCTTTTATCCTCATCGGTCAGCTCTGCCCGGTTTGCTTGAGGCTCATTCGCAGATGACTTTTGCCACGCACCGCAAAAGGCAACTCCGAGATAACTGACCGAATTGGTAAAGTCCCCCATCAATTCGCCGGAGGTTGCGTAATTTACGAGCTCAGCTTTAACACCCTGGCCCAACATCGAAAGCAGTATTGCAATCGGAACGCTGCCGCATATTGTTGCGCCCGTTCTGTCCCTGTATTCCAGAAAACCTTTGCTATCCGTCTTTGCGATATACTCATAAGCCCCCATATCGAGCTTTTTGATTTGCTCTGGTTTGTTTTCCCTGAAAGGCACGTATCCGTAGTTCGGCCCATAATGCACAAAATCCGAACTTGCAACTACAAGGGTTCCCTCATCCACCAGACTTTTCAAAATGTTGCCGGCCTTGATAATCGTATCCAGCGAGCAATTGCCCGCAACAATCGGCACAAGTTTGAAACCCTTCCGGCTGTGCTGCAACAGCGGAACCTGTATCTGAACACTGTGTTCATACTTGTCTGTGTCCGGCACATTCTGAAATATTGAATACCTCAAAAGCTTATTTATAAACTCTACATCCACCTCTATCTCTCCCAGAGGCGTCTGATAATGAGTTGCTCTCGGAACACTCAATACATCCTCCATAAAGACACGGTGACTCGGGCCAATAATAACGATTCTTTTATATTCTTTACCGATAGATTTTATCGCCATAGCTGCTGTCTGCCCTGAGTACTGATACCCAGCGTGCGGCAAAATCAACGCAATTATATCGTTTATCGGTTTAACTTCGGCTTTCTGGAAAAGGCCCTCAATCTGCTTACCTAACGTTTCCGCATCATCTGGGTACCACGACCCGGCAATCGACGAACGTAGAATAATTTTGGCTGACGGCGTAGACTGCTTTATCAGGAGTTCTGCTAACTTTTTAGTCCGCTCAGAAGTTCTGCGGACATATCTTACCCAGAAAAATAAACCCGCAACGCATAATAGCGCAATCACCAAACCCAGCAGAAATTTTCTTTCCCTGCCCATATCAGCCGCTCCATTTACCACCTCTGGAAACATCCCCCATAGACTTCAAAGAGCCAGGATATTTTTTAACTGGAAGAGCCCGCACAAATTTTCTCGGCGCTCTTGCTATCCATAAAACACCTGTAACAATCGCTGCCCCTGTCTTTGCCAAAACTTGAATAAATTTTCTTCGCGTCATTTCCAAACCCCGTAAATCTCTTTTCCACAATTCGGACAGCAACCCTCCTTTAACCGGTTTTGCAATATAGCGTGCCAACTGCGTTCAATAAGTAATCTCTTGCAGCCCGGACAATACGTATTCTGGCCTTCCTTGCTGGCGACGTTGCCTATATAAACGAAATCTAACCCTTCCTCCATCGCAATACCGCGAGCCGTTTCTAACGTCTCCAGTGAGGTCGGCGGTAGATTCCGCATCTTGAACCGCGGGATGAACCCCAGAAAATGCAGCGGCGTCTCCCCGCCGAGATTCGCCCTGACCCATCGGGCAAGCTGGCGTATTTCCTCCGGCTTATCATTCAGCGTCGGTATAACCAGGTTCGAAACCTCAACCTCCACTCCGCACGACTTGGCCACAACCAGAGCATTCTGAACGGGCTTTAAAGTCGCCGAGCAAACGTCCCGGTAAAAATCCTCGGTAATTCCTTTCAAATCCAAGGTTATCGCATCGACATATTTAAGCAGCCGCCTCCACGGCTCCTCATTTATATATCCCGCTGTTACGAGCACATTGCGTATGCCCGCTTCTCTGGCTAACTTTGCCGTATCGTAAGTATATTCATAATAAATAATCGGCTCAGTGTAGGTATATGCCAGCGAAGGACAGTTCCATTTCCTGGTAATCTCCACAAGTTTTTCTGGTGGGCAAAAACCCGCCTCGCTGTCTTCAGGATTGGCCTGTGATATCTCCCAGTTCTGGCAGTTCTTGCAATGAAGGTTGCAGCCCACCGTTGCAACCGAAAAAATCTTGCTGCCAGGCAGAAAGTGGAAAAGCGGCTTCTTCTCAATAGGGTCAATCGCCATCGAGCAAGGGTATCCATAAACCACTGTCCGCAGCACCCCATTGATATTGATTCTCACGCGACAATCGCCGCTCTGGCCCTGCTCAATAATACACATCTTCGGGCATAATTCGCACTGAACCTTCAACCCCAACCCCGCTTTTCAACGGAAAAATATAAAATGTTGCCGCGAAGCAATCTCACAGGTCATTTCATAGTTACTTCCGTGATGATGCCTTTTTCTATGTATATAGGGCGAATTTTCTCCCGTAATGATGGGAGCTTTCTAACAAATATAAGCGCACCTATAACACAGCATGTCCCGCCGAGCAATAAAGTATTCGGCGCACCTATTTTACTGGCCAAACTTCCGGCTAATAAATTCCCAAAAGGCACCATCCCCATAAACGCCATCGTAAACAAGCCCATAATCCTGCCGCGTTTGTCTTCTTCGACAATGGTCTGTAACACCGTGTTACTGGCTGCCATCTGAACCATCATTGCAAAGCCAGCCACACAAATCACCGGCATTGAAAACCACAGAACTCCAGATAATGCAACCGCAATAACTGCCAAACCAAAAAGACCGGAGAACAGCGGAATTATCTTACCCAGACCAATAACGCTTTTTCTGCTCGCGAGATAAATAGCGCCCGTTAAAGCGCCGATGCCGGACATCGCCATCAGAAAACCCAGGGTTATCGACCCTCCATGAAAAATATCTCTTGCAAAAACAGGCATTAACACCTGGTACGGCACGCCCATTAAACTAACCAAACTCAGAAGGATGAGAATGTCCCTGATGGGCGTAAAGTTAAAGGCATAAACAAAACCT
>Ga0315296_10005454_pt1 | contig 10164 bp, 13 predicted proteins | sample YL17G14_18_MG_FD_203921 | JGI IMG/M metagenome (GOLD analysis project Ga0315296, IMG submission 203921) | Sediment microbial communities from Yellowstone Lake, YNP, Wyoming, USA - YL17G14_18 | ecosystem: Environmental > Aquatic > Freshwater > Lake > Sediment | place: USA: Wyoming | collected... | reverse complement strand
ACAGCGGGCGCTCACTCTCCGGTATCGCAGCGGCACGGATCAGGTTTTCCACCATGTACTTGTGGGCCACATCCCGCCCGGTGACCATCACGCCGGAAAGCCGCACCGTGTCACCAACGTGCAGCGCACGGACCTCTTTCTCGGAGATGGGTATCGTCAATTCATAGAGTGCCATCACAAAACCTCACCCTCTGTGCAAATCGGCAAATCAGCAAATCAGCAAATCGCAAATCGCAAGACTCACGAGAAGGTTGTCTTGTCTTCCAGTACCTCCAGCCTCGCCCGCCGGCAGGCCCAACACATGTACGCGATGCTCACGAAGTAGCACGCCGGCAGGCGATGAAGAACACCGATCTTGACGCCCAGGAGCGTAGTCTTGCCACCACAGCCCATCGGTCCAATGCCCAATTCGTTGCATTCGCGCAAGAGGCGCTCCTCCAGCGCCGCCAGTTCCGGCAGCGGGTTGACGTCGTCCAGCGGGCGGAAGAACTGTTCCTTGGCGTGCACGTAGCCGGTGCCACGGTCGCCGCCGATAGTGATTCCGAGCACGCCCGGCGCACACCCCTGCCCTTGCGCTTGATAGACGGCGTCCAGCACCACCCGGCGCACCCCTTCCAGGTCACGCCCGGCTTTCAGTGGTTCGTAGGGCAGTTTGTACTGCGTACCCACGTTTTCACTCCCGCCGCCCTTGAGGAGCAGGTCCACTCGCATCCGTTCCTTTCTCAATCCGTTCCGTTCCTTTCCCAATCCGTTCCGTTCCTTTCCCAATCCGTTCCGTTCCTTTCCCAATCCGTTCCGTTCCTTTCCCAATCCGTTCCGTTCCTTTCCCAATCCGTTCCGTTCCTTTCCCAATCCGTTGTTAAAGTGGCAGGTGGGGAAGCCGATCCCTACGTTGTTCCCGCTGTTGCGGCCGGTGAGCGAGTCCACCGCGTTGGGCCGCAGATAGGCCCGGCGGGTGGCCTCAGCCACAGCCGCCTCAATCTGCGCCCGCAGTTGGCGCGTGCTCAGCCCCTGGGGATGGTAGACGTAGAAAATGGGCACGCCTGTGTCCTGGCAAACCGGCGTGGAACTGGCGCGGGCCAGCGCCACGTTTTGCAGGATAGTCTCCAGCGTGCTGGCGGCGGCCGAGTCAGGATCCTCCCGCTCGCGGGCCGCCCGCAGCGCCGCCTCCACGTCCGCCGGCAACTCGGTAGATGCCCGCCGGATCAGTTCGACGAAAGTCTCAACTAGATCGCCCAATTATACCTCCTGAAACCACCACGTAACGAAATCCTGTGCCGTTACCAGCGAACACCGGGCCACTCCCAGTGCTTCCTCTGCTTCCTGCTCCTCATAGCGCTCCGCTGGCAACACGATGCGATCACCCTCAAGACGCGGATAGCGGCTCCATACTGCTGCTGGCTCCAACCGCTCGGCATCATCCGCCAGTTGGAATAGCCGGGACTCCCACCCTGGTACGGATTGCCTCTCTACCTCTACTCGGAACAACGAGGCAACGTAGTGAGAGTACTCTAAACGTCCAAAGCAAGCCAGAACCGCTTTGACACACTTTTCAGCCACCTGCTGGCAATGGGTCACACACCGGTCGTAGAGGCTATGGCCAGACAGGGTCTCTGCGGCTGCCAGGTCACGCTCAGCGTCTGCCAACCACTTCCTGGCCCAAGCCACATTATCCACCGGCGAGAGCAGCGTACGTTGCCTATATTGGACGGGAAAACGCCATCCTCCTGCATTGGTACGCTGAATGCCGCGCGCAGCCACATCCTGGCGTATCTGCTGGAGCAATGAGGACATTTCACCATTGCCGTGGACGATCTGGCCATCGAAAGCCACGTCCAGCAGCAAGGGGAAATGAGCAGCCAGACCAGCACGGAACTCCTCCTCCGTGTAGATCAGCACATCTACAGCGAGAGCCACGGGACCGATGGCCCGCCGAATCGCTAGCGCCTCGGCCCACCGCTCCCGTTCTGGCTTTCCGGCTCCTCGCACCACGACCAGCACATCCACATCGTGGGCAGATTCCCCCCGGGCAAAAGAGCCAAAGAGGACAACACCAGCCACGTCCTGGCAGGCGGTCAACACCCCAGCACGGACCCGTTCGACCAGTACTCCTCTCTCCATCCGCTCCCTACAGCCTTCCTATGGCGATTTGCGATTTGCGATTTGCGATTTGCCGTTGTTCATTGTTCATTTCCTTCATTGTTCATTTCCTTCTTCCTCACGGCCTCGGAATCGCCAGATCCGCCGGCCCCAAAGCCGACATCTTCAGGTTCGGATTCGTTGCCTGCACCAACTCGTGGATGATCTGGGCGTACTTGACCTTCTCGCGCGCCTGCCAGGCCAGAAAATCGGGGCTGGTCCACGGCCTGTACATGGCTCCCGCCCCCGCTGCCAGCGCTGGCCCCGGCTCGATCTTGAAGTAGCAGGGCGCGCAAATCCGCGCCATTTCCGCCCCCTCGTAGAAGCGGTTGAAGCCGCCGAAGGAGTCGGAGAGATAGATGTGCAGGTCCAACGGGATGTCAATCGCCTGGCGGATCGAGGCCAGTTGCGGGAGGGACAGGTCGCCCAGCGGGTTGAAAGTGGAAGCGCCCAACATCTGCAGCACCTTCCCACCGGCGGCCGAACCGTGGCCGGCAAAGATGCTGACCTTGAAGACCACGTCCTGGGGAATGTCGCCTGTCTTCTTCAGTTGGTTGACCAGCCACAGCAGCCCCTCGTCAATGCAGAGGAAGCCCCGGAAGCCCAGGTCAATGCAGCGCAGGTACTCGGCGACGACGTAGGACAGTTGGTCGGAGCCGCGGTAGCGCAGGCCCGAAAGCCCGCCTTCCGGCGTCACCAACTGGCGCCCCACGTCCCAGGCGGAGCGCGGGCCGGGGGTGATGATCACTTCCACCCTGGCATCAGCCGCCATCTGGGCAAAGTCCCGCAACTCGGCGTCGTCCAACAGGGTGGAGCCCATCACGGTCGAGATCAGGCGATGGATGGGCATCTTGCGCTTGTTCATCTCGTCAATGAGCGCCTCCAGCACCTGGGGCCGTTCCACGCCCGAGATCTCCATGCGATAGTGGGCCCCATCGGGGAAGGTGTGGGAACTGTCGGGCAGGTCGTAGGCATCCCGTCCGGGAATCCCCACCTTCTCCAGCATCTTCTGGACATCGTGCAAGTTACGCATCAGCCTTTCCTCCTGAATGTAGTACTCAATGCACAGGGGCAAGGGCAAGCCTTGCCCCTACTCATTCCGGGCCGGCCAGCCACCGGCCATCTACGACGAAGCGCTGCATGCCACCCACGTCCGTCGCCTTCCAAACCCGTCCTCCAGGCCGTGACAAAGGCCCTCTCACTGTCACACTCATGCGCCCCAACTGGTCCCAGGCCGGGGCGAATGCGTCGTACGAGAAGTACTTGGTCGCGCCATCGTACGCATCCACCAGGTACAGGCCTCCCTCGTCGTAGCCGATGGCAATGAAGGTATGTTGCCACTTCACGACGGTGGAGGTTACGCCGTCGGACGACACCCAGGTCTCGGCGCCCGGCAACTGCATATCGTAAGTCGCCCAGACGACAGCCGGCCGGCCGGCGGCCAGTTCTGCCTTCAGGCCGTCCAGGTTCCACTCCAGGTGGGGCAGGCTTTCCAGCCTGTCACCTCGCCGAGCCTGCGCCTCGAGCCCGAAACTGCGGAGTGTCGCAGCAATCGGTCCGGCGTAAACACCATAACCGTCGGGGGGCATGGTTCCCGGCAGCAGGTCTACGTCGCCCAGGAAGCCACGCTGGGGATTGTCGGACTTGGGCAAGCGGCGGAAAAAGTCATCCTCGGTAAACGGTACGCCCCAGAAGGCCGCCAGGTCGGTGGCCGAACGGGATTCACAACTCAGGTTGTGCTCCTGGGGATGGCCGACCACGCCTTCGACAGATGCAGATGGCGGCAGTTCGCCGGCGTAGATGGCGAAGGGTATGAAGAGAGTTATAGCCCAGATAATGAGGACTCGAACCGAATCTCTCACCCACAGCTCGTGAGAACCTTTGCCACGACGGTAGAACCGGAAACCCAACTTTCGTAGGCGGCTTGTCACTTCCCGGTAACTTAGTTCCGTGAGGCGAGTCATGAGTTGACCCCTACCGGCATTGATACAGTTAACCGCATCTCGGGGGCAAGTGTTACTTCGCTTATTCCCGGAAGTTCTCCCCGCTCTGCCCGATAGGCCAGAACCATCTTAACTACATCCACACAGTTGAACAACGCTTCCTCAATAGTGTCGCCCTCAGCAAAGGCACCCTGGATGCTCGGACAATGGGCCAAATAACCGTCATCGTTTGGTTCCACGACTAAGGGAAGAAAAACAACCTTAGAATCCTGCATCACCCACCTCCTACTCGTTCAGCTGTCCCCGCTCTCCAGCGCAGCCACGATTCTCCGTGCCTCCTCGACGCTCCTGGGAGCCGCATCGAAAACCCCTGCACCCGCCAGGTCCGCTTCGGTCAATTCGGGGTTGGCGGAGAGATACCCCAGCACCGGCACAGGGCTCTCGGCCTGAATGAACGCCCAGTCGCTCTTACTGCGCACCTTGTTGCCCACGGCATAGACGCGGTGGATGCCGATGTCGGCCGCCAGCTCGCGCACGCGCGCCGCCGTGGTCAGGCTGCGCCGCCCCGGCTCGATGACGATCAGGAACGCATCCACCGCCTGGGCCGTCGCCCGCCCCAGGTGCTCCACCCCGGCCTCCATGTCGAGGATCATCATCTCGTTACGATAGAGCAGCAGATGCGTGACGAGCGCCCGGAGCAGCGCACTCTCGGGGCAGATGCAGCCGCTGCCACCGGCCTCGATCGTGCCCAGCCGGAGGAAGCGGATGCCGCGATGGGAGACGCTGAACCGGTCGGGGATGTCGTCCACGCGGGGGTTGAGACTGAAGAAGCCGCCCGCGCTGCCGGGCTTTGCGCCCGTGCGTTCGTAGATCAGGTCATCCATTTCGGACACCGGCGTGACCTGCACAGCCAGGTCAGGTGGAATTCCCAACGCCTCGGCCAGCCCACCGGCCGGGTCGGCGTCAATGGCGATGACGCTGTGCCCCTGCTCTGCGTAGATGTGGGCCATTAGCGCAGCGAGGGTGGTCTTGCCCACCCCCCCCTTGCCACTGATCGCAATTTTGTTCAGCTGGGTCACCGATTTGCCTCCCCAGGTAAGTGGGATGGACCAGCACGCACCTGGTCAATAGTCATTGTTGAAGCAGAAGAAGCGACTGAAGTCGCTACTACGAACCCACCGGTCGGTAGTCGTTACCGAAGCGGAAGAGGTGACTAAAGTCGCTACTACGAATCCACCACAATGTGATGGGGTCAAGCGGAAGCACCGTTTAGCCGGGCCATCTGGTCGGCGCTGAGTGTGATCTCCAGCGCACCCAGGTTTTCCCGCATCTGCTCCACCGTGCTGGCGGCGACCAGCGGGATCACGCACGGGTCGCTTTGCACCATCCACGCCAGCACGACCTGATTGGCCGTGGCGCCCACCTCCCCGGCGACCGCCTTCAATGTCGCCAGGCGCGCGTCGGTATCTGGCCCCAGATACTGCTCAGAAAAGGCACGGTCCGCGCGAGTGTAAGCACCAGTCAGCAACGGCGAGTAGGCCAGCATCGTGATGCCCCGCGCACGGCAGTAATCCAGCAGGTCATCGTCGGCCGCGATCTGCGGAGCAAAACTTGCGCCAGGCTTGGGGCGAATATACGAGTAGCGCTGCTGGATGCAGCAGTACCCGGCCCATCCATGCGTCTGGCTCACCCAGCGCGCCATCTCCAGCCGCCACGCCAGAAAGTTGCTCGCGCCGATGAAGCGCACCTTGCCCGCTCTCACCAGCCGGTCGAATGCCTCCACCCCCCCTACTCCCCCCCCTATAGGGGGGGGCGGGGGGGGGCGGTCGTCCACGTGGGCATAGTACAGGTCAACGGTGTCAATGCCGAGCCGCTTGAGGCTCTTCTCGCACTCCGTTTCGATTTGGCGAGCCCGCAACCCCCGCTCGACACCCGGGTACGCGAACCCCACCTTGGTGGCGATGAACATGCGGGCGCGATTCTTGCGCTCCCGCATCCACGCTCCCAACAGGGTTTCGCTTTCGCCGCCCACAAAGCCCGGCACCCAGTGGGAATATATGTTGGCCGTGTCCAGAAACGAGCCGCCCGCTTCGACGTACTGATCCAGCAACCGAAACGACGTCTCCTCGTCGGTGCTGGTGCCGAAATACATCGCGCCCAGGCAGAACGCGCTTACCTCGACACCCGTGTTCCCCAGCAGTACAGTCCTCACACCGTCCTCCCACCACCAAATCACCCCACGCAACACGCAACACGTTTCACGTTTCACGCTTCACGCTCGGGCCTCTCCCGTGCGGTCAGTATATCACAGACGTCGCACTCACGCCAACGCCGACTCGACGAACTGGGTCACGTCCATCACCCGCACGCGCACCTTCTGCGTGCGGGCCGCCTTGGAAAGCGTGCGCACGCACTGGGGACAGGCCGAGACGAGGACATTCGCGCCCACTTCCGCCGCCTGCGCGATGCGCTGCGCCGACACCTCCTGCACCAGGTCCGGGTCGAACGTCTCCAGGTCGCCACCGCCGCCACAACAGAGCGCATGCTCCCGCGATTGCTGCATCTCGACGAACGTGTAGCCCGGTACCTGGCGCACCACTTCGCGCGGCGCGTCGAAGATGCCGCTCTTGCGGCCCAGGTCGCACGGGTCGTGATACGTGACCACGCCCGTCTGCCGGGGCTCCGTCAACTCCAACCGCCCCTCTGCCACCAGGTCACGCAACACCTCCGTGGCATGCACCACCTCGACGCCCAGCGGCTCGCCCAGCACTTCGGGATAGGTGTGGTGCCACATGTGGTAACACGAGGGACAGGTCGTGACCACGCGGGGCACCCCCAGCGCGCGCATCTCCTGCACGTTGTGGCGGATCAGTGCCTCCGCCTGCTTCAACTGGCCTGCCATCAGCAGCGGAAAGCCACAGCACTGTTCGTCACCGCCCAGCGTCGTGAAACGGACGCCAGCACGGCCCAGCACGGTGGCAAAACTCTGCGGGATGCCATAACTCATGGGGAACATCGCCGAAACGCAGCCGACGAAGTAGGCCACATCGGCGCCGCTATCGCGCACTAATCCTTCCGGCTTTTCTGGCAGGTTGTCGGTCCAGGCCAGGCGAGCCGCGTTGTCCTCGCCGGAGACGTTATAGTGCATGCCGATGCGCTCGCCCAACATCCCGAGCGCCCGTATCCCCTTGTGCAGCGCCTCGTCCGCACCGAGCGCGTCGAGCCCACTGACCAGGTAGCGCTCCTGCATCACGTGCTGGCGCATAGTTTCGACCAGGCGGCGCACGCTGAGGCTGTGGGGACAATGGGCCGTACACGTATCACAACCCAGGCAGCGCCAGATGCTGGCGTCGGTGGCCAGTGCGTCCTCCAGTCCAAACTGTGCCAGCCGCATCATCTGTGCCGGGCGATAGCGCATGGCCGGGACGGTGGGACAGCCGGAGGAACAGCGCTCGCACTGATAGCAGAGATATACGTTCTCGCCACACTCCCGGCGGATGAACTCCGCCATACCGGTACTCAACGTGATCGCCATGTCTCTCACTCCACCCCTGTGGGGGCTTGCTTACAGCCTGCCGCCGGGCGCGGCAGCAACCCCACCCCCTCGACAATCGGCCGTACCGCCTCCTCCCACTCGATGGCCATGATGTGGATGCCAGCCACCCCCTCGATCTCCCGGATCTCCTGAATCTGCTCGATGCAGATCTTGAGCCCCTCCCGCTGCCAGGCCTCCCGGCGGCCCTTCTTGTCCTCCTTGGGGATGCCGGCCACAATCGCTTCCATCCGCTGTACGTACTCTTCCTGCACGATCATCCCCGGCACCTTGTCCCGCATGTAGCGGGCGGCACCGGCGGACTTGAGCGGACCGACGCCGGCCAGGATGTAGACCTTTTCGTGCAGGCCCATGTCCACCACCCGCTTCATAAACTCGCGGAAGCGCGGCACGTCGTAGATCAACTGGGTCTGAATGAAATCGGCTCCCGCCACGACCTTCTTGGCCAGCCGGTAGGGGCGGAACTCGAACGGATCGCCGAAGGGATTGGCCGCCGCGCCGATGAAGAAACGGGGCGACACGCCCTTGACCTCGTCGCCGCACTGGAAGCGGCCTGCATCGCGCAGGTCCTTGACCATGCGGATCAACTGGACCGAATCCAGGTCGTGCACGTTCTTGGCCGTGGGATGGTTGCCGAAACTCTGGTGGTCGCCGGTCAGGCACAGCAGGTTGCGCAACCCCAGCGCGTAAGCCCCCAGGAGGTCGGCTTGAATGGCCAGCCGGTTGCGGTCCCGGCACGTCATCTGCACCGTCGGCTCCAGCCCTTCCCCCATCGTCAGGGCTGCCGCGGCGATGCTGGACATGCGCACGATGGCGGTCTGGTTGTCCGTAATGTTGACTGCATCAGCCGCCCCCTTGAGGAAACGCGCTTTGTTGCGGATCACCTCCGCATCGGCGCTCTGGGGCGGCCCCAATTCCGCCGTCACTGCAAAGTGACCCGCGCGCAGAATTCTTTCCAGGTTGCTGCCCGACTTGTAGCCGTTCGTTTGTTCGTCTGCCATGCTTCACCTCACTCCATTTCTACCAGTCGCAGGTCCTCGCGCACGATCTTGCGCGGGCCGCCGTCGCGGCTCTTCGACCAGTTCTTGGGGGGCTGGATCTCCAGCAGTTGCTCCACCCTGCCCAGTTTAACCGCCCGATCCCAGATCAACTGCCAGGCGCAGGAGGTGTCCGGGTCCACTTCGCATTTTCCGTTCTGAGAACCGCCGCATGGCCCGTTGAGCAGTTGCTTGGAGCAACGGGCGATGGGGCAGACACCGCCCGTGATGCCCAGGATGCAATCGCCACAGGCCTGGCAGCGCTCTTCCCACACACCCTGCTCCTCCGGCAAACCCAGGAAGGTCGTGTTGAGCCCCGGCAGCGTGACGGCGTCGGGAAAACGCTCGTTCATCGCCTGCACGCCGATGCCGCAAGCCAGGCTGAGGACGGCATCGTACTGCCCCAACCGTTCCCCCAGCGGGTCTACGTACTCCCACTCGCACTGGCGCTGCACCGTGACCTCGTCCACCTCCATCGGGTGGCCATCCAGCTTGCTCTTCATCCGCAACGCCGAGGCCAGGATACCCACCTCCTTCTCGCCACCGGCGAGGCAGACGGTCACACAGGTGCCACAGCCTACCACCAGCGCCTTACGGGCATCACCCAGCAGTGTTACGATTTCCTCAAGTGGCTTCTGTTCAGCAATTATCATCCCTCAACCTCCATTTTTTTGTGGGGTAGGCTTTCCAGCCTGCCGAGTGGGTTAGGTCCCAACTCCCGCACTTTCCCCGTCATCTCCGCCACCTTCTCGGCGAACTGCGCTCCCATCGCCGAGGACAGATTCACCATAACGATGCGCCCACCCCCCAACCCAATTTGGTCGAGCAGGCCAGCCACGTACTTTACTCTCCGTTTCGCGTTGATATTACCCTCCAGGTAATGACAGTCGCCCTCCAGTCAGCCGGCCACCATCACGCCGTCCACGCCGCGTTCGAAGGCGTGGAGGACCTCCGTCACCTCCACCCGCCCCGAGCAGGGCACCTCGACAATGCGCACGGTAGGTGGATACTGGATGCGCATCCCCCCCGCCAGGTCGGCCGCAGCGTAGGCGCAATGGCGGCAGCAGAAGGCCAGAATCGTAGGCTCGAATGCCGCTTCACCTTTCATTCCTTCGCTCCTTCAAGAAAAGCCAATGCAACCAGGCAACAAATCTCTCAGCCTGCGTAGAGGTTGGATCCAGGTATTTCCAGGTGGTAATCGCCGCCCCCATCGGTTTACCAGGCTCCTCCTGCCAGGCCAGCCACGTATGGATGAAAGCCTTAGGCCGGTATTGTGGCGCATAGCGCCGTAACCCCTTGCCCTCAATGATGCTCAACGCGCCCTCCGCTTCCGGAACCAGCGCATCGCCGCCAGGGATGAGCATACGCACAAAGTCCTCCAGCATCCCTGGCAATCGGTTGTTGGGCATCAGCCAGACGCCAACACGAGGACCATCACCAGCGGGATGATCCAACACCAGACCGTCAGCAGGTGGGTCTGGAGGTGGCGAAT
>Ga0315296_10005453_pt1 | contig 10166 bp, 9 predicted proteins | sample YL17G14_18_MG_FD_203921 | JGI IMG/M metagenome (GOLD analysis project Ga0315296, IMG submission 203921) | Sediment microbial communities from Yellowstone Lake, YNP, Wyoming, USA - YL17G14_18 | ecosystem: Environmental > Aquatic > Freshwater > Lake > Sediment | place: USA: Wyoming | collected... | reverse complement strand
TCTCTTTTAGAGGTATCTTGCTGGCTTTCCCTCTTATCGATGAAGCGAAGTGCAAGACACTTCGATTTGGTTCGAAGCCGTATATGGTGCGTCCAGCTTTTGTGACGATCACATTTACTATGACTGACCCATCTTTTAGGTGAAGGTTTACTTTGTGTCCAACGTGTGAACGGGCTACGTTCAAATCGATTCTGTTCATTCTCAGGCTCACCATTCAATGTCTTTTAGCGCTATTTCGTCCCAGCAGTGGCGGCAGATGGGTAAGATTCGATCTTTGTATTGAATGTATACTTCGATGTTTGTGTTGTCGCATTTGCCGTTCCATGGATTCTTGCAGGATTCAGCCATTTCTTGAGAACACCTTGCTTAGATTCGGTTGTGAGAGGTCTTTTGCTGATTTAAGACCTCTTAGCGAACAACATCTCGGACAGTTGGGAGAGTGTGGTGAAAGTGAAAATGCTCTATTCGTATCTTTCCCGTCGCCAAGTATTGTATGGGCACTGACGCCAGCAGTAGAAGCTTCCTTTCATGACGCAGCCTCTGCACTCAGCGCTGTTGAACGGCCTGGGTCTAGGTCGCCTGCGTGGGCGCTCAGCCAAGGATCTGACGCCTCGAGACGATATATTGCTCAGCGAACTAATAAACTGCCAGCTAGGTGTAGGGCGCATATAGGGCGATAGCGTAAGCCTGCTCAGAATTGTTTATTTGAATGTGATTGCTTTAATCTGAAATTCGATTATGGTCAGGCTTTGAAATGTTTGTAAGAATGTTCACGGTTGGAATGCTGGCGACCAATTGCTTTCTTGTTGGAGACCTAGAGACAGGTGACGTTGTTGTTATTGATCCTGGGTTTGACCGGGAATCTGAGGCGAAGGCCATTTTCAACGAGGTTCAGCGCAACGGGTTTCGAATCAAGTACATCATAAACACGCACGGGCATCCAGACCATAGTAGTGGCAACCGAATCATGAAAGAGCGAAGCGGAGCGCCTATTTTGATCTATGAGGATGACGCATCGTTTTTGAGCAATCCGTTAGCAGACCGCAAGCTTCGTGATGGTGACTCTATTGAAGTTGGTAACATGAAATTGACAGTTGTTCACACGCCGGGTCATAGCCCTGGAAGCATGGCTCTGCTCGGGGAAGATTGTGTGTTTTCTGGCGACACTCTGTTTGCCGGTTCTATTGGCCGATATGACCTTCCAGGCGGTTCGGTTGAGGAGCTGGTGGGTTCTTTGAAGAACAAGTTGCTGACTCTGCCTGACCACGTTAAGGTTTTTCCCGGCCATGGGCCAGTGACAACTATCGGCGAAGAACGGAGAAGCAACCCTTTTCTCAAGAGTTTTGACTGGATGGTTTTCGGTTAGCAGAGTGGCTTGATGATGCAGATTAGGGTAGACCCGTTGAAGATGCCATTTGACTTAGATCACACTTTGTCGTGTGGGCAGGCTTTTAGATGGCAGAAGCATAATGAGTGGTGGATAGGTGTTGTCGGCCAAGCAGTCTTGAAGTTGCGACAAAGCAATGGCACATTCGTGTTTAATGGATCAGCTAACGATCTAGACGGCGGGTTTGTGAGACGATATTTCCGCTTGGACGATGACTTGGGCGAAATTTATGCTCAGATAGCGAAGGACAAGCACGTGAGAGAGGCTGTGAATCGATTTCATGGCCTCCGTTTATTAAGGCAGGAGCCTTGGGAATGCTTGATCTCCTATATTTGCGCCACGCACACGAATATCCCGGCTATCAAGCAGATGATCTATAACCTTTCTAGGCGGTTTGGCAAGCCGATCGATTTTGAGGGCACGAGGTTTTATGGTTTTCCTCAGCCCAAGGCCTTGGCGAAAGCTGGTCTTCGAGAGCTGAGACTTTGTAAACTCGGCTATCGGGCTGAGAGCGTTCGTGAAGCTGCAAGGCTTGTTGACAGAGGAGGCTTTGACCTAGAGTCTTTGAAAGGTGTGTCCTATACTGAAGCCAAAAGGATGCTGCTGTCATTGCTGGGCGTGGGCCCAAAAGTGGCTGATTGCGTTCTGCTTTTCTCGCTTGACAGGCTTGAAGCTTGTCCGATTGACGTGTGGATGAAACGTATATTCCTCGAGTATTATTCGGGGCATTTTGATTCTGAATTTGTAGATAGGCTACGGTCAAGGACGAGCTTTTCGCCGCGTGAGTATGAGATGCTTTATGCTTTTGGCAGAGAGCACTTTGGGGGGTATCTGGGCTATGCTCAGGAGTACCTGTATCATTGTAGGCGGTGTCAAGAGTTGAAGAGCAAAGGCGACAGTGTATCTGGTGGCTGAGTTTGAGTTTGGAGTGTGGGCTTTTGCTGTTTGTTGTTGCGTTCTACAGCAGGGGGCTTAAAGTATGGTGAAATGTTATTGTCAGTATGTATGTCGATGCTTCTATGTGGATATTGTTTGGCAATGCATTATGTTTATTTAATCTATTGGAATGTATAGTACGTGATTGCCGCGTTGTGCCGATGATATTTGTGGTGTTATGCGTTGGCGAAGAGACCGAGTAAGAATGAGGCGTTGGAAGCAGTAGACTTTATTATCAATGTTCTGCGTGAGCATGAGAAGGATTTGGACCGCCTCATAAGTGAGTTGGGCAAGGTGACCTCGAAGTTCAGTCAGGGCGGTGAGGTGCCTAGCAAGATTACGCGGGTTGAGGAGCGTTTGGCTCTGTTGCAGTCTGAGGTTGCCAGTCTTATTAAGGAGTTGTCTTCGCCGAAAGAGATGGGCGGCGGGTATGGGCATCGTGGTCCGCCTGTCATTGTCCGCTGCAAGCAGTGGGATGATTTCAGGGTTTTAGCGAAAGAGGCTGAGACGGTTTCGTTTCTGTTCAAAGAGGCGGAGAAGAGTTTTCAGGCTGATGCTCTGAAGGAAGGTCGAGTGTTGACGTATAATGGTGAGTTTCCGCGGGATTCAAAGCTTCTGAAGTTCTGGTTGGCCCGCGAGTTGAATGTTACTGAAGACAAAGTGTTTGAAGGCGTCTTAGCGATAGGCTAGACCCGTTAGTATGAGTCTGGAGAAATTTTTTTGCGGTGAAAGTTAGACTTTTCAGTTTGCTGTTTGAGCGCTGTTCCTGTTTCTGTATGGTGTTTTGGGCGCTGTTTACTCGTGTTTTAGCGTGACGTTCAATGTTGGCATGCGTGACGTTTAATGTTGGCATGCGTGGCTTTTGAGTATGTTGTGGCTGTGGGCTGTGAGCTTGGACAGTTGTAGTTGAACACCAAGGCGTAGACTGTTTGTGCATCTTAAATATTGACTTATGGGGATGGAGGAGGCGGGTTTCTGTTTTCATGTGTCGTTAACTTCGGCTTAGAAACAGTAATAATACCGAAGCGTTTGTCAAGGGATGGTTTCTTGTTCATGTGATACTAATTTCCGCTAAGAACAAGTAATGACATCTTCTTTGAAGTAGGTTTGGAAGTAGTTGTCTGCGCCGCGTGTTTGTGGACTACTACTTCTATGCTGGGGTTACGGTCTGTGTGCGTGGTTATTATTTGGAAGTCAAGGAGAAATCTCGGCGAAGGGAATTGAAAGAAACCAGAAAAAAGGGGGTTTTGCGGGAGACATCGCCACTCAGTGCAGGTGCCAATCTCTCTAGGCACACCACGAATTCTGCCAGCCATTTTGGGCTTGCTATTTCTATGGGGTTTGGCTAGGCTGGATGTTTCAAAATAGGGTATAAATACTAGTTATATCTGTTTATTTATTTAGCTCGAATCTCCTTATTTGAGCGATGAAACATTAAAATACTTCTGGCTTGGGATATGAAAAGACAGATCGAAACAAGTTTGATGGTTGTAATTGCTCTGTTTGCCATATTCACAGTTATTCGGATTTCAATCAAACCAGTCTATGTAATTTCTGATGCGCCTTTAGCGGATCAGATTAACGCTTCTTTAAGTGAAGTTACAAGTTGGAGCGACATTGTGAATATCGGTGTTGTAATGTGTAAATCTTCGCTAAGTAGCTTTGACGCGTGGATAACCAGTAAGGCTGATGCCTATGATTGGAAAGGTGTTTTAGCTGTGAAGCGTTTTGCTGAGCAAGCAGATTATTCGTCCAGCACTATTGACGCTGGAGTGAAACTTGCTCTAAGCAATATTCCGATGTTTAACAATTATTCACTTCCAAAAACAATCACTACAGGGTCGGGATACTTTTGGCCTCATGAGAGGTATGTTCTCTACGGTTACCGATATGCAGAGGAATTGAGTTGGGAAACTGGCAGATGGAATATAACTTCTGGATTCTTAGCTTTAAAAGCTGTAAGGGATTGGTATGGAAGAGCATTTTACCGATTGAACCCGGACATTCCAAATGCGGATTCGCTGTTTGGAACCCGATGGCATGAGGCCGGAAGTCTAATGGATTCTTTCTTCATTTTCTACAAATTAGGTGTGAAAGAGGCGCTCAATTATGCCGTTCAAGAATGGGAATGGCTAAATAATAAACTATGGTTGAGTGATCACTTTAGTTATGCATCTTCATGGTCAAATTGGGAATTTAGCGGAATAAGCGTTTTCCCAAACGTTGCGAAAGTACACTTGAAGGGAATAGAATTAGGCAACTGGAGCAGGGTTGTGACAGATTTACAGCTTAGATACATTAGCGGTTTGTGGGGTTCTCCACAATGGCATGCAACTTATAAAGTTGCAGAACATCACCATGCGGGTAATCTCGAACGAAGGCTAGACGGAACATTAAACGCTTGGATAATGGTCAATGTCTTCTATGGTTTGTTCAATTCTGGAAACCAAACAAACATGAAGAACATGTTAGAGGGAAATGGAGTGACACAAACATGGATAGGTCTAAATGCGTCAGATCTAAGGCAAACTGCCACAAACTTGTTCAGGTTAACAAGCTCTTCAGACTATTCTGCCAGCTCAACGGCGCTAGCAGCATTATCCTTGTTTTTGATGGGAATTTCTCCTCAAGACGGCAGAGGTTTGGCAATTCCTTTAATTTCGGATAGACATAGCTGTTGCGGCTCTTTAGATTATCGTCATTTTGAATTTGACTACACAAATCATAAAATCAAGATTCCAGTTTGGGGTGGAACAACTTTGAAATTCATGTATGGAAACACAGCTGCAACTAAATATTTCGAAACAGATGGCGTCTACAGCATTATTTTTACCTCTGATTGGAATCTGATTTCTCAGGTCACAAAGGTTTCAAACCTCTATTCTAATGAATATTATTTGTGGACTCAAGAAGGTGGTACAACTACTCCCATTACAATGACAATTTTGTCTCCAGAAAACAAAACATACACAAACACATCCATTTCCCTAACGTTTACGGTTAATGATTCAACTTCTTGGATAGGTTATAGCTTGGATGGGAAGGTAAACATAACTATGACCGGAAATACCACTCTAACAGACTTATCCTATGGCGTCCACAACATCATAGTCTACGCTAATGATACTGCTGGTAACATGGTCTCTTCTGGCAAAATCTTCTTTTCAGTGCTTCCACCTCCTCTAGGGGTTGAAACCTTTCTTTGGTGGATTGTGGGTGCAATAGCATTAGTGGTGATTACTCTTGGAGCAATACTGTTTTGGAGACGCAAGGTATTAGACAAGCACAAGACGTTCTTAGAGGAGGCAATTACAAGAACATAATTCTTCTGCTCTACACTAAAACTTCTTGCTCAAATACTCAGCGATGCGCGCTCTTGAACTCTCCGGTCTGATAAGGATTAAGCCATGAACATATACAGGTATTCTGCAAAACAGAAAAAAGGGGGTTCTCCGGAAGATATCGCCGAGTCAAGGAAAAGTCCCAGCAAAGAGGAATTGAAAGCGCGTCATCCTAAAGTGGTTGACATGTGGTGTAATATTCCTTCCTTGTTCTAACCTGTAGGTCTAAATTCCTCTGTCATCACTATTATTGCTGGGGGTTGATGAAGCAAGCGTTTGTTTTCGGAGGCTTCCTCCTTTCTCTCTCTATGGATGAGACCCCCGATTCAATTCATGCGAGGGCTTTGAGACCCAGTTTTTTCGTCATCTCTATGGCGTCCTTCCTGTAATCTCCGTAGACCAATGCGAACTCTCTTGCAACGAATTTGGCAATCAACTCGGGCTTCTCCATTTTGACCCAAACAGTCATTCTGCAGTTTTCGCCACCGAGGTCCTTGCAGTCAATCACTTTCCCCTTTGCGACAACCACTCTGTCTCCGATTCCGCAGTTGATCAAGGTGACTTGACCTTTAGGCAGTTGGCAGTAACCGGTCACGGTGCCTTCCATGTTACGCCATCTTCTCAGAACATACTTGCCTCGGGTGAGCTTCGTGGGCGCAAAACAATGCTTCAGTGATATTGTGTCGCCTTTGTGAGTGGAGGCTTCGGCTACAAACACGGGCTTTTTCGACACGGCATGCAACACTAACATGGGTAGAAGGTTTTCTCCTCTCCAGCATCCTGTTGGGTAACCGTCGTCTGCCAGCTTTGCGAGAGCGAAGCACATTTTGGCTTGCAGTTTCTTTGTGAACTGGCCACACCATAGCACGTATGCTGCGTTGGCTTTCATTTCCCGCAGTGTCTTTCTCATAGCTAGGTAGATTCGAGCGGTTTGTGTTACGTCTGCCAGCGATAGCTCCATGACTTTCGCGTTTTTCATCCATTTCTTAGCTAGTGTTTCAGCCTCTTTCGAATCCATAGTTTGGACGTACTCGAAGAATTTCTCCATGTTTATGTTCTCTACGTTCAGTCTGTTTGAGAACAGCGGGTTCTTCTGCCAGGCTATTCCTTCAGCTTTCCAGTCTCCCGCGTCAAAAAGGCACACCTTAGTCGCTAGCAGAAGTTTCGAAGCCTTGAGGGCTTTGATTTGTGCTCTGACCTGTCTCGGGTTGATTGCTAGTTCAACGTTGTTGTGGTCTGCAAGGTACTGGTATGTTTCGAGAGCGTTGAGGAACGTGTTTTCTTCGCTGACTACAATTACCGGCTTCTTAGTGTCGGCTAAATAGATGAGCGGAGCGAATCGGTCTAGGCAATACGGGAAAATGACGAACGCGTCCACGACGTGAAGGTTGATTCCTAGAATTTCCTTTTCTTTGCGTATCAGAAGCTTTGATTCGGTGCCCAATCCGCATTTCTGGAGTACTCTGCCTGCGTAGGCATCTTGTTGCGCTTTCCTCTTGCCAATTATTGAGTTTGGCGTCTTGCCGAGCAGAAACACGGGAAGTATTCTCAAAGAGATCTTGCTGTGCGTCATCCAGCTCGCCTTTGACTAGCCTCTTGAATAAATGAACTCAAAAGTCTATGCTCACGGCTCCTCTCAACCTGCAAGTGAAGATGATCAAGACTATGTATTAACGCTCAGAGTTCTTGGTTCATAACTCTTTTTGCCCTAAGCTTTCCTTTACACAGATTTATGTTTGAAAGCAGCACTTTGTTCTGGATGATTCTAGGTATTCTCGTTCTGATCACTGCGTGCCTGTTGCTTATCGCTTACGAAATGACTAAGAAAGATGTTGGGAGAACGAGTCTGCATGCTAAGAAGCGTTCTGAAGCTTTGAAGGAATGCGCCTTCTTCTTCGGTTTTCTATCTGAGCAGCCTGTGGGCAAACCTATTCCAGACGAGTGCTTTGGATGTACGCTGGCGCTGTCTTGTATAAAAGCGGCAAAGCCTCCTAATGAAGGCTCAATGGAAAAGCAAATATCGGTCCCTTAATCGCGTGTTTTCGTGATAGCACACACGCAACTTCTCACCTGAAGCGTGAGGTGCGCGCTCATATTAAGGCAAAGCCAACTAACAAACCAAGTTGTTCTAGGGCTTCTTCAGGATTTTTCTGAAGAGGTGTGTAGGAGTGAGGAACTTGATGTGTGTGCATAGAAATTCTATGCACACACACAACCACGGTGCTTAGGGCATATCGTGCGCTGGCGCGCACAGAATAGTTCAGGTGGCACTTGACGCTGAAGAAAAGGCACGTGTGCGCTGAGGGAAAGGCAAGTAGCAGGCTTTCACAGTAGGCTTTGGGGTTAACGATTAACGATAATTATTATTACTTTTGTCAATAGAAGGAATAGCAACGCGTGCATCGAAAAGATTTATGAATTCTCGAACAATACCCAAATGCTGTTTGGAAACAAGTTGAGGGAATATGTTTTGAAAATCCAACGAAGAAGGTCATTCACAAAAGCAGTTACTTTCAGAGTCGTGATTGTTGCATTAGATGTTCCAGTTGTCTATCTGCTTACTGGAAGACTTGACCTTGCAGTGGTCTTTACCGTTGTCAGCAATCTCTACGCAAGCATAGCTTATTACATGCATGAACGAATCTGGAACAAAATCGGCTGGGGAAAGACAAAATAACCTACACTAGAAAAAGGAAGGAAAAGACAGTCTGGTTTCAACTATTTCTTGGGTTCAATTATCTCTTTGAGTTCTCTTATGCCCTTGTTGAGGGTGATTACGTCTCCAACAGCTTGAACGAGGGAAACAGGCACATGAACTGTTACAGAACCAAAACGAGGCTTTTGGAACCCCAGCTCCCTTGTGGCATCACCTGTTAAATTCACATGCAAATGCGTGACTTCCCACTTCTTCGTATCTATCTCAGCCCCATTAACCTCTCCCAACATGTAGGCATTTGCCCCAACTACCTTCTTGCCCATCAACTCAATCAAGCTTGTCACAAGATCCACCAGACAGGAATCGCTTCTATGAACTAATAACACTTATGCACTGCGCGCGCGTTTGTGTCTCCAGCGACGCCACTCCGTCTTTTTGTGTCGCGCGGAACAAATAAAAAGGATGATTGGTTACTATTGTCAATCCTCTTCAGAATGGGCGTGCTCACGAATGACCTTGCCATCTCCACTATTACTAGCAATTGGGTTAGTGTTGCTTGGCGGGTCAAGCGGAGTAGTCATATCCAACTTGATCGCTGTATCCGAGAAACAGAGACTGAGAAAGTCTGTACTAAGTTTTCTTTTGGTTGCCTTCTCAACATCGCTTCCAGAGTTGTTTGTTGCTATGAATGCGATAGTCGTAGGAAACATGTCTGTTTCGCTTGGAGACCTTCTCGGTTCTAACATAACGAACATCGCCCTTATCCTCGGCGTCTGCTTCATAGTTGCGACTCTGAATCATTCAAGAAAGAAGGAGATGGCAATTGGGGAAAAAGACTTGAAACAGTTCACAAACGGATTGATCCTTCTATCAGGGACACTTCTTGTGCTTCTCTATCTTCAATACATGAGCAGAATCATTGGCATTCTGTTGCTAGGCATGTTCTTCATTTACTCTTCCAAATTGTTCCAGAAAAGAAAGGAAGACGGAGACGAGGACAATAGGAATATAGATGGAAGAATCAGAAAGGAACTAGTGCTCATTGCCGTTGGGATCGTTGGCGTCATCATTGGTTCAAGACTTACTGTTGAATCGGCGATAGATATCGCAACCTACTTAGGAGTGCCAGCTTCGATCATTGGCGCAACTCTGGTTGCTCTTGGGACAAGCCTGCCTGAATTCGCTGTTGACGTAAGAGCGGCCTACACTGGCCACTTAGAAATTTGCATAGGCGACATTGTCGGGAGTTGTTTCATGAATTCGACGCTTATCCTAGGTCTGCTTTTGACTTTCACACCATTCACGGTTAACCTAGCCGTCCTTTCCGACCTATTACTATTTAGCGTGGTCTCAAACCTTGTTCTGTGGTACTTCTTGGATAATAGAAAGACAGGGAACCGAGAGGGTGTAATTCTACTCTTGCTCTACATGGTCAACCTGTTGAGCATCCTTGGAATACTGGTCTTGCGAGTTCGATAACTGACTCTAGCGCATGCGCTTGATACATCAACCATTCCTACACCCATGAAGGTAGTGTTGTTTGGTTCAGCTATATCTTTTCCGCAACTATTTTTTTTGGTTTGGTTTGGATAGAAATTCTATCCCAAACCCAAACCAACAAGAACCTCCTGACTCCACCATTCACTTCTCACCTCAGAAAACAACATCAACAAGAGGCAAATTTTTTTAACGGTGAAACCGCGTATTAATCTACAAAGACGTTTTCAAGCCAAAATTCACTACATTCTTGTAGCGAAAAATTCAGGCAAGGTAATGTCAGAATTGTCCACAAAGCCTCGAGTTCCAGAATCGAACGAAGAATACATTGCCTTTCTGGGCACGTACA
>Ga0315296_10005452_pt1 | contig 10168 bp, 5 predicted proteins | sample YL17G14_18_MG_FD_203921 | JGI IMG/M metagenome (GOLD analysis project Ga0315296, IMG submission 203921) | Sediment microbial communities from Yellowstone Lake, YNP, Wyoming, USA - YL17G14_18 | ecosystem: Environmental > Aquatic > Freshwater > Lake > Sediment | place: USA: Wyoming | collected... | reverse complement strand
CGCCGGCCAGACCACCAGCCCCGCCGATAACGAGCTCAGGAACAGGAAGTCCGTCAGCAGCATGGCCCAGGCGCGCCGTGTGTCCCACCAGATCCCGACGGCAATCCAGGCCAGCAGAGCCAGCAGCACGATCGCCGCCAGAATCTGCGGCAGATGCCGGCGCAATTGATGTCCCGTGCCAGTGTCATTCAACATTGTAGATCTCTTCCGGATGGGTCGATTCCAGGATTTCCTGCAGCCCCTCGAATCGCCCGGGAGGGGCAGCGATGAACAACCCGAATTTGTCCCGGCTGAACCGCCAGTCGTAGCCGGCGGGTGTCTTCCACCTCGGCAGCCGTGCGTGGACCAGCATGCCGATGAAGTTGCCGAGCGCGCCCAGGAGAATCGTGCCTTCAAAGCCGATCACGCAGTATGGGATAATCGAGACCGGGTGTTTGCCCCCGACGATCAGGCCGTTGACTAAGGCCGATCCGATGGCCAGAGCAAAGCCGCCGACCAGGCCGCTGAGCGCCCCGATCAACGTCCAGTAGCGGACCGGGCTTTTGCCTCTGCCCAGCAGCGGCTCAAGCTCATCCACGCGTAACGGTGCGTACGTCTCCATGCCGTAGAGCGCATGGTCGTGGACCTTATCGACGGCATCCAGAAAGTCCGTCGCCTCTGCGAAGACGCCGACGACCCCCGTCGGCAACTCCGCCGGCTTGACGTACGGTCTCGGCGAATACCGCTTCTTCTCCTGCTCCTGCTCGGTGTCGGTCTTGATATCGCTCATGGGGGCCGCCGGGAAGAATTTTGCCAGGATGAGGAAGCCAAAGAAAAACAGCGCGATGGACCCGTTGAGAATGGTCAGCTCAACTGCGGTCGGCAGGTACCAGCCCCAGTTGTGCGGCAGAAAATCGTGAGCCGTCGAGGATGCGACGAGCCACAGACGCTCCGACCACATTCCGATGTTGACGAAGATGGAAATGACGAAGAGCAGCACCATGCTGCGGCGAATCCTCCTGAAGACGAACAGCAGAGGCAGCAGCACGTTGCAGATGACGATCAGCGGATAGAACAGCCGCCAGGAACCGGTGAGCCGCCACCAGGCAAACTGCATCTCGAACAGGTTGCCCGAGTACCACGCCATGAACAACTCAATCGCGTACGAATACCCGATGATCAGCGTCGTGACGATCATGAGCAGCGCCACGTCCTGAAAATGCTTGGGCTGGATCAGGTCCTCGAAGTGCAGAAATTTGCGAAGCGGGATCAGGAGCGTCAGGACCATGGCCAGCCCGGAATGAATAGCGCCGGCGACGAAGTACGGCGGGAAGAGCGTCGAGTGCCAACCGGGCAGAATGCCGGTGGCAAAGTCCCATGAGACGACGGAGTGCACGGAGACCACAAGAGGCGTGGCCAGGGCGGCAAAGAACAGGTAGGCCCGGCCGTGATGCCGCCACTGCTCACTGCGCCCATGCCAGCCCAGCGCCAGCACACGATACAGCTTCTCGCGGAAGCTGTGATTGCCTGCGTGGTAAAGGTGGTCGCGCGCCGCCGCGATGTCCGGGACAAGGCCGACATAGAAGAAGATCAGGCTGACCGTGAAGTACGTGAAGATCGCCACTACATCGAAGACGAGCGGACTCTGGAAATTGGGCCAGATCTGACGCTGAGACGGATACGGAATGATATAGTAGAAGACCCAGAACCGGCCCAGGTGAATCAGCGGGAACATCCCTGCCGTCATAATGGCAATGATCGTCATCGCCTCGGCGGACCGGGAAATCGCTGTACGCCACTTGGACCGGACCAGATACAGAATGGCGGAGATGAGTGTCCCCGAGTGGGCAATCCCGATCCAGAAGACAAAGCTCCCAATGTACAGGGCCCAGCCGACGGGATGAGAGATGCCGGCCACCCCCATCCCCGTGCGGATCTGATAGATCCACGCGATGAGCAAGCCGGCCATTCCCAGAGCCAGCAGCGCCATGGCAAGCTTATAGAGCATGCCGGGCGGCCGCAGCGCCCTGATGACATCTTCATTGACTTGCCGGTATTCCGGCATAGGAATCAGGCAGTCTCCATTTCATCGGGCCCGATGCGTTTGAGGTAGATGACCGCGGGCTTGGTGTTGAGCTCCTTGAGCAGTTGGTACCGCCGCGGATGTTCGAAGAGCTTGCTGACTTGCGAGTCCGGCTGCATCAGGTCGCCGAAGACGAAGGTTCTCGTGGGACAGGATTGGACACAGGCCGGCTGAACCTCCCCGTCGCGCAGCGTGCGCCCCTCCGCCTTCGCCCGCCGCTCGGCGTACAGAATTCGCTGGACGCAGAACGTGCATTTCTCCATCACGCCCCGGCAGCGGACGTCGACATCGGGATTCAACTGCAAGTGTAGCGGCTCGCGCCAGTGCGGGTTGAACCATTCGAACCGGCGGACCTTGTAGGGACAGTTGTTCGAGCAGAACCGCGTCCCGATGCACCGGTTGTAAATCTGCGCGTTGAGCCCCTGGTCGTTGTGAACCGCCGCAAAGACCGGGCAGACCGGCTCGCACGGCGCGGCGTCACAATGCTGGCACGGCAGCGGCAGGAAACCCGCGCGGAGAGAATTCTGCGGATGACGGTACGGCGGGACCTTCAGCCAGGACATCTCCCGGCCTTTGAACAACGCCTCCGGCCCCATCACGGGGATGTTGTTTTCGGCGTAGCACGCGACCTCGCAGGCGCCGCAGCCGATGCACTGGTCGAGGTCCACAACCATGGCCCACCGGTGGTTCGGATACTCGTGGGGCGGATACAGATCGCGACGCGGGTCATACCCTCGCGGCAGCGGCCAGATGATCTCCTCGACCTCGCTATCTTTCAGGTCGCGGAGTTCGCCGCGCGTAATCCACTGGACGATCCGCCGGTCGTACTGGTCCTGGGTGGCGGAAAGATGGATCAGACGCCCCCGGGCAGGCATTTTGCGAAGCGAGACCGTGCCGAACAACGAATCCGATCCACCGCCGGTGAGCAGCTCGAAGGCATTCGCTCCGCGCCCGTTTGCCACCTCGCCCAGACTGGTGTGCCCCTGGCCGAATGCCACGGCCACGGCATTGTCCGCCACGTCATCGGTGACGCGGGCAGGTGCTTGGAGCGTGCCGAACTTGTTGGAGACCTCGATCACGTCGCCGTCGGCGATCTTCATCTCCTGAGCCATCGCCGGCGAGATGTCCACCCAACTGCCCCACGTCAGGGTGCTCATGCGCTCGGGGATTTCCTGCATCCAGCCGCGATTTGCCAAACGCCCGTCGAACAGCAAAATCGACGGCCAGAGCCACAGGTGCAACTCCCCCGCCGCTTGAGGCGTCGGCTCTAGTGCCAAGCCCTTGTTTTGCAGCTTCGGCGGCGGCTCCTGTTTCACGGTGGCTACAGCTCCGCCATTTTGCAGCGATCGCTGCCAGAACTGCTCGAATTCCATCGGGGCTGAAAGCTCGCTGTGCAACTGCCGCCATCGAAGCGTGAGCCAGTCGCGGAACGTGCTGACCTGCCGATCCGCCCTCTGCAAAGGCCGGCCGTAGCTCTCGGCCAAGGCAAGAAAGATATCGCCGCTGTGCCGAGCCTCGTGCAGCGGACCCATCGTCGGCTGCATCAGGCAGTGAATGCCGCTCCAGGGCTCATAATCGCCCCACATCTCCAGCGGCGAAAGCGCGGGCAAGACCCACTGTGCCAATCTCGCCGTCTCATTCATCATCGTGCCAAGGAAGATAACGTGATCGACCTGCTCGATATGTTGTCGCAGATGCGGAAGGCTATAAGCCGGATTCGTGTCGTGCACGATCAGGACATCGCTCGGCGAGAAATCTGCAAACAGTTGCTCGATTCGGGCGGCAGGAGTCGTCTGTCCCAGAGCATGAACCTGCGAGAAGTTAACAGCCGGCCCGATACTCCCCTTGGCCTGGTTCAGCAGCATGACGGCTGTTGCAAGGCTCTCCGCGGCCGGACCCGTCGCAGCAACCGGCCCGCCCAGGGCCACGCTGTTCTTCGCTTGCATGAATCTGCGGGCCACGGCCTGTATCGATTCCGGCGACACTCCCTCAATAGGTCCTGTCTGTCCTACAGGTCCTATTGTTTGCCCCGCCGCTTCCCGCAGGATGGCCGCAGCGATGCGGCTCTCCTGCCCCGCCGGGATTTGCAGGAAGTGATCCGCGTTCGCCGCCGTCATGGACAGCCGGGGGCCGATGTAGATCAACTCACCATCGTAACCACCAGGCGGGCGATGATGCATCTCGCTGAACTGCCACGCGAACTCGACGTTCGATATCCAGCTCTCGAGGAAATCGACGCCGAAACTCAGGATCAGGTCGCATTGATCGAGTTTGTACCGCGGAATCACCGGCCTGCCGAGGAGGCGCTCGTTAGCTGCACGCAACGGCTCGTAAGCAAACGCCTCATAGAACATGACTTGCCCGGGCAGCCCGAGCGCAGCGTGGAATTGCCGCATCACCTCCGCCAGGGCGCCCGTCTGGAGATCGCTCACGATGAAGAGCCGCTTCGCCTTTCTCAGGGCATCCGTCACTTCAGCAGTCGCCTGGGACCAGGAGAGCGGCTCAAAAGGACTCAAGGGATGGGCCCCGGCGTCCGGTCCTTTCCTCTTCAGCGGACGCCGTATGCGGTCCGGATCGTACAATCCCTGGGGCGCTGACTGGCCCCGGGGGCACAGGCCGCCACGACTCACAGGGTGGTCAGGATTTCCCTCAACCTTGATAACGCGGCCTTCCCGGCAGCGAACGTGCATGCCGCAGCCCGCCGGGCATTCCCGGCACGTTGTGGCGAAGGTCGTCCATATCCCAGGCTTTGCGTGCGGCCGTTCCGTGGCCTCGGAGATCCAGTGGTCGGAATCCCTTTGCCCCAGACTGCTCGAAGGAGGGGGGCTTGGCCGCGGAGAATGATGAAGGCCCATGTGGCTGGCGCCGACACCAGCCATCAATTGAAGAAATGTGCGTCGGTCCATCAGAATTGACGATTTACTATTTACGATTTACGAATTGCAGCCGCTGGCCCCGCCTTGGCGTGAGCCCGAACCGCAAATCGCAGGTAGATGGAGAATTCTATATGCACAGCCTCTGGCCCCGTCGGTGGCAAAAACTTGCACACCGTATGGCACTCTTGTCAATTTCTCTCGTGGTTCCAGATATCGAAGTTAAGACCGTCGTTAGGTCTGACATACGCGTAAGCCCCTGCAAAAGCCTAGGGAACTTCCTTAATGCCCGACGTGTGGGCAGGAATGTTGCGACATGTCGCAGGACAGGAGAATAGGGCAAGGACAGTTCGTTTCCATGCCGTGGCGGAACCGGCTGGCCCGGCCCGTGATAGGGATGACGGGAGAGTGTCAAGTTTCAAGTGTGAAGTATGAGGCAAGGCTTGCATCTTCAAACTTCACACTTCAAACTTGAAGCTTTACACTCCAGACTCGGTAATGATGACTGGTTGACTAGCGCTGCACACTGATCTTTCCCAAGTCATACCAGCCGTCCGGCCGACGGCCCTCGATGGCCAGTCTGATTTTCGGCTCGGCCGTGCGCTCATCCAGAATGCCGACCATCAGGTCATATTTGCCCTCGGCCGCATCATTCGGAATCGCCACGGCATCGTCATAGAGATTATCGCCGGGCAGCCAGGATCGCGGGTCCGCTTTGGTGACGAGAACCATGTCCTTCTGGGGATTGCCCAGGCGAAGTGCCAGCCGAAACGGCCGATAGCACGGCGCCACGCCCTGATTCTCCCACCAGGAGGTGAATTTCAGCTCCGTGCCAGGCTTCACCGTCGAGGGATACGTGAACTTCCGCAGCGCAAAGCGGTAGCCCATCCTCGTGAGCCACCGATTCACCTGCGGCCACCACTCCTGCGGCACCGCCGACGATTTTGCGTTGAAGGAGGAAATGTGCCATTTCAGCGACTGCTCGACGATGTAGTCGATATCCCAGCCCTGGTCCTTCCAGTGCTGCATCACCCAGCAGACTTCGAGCGTGACCGGCGCCTTTTTCCAGGCGTCTTTCATCCCGAAATTGATGATCGCCTGCGGGTAGTAATCGCACATGTGGCAACAAGTCGGGCTGAAGCCGCCCATGTCGCCGAGGCAGTCCACCCGCCAGCCGACGTCGCGCTTCGACAAGCCGTAGCGGTTGGTCTTCTCGTCGGTCAGGAGCATGACCAGAAGCGTCTTCTTGAACGCCTCCAGGTAGTTATCCACGAGCGCCTCGCGGGTCTTCTGAGTCAGCCGGTCCGAGCCGGCACCCTCCCCCCAGGCGCCGACGATGGAAAGATCGACGCTCTCCAGGGCCGGATGCCCGTCATAGCGGGCCCCGAGGTCCCGGACCGTACGGCCGAAGCACTCAACGTAGCGAGGGTCCTCCGGGTTAGTGCGCCACTTCTCAGGCAGGTCCTTCTCCTCGCCGACCATCTTGCGGTACCAGTCGGGCACGTCGTTGTCGGCTCCCGTCCCGTAGGGCGCGATGCGAAGCAGCAGCGTCTGGCCCCGGGCCGTCGCAGTCTCGAGCGCCTTGTCGATGAAATCCCAGCGGTATTCGCCCCGGACCGGCTCAATGAACCTCCAGTACACCCGGAAATAGGCCAAAGAGGTCATCGGGTGGTTCTCGTTTTCCAGGTTGCCGTCGAATTCCTGGTACACGATGGGATACCCCTCGGTCCACCTCCTGCCCTCATTCAGCGTGTCGCCGTTGAACCGCTGAAAGGTCATGAATCCGATCCCGGGATTGACCAGGACATCATCGATCACCTTGGGCCTGACGACAACGGTTTCCTGAGACCACGCCGGGACCGTGCAAAGCACAATCGCAACGACAAAGAACCAACGCATGATACGCATCTGAGATTTCCTCCCTATCTTTCTCCACGAGTCACGGGGTACACATTCCCTGACACGCGTGCGGCGTTCTCGGCGATCTGAGGCGCTGCACTGAGCAGATTGTTGATGATCATGTTGCCCTTGCCGGCGGTCAGGACCAGGGACGCCGATTTCGCGTCGGGCCGATCGTCGCGGATCAGGCAGCCGGACACGCGGCTGTTTGCCACGTCCCTGAGCAGCAATCCGACATTGTCGCAGTCCAGGATTGTGCAGTCGGTAATGTTCATCCGCCGGCAGCTCTCGATCAGCAGGCCGGCCGGCTCGCGCCACACGTTCGTAATGTGCAGGCCCGACAATGTGCAATCCTCGCAGTTGCGCACCACGAGGCTGTTTCTCGTGTCGAGGCTGTCGCCGTAGTTGTAGCGAGGGTTGCGGTCGAAATTGTTGGGCCCGATGATGATATTGGAGCTGTCCTCCACGAGAAGATTGTGCGTGTACCCCATCCAGAAGGTGTTGCCGGTGAGGACGACGCCGCGACAATCCTTCAGATGCACGTTCACCTTCACGTCGCTGAGCACGTTGCCGGTGATCGTGACGTGGCCCTCGCGCACGAGGGCGAGTTTGGCGCTGGGATTGCTCCGGCCGATGATCCGGATGTTCGCCGAGTCGGGCGAGGAGCCGCCATGCTGAATCGTGCAGCCGGTGATGGCTACCTCCCCCGTCCCTTCGTTGCTGCCCGTGCAGTCGATCAGGAAATTCGCGGTCGGCGGCGCCTTTGGGCTCATGTTGTCCTCGATGTCGCAGCCGCTGACGTGGATATTGCGCACGTTGCCGCCGCGAGACACGATGCCGCCGCCCTGGTTGTAACTGATGTGACAGCCTGTGATGTTCGACTGATGCAGATTGACGTTGTCGTAGAAGATGCCGACCCCGCGATTCTCGTAGAGATGACACTCGGAGATGACTACGTTGCGGTTGTTGCCCACAAGGTGGATGCAATGCAGGACATTGCGGGCGTGCACCCGCGTGACGGTCAACTGCATGGTCCCAACCGCTTCGATGCCGACCGCCTCCGGATGGTCGCCTTCGATGGCTATCGCATCCACGAGGGGCATGCGCTGCCGTTCCCAGACATTTCTTGCGAAATCCTGCGGGTCGGCGGACTTCATGTGCGTGCCTACGAATCGCAGGGCCGCTCCCGGACCGGCCATGACGATCCGCGACACTCCCCCGCCGCTGATCGAGACAGGGCCGACCCTGTCCAGGTCGATCACAATCGTCTTCGTGACGCGGTACACGCCCCGGGGAAACTGGATAAGGCCCGTTTTCGAATCCACCGCCTTCTGGATCGCGGCGGCGTCATCCGCCTGCCCATCTCCGACGGCGCCGAAACTCCGCACATTGCCGTCAAGGGCCGCACTCGGTTGCCCGCCGGCGACCAATGCCAGCCCGCTGCCGGCACATATCAGAAAGGGTATCAAAATGGTCGCGATGATCGTCCGTCGTCGCATACGCCTAACCTCCATTTCGTAGAACGCGTCTCTCTAAGAAATCACGCTCAACGGATGCTTTCGATTGTGCAGCGGCAGAGGGACGGGGCCGTTGAGCCGATGCGATTCGTATACCGCCAGGATCATCTCCAGGGCCGCACGCCCGTCGTACATATTGCCTTTCGGCTGAGCGCCCGTCTCGACCGCGCGGATCAGATCGAGTGCGATCAGGCGATTGCCGAAACGCTGGTCGGGGTCGGTGAGAGATTCCGGCTTGTCGATCCCAGCCGAGGATATCCGCTTCCACACCGCCTTGCTGCGTCCGGGCTGCCACGACGGGTCCTCCACGAACCAAATCTCGGGTACAGCACCTGTGGTCATCGTCAGAATCCCCTTGCTTGCGTACACGTGAAGGCCGAACCGCTCTGACGCCCCGTGCCGTGCGCGACAAGTCGAGAAATAGCCCGTTGTGGCGCCATCGAATCCGTACATTGCATGGATTTCGTCTCCGGCAAGCGGGCCGATCCCCTCCGCGCCGTCACGCACGTTATCCCTCGTCACGGACTTGCCGCCGTCTCGCACCTGTGCAAAGCACCACCGGGGATCGCCCACGAAGAGACGCATCAGGTCCATGATGTGGGTTCCGAGCACCATGATATCTTCGCCGCCGCCGCGACGATCCTCCTTGCCCCGCCCGCGCAGCTCGAGAATGTCGCCGAGCAGGCCGTCAGCAATGACCTTTTGAGCGTGAGCCAGGGCCGGACTGTACCGGGTCTGGTGTGCGATCGCCAATCTGAGGTTGCGCTTCTCGAAGGCGGCAATCATCTCATCCGCCTGTTCGAGGCTCTGACACATGGGCTTCTCAAGGAAGACGTGGCAGCCGAACTCCGCACAGGCCATCACCATGTCACGATGGCAGTCCAGCCAGCGGGGCGCCACGCTCACGATCTGCGGCCGCTCCTTTTCAAGCATCTGGCGATAATCCGCATAGGTCCTCGGCGCCTTGAGCCGCTTGGCAGCGGCGGCAAGCCCCTGCGGATCGGGATCGGCCACGGCCACCACCTCAGCCCGCTCGATCCCGGTCCACACGACATCCAGCCCGTGTCCATAATCGCCGCGTCCCGTCCTTCCGATGACCGCCGCCCGATATTTGGCGCCGGCAGCACCGGCACGTTTTGGCCGGCCCGATGTCAGCGCGGCCCACCCAAGCATGCTGCCCGCCATGAAGTCGCGACGTCTCATACGTTCACTCCTGTTCCATTGTGACAACCGATCATATTACCCTCTGTGCCTTCGGCGTACAAGAATTGCCAGGATTCGACAAAGGCCCCGGACGCCTGGAAATCCGGAGCCAACAGTTGCGTCGGCCGGCAGGTTTGGTACGATGACGGCACGATCGGGGCCGCGACTCATATTGTAGATCGATGCGGCCTCTCCCGGGAGAGACAACGAAAGGAGACCGGCATGCAGACGAACATCGGCAGAAGGGAGTTTCTGCAACTGGCAGCGGCAGGCGCCGCGGTACACTTCGGCGGGCCGTGCATTCTGGCCGCCGGTACGCGGTGGGATAGGAGCAGCCTCGTAAGCCCGGGGTGCAGAAGATCGAAAGTGAAGGTCGCCAAGATCTATGTGGGAGTCCAGGGCAGTCATTACCCGAATCCTGACCTCGACGTGAAGAAAGAAGTACAGTCCTACGAGGCCGAATTTGCGAAACTGAAGGACGAATTCAGCGATGTCGAGTTCGTCGTGGATGGATTGATCTCCTCCGCCGACCAGCTCAGCCAGTGGCGCGACAAGTTGAAGGAGGTCGATGGCATCCTGGCCATCCATCTGACGCTCTGGACGATGCCCATCAT
>Ga0315296_10005451_pt1 | contig 10168 bp, 10 predicted proteins | sample YL17G14_18_MG_FD_203921 | JGI IMG/M metagenome (GOLD analysis project Ga0315296, IMG submission 203921) | Sediment microbial communities from Yellowstone Lake, YNP, Wyoming, USA - YL17G14_18 | ecosystem: Environmental > Aquatic > Freshwater > Lake > Sediment | place: USA: Wyoming | collected... | reverse complement strand
GGAGGTCTACAGGGGGGATGTGGCAAACCGGGGGAAGGGGACGCTGATGGTCGCATCCCGTGTTCCTGTCATGTAGACACCCGGATCTGCCCGGGCCTGCCTGTCAATCGTGAAGACGTGCAGGGGGCGGCATCAACACCGGCATTATCTGTTTTGTCAGCCTTTGGATGCGATATTCCCCTCTGAGATACGTCCTGAAACGTCGTATTTTGTGCAATAAACACGTTCAGGCTGACCGGGTGCACTGTAGCAGGATATCATTATACATCGCAACCGGTATGTACTGTTTGAATGAGGGCCCCTTCCGTTTCATGCTCTCTGCCGGCAGAGGAGGAAGGGGTTCTTAAGGTGGGGAACCATGTTTGAAAAAGTGCTGTTTTCAACAGATTTTTCAGAGTATGCAAAGAGTGCGCTTGACTGTTTAGCCGGTTTTCCCGGAGCCCGCGATGTCATCCTGTTCCACGTTGTCGAAGAGGTCAGATCTCCGAGAGGTGGTGGAGAGATAGGCGATACATTTTACCGGACCGGCGAAAATTTCCTCAAGGAAGAGAAACGCTACCTTGAAAACCTCAGCCAGAACCTCAGGGTGACAACGGCGGTAAAGACATCATCCGACACCGCCGGAGCAATCATCGAAACAGCCGAGGAAAGAGGCGTTTCCCTGATCGTTATCGGTGCACGGGGGAACAGCCTCGTGGAAGGGATCCTCCTTGGCAGTGTATCGATGGCGGTCCTCCGCCGCAGCAGGACCAATGTGCTGATCATGCGCCATAAAATCATCGAGAAGATGAAGGCGAAGACCTATGAAATGTTCTGCCCCATGATCCTCTGCAGGGTCCTCTGCCCGATTGATTTCTCCCAGTACTCTGACAATGCGATAGCCCTTCTCAGGACGACAAAGGGGGTGGGGGAGGTCATCCTTCTCCATGTTGTTTCTCAGGGCGAGACTGAAGCTGAGATCGAGGATGCTGTCCGGACGGCGAAGGGTCAGATAGAAGCAATCCGCAGCAGTCTTGCCGCACAAGGTATCAAAGTCAGGACAAACGTAAGGACAGGGAATCCCACCTTCGAGATCACAAGAACTGCCGATGAAGAGGACGTATCGGTCATCTGGATGAGCTCCCATGGAAAAGGCTGGTTCCGTGAACTTTTGCTTGGCAGCACAGCGTATACGGTGGCTATGAACGCAAAACGGCCGGTGATAATCATCCGTTCGCCGGCATAAAGGGGAACGATTAAGGCTTAACGTTCTGGATGATCCCAGGACGACGGGTATCATATTCGTGGTGGAAGCAGTACGATAGTGAATATCGCGAGTAATCCAACGAGCGAACCTACGCTAATGATCTGCAGGAGAAAGGAGAGAATGGAGATCTTCGACCTCACGTCAGGATTTTTTACCGAATCTTCAGGTTTCGAGTCTTTAATCAATCCGGATGCTATTTCAACAAACCTGATATACCGTTTTTCGCTAGTAGTCGTGTCTCCTTACATTTTTGCACACATCAAGGCAAGAAGATAAAGTACCTCAGATCTTTTAGATAGTCGGTATTTCTCCTCATAATCAGGTTTTCTACAGAACCAAAATAATGGATAGATGTAAAATATCCGCTCCAACCATCCGAGCTTATCCCCCGGCGAACCTGCCCAGTATACCCAGGGTAAACGCCATCACCAGAAGCGCCACGGTTTCAGTCATCCCCAGGATGATCATGTAATTGCCGAATCCTTTGCCGGTCTCTCCCATGGCGTCGCAGGCGCAGGCAGCACATTTCCCCTGAAAGTATGCAGAGAGGCCTATCGCCGCGCCGCAAAAGGCGCCGATACCCCAGAGGTACTGGCCCTGTGCGGCAAGTTCGTACATCCTGTTCATCACGATCATGCCATAGATTGTCTGGGTAAGCGGTGCACCGACAAAAGCAACGAGCATAAATGCCGCCGGCTTATTCTGGCTGTAATTTTTCTTCCACGCTCCTATCGCAGCCATTCCGGCGACGCCTGCCCCGGCACCAGACCCCAGGGCAGACAGGGCAAGCACCATGGCACACCCCAGATCCTTAAACTGAATCAGCAGATCCCCAACCATGATATCCTCCTGTTCATTCTTTGAGCGGCTCGAATGTAAACCCACTCCATGTCACGTTCGCATGTCCCGAAAATTCCAGCACATTAAGCCTGACGCCGTGCACGAGCACTGACATCGGTCCCAAGATGATATTTAAGCCATGGCCGATTAAAATAATTACGATACCTGCCGCTACCGCTGCGACACCATCGCCCAATCCTTGTGACAGCGTATTCGTAGTCTCTGCTATGGCGAGACCTGCCAGGCCAACCGCAAAAAGACGTACATACGAGATCACGTCGGTAAAATTATTCATCAGGCTCAACGCTACCGTCCCCAGCCCTTCTCCGATGGCTCTCGCCACATTTACCTGGGGGTTCGTAAATAAAATCACGAGAACAATCCCGGTGGCAAACAGCCATATCCCCCAGGGTGGAAATGCTTCTCCCAGGATTAACGTCCTGGCCAGGAAAAATGCGGTCCAGAGGACGCATATCCATCCGACATCAGCAAGCGCTTTCAGCGACGGAAATTTCAGGTATGCGCGCCAGGAATGGGCAATAGATAAATGCAACGCTCCCAAGAAGAAGCAGAACGTTTGCATAAAGTTGGCATCGTTGAACTGCGGAACGAGGGGCTTATATCCTACGTGAAGCAACCAGCCCTGACCAAAAAAGGTACCGGTCAGAACACCCCATAGTATTGCGCAGGAACCTAAGAGATAAAAAAGCGAAACAGTCGTTTTCATCTCTGTATTCAGCTTCATCTTTTTCTGTAACCCCAGAGTGATCAGGATATAGACCAGCCCATAACCAGCATCACCGATGAGAATGCCGAAAAAGATGGCGAAAAAAATCAGAAACAGCGTACTTACGTCAAGTTCACGATATCCGGGTGTAATCCCCAAGAGCTCAAGCACAGGCTTGATCCTACCGACCCATCTGGGATTGCGGAGGAGCGTCGGCACATTATCATCGGCCGAAGGCTCAGTGATCACGATTCCCCATTTTCTGCTCCTGGCTTTGGCAATCAGATGCCCTTCCATGTCAAAAGGGATGTATCCCGTTACATAACTGATTGCCCCTTCCTTCCCCATGCCGCTTACTACCTGCTGGAATTCGATCTCTTTCTCCAGTTTTTTCTGTATTCCTGAAAGGGCTTCATAAAAACAGGCGGATTTTATCATCTCGCCTTTCATCATCTCCATACCCTTATAATTCTCGGCGAGCCGCTTTTTAAGCAAAGACAAACTTTCCTTTGGCGGAAGAATCTCCTTAAAAGCGCATTCGAACTGCCTGCGGGATATCGCTACGCAATGGGCCATGTCGCCTGCAGTAAATATCGTTTTCACTACCACGTCATCGGGAAAATTCCCGATCTCCTTTATGGGAACCTGGTACAGCTTCAGGTAAATGCCGTTTTGGCTCAGGTGCTGGATCTGGTTGAGATCCACATCGCCCCAGCGCTCCCACTCATGGATGTGACTGATGATGTTCCGGGATGAGGACTCCAGCTCTTCCTGGCGCCTGCCAAGTCCGATGATATGGGTTGCAACCGCTACCCAATCACCGATGATTTCATTCTGCGGTTGAATGTTTTCCTCTAACACCATCACCTGGTTTAAGACATCAAATGAAGAATTAATGAAGGCCACTTTTTCCTGGAGCGCGGAAATATCTTTGCCCTCAGGAAGATTCTGATGCTCTACGTGCAAAACCCCTAATGTACGCAAATATTTTACTGTTGCTTCTGCGTCTCCGGTTTCGCAAAGGATGGTGGCCTTTTTCATCGGAACAATCACACCGCCACCTCCTCCACATTAGCTTCTTCGATTTTATTTTTGGCAATTTTGCTGCGACCAATGGCATTGGTCATCTGGTCACCGATATAGATTTTAATCAGGCGGATTGCCTCTTTTGCCTCAGGGATTTTTACCTTTTCGAACAGATTGACGCGCTGCGTGGTGATCCTCAGGTCATGCCTCAGGACAGCGATTCCCTGTGCAATGACCCGTATCTCTTCCCGTACAGAGACCATTTCCCGCAATGCGTCCACGCCCGCATCCACCCAGAGTGGCGAGAGAAACAGGTCATACTCTGCCGGCAGAAATTCGATGCGTTCAAAGACCGGGCAGTCAACCCCGGCCACATTCTTCTTTCCGGTGATGATCTTTGCGGGGATAAGCCACTGCCTGATATCGGGCGCCTCAATGAGAAGCCCTGACCATTCTTTCGCCGCATTCTCTCTGGCAGACAGGGACGTCTCCCTCTCCCGGAGAGCACCCTGCTGGTGGGAAATCTCCAGCTGCAGCAGCTGCTTCTTGAGGAGCAGCGTGGGCAGGTACCTCTCGTACTGTTGCAGGGCATCCCTCTGCCGTTTCAGTTCCCCCTTGGTGAGTTTTATTTTCATACTTTTTTTGGCCAGTACTTTTCTATCATGGATTTCCTGAACCCGGTCTCCTCGGGAGAGAAGCAGTCGTGCAGGATCTCCCAGCCCAGATCCAGCGCTTTCTCCAGCGGGATATTGACCGCGAGGGACATCATCTTCTCTTCGAAGAGTTTTCCGTATTTGAGCAGTTTCCTGTCCCAGGCACTCATCTGGAATCCCATGGCCTGCTTTTCCAGCGTCTCGCGGTATGCGGCAAAGAGCTGGATCATGGTATCCATGATCGTCCGGTGGTCATCACGGGTGGTGGCATTGACCTGCTGCTTCAAACGGCTCAGGGACCCGAACGGTTCAATCACCCCGTACTTCAGATAAAACTGCCCCTCGGTGATGTAGCCGGTATTGTCCGGGATCGGATGGGTCACGTCATCTCCAGGCATCGTGGTTACTGCGAGAATCGTAATGGAACCCGCGGTATCAAAATCAACTGCCTTTTCATAGCGCGCGGCCAGCTGGCTGTAGAGGTCGCCCGGGTATCCCCGGTTGGAGGGGATCTGTTCCATGGTAATGGCAATCACTTTCAACGCATCGCAGAAATTGCTCATATCTGTCAGGAGTACGAGGACCCGTTTTCCCGCCAGGGCGAAATGCTCAGCGACCGCCAGGCTGATATCCGGGACCAGCAGGCACTCCACAACCGGATCGGCTGCGGTATGCATGAACACAATCGAACGGGAGAGTGCGCCGTGTTCTTCCAGGGTGTCCCGGAAGAAGAGGTAATCATCATACTTCAGACCCATGCCACCTAAAATAATGATATCAACTTCCGCCTGGGTTGCAATTCTCGCCAGCAGCTCATTGTAAGGCTCGCCGGCAATCGAAAAGATGGGGAGCTTCTGGGACTCCACCAGGGAATTGAACACATCGATCATGGGAATCCCTGTACGGATCATCTTGTTGGGGATGATTCTCTTGACCGGGTTCACCGGCGGCCCGCCGATATCGACGAGGTTGTCGGAGAGATCCGGCCCGTTATCCAGGGGCCTGCCGCTCCCGTTAAAGATGCGGCCCAAAAGAGCAGTGCCCGTGGCGATACGCATCGGGTGTCCCAGAAACCGTACCTGGTCCCCCGTCGAAATGCCGCGGCTCCCGGCAAATACCTGCAGGAATACTTTTTTCCCGTCAAGGCGGATCACCTGGGCCAGAGAGGTTCCGCGCCGGGTCATCACCTGGGCCAGCTCCCCATTGCCCACGTGTTCTGCCTCGACTGTGATGACATCCCCGACGATCTGGGTGATGTGGGAGTAGAATTTCTGCATGCTAACCCTTCTGTACCCGCCCGAGTAACAGCGCCCTGATCTCCTGCTCGGTCTTTGCAAACTCCTGGCTCTGCCATGGAGCGGAGTTCCACCCCCTGAACAGCTGCCTGAGCTGCTGGAAGAAATGGAGCGCCGTATCCTTATCCTCGAAGGTGAACTCTGATTCCAGAATCCCGGAGATGAAACTGAATACGTACTGCTGCCGTTCCCTGGGGGTGGCCTCATCCACGGGGTCAAAGGCATTCTGCTGCAGATAGACAAAATCAAAAAATTCTGCCTTCAGGTAGTCCACGTAATCGGAAAGCGACGTCCCCTCTTCTCCGACCACTTTCATCATCTGCGCCACATCGTTTCCCTTGCGCAGGATCCCGTGCCCCCGCTCTTTCTCTCTCCCGTCAATGAAACTCCTGTACTTGCTCCAGCTGATCAATGGGTCGATGGCCGGATACCTGCGGGCGTCGGAACGGCTCCGGGAAAGCCCGTGGAATGCACCCACGACCTTCAACGTTGCCTGGGTGACCGGTTCTTCAAAGTTGCCTCCTGCAGGGCTCACGGCTCCCCCGATGGTCACCGAACCGGTGGAACCGTCGAATAACCGCACCACACCTGCCCGTTCGTAGAACGAGGCGATGTGCGCCTCCAGGTATGCGGGGAACGCCTCTTCCCCAGGGATCTCTTCGAGTCTGCCGGACATCTCGCGCATGGCCTGGGCCCAGCGTGACGTGGAATCTGCGAGGAGCAGCACGTGAAGGCCCATCTGGCGGAAATATTCGGCGATCGTGACCGCGGTATAGACGCTCGATTCCCTCGCTGCCACCGGCATGGAGCTGGTATTGCAGATGATGACGGTGCGGTCGCTCAACGGACGGCCGGTTCTCGGGTCGGTGATCGCAGGGAATGTCTTCAACGTTTCGACCACCTCTCCGGCCCGCTCGCCGCAGGCAGCGATAACGACCACATCCACGTCAGCATGCCGGCCGATCAGTTGCTGCAACACCGTTTTCCCTGATCCGAACGGACCCGGGATGCAGTACGTCCCTCCCCGGGCCACGGGAAAGAGCGAATCCACTAGGCGCATCTTGGTAACCAGCGGTTCAGCGGGTTTCAGTTTCTCGGCATAGGCCCGGATGGGTATCTTCACCGGCCAGTGCTGGCTCAGGTACACGGGATGGATCTTACCGTTCAGGTCTCTGATCCTGGCAACCGCATCGCGTATCGTGAACCTGCCGGCATTTTCGATCGACACCACTTCACAACTTCCCTGGAAAGAGAAGGGAACCATGCAGTAGTGCCTGAATATTTTTTCCACCACAAACCCGATGCGGTCTCCGGCACGTACTCTGTCGCCGGGTCGTGCAAGAGGGGTGAAATCCCAGGCCCGGGTACCCGACAGCGCCTCTATGTAGATGCCCCGCTTCAGGAAGAAGCCGCATTGTGCGGCAAGCTCAGGCAGGGGATTCTGCAGGCCGTCGTATATCTGGCCCAGCATCCCCGGCCCCAGCTCCACCGAGAGCAGCTCTCCGGTAAACTCTACCTCTTCGCCGATTGTCAACCCACCGGTCGCCTCATAGACCTGCATCTCCGCCAGGTTGCCGCGCACGCGGATGATCTCAGACTTGAGACGCTCTTCACCGTGCAGGATATAGGCAACCTCGTTCTGCATCACCGGAGCATCGAACCTGACCGTGACCATGTTGCCGCTGATTTTCGTGATACGGCCTGTTCTCGGTGCTGTCATGGATCCCCCGTTACTGCTGCAACGCCTGTCCGAGCAGGACCGTTCCGTCTGCACTGCGTATGTGCTCCCAGCGCTGGAGGATCAATAATTGATAGGCATAGGTGATCAGAACATCCAGATCAAAATAATGGCCTGTTGCGAGTTCCTCCAGGGCCTTCCAGCGTATCTCGTCCAGGTTCTTCTCTGCATCAAGAAGAGACGCATTCATCGTCGCTGCCGTCACAGCGGGGGCGAGGGAAGATCCGATGTACCCAGCCGGGCGGAGATGCGCCGCAGGCTCAACGTGTCTCCGGCTGGCACGTATCCTGACCAGCTCATTTCTCAGGGCACCATCGAATTCGACCCATCTCTCTATAATCGGGCGGCGTTTGCCTTTTTCCGGATATTGGACCGGTTGCGGGAGGGCACGTACCAGCTGAAAGTCCCTTTCCGGGATAAACTGGCGGCACATTTCCAGAAACCGTTCATAAGAAAATGGCGGCTTCATTCCGAAATGCAGCATGGGCAGGCTTGCGATCAGATAGGTGTAGAAATCTGCCATGGCATGTCAGTCCCTGATTGACTCCTGCAGAATCCTGTTGAGTTTCGGCTTCAGGTAAACGCCGATATATTCCGCGAGAGCCCTGTCGGTAAAATCATAGCAGGACCTTCCGCTGTCAAAACTGATGATAAAACCTCCTGAAATCTCTTCCGCAGGCCTGAGCACGATATTTTTCTTTGTCTCTTCCCTGAGCTGGTGCAGGAAATTTTTTTCCAGGGTTTCCAGATCCTCTTTGTTGAGGGCAACTGCAATATCGCCATTTTCCCGCGCGCCATAATGGTGAACCACCTCTGTTAACAGTGTGGACAGCGCCCCGGGGGTCAGGGCCTTTCGGATTTCCGAAACCACAATCCGGTCAAGCATGGCATTGATCTCATTTCTCAGGGAGAGCAGCAGGTCCCGCCCTGCTTGGGTGAGCAGGGTCTTTTCACTTTCTTCCTCACGGCGGATTCTGTCCCGGGCAGCAGCAACCATCCCCTCTGCCTCACGCCGTGCCTGACCCAGGATCTCATCGGCCCTCTGCTTTGCCGCAGCCTCTATTTTCTGGGCCTTTTCCTCTGCGGCCCTGATCCCATCCTGGTTGATCTTCTCGATCAGGTCCCGGATCTCTTCCACCATCTGAAAAACCTCTGCTTCTTATGCTATATCACGGTTCCGTACATGTCCCGGGCCGGGTGCACCGGTGTCAGGGCAGCGATTTCTGCGGGGCAGGCGGTCCTTCAGCTGTCCCGGCTGTTCCGGAGCACAAGGACCGGATACCGGCCGTTCCTGACCACGCCGAGCGTGGTGGACCCCACCAGGACCTCCCTGAACCAGTTCTTGCCCACGGTCCCGATGGCGATCAGGGTGACGTTCTCCTCGGAGGCAACCTGCAGGATCTCGCGTACCGGGTCCCCCACGTGGACCTGGACCGTGGCCGGGTGCCCGGCCGCCCGGAACTCCGCGGCTGGGGCCTCCAACCACTCCCGGGCTTCCCGGACCCCGGCTTCGATCTCGCCGGGGGTCTCGCCCCTCGTCAACACGTGGAGCAGGACCACCTCCCCGAGCCACCGGCATCCCGGCCAAGCACTCGATCGTGTGTTTCGCTGCCCGGGAAAAGTCCATGGGGACCAGCACCCGTTCAAACATCATGCAGCCTGCTCCTTTTCACGGGATCACCGCTCCGCCATCCCTCGCCGTCGCTCAGGCCACATTTCAAACGAGGAGTGATAAATCTATGGTGGAGCCCGATGCGAGACCGGCCGGGGATCTGCGGCCAGTCGCCGGGCCTGCAGGGAAGGCCCGGCACAGAAGAGAAAGATTTTGAGAGGCGAGACCGACCTTCTCCTGATGAAGCGGCGGGAGCACCTGGCCATCATAGCCCACGACATGGGCTCCGTCTTCCAGCTCCTGGGCCTTGCCTGCTTCATGCCGTTCCTGGTCCTTTTCTACTACCGCGAATGGGGGATGGTGCTCCCGATGCTCTCCACCCCCCTCACCTTCCTGGTCCTGGGGTGGCTCATTGCCCGGATCCCCCGGAGGGATGAGGTGCCCCACCTCTCGGTGGCGCTGGTGGCCGTGGCCCTCACCTGGCTCGCGGTTGCCGTCATCGGGGCGTTCCCCTTCGTCCTCTCCATGGGCATGTCCTGGACGGACAGCATCTTCGAGTCCATGTCCGGCTGGACCGGGACCGGCTACTCCGTGATGGTCTCCGTGGACGCGGCACCCCGTACGCTGGTCTTCTGGCGGTCCTTCATCCAGTGGATCGGCGGGATCGGGGTGATCGCCCTTGGTATAGCCCTGGCCGGCCGGAGCGGCCTTGCCCCCATCCGGCTCTTCCGGGCCGAGGGAAGGCCGGATGATTTCATGCCCAACGTGGTCTCCACCGGGAGAAGGATCTGGGGGATCTACCTGGTGCTCACCGTCTTCTTCATCGGCCTAGTCCTGCTCTCAGGCGTGCCTGTCTGGGACGCGGTGAACCTGGTGATGGTAGCCCTGGCCACGGGCGGCTTTGCTCCCCGGGACGGGGCGATGGCCGTGTACGGCAACGTCTGGCTCGAGATCCTCCTGATCCCGGTGATCCTGGCCGGCATGGTGCCCTTCAAGCTCTACTTCTTTCTCTACAATGGCAAGGTCCGGCA
>Ga0315296_10005450_pt1 | contig 10171 bp, 13 predicted proteins | sample YL17G14_18_MG_FD_203921 | JGI IMG/M metagenome (GOLD analysis project Ga0315296, IMG submission 203921) | Sediment microbial communities from Yellowstone Lake, YNP, Wyoming, USA - YL17G14_18 | ecosystem: Environmental > Aquatic > Freshwater > Lake > Sediment | place: USA: Wyoming | collected... | reverse complement strand
AGCGTATTCTGTCGCTATTATCAGGAATAACCCCACATTCTATCCCCAAAACCATATTTAGGCCCTCAATCCAGATAACTCCTCGACTCATATAATTAGTACTAGATCTGCTTTTTAACACGGGAGGACATAATCTGGTGGTTTACCCTCCCGTGAGCCACCAGATTTTGTTTGTAAGACAATGAAAAACCTAATTAAGGAGGGGAAAAGTAAAAAGGGAATCAAAGTCCAGATATGGGAACACTCCGAGAACGGGGGGTATCTCCACATTACTTATGGCCAAGAGAAGGGTGGGATTGGAGGCAACTTGTATCTTCCAACGGAAACGCCTAAGAAACCCCGCCCTTATTGGCTGGGGACTGCAGAGAAAGAATTTGAGCGGTTTCTACAGGATGATACAAGCCCGTAAATGCGAAGCTAACCATGCTAGGCAAATCAAGGTTTAGGAAAATCTTAAACAACTCTAAACTTACGGACGAGCAGATAGAAAGGCTACAGAGTGATATGTATGCTTTGGCGGAGATTTTTCTCGATGAATTGAGTTCAAAGAAGCGGTTCCAACAATCGCCTATGGGTATTGACACCCCGACCCAGAAAAGCGACCATGAGAGATAGATCAGGTGAGAAGACAATGAAAGCTGTAATTTACTGTAGAGTCTCCTCAAAAGACCAAGTAGAAGGGTATAGCTTGGACCTTCAGGAAGAGGGATGCGAACAGTTTTGCGAACAGAGGGGATGGGATATAGTCAAAGTCTTTGTGGAAGAGGGTGAATCAGCTAAGACGGCAAATCGGAAGAAACTTCTTGAGCTTCTTGATTTCTGTGCCAAAAACAAGGGTAAAGTAGACTTCCTTATTGTGCATAAATTAGATCGATTTTCAAGAAACACGGCAGATCACCTCGCTATAAAAGCCCAACTCGCGAAGTATGGTGTTCAACTTGTTTCGGTAACCGAGCCCATCAAAGATGATAGCGTTGGACGTTTCATCGAGACAGTTCTCTCTGCTAGCTCACAGTTCGACAATGAGGTAAGAGGAGAAAGGGCATTAGCTGGGATGAAGGAGCGTTTTGGACAGGGAGCTTGGTGCTGGGTCGCTCCTTTGGGCTTTGATAACGCATCAAAAGGGAGTACAAGATCTCTTCTACACAACAAGAAATCGCCGCTTATACTAAGACTCTTCGAGGAGTTTGCCAAAGGCATCCATACACAAAGGGAAGTTACAGATAAGATGACTCGCGTGGGGTTAAGAACTAAGACAGATAAGAAGCCTACCCCACAATATGTTTCTAAGATTTTGTCAAATAAGGTCTACGCCGGGATTAATGTGAGTAAGAGGTGGGGTAAGGAGGTTAAGGGAGATTGGGAACCGATTGTTCCGATTGAGCTTTTCAACAAGGTTCAGATGATGAGGAACGGTAGGGCTTTTACAGCGGTTCCTAGGATGCGTAACAACCCAGACTTTCCGTTAAGGGGACTCGTGTTGTGTCCAAACTGTAACAAACCTCTGACTGCAAGCTGGGCAAGAGGAAGAAGCAAGAGGTATCCCTACTACCGTTGCTACAACAAAGAGTGTAAGTCCCCATCCCTCGAAAGGAAGGTCTTGGAGGACAAGTTCTTTAACTTCCTAAAGTCAATCCAACCAACGAAAGCCCACGCAAGGGCATTTAAAGAAGTCGTAATTGATGTTTGGGAGAGCAGACACAAAGAGGCTCTTAAGCTACGGGAACAGAAGGAAGTAGAACTCAAGAAACTGAGAACCCTCAAAACAAACCTCATTAAGAAGAACGCTGCTGAAACTTTGTTGGATGAGGATTTCGAGGAGGCGTTGGAACCCGTCAAAAACCAAATTTTAGTTAAAGAGGCTGAGCTCGGCGAGACCCGGATAGACGAGGCAAACTTGGAAGAAGATCTGAACAGAGCAACGAATTTCCTTGCTGGTGTTGCTACATTCTGGCGAGATGCTTTCCCAAACCAAAAACAGAGGTTTCAACGACTGCTTTTTCCCAGTGGTATCGTATTTGATGGTCAGAATATTGAAACCGCCGAAATTTCCCCTATTTTCGGGATAATTAAGCAATCAGAAGGGTCGAAGATAAAGATGGCAGGCCCGGGAGGATTCGAACCTCCGAATCCCGCTCTGGAGGCGGGCGGTTTACCACTAAGCCTACGGGCCCCTGTTGGTTATCTGGTTGTTCAGTTATTTAGTTTTCTAGCTACTAAATAACCAAAAAACCGAATCACCAAATAACTAAATTTTAGTCTCCGTATGTAAAGTGTGCTTCCGACACTTTGGACAGAACTTTTTCAACTCCAACTTTTCCTGCACGGCACGATTCTTCTTAGTCGTGTAGTTTATCCTGCCGCATTCGTTGCATTTTAACCTGATAAAGATTCTTGCTACTTTTGCCATCTTTTCCTATCCCACTTCGCCGAGGCTTCGAGGGACACCCTTCCGAAGCTTTAGCGAAGGAGGGTGGAGCCCGGTGGCGGATTTGAACCGCCGACCTCATTCTTACCAAGAATGCGCTCTTGCCAACTGAGCTAACCGGGCTGGTGCCCTGAACCAGAGCAGAGCTCGGTACAGGACTACCATGAACCGAACTTCGTTCTGGTTCATGGTGCTGGGGGAGGGATTCGAACCCCCGAAGCCCTAAAGGCGCCTGCTCTACAGGCAGGTGCGATTGTCCACTCCGCCACCCCAGCTTATCTGCCCCACTTCGCCAAGGCTTCGAGGGGCATCCTTCCGAAGCTTTTCCTCCTACGCCAAAGGCTACGGAGGATCCACCATAGCTTTATGCGAAGGTGGAAGCGAAGGAGGATGGAGCCGAGGAGAGGATTTGAACCTCCAACCTTGGCTTTACAAAAGCCCTGCTCCACCGTTGAGCTACCTCGGCACCGGTCCATTCAATTCTAACAGGAAAAGGAGCTCTTGTTAAGAGATGTGACAAAAACTCCCCGGTTAACGGAGAGTTTTTGCTAACCCACCTGGACGATGTTTACGATGAGCCGATCCCGCACAAAATCAAGGTGGGTCCCCGCAACCCCGATCCACAGATCAAGGCAATTAGGGGTCCCTGCTAAGCAGGTTTGAGGAGTCGCTCATAGAAACTTAACGTACCAGGCAGGCTAGTCCTATTATACCAAAAATTAGAGGACTCCTAAAAACAGGAAAGCAGAGATGGAAACAAGAATAAACCAAACCCGCTTGTCCCAAGCAAAAACCTTCGCCCCATCCCAAAGACCAAAGGGGATCAGATTAAAAAGGGCAAACCAAGCATTGATACCGTAGCTTAAAGCGATAAGATCAATCCCCACAGGCGGAAAAGTCAAACTCACTCCCGCCCGATGGAGGGCACTAAATAAAAAGGCAAGGATGATATTCACCACCGGTCCTGCTGCAGCCACTTTACCAAAGGTGTCAATTCTAGTGATTCCTGAAATTACAACTGCCCCGGGGATGATAAAGACAAAACCCAAAAAAGAGGTGGCAAGTGCCGACAGCAAAAGAAGGTCATCGGCACGAAATTCCGCAAAAAGCCCAAAGCGCTGCGCCAAAAACTTATGCCCCAAAACCTCATGGGCAAGAAGGGAAATCCCTACCGTTAGAGCATAAATCACAAAAACGCGGACCATCAAAGGGAGGATAAAAGTTGTTCCGCCCAGCTGCGCAATCGCCACCGCCAGAGAAATCACCACCCAAGCTTTAAGAAGATCTCGTTTTTCAATCTCTGAGAAGCGCATCATAAGTTAACAGCACTCAGTGAACAGTACAGTCCTCGCTTCGCTCGAACTCGTTTTCTTCGAAAATAAACAGCCATTCGGTTTGATAAGATAAACCCCTTCTGTTAGAATAACAAAGTTCTAAACAGCTATGAACTGTGAACTAAAAACTAATTATGGCTCAAATCTGTTACCTCTGTCACAAAGGAGTTTTGTCCGGCCGCTGGGTCTCCCACTCTAAAAAGAGCGGTCAACGCCATTTTAAGCCAAACCTTCACACAATTCAGATCAAAACCAACGGGATAAAGAAGGTGAGAATCTGCTCCTCTTGCCTCAAGCGAACAAAGAAACCGGAGTGATTTATTTCCGAGCTATGCGAGGAAAGAAGGTTCTTGAGCCAAAGGCGAAAGGTTCTTATTTAAGCTCAACTCTTGCTCCCGCCGCCTCCAGCTTCTTTTTCGCTTCCTCGGCTTCTTCTTTCTTCGCTCCTTCAAGAACAGGCTTTGGTGCACTCTCAACCAGCTCTTTGGCTTCCTTAAGCCCTAAGTTTTGATTAATCTCCCGAACCGCCTTAATCGCCGCAATCTTGTTTTCCCCGGCGGCTACCAAAATCACATCAAAGGTTGCTTTCTCCCCCGCCCCCGCCACTCCTGCTTCCGCAGCCGGCGTTTCTCCCGGAGCAACCGCTGACACAGAGGCAACGGGCACCGCCGCAGTTACCCCAAACTTCTCCTCCAACGTTTTGACCAATTCGTTAAGCTCCAAAACCGACATCTCCTCAACCGCCTTAAGAATTTCTTGAGCCTTTTTGGAAAGTTTTGCCACCTCTTTCTTTCCACCTTCGCTTTTAGCTTCAGCGGACTTTTTACCCTCCGTAGCTTTAGCGGAGGAGGGCGCTTTGCTCAACTTCTCTTTTTCTTCAGCCATTAGAACCACCTCCCCTCACTCTACCTACCTCGGTTAAAACAGTTACCAAGCTCCTCTGAGTTCCTTTTAAAATAAGGGCGAACTTTGTGATTGGGGAAACTAAAACCGTTACCAACCGTCCCTCCAAAACTGCTCTTGCCGGAAGATGAGCAAGCTCCAATACCCCCTCAGTAGCAAGAAGGTCTCCCTCAAAGACTCCAAGCTTAACTATACCTTTCTCCTTAAAAGCAGAAACCAGCGTTTTGATGCTTTCAATCGGGTCTGCTTTTTTGGAAAGAAGAACGGCAGTTGGTCCCGCAAGCTCAAAAAACGGAAGCTTTGTCTTCTCAGCCGCCAACCTAATTAAAGTGTTTTTGACGACTTTTAATTCTGCCCCCAGCTGTGAAAGCTTCTTTCGAAGATCAGTCATCTCCAAAACCGAAAGGCCTGAGTAATCGGAAAAAACGATCGCTTGGGATTCTTTGAATCCCTCCGCAAGCTTTTCAACCTGTTGAATCTTTTGGGCCCGAGGCCCATTCGTCCCAAGGACGACAGGACTTGGTCCTGCAACCTTGGGCTGATCTTCTTTTTTCATCATTTCCAATCTACCCCGAACCATTCCTTCCCGACTCATTCTGCTACGCAGATATCTCGTCGTGAGCGTCAGGTACGGGGTTGGTAGTTACGGGCTCGCCCTTTTCCGCTGCGCAAAGCGGCCTCACCACGGAACATACCAAAAAACCTCGTCCAAAGACGAGGTCCTATCTTCCTCGCCCCTCGATTACACTCGGGGCGACCCTGAGCTCCGACATAACGTTGGAGTCGAACGGGTCGGCGAGCAGATTAAGTCCACTTCGCTTAAAGCTTCGCGGACACTCGCTGTCTTTGGACAAAGATAAATTTAGCACAATCTTCCTCCTGCGTCAACCTTGACAGTTAACAGGACTTGTGTTACCTTTAAGCCAAAATACTATAGGAGTAAGGAGGAGAGATGGGTTATCTTTCTTGGATTCTAGGAGGGGTAGTGGCGCTGCTTTTTGGTTTCCTGGCCCCCCTCGGAGATTACCGGGAGGAGTTGCGATCCAAGCTTTTGGGGTTGCGGGGATTCGGCCGCGCCCTTTTTGGGAACCGACAAACCTCGCTTTTTGCCGGCTTTTTTCTCGCTATTTTTACGATAGTACGGTTTCTCCTCGAGCTTCCCCTCTGGATGCTCTATTGGGCCTGGCGAAGCTACCTTTTGGTGACCGGCATAGCGGCGGCCGTGGGAATCTGGAGTTTGATGGTTGGTGCAGTGTTGGTCTCTGAACCGGCTTCTGGAGTGGAAACATTAGGACCTTGGGGATACCCCGCGGCCTGGTTCTACCTTACGGTCGTCAGCCTCTTATTTTTTGTCCCTGCGATCTGGCAGCTTCAGGCGGCAAAAGGTTGGTGGACATCAAGAAGGGCAGGGCAGGAAGGAACACCGCTGAAACAAAAGTAGCGTCGCCTTGCTCCTTGCTTTCTCGCTACGCTCGAATGTAGATTGGTACCCTCGCAATCTTCCGGTTGCGAGGGTTTTCTCTTTCATAAGCTCTGGGGATCAACCCGAACGGAAGGACCCATGGTCGATTTCAAATAGATGGATCTTAAAAACTCTCCCCTCACCTTAGTCGGTTTAACCCGATTTAACTCGGCGACAATCGTTCTCAAGTTTTCCGCTAACTTCTCCTCTGGAAATGAAACCTTACCAATCACGGTATGAATAATCGGTTGATTTTCCGTCTTCAGCTCCACCCGACCTTTCTTCAACTGGGCGACGATCTCCGCTGGTTTATCAGTCACCGTTCCAGTTTTGGGTGTAGGCATCAGCCCCAAAGGGCCAAGGATCCGCGCAATCTTCACCAGTTTGGACATAAACTCCGGTGTTGCCACCACCGCGTCAAACGCAGCTTTGCTGCTGGTGGCGATCCTCTCAACCGTACTCTCATCCCCAATCTCATCAGCTCCCGCATCCAACGCTGCTTGCGCCTCCTTCCCTTTCGCAAACACTAAAATACGGACCTTTTTCCCTGTTCCGTAAGGGAGAGTAACTGGCACCCTTACTTGATATTTCGTTTTGTCAGATTCCAACCCAAGGTTGATGTGAGCTTCAACCGTGGCGTCAAAGCTGGCGTAAGAGCTCTCCTTCACAAGCTTTATTGCTTCGGCAAGCGGATAAGCCTTCCCCGCCTCAACCTTTGCTTTTGCTGCTTGATACCTCTTCCCCCGACCCTTCTTTTTGGGGGCACTCTTCCTCTTCGGCTTCTTCTCAACCGCTTTGGCCTCCTTTGTTACCTCCTTCGGCTCCTCTTTCTTTCCACTGATAACTTTTTTGATCCTTCTTCCACCCATTTGTTTGGTTAATGGTCAATAGTTAATGGTAAATGGTTGAAACAATACACCATAAACCATACACAATTCACCAGGTCACTCCGTGACCTCAATCCCCATACTCCGTGCCGTTCCTTCAACGATCTTCATCGCTGCCTCGATGCTTTCGGCATTAAGGTCGGACATCTTCTTCTTTGCGATTTCCTGAAGTTGGGCACGAGTAACCTTCCCTGCCTTTTCTCGAGGAACCGTACCTGACCCCTTCTCGATTCCTGCAGCCTTCTTAAGAAGCTCCGCGGTGGGTGGAGTTTTGATAACAAAATCAAAGCTTCGATCCTCGTAGATTGTGACAACTGCAGGAATGATCTGGCCCTCAAGATCTTTTGTTATTTCATTGTAGGCTTTGCAGAAATTCATAATCGCCACCCCATGCTGCCCCAAAGCCGGTCCCACCGGCGGTGCCGGAGTTGCTTGTCCCGCAGGGATATTTAATTTAACAGTTGCTTTAATTTTTTTTGCCACTTTTTGCTGTACCTTTCATAATCTAGAAACTTGCAAAAAATCTAACTCTACAGGGGTTTCGCGACCAAAGATCGAAATTAAAACCTTGACCTTCCCCTTCTCCCCGTCAATCTCCTCCACCTTCCCAAGAAAGTCGGTGAAAGGACCATCAATAATCTTTACCGTCTCCCCTTCTTTAAAGGAGACCTCAAGTTTTGGCGCTTCCAATCTGGTAAACCGAAGGATTGCATCTACCTCATTTGGAGGAAGGGAGGTTGGCCTTGCGCCGGCACCAACAAATCCCGTCACTCCGGTAGTATTTCGCACCACCGTCCAAGTGTCATTCGTAAGAACCATCTTCACCATCACGTATCCCGGGAAAAGACGTTCACGAATCGTTTTCTTTTTCCCATCAGAAATGACCACCTTCTCGCAAGTGGGAACCAAAATCTCTTGAATGAGATTTTTCATCCCAAAGGACTCCACCCTTTGGCGAAGAGTTTCGGCAACTTTCGCCTCATGTCCGGAGGAAGTATGAATAATGTACCAATGCGCTTCTTGTTCCATTTACTGCATTGAGAATCGAACCATTAAATTAAAAAAGTAGTCCAAGGCAGCAAGAATCACCGCCACGGCGACAGTCACGGTAAGAACCGCAACCGTAAGTTGGACGGTTTTTTCCCGACCTGGCCAGGTTACACGTTTGAACTCTGCCTGTGCTTCCTTTAGGAATGTAACAATCTGATTCATTTAAAAACGACTCTTAACGAGCCGTTGTCAAGTGTATTCTAAACTACCCACTAATAACAGTCAATACTACTCAATATTTAAAACAAAAGTCTATGCGCAATTGCAATCTGTCCTATAGCGTGGTAGAATTAACTAATTAGCAATCCTTAAAAACTGGAGGTGCATAATGATTAAAGCGGACATCAGCGCTGATGGGGCCATCGCAAGGTTTCCGGTACTGTCCGAAAGGGTGGCAAAGCAGGTTATCCGCGAAATCATCGACTCTTTCGTCGAATGGCTCTATGCCACTTTCGGCACTAATGTTGACCCGGAAACTCGGCTAAGAGGGATGGCTGAGGAACGGCGTCGCCTTCGGGAAAGTTCCCGCTACATATTTCGAACGCTCGAGGATCCAGCAAGCCGAAACAGACACGAGTGGACCCCACAGCCACTACGACTGTATGTTTACCGCAAGAATGTCGGTTTCCAAATTATCGTCGTTTCCAACGATAACAGCTACAACGACGTAAGACCTTGGATTCCGGACAAGTACAAATAATCCCAGGTGAGAAGGTACAACCACCACCTGGGATTTTTTATTCTTCAAACTTAGAAATCTCCAACAATCTTTAGGCTGGCAGTAATGAGGTTGTATGAAAAGGGCTTCACCATTTGAAGCCCTGATTTATTCCTCTGGACTTTTAGAGAATCTTCGTAGGAAGATTCCCCTCACCCAAAACAAATAATAGCGTCTTTTTTAAATTCCTTAGAGACGAAGCCTCTGGACATCCGGGTGCGTTTATTATGGATTCAAGTGAGCCGAGCCTTGTACCGCGAAAAGCGACTTTCTTTTCCCCGCGTACAATAGCTTGCCGCTCTCTTCTTGCCTCCAAAACACGCTTCTCGTGCTCGAACTCCAACTGCTCTATCTTCCTATCTATCTTTTCCACGATGCCGCGGACCTCTTGTTCGCTTAACATTGTCTCATCTCCTTTCAATATTAATTATAACCTGAATTTGGCTAAAGACAAACTAACGGTAGAGTTTGTCAGCGTATTCTTTAAGCATCCGCGCCGTGGTACAGCAAGGTGCCATAGTGGCAATTGCATTTTTGACTTTCCCCACCCATTCCTTAGGTACCCCCGCTTCTTGCCGATAGTAAAGGGGAACGATCTCCTCCTCCAACAGTTTATAAAAAGAGGAAGCAAAGTCTGGCCCCTCAATCACCCAACCATTTTTCCCATCATAAGCTTCCACCCACCAACCATCAAGCGTTGAGGCGTGAAGAACCCCGTTATAAAGTGCCTTCATCCCAGAGGTCCCACAAGCTTCGCGCCCAGGAAGAGGGGTGTTCAACCAAACATCCGAACCAGAAGTAAGAAGTTGAGCGAGCTTGAGTCCGTAATCCTCCAAAAAGATCAACCGCCCCTTTAGCCTTGGGTCAAAAGAGGCTTTCACAAGGGCCTGTACTGCTTCTTTCCCCCGCTTATCTTGCGGATGTATCTTTCCCGCAACAAGAAGATAGGCGGGGTATTTGGGATTACACAGAATTGAAGCTAAGCGTGAAAGATCAGAGATAAGAAGCGCTGGTTGTTTGTACTCTACCAGCCTTCGAGCGTAACTTAGAATAAGCGCTTCTGGATCAATCTTCTTTCCCGTCCGTTGCAATACTTCATCAGCCAATCTCTTCTTCACCAAAAATCTTGCCTGCCAAAAAGCTTCATCAGGCACCGCTACAATCTTCCTCCAAAGGGAAGGATCATCTGCGGTTCGCTGCCAACCCAGGGAGAGGTACCTGTCATAAAGCGCGCCGATAGGCTCAGCAACCCACCTTGGGGGATAAACCGCATTGGTGATGTAGGCGATAGGTATTTTATCTTCCGGGGCATTGGCCCAAACAAATCCCCAGCGTTTTTGCGAAGCTTTTTGATGTGCTTGGCTAACGGCGTTCACAATTCCACTGCAA
>Ga0315296_10005449_pt1 | contig 10172 bp, 12 predicted proteins | sample YL17G14_18_MG_FD_203921 | JGI IMG/M metagenome (GOLD analysis project Ga0315296, IMG submission 203921) | Sediment microbial communities from Yellowstone Lake, YNP, Wyoming, USA - YL17G14_18 | ecosystem: Environmental > Aquatic > Freshwater > Lake > Sediment | place: USA: Wyoming | collected... | reverse complement strand
TGTGGATCGGCGGTATGGAACCGCCGACCCGCATCAAGACCGATGACCAGGATGGAATGTGGCTTGCCCCGGTGATCCGGGGCATCCGCATGTCACCGGAGGATGGGAAGGCATACGTCGTCGCCGACAACCGGCTGGTCGAACTGGGCGGGTGGAATGAACCGATGCTGGTGGAGCGGCTGATCGAGATCGCCGGGGCGGACGGGAGCAGGCTCCTGGCCGGGACCGGGTTCGACGAACGGGACGTCCAGGCGCTGCTCGACCTGCTCGCGGGGCCGGGCGAGTTCCCGGCGCGTTCCGAGGACGACCCTGAGACGGCGGCCGAGGCCTTGGCGTCGCGGCGGCTGGCCTGCCCGGCGTGCGGCGCGGCTTTCACCCTTTCCGAGGCCATGGCGGGCGGGGAGGACGGGGATCCCGCCGGTGCCTGACGGGCATGTCCTCCTCCCCGGGATCGCCGATTGGCCGGCGTTCCTGGCCCTGTGGGGGGAAAGGGCGAGGGCGCCCAGGGCCGCGGGCGCCCCGACGGTCGTCTCGGCTTTCGCGGGCACCGGGGGGTCGAGCGCGGGTTACCGCATGGCGGGCGCCCGAGTGCTCCTGGCCACGGACTCCTGGGACCTGGCGGCGCGGACCTACCGGCGGAACTGGCCGGACGCGCGGTTCCTGGTCGCCGACATCACGGAGCTCGATCCGGCGGCCCTGATGGGGGAGGCGGGCATTCGGCCGGGCGAGCTCGACCTGTTGGACGGCTCGCCGCCCTGCCAGGGGTTCAGCACGGCCGGGAAGCGCCAGCTGGACGACCCGCGGAACGCGCTGTTCCTCGACTTCTGCTGCCTGTTGCGGGCCCTGCGGCCCAGGGCGTTCGTCATGGAGAACGTGTCCGGCGTCGCCAAGGGGCCGATGCGGGCCCTGTTCCGCGAGATCACCCGGGAACTGAAGGCCTGCGGCTACGACGTCTGCTGCAGGTTGGTCGACGCCTCGTGGCTGGGCGTGCCGCAGGTCCGCAAGCGGCTGATCTGGCTCGGGACCCGGGCCGACCTCTGCCTGGAGGCCCGCCACCCGGTCCCCCTCTGGCGCCAACCGTCCGTCATCGACGCGGTCGGGGACCTGGTCGGGGAGGAGTTCGGGATAACGGTGCGGGGGCCGGGTTTCGTCCCTTGGTTGAGGTCCGGCGAGGAACCGGGGCCGACGGTGACCGGCATGTCGAACACGGTCGGGGTCGGGGGGCCCCGCGGCCGCCTGGTGTGCACGGCGAAGGGCGGCGGCTACATGAAGGGCCTGGAATGGCCGGCGGACGGGCCCCTTGGCGCAACCTTGCCGGCCTCGGGGACGCCGACCTTGGGACTGAGCAAAAGCCGGTTGGGCAAGCGCGGCGGGTGGCTAGGACAGATCAAGAACGATCTGCATGAGAACCAGTGGCGCGGGACATACAATTCCTCGCCCGCCATCCTCGGCGCGACGGCGCCAATCATGCGCGTGCGGACCGCGTTCAACCGGCGCCGGGGGCGGGCGGACCGGCCCGCGGGGACCATGACGGGCTTCGACGTCGAACTGGCGGCGGGGCGCCGCGAACCGTGGCGGGGGGCCGACGGGCCGGCGGGCACGCAGACGGCGTCCGGGCCGGACTTGGCGGCGCCGGACGGGGAAGTGGGGGCGGGCGGGATGCACCACCGGGAGTACGCGGCGGCCGAGGCGTCCGGCGCCCGGCGGTTGACGGCCAGGGAGACGGCCCGCCTGCAGGCCTTCCCGGACTGGTACAGGTTCGAGGGGAACCGGTCGGAGCAGCAGACGCAGATCGGGAACGCGGTGCCGCCCCTGATGGCGGCCGCCGTGGCGATGGCGCTGTTCGAGTCAGCCCTGGGCTTCTCGCTGCCGTACTACCATTCGCAGGAGGCGGACGCACTCGCCGGGGTCGGAGAGCACGTCGCCGGCCCAGACCCGGAAGGGGGTCCATCCCATGGCCAGTAGTTCCCGGTCGACGCGCCGGTCCCGGGCCCTGTTGCGCCGGAACTTGGCCAACCAGAAGGGCCTGTTGGCCCGGGGGGCTTTCCGGCGCTCGAACCAGAGCCGGCCGTGCCAGAAGTCCCCGTCGACGAACACCGCCACCCTGGCGCGGGGCAGGACCGCGTCGGGCGTCCCGGGCAGGGAACGGCGGTGCAGCCGGAAACGGAGGCCGGCCCGGTGCATGGCGGAACGCAGGGCAAGTTCGGGTTCGGTGTCCCTGGACCGGACCCGGGACATGATCCTGGAACGCTCCGGCGTGGTCGGGCAGGCGGGGTTCATGGCATAATTGTGGCATGAAAAGGCGTGGGGCGCCATACCGGGTCCCGGGTTCCGGATCCCGGAAGGGACCCCATGGCGGCGCGCGACCCATGGCGGAGGGCGGAGGGGCGTGATCGTCAGTTTCGCGTGGACTACGGAAGCGCTGTTGGCGGGGCGAAAGACCTGCACACGCCGGCGCTGGAGCAGCCGTCACTACGGGGCCTGGCGGCAGGCGTGGCGGGAAGGGCGGCGGGAGCATCAGGCTTGGGACAAGTCGCCCCGGGCGGGGGGCAAGCGGGTGGGGACGATCCGGCTGACCTGCGAACCCTACAAGGAACGGCTGGCCGACATGCCCGAGGGCGACGTGGAGGCCGAGGGCGGGATGTGGGAGAGCAAGCGGGAGTTCATCGAGCTGTTCGGCGGCGACCCGGACCTGGCCGTGGTCGTCGTCCGGTTCGAGATGATCCGGCCAGGACAGACTGAGGAAGGGAGACCGGGATGAAACCGCTATACCTGTTCGAGGAAGGTGGCGTGATCTACGCCAAGGACGCGTTGGGGAACGTGGTGCCCGTGGACTTCGGCGGAGGCACCCCGGTGCCCATGCCGACGCCGGCGGAGGGCGTCTTCTACCCGGCCATCGACATTCCCTGGAGCCAGGGGCAGGGGATAAGCAAGGTGCTCATCGGGTACTACGACGCGAAGGTCGTCAGCCAGGCGTACAGGATCGGCGGCCTGGCCTGGGTGATGCACACCGTCGTGCTCCAGAGCCAGTGCGCCTCGCACCTGCCGGAACCTCCGGTCGAGGGCGGGGAATGGGAATGGAAGATGCCGTGGCCCACACTGGCCCGCGGCTATTGGACGGGCACCGCCGAGATATACACGGCCAGCAAGACGCACTACCTCGTCGGGGCGATCCACCTGCGGACCGCCATCGAGGACGGCCTGGAAGTCTGCTACGCCTCCATCCGCGTCCCGCAGCCGGCGGAGCAAAAGAAGGGCGTGGTGAACAAGCGCAGCCCTTGGGCCGACCCGTGGGGCAACGGGTTTTATTATAAATTTCTAGCCATCTACCCTTGCAAGTAGGCAGGGGGGCACAAGGAAGGGGAGCATGGGTGAGCACAAGGACCACCTGACCAGCGCGCTGAACGAACTGCAAGCCGCGGGCGCCATCTCGGGCATGCCGAAGGAACCGCCGGGGGGCTTCTCCAAGAGCGCCAGGGCGGAGGAACTGCTCGGCCTGCGGCGGACGGACTGCACCGCCTTCGGCCAGCCGTGCGAGCTGGGCTACCACTGCCCCCTGTGCCAGTACCCGCACATCGGCAAGGACGGGAACTACGACGAGCGCCTGCACTGGTCGGAGTACGAGAGCATGGTCTGGTGCTGCATCTGCAATGTGGATTACCCATCCTGCCTGTGCTTGCCGCCGGGTTCGGGCCGGGCGACCGACGTCTTCCTGAGTTCCGTTGGGAATGCGGTCGCTCGGGGCCGGCAGGAAGGGGAGGCGGACACTCGCCGCATGGATTATCTGGAGGGCGAGGAGTTGACTAGGGGCGGCACGCTCTTTCGCCACAACACGCCGATTACGAGGGCGGCGGTGGACGCCGCCATCGCCGCCGAGGAATCGCCGAATGGGTGACAAGACGCAGGTGAGCTACGTTGACGCGACGTTCAACCCGTGGAGAGGTTGCACGAAGGTCAGCCCTGGCTGTGAGCACTGTTTTGCCGAGCGTCAGACCCGGCAATGGGGCAAGGACCTCTGGGGTCCGCGGAAGCCGCGGCTGGTGACTTCGAAGGCTTACTGGCGGCAACCTCTAACGTGGGACCGCGCCGCGGCGGTGGCAGGACAACCTGCCCTCGTTCTCTGCGGGAGCCTCTGCGATGTGTTCGAGGACCGGCCGGACCTGGCCGAGCCGCGCGCCCGGCTGTGGGATCTGGTCGAGCGGACGCCGAACCTCATCTGGATGCTGCTGACGAAACGGATCGAGAACGCCGGCCTGATGTGGCCCGCCGAGTGGGAGAGCATCCGGACGCCGTCGAACGTGTGGCTGGGCGTCACGGCCGAGGACCAGGCGAGGGCTGACCAGCGCATCCCGTACCTGCTGGGGCGGACGGCGGCCGTTCGCTTCGTCAGCTGTGAACCGCTGCTGGGGCCGATCGACCTGCGGGCGGGCACAGGCCAGGAACTCCTGACGGCGGGCGGGATCGGGTGGGTGATCTGCGGAGGAGAATCGGGCCCGGACCGGCGAGAGATGGACCTAGCCTGGGCGGCCGATCTCCAGGCCCAGTGCCACAGGGCCGGCATCCCGTTTTTCCTAAAGCAGGACGGCGGATACAGGCCAGGCGAACGGGGGCGGATACCGGACGAGCTCTGGGAGCGCGCATTTCCGGCGGCCGCGGGGAGAACCGATGATCCTCCAGGCTGACGCGCGGCGGATACCGCTGGCAGATGAGAGCGTGCATTGCTGCATTACCAGTCCGCCCTTCTGGAACCTCCGCGACTATGGTTTGGGCAATGCCGGCATCGGGCTTGAGAAGACGCCCGAGGAGTACGTCGCCAACATCGTCGAGGTGTTCAGGGAAGTACGCAGAGTCCTACATCCATCGGGCACAGTATTTGCCAATCTTGGGGATTGCTATGCTGCCCGAGAGTATGGTAAAATTAGGCAAGATGTCAACCCCAACGAAATCCCGATGGATGTATGGACCCACCTGTTCGGTGTGTGGCAAAGAAGTAGGCCCACGTCGTTGCAAGGGGATGTGTGCGACCTGCTATCATCAAGCATGGAATGCGGCTCATCCCGATGCCAGGAAGGCGCAGGCGAAGAAGTATTATCGAACACACAGCAAGGAGTTCATGACCAAGACCGCCAAGAGGAATCGAGATCGCCGATTCAAGATGATAGACGATCTGGGCGGGAAGTGTCTGTGTTGCGGGGAGACGAACAAGATATTTCTTTGCCTAGATCACATCAAGGGCGGGGGACGCCGAGAATACAGCAAGGCGGGCGGCGTGAACGGGGTGTGGAAACGGGCAATCAAGGAAGGACTGCCGAAGGATCACTACAGAATTCTGTGCTGGAATTGCAATGCAGCTCTCGGGCTCTACGGATTCTGTCCTCACTCGAAATTGACCTCTCCGACATTCCACGGAAAGCACGTCATTTCTTTGCAATAACGCTCAAGCCCAAAGACCTCGTAGGCATTCCCTGGCGAGTGGCCTTCGCATTGCAGGCGGATGGATGGTGGCTCCGAAGCGCGATTGTGTGGGCGAAGCCCAATCCAATGCCCGAATCAGTCAGGGATCGCCCAACCAAATCCTACGAAATGCTGTTCCTGCTGGCGAAGCAGCCGCATTACTTTTACGACGCAGAGGCGATCAAGGAGTCCACGGAATATAGCAACACGCATGGGCGGGGCCAGAAACTCAGCCCGCCGAAGGAAGCCGCCAATGCCGATGCAGGGCATGGACATCGGGACTTCGTTCGGTACACCCCTAATTCTGTTCCGTCCCGCAACCGCCGCGACGTGTGGACGATCCCGACGGCGCCGTACAGGGGCGCGCACTTCGCCACCTTCCCCGAGAAGCTGGTGGAGCCGTGCATCCTGGCGGGGACTTCAGCGAAGGGCGTGTGCCCGGAGTGCGGCGCGCCGTGGGAGAGGGAGATAGAGAAGCATAAGGTACCGCACCCTAACGGCGGCCATCAAGGATACCACGCCAGGGGAGACGCCAGTGGGATGGTGGATATGAGCGCCAATCCTAGATTCAACTATCGGGTTGAAATAACCGGCTGGCGTCCCACCTGCGACCACGGCGGCGATTGGCGTCTCGTTGCAACGCCAACGGGTGAGGTTGAGGATGTTGATCCGACGATGGACACGGGGCGGGCCGGAATGAACCGGCCGCGAGGCCAGAACGAGGGCAGGCGACCGATGTACGTCTGGGCGCAAAGGGCGTATGCGGGGCAGTTACAGAACTCCCCACATAGGTTAGAAATGGAGCAAGAGGCCGGGTCTGCGTTTGAGCACTATATCCGAACCGACGAAAGTGGTGCAAGACCAGTACCGCCGGATTTGTTGGCCCACTGGCTTGAGAATGGATGGCTTACAGAACCACATGAACCACCCCCGCCTCCTGACCCCGTACCCGCCGTTGTCCTCGATCCCTTCTGCGGCTCGGGGACGGTGGGCGAGGTCTGCCGCCTGCACGGGCGCAGGTTCATTGGGTTGGACCTGTCGATGAAGTACCTGCGGGAGCTGGCATTGCCGCGAGCTGAGGGCACGCAAGCGGCAGGCGCAAATGACGATTTGCCGATGTTTCACGCGGCGGCTAGGCGGGAACCCTTGGCAGGGCTTACCCTGGCTCCCCAGGAAGGCCCAGGCGGGGTGGCAGGCGAGGGTCAGGGAGGGAAGGACCTGTGAAGGCCGAGGATTTAGGGAAGGGACTAGAGATGGATGCCCGCGACCTCATCCGCACCTTGTTCTTGACCGTCACCGTCAAACACGAAGCGCGGGCGAGGAAACGGTTCCGTCGATGGCAGTGGCTCATTCACCTGGCCTGCCGGTTGGCCGGCATAGGCGGGATGCAGACGACTCCCGAATTGATGAGCATCACGGACACGCCAGCCAGGTGCCCGGCCTGCACTTGGGAGGGCAGGCTTGGGCAATGCGAGCCAGACATCGACGGGGACGGGAGCCTCGGATGCCCCAGGTGCAACGCCGTCGTCGCTTGCCAGGGCGACGGCGACCCGCCCCCCGAGCGGCCAGGCCACCATCATCAGCCCCATCGGGCCGGTGATGGCGGGGTTGGGCTTGATGTTGTAGGACCACTGAAGGCTACCTGAAAGGAACAATGATTATGAAGTATGAGAGATTTGATCTAGAGATCACATTCACGGAATCACTCCTTGGAACAATCCCACAGAGGCCAGTGGCCGAGGAGTTCATTCTCAGCAAGGGCGTGGCGGAGAACGGCGAGTCCCCCGAGGATGAGTTGAGAACAGCCCCTGAGGAACTGGAGCGTGGAACAACCGCCTTTCATCGGTTGGAGGATGGGAGCCCGATCCTCTACGATTATGCCGTCAAAGGTTTCCTGAAGGAGGCTGGCCAGATTTTCAATGGCCTGAATGGCGTGAAGGCGCTTCGCTCCAAGATTGAGAACCTGGTCTTTGTTCAGCCGCGGCAGATCAGGTTGGTTGTGCCAGAAGGCATGGCGATGGCCTACTGTGACAGACCGCTACGGGCGATGACGGCCCAGGGTCCAAGGACAACGCTGGCTCGGTCCGAAGAGCTTCCGGTTGGGACAAGATTCCGTTGCGTTCTGAAGGTATACTCCGGGCCAATCACGCGTGCCATGCTTGAGGAATTGCTCACGTACGGGGCTGACAAGGGTATGGGTCAGTGGCGCAATGGAGGACATGGTCGGTTCCAGTTCAAGTTGACAGACGCGCAGTGATGCAATGGCGAGGCGCAGTGAGGCAACGCGAAGCTCAGCGGAGCGACGCGCGGCATGGCGAGGGCACGGCTTGGAAGCGCGAGGCAAAGCAATGGTTAGGCACTGCAACGCAAGGCGCGACATCGCAAAGCAATAGCAAGGCGTGGCATCGCGAGGCAAGGGCGAGGCATGGCAAGACAACGCAAGGCACCAGGTTTCTGGATCTGCATCAGGCGGACTGATGCGGCGTGACACCATCCGGACCCAACCAGGAGAGGAAACCAACCCATGACAGGAGGTAACCCATGACAGGCAAGGAACAATCATTGGAGATCGGTCCCGATAGGCGGGAAACGCGAGTATCTCCCTATGTTCAACGTAGACTTCTAGCGCCTGATCCGGCATTGCTGGAATGCGAGTGCGGGTACAAGGCACCGCTACCGATGCCGGACATAGTAGTGAGGTGCCCATCCTGCGGGGGGGATCCGCGCGAATAAGGACCCGCAAGGGGACTGATGCAAGGTGATGTCATCCTACCCCAATCGACCAATGCCAGCCGGAAAAACCAAGCAGGCGGCAGTAGCGCGCTGGATGGAGGAGCGCGGCTGGGTCTTCACGGAGATGACCGAAGCGCAGAAACTGGAGATGCGCCGGACATGGAACATCTGTGGGTCGGGGACGGCGGTGAGCGGCTACACAGCACCCTGCATCTTCAATCCCTTCCCGGAGAACGGTCGGTGCAAGAAGCATGGCGGGCCGTCGCCCAAGGGCATCGCCAGCCCACACTACCAGGGCAAGGGATGGAGCCGGTACATGCCGGAACCCTGGCTCCCGATGCACAAGGAGAGCCAGGAGGACCCCGATCTCCTGAACATGGTCCAGGACATCAAACTGCGCGACGTCCGGGTGAAGCAGCTGCTCCAGAAGATGGGCACGGGCGACGTCGGCAAGACCTGGTTGGCCATGCGCGAGGAATGGGAGAAGCTCCAGAGGAGCCTGCGGGTAGCAGACCCCGAGGAACAAAAGCGCCGGGTGGGGGAGCACGTCACGGCGATCTCCGTGCTCATCAACCGGGGAAGCGCCGAGGCCGAGGCCTGGGACGAGTTGCTGGACGTCTCGGAGCAGCGGACCCGGATCATCGAACGGCACACGAAGCAGCAGATAGTGGTCGGAGCCCTCGTGGCCTTGGAGGACGCCATGACGGACTACCAGGCCATGGCCATGGCGGTGAAGGTGACGGTCGAGAACACGGACCTGAAGCGGACGACGCCGGAGGACTTGCTACGTGCAATCGCAACCCAGTTCGCGAGAGTCGTTGCAGTTGAGTATCTTGCAGACCCTGGCCCCGGCAATGGTGGACAGCAACGCGATCTGGCCGGAGGCCGTGCGGGCAAGGCCCTACCTGGCCCGCGGCGCCTGCGCTGAGCTGCTCGACTGCGACGACCCGGAGATTGTGATCGTCGGACCCGCTGAGACCGGCAAGACGATGGCCGCCCTGCACCGGCTGAACCGCCTGGCGTGGCAGTGGCCGGGGATGCAGGGGGCGATCATCCGGCGGACGCACAGGAGCATGGCGGGGACCGTCCTGCAGACCTTCAAGGACAAGGTGCTGGCGAAGGGGAGCCCGGTCCGGGTGCTGGGGGGGACGAACCCCGACCGCTACATCTACCCGAACGGTAGCCAACTGTGGGTGGGGGGAATGGACCAGCCGGAGAAGGTGCTGAGCGCCGAGCGCGACGTGATCTACGTCAACCAGGCGGAGGAGCTTCCGCTGGACCACTGGGAGTTCCTGAGCACGCGCGTGACCGGGCGGGCGGGGAACGTGCCTAACCCGCAGCTGATAGGCGACTGCAACCCGGCGGCGCCGACGCACTGGATCCGCCAGCGATCGCTGGCCGGGAACATGCGGATGATCGAGAGCACGCACAAGGACAACCCCACGCTGTACGACGCCAGGGGGAAGCTGACCGAACAGGGCAAGCGGACCCTTGCGAGGCTGGACCGGCTGACGGGAACGCGCAAGATGCGCTTCCGCTACGGGATCTGGGCCCAGCCCGAGGGGGCGATCTACGAGGCCTTCGACGAGGTGCGGCACAAGGTCCCGAGCAAGCCCATCCCGGCCCTCTGGCCGCGGGTGGTCGGGATCGACCCGTTCGGGGCCCGCATCGGGGCCGTGTTCCTGGCCTTCGACCCGGGGCAAGGCATCCTGAACGTCTACGACGAGTACCTCGAGCCGTTCGGCATCACCACGCCCGGGCACGTGGCCGGCCTGCTGAAGCAGGCGAAGGGGCAGACGATCTTCGCATGGGTCGGAGGCGGGCCGAGCGAACGCCAGGCGCGGGTGGATTGGGCGGGCGCGGGCATCCCGCTGCTCGAGGTGCCCATCAGCGACGTGTGGGCCGGCATCGACCGGGTCAACCAGCTGCTTGCGGATTTCCGCCTGGTGGTGCATGATAACTGCACGCACCTGCTGGCGGAGATC
>Ga0315296_10005448_pt1 | contig 10172 bp, 8 predicted proteins | sample YL17G14_18_MG_FD_203921 | JGI IMG/M metagenome (GOLD analysis project Ga0315296, IMG submission 203921) | Sediment microbial communities from Yellowstone Lake, YNP, Wyoming, USA - YL17G14_18 | ecosystem: Environmental > Aquatic > Freshwater > Lake > Sediment | place: USA: Wyoming | collected... | reverse complement strand
TGGGGGGAGAGGGTTAGGGTGAGGGGGAAATGATCTTATCATCACCCCCACCTTAATCCTCCCCCATCAAGGGGGAGGAAAGTTTTTTAGAGAATTGGATGCCCCGCAGCTCTGCTGCGGGGTACTTCACTTAATTGAAAACTTTTCTTATCACCATTTGAATCCTTTTCCGTTATCAATGTCAAGTTACAATTTGGTTACTTTTTTAGGTATTGTCCAAAAAAGGTTATTCTCCCCAAAATAGTACTTAAATAATGATTTAGGAATGTCTATTGATTGTTTAATTTTTGGGCCGAACCAAATTAGAGATACAAATAGTTAGGTAAGTTAATGGCTTATAAGAAGATCCTTTTTGATTTAAATCTCAATTCGAGGTATCAAATAAAGATATCCCTGAACCTAAAGCCAATTCCTCTGACACTGGTGACATATTCTGGTTTATCAGGATCAGGCTCGATCTTGTTACGGAGCCTATGAATAGTAACCTTTACAAGATCTCTTCCTGCTTCCCTGATATTGATATCCGAACCCCATACTTCCTTCAAAAGCGCTTCCCACGTAAGGACTCTACCGGCATTATTGATCAGGGAAGTAAGCAACTTAAATTCCGTTGGTGTCAAATTTACCTCTAGGTCATGGAGAAAAACCTTGTTTCGCAGAAAATCAACGGATAAATCTCTCACCTTGATAGTGTTGCCCGAATAACTGAATCCTGTTCTCCTCAGAATCACTTTTACCCTTAAAATCAGTTCCCTGTGACTGAAGGGTTTTGTCATATAATCATCGGCACCAAGCTCCAGCCCCGAAATAATGTCAATCTCTCCTTTCTTTGCAGTCAACATCAAAACGGGTATAGTCGTATGACTTCTGATTTGCCTGCATACCTCAAATCCATCAATACCTGGAAGCATGATATCCAATACCACCAGATCCGGGCTTTCTGATTCTACTTTTCTCAAAGCCTCTTCTCCATTATAAGCAGTAATTACCTCGAAATCTTCTGCCTGAAGGGAATAGGAGATCAGATCTACCATCTGAGGTTCGTCATCAACTAATAATATCTTATGTTTTCGCATCCGTTATCTGCTCTCATCCTGATCAAGAAACCTCATATTTCGGGATTCAACCTTAATCTCTTCTTAGGTAATGCAAAGGAAAAGGTACTCCCCTTCCCCATCATCCCCCCAACATAAACCCTTCCGCCATGTTTCTCAATAACCTCTTTAACAATTGATAATCCCAGTCCTACTCCCGAAAAAGCTTTATAGGGTATATTAGATTTCTGAAAATATCGTTCAAATATATGCTCACTTGCTTCCTCTGATATTCCTACCCCCTCATCACTCACGCTAACAAAGACATATTGATCCCCATCCTTTAATGTTACTAAAATATTCCTGCCCGCTGATGTAAATTTACTCGCGTTATAAATAAGGTTTATTATCACCTGTTGAAGCCAATTCTCATCTACCTCGATTTTCGATAATATCCTGGGGAATTCAAACTTGATCTTTTGATTCCTCTGAGATATCAAAGGCGTGATTTCATTTATTGTCTTCTTAAAGATGGGTCTGATATCAACATATCTGGGCTTCATCTTAAGCCATGCTTCTTCCACCCTCACCCTGGCAAGTATATCTTCGACGATGTTTATGAGACGCTCGCAACTAGTACTTATAGTACTGAGAAAATTTTGTTGGACCTGATTAAAAGGCCCGGGCTTTCCTTCCATTAATATATCTACAGCCGCTTTTATCATCGAAAGAGGTGTCCTGAGCTCATGGGACATGATGGAGAGTAAGTCGCTCTTGTTCTGATCAAGCTCCTGGAATTTAGTCGCTCTCTTTTTTTCACTCTGGCGCAGACTGGCGAGAGATCCGGCAAAAAATGCTATGAGGCAGAAAACAAAGACATGAATAAATATTGATTGGACTGACCATTCTCTATTAGGAGATTTTGTGAGATAATATACTCCCGTGAGTATGTACACAAAGCTCACCGCTGAGGCGCTGTAGAAACACTCCTTCATCCCATATCGGAGAGCATTCACAAGAATAACCGCATAATACAATCCTTCAAAGAACCTGCCAAACTCATGAATTGTCCACGTAATCAACACAATATCACAAATACTCGAGACAATTGGCAGGTAACGTTGAAACATCTTATAGCCAAACATTAATTCAAGGAAACATAGATAACCAGCAGCAACAGACAAAATTGTAATAACAGAGGAGGTATATATATTTCCAGCTAAAAGGGCAGCTATCAGCATCAGGAACACAAAAGCCCAACGCCCATACAAAATGGACCGCTCTGCTTTTATGTTCAGTTCTGTTTCAGGAGGCAATACAAAATGGGTAATCTTCATAATCTTATTTTACTTAAAGATTTTAAAAATTTTGGGGTCAGTTTGTATACATTTAACAATCTGTTCACTGTTGGAAGCATACCCATCCTTCTCTACCTTAATGGTCCTATACCGCAAATGATGGTTGATCTATTGATTCAATTGATTAGACGGTGTCTAACTTATTTGACCTCTCAGTCCCTACGAGTCGGTGAGCAGAGATTTAATAATTTTTCTTCTAATCTCCAATTATGCTACCCCTGTTTGTCTCTCTAAATATTTTACCTCTTGACTGGACAAGGATTTCCGAAATCCTTCTAAGAAAATTATTATAACTCCTTGTGCTTGTGTCTTTTTCTTTCATTTACTTTCCCATATACTGACCATCGCCTCCTGATTCCTAAAATGTCATATCCCTCTGTATGATAAGGGTCTATTTTACAATCTAAAAAGATGAGCCGATCAGGGTCTCTACCATTCCCCCACTACCTATTTCACTCGCGACTCGCCTTCCCCTTTCAATCGTTATGGGGTGCCCTCCTGAAGTCATATCTTGCAGATATTTTTCCATCCGATATGAGACCATTTTTTAAACACTGCCTTCAACTCGTCCAGATCCTTCGTTTCAAGAAGATCTTTCTGGACAGCCTTTAAATCTTCAATGGAAGCGATTGTTGACATGCTCTTCTCTATTTTCCGAAATTCTAATTGGTTTAAGGTCCGCCCGTTCGGGCAATAAATAAAAACCCATTCCCTTTTTGAGAATAGGCTCTGATTAGACCTCAAAATTACTTTAAAAAATTGGAATCACCTTTCGTCAAGTTTAGTTAAATATATCAAAAACAAAAAATGATGGCAATTGTTAACTTGAATTCGATCAAACGCTCCCTCCACCATTTACGAAAGGGGGATTGGGGGATACTATGGAGAAAATGGGCCCGGGAGCTGAGCTTAGCTGTTATATCTTTCAAATGGTAATCGCTAATACTCCGTATTACTTCTGAGTTTAGACTCGTAGGTGCAAAGTCTCAAGCGCCAGTTGGTTGGGCGCATGTCAAGTGGTGGCAACCACAAATTGAATAGGGGATGCCAGGTCTTTAGGTCACCTGAAAAATCCTATAAATTTTCACCTCTCACCAATTCGTCTCATTTCTGCTGGCCACACTTTTTATCAAATGATGAGTGCCGCTTGAGGGGGGCCTTAACTCCTGGGCGCACACTGAAGGATCGCCTTTTAATTGGGAGAGGGCGTGGGGCAGGGCCGGCAGTTGCGGGATAATGTGTTGGAAAGCCGCGGGCGCTATTTCTATGACAGCAGCAGCTCCAGATCCTGCTTCGCCAGATTGCGTATCAGGCTGTTGTCGGCATTGATGATGGCGTCGGCAAGCTCCCGCTTTGTCTGCTGAAGCTCCAGGACCTTCTCTTCCACCGTGTCTCTAGCGATGATGCGATACGCAAATACCTTTCGGGTTTGCCCGATACGATGAGTACGGTCGATAGCCTGTGCCTCCACGGCGGGATTCCACCACGGGTCGAGCAGGTAAACGTACTCGGCTGCCGTCAGATTCAGTCCGAGTCCTCCGGCCTTGAGGCTGATAAGAAACAGCCTGCAGCCGGAGTCCGTCTGGAACTGCTCTACAACCCCTCCACGGTCGCGCGTCTGCCCATCGAGGTAAGCATAGAGGGTTTTCTGCTTGTCCAATTGTTCCCGCAGGATAGCGAGGAAGCTTGTAAACTGGGAAAAAATAAGAACCTTGTGTTCTTCTTCTGTGATCTGTTCAAGCTGGGGCAGCAACACTTCCAGCTTGGCGCTGGAGTGGGATTTCTTCGAACTGTCGATGAGACCCGGATGCAAGGCCGCCTGTCGTAGTCTCAGCAGTGCTTCAAGAATCTGAATCTTCGATTTGTTCATACCTTCACGCTCTACCTGATTGAGAAGGGAGCGGCGGTAGTGATCTCGTAACTCGTTGTAGAGCTTTCTCTGCTTCGAATCGAGATCGCAATAGAGAGTCTGTTCGAGTTTTTCCGGCAGCTCGGGAGCCACCTGTCCCTTGGTTCTGCGAAGAATAAAGGGGCGAAGAGCCTTTCCCAGTAGCGTACGGGTTTCCGGGTCGGGATTGCGCGCCGCTGGGCCGCTCAGCTTGAACGCGGTTGCCGATCCCAGCATTCCGGGGTTAAGAAACTCGAAAAGACTCCAGAGCTCGCCGAGGTGGTTTTCGATGGGGGTGCCGCTCAACACCAGACGATGATTGGCCTTGAGAAGGCGAGTAGCCTTTGCCGACTGGGTATTGGCATTTTTAATCGTTTGCCCTTCATCCAGAATGCAGTAGTCAAACTGCACATCCTTGAATTCAACAGCATCGTTCCGCAAGGTCCCATAGGTGGTCAAAATGAGATCATAGTTCTCGAAATGGTCCCTGGGCTTCAATCTATCGGCGCCCGTATGATCAAGGACTTTTAACTGAGGAGTGAACCGCTTTGCCTCCTGAATCCAGTTGAAGATAAGTGATTTTGGCGCTACAACAAGGGAAGGTCTCGCAACTCCATTCCGGTGGATCAGGGCACTGCCTTTGCCCGCTTTCCACCCCGAGGCCAATCGCTTCTGTCTTCTTTCTTCCAGCATCGCGAGCGCCTGCACCGTCTTGCCCAAGCCCATGTCATCCGCCAAGCATCCCCCGAAATCGAACTTCTCCAGAAAATGGATCCAACCCAACCCGTCCTTCTGGTAACCTCTCAACGCGCCCGTGAAGCCTTCCGGCGGGTCACACGGTTGAATTCCTGCGAAGCTCATCAGTTCCTCGCGCGCGTGCTGGAAGACATGATCACACGCAGACTCCGGCTGGGAGGCCAGCAGGGCGTCCAGCAGTCCGACCTGTCGGCGTGAAAACCGAAAGTGATCGTCGTGGGGTGTTCCGAAACCGGCAAGAATCCCGTATTTTTTCAGCCATTCCTCTGGCAGCATCCCGAACGTGCCGTCATCCAGGGGGACCAGATTCTCGCCGCGCTTGAGGGCTGTCAGCAATTCAGGAAGTTTTGCGATCCTGTCATCGAAGCGGATTTCGCCATGCAGCTCGAACCAGTCGATGCCTGAGGTCACCGATAGGCTGATTGCCCCTGGCCGGCGATATACTTTTCCTTCAGCCTCGACGTGCCAGCCGGCGGCCAGCAATTCTCGCACGGCTCGCGGAAGGTTACGCGGGGTCACTTCCCGCTGTACCTCGCCATAAAACTTGGTTTCCCGGAACCCCAAACTCCGGACCTTTTCATAAGCGTGCTCCTCGACAGCACGATCTCGCAGCAGGAAGCGACGCTGCTCCGCCATGGGAAACCATCGACAGGGATCTTCATAAGCAATGGTATGCCCTTCATAATCGAACGAGAGCTTCCAGTGCAGGCGGTCGGCATCCCATTGATTCTTTCGCTGCGGGGCTACGACTGTGAGCCGGGGCCGAGGAGTGACACGAATTTCTTCATACTGCAATTCATCGGGAAGAGAAAGGCGGGGAAGGACCGGCATCGCCATTAACTCCCGAATGAAGGCATCTCCTTCCTCCATGGGCACGATGAAGCCCTTCTGCTTTCGTAAGACAGAAATCCATCCGAAGGATCCGTTATCCAGAAGGCGGGAAACCCTGTCTTCGAAGAAAACGAGGCCTCCTGCCACCAGGAGGGAAGGTCCGTCCAGCGCAACCCGGTCCTCCCCTCGCTGGAAATAAGCGTTCAGCACATAGTTCCGGCCGGATGTGTCCTTTTCCGCGTTCAGGCAGAATTCCCATGGCTCCCCGTCATCCCATCGCAGGGGGCTTCCGACAGAATCGGATGCAGTTTGCCGCAGGAAACACCGCTCCGTGCGGCAAAGCAAAGACATCAGATGTTCCTGCACGGGGCCGGGCAAAATGCGGCAAGATCCTCCTCCATAATAATAGTTAGGGTAGCCATAGTAGGACCCGGCAGTGTCCTGGCTCCCGAATAGCAAGGCCATGATGCGCTGATCCTCCGGGTCACGCAAGCTCTGAGGCTTGCAGTAAGGAAGGGACTTCAATCGGCCCCATTCACCGCTTTTCTTCATTTCCTGCTGCATCGCTTCGATGACCAACCCTTTCCCTTCAAGGGTTGCGGGAAGATCGACAAAATAGAGAATACGTCGGGTCGCAGGCCAGCGGTTTTTCCCTTCTTCCTGCTGCACCTGCAAAGCTCCGCGCAGGGAAGCCAGACGGTCTTTCCATCCCGGAGATGGAGGGACCAGTTGGAGATGCCGTCGTCCCTGCAAACGCGGAGAATAGGACTTAGGGCCGTAACCGGGGCGGATTGTATCTTCGTCCTCCCACGCCTCATCCTCATTCCAATCGTCATCTCCGTTTTCATCCCAATCTTTGTCCTCAACATAGATTTCCAGACGCGCCGGGTCGCTGTTGCCCTCGCCTCTTAAATAGCCGTGCTTCTCTGCTGCAAGAAATGTGGCCCAGATGTGTTTGCAGGTTTCTCTCTCCCCCTCAAAGTAAGGACATGTGCAGGAAACGTATACCGTCTCCTCCTCTCGATACAAGTCGACGTCGTACGTTTCAGTCCCGGTAACTACTGCCTGCAGCTCTTCCTTGTTTCCATTAACGATTTGAACGGCCCCGCTCCTGTAGTAGGAATACCCGCGGTTCCGAACCTTGCTGCCAACATAGCCGGACAGATGAGTCGTAAGTGCCATTCTTTAAGGCTTCAGTCCTTTCATTCCTGGCCACATTCCGAGGGGTCGCCCTTTAATTTGGATAACGCGTGGGGAAGGGCGGGTAGGATCACACTCAAATTTTCTTTCACACTTTTGGGACTTCCTGGTAGATTCACAATCAGGGTCGAACCTCGGATTCCTGAAACTGCCCTGGAGATCATGGCATGGGGTGTCTTTTTAAGACTTTCAGCCCTCATCGCCTCGGAGAAGCCAGGGACCTCTTTATCAATCACCTTAAGGGTTGCTTCGGGTGTTACATCGCGAGGACTTAGGCCTGTTCCTCCTGTAGTGAGGATTAAGTCTATCTTTAATTGATCGGCACTTTTCTTCAAGGCCTCAATGATCATCTCCTTCTCATCTGGAATGATCTCATAATGAATGACCTCAGCAGGCAGGTCTTTTACCATCTCACGGATGAGAGGACCGCTCGAATCCTCCCGCTCGCCTTTCGAACCCCGATCACTAATTGTAATAATGGCAACCTTAAACATGTTGGCCTCATGCATAAATACGAAATTCGAATATCGAAATCTTTACCCTGTTAAGTAATTTCGCCCGAAGCTGACGATTTTACTTTTGCCAGACGGATCGTGATACATCGCACCCGAAGTTACACAAAACCCACTTAACAGGGCAGGCAAATCCGAATATCGAATGATCAAAATTCAAAACAAGTTTGGAACATTTGAATTTAGGATTTTGATATTGTTTCGAATTTCGGATTTCGTGCTTCGGATTTTTCAATTATAATTTCATCTTCTACCTTCACTTCTCCTTCTTTGATCACCTCGGCAAAGATCCCTTCTTTGGGCATTACACAATCCCCTGCCTGGTAGTAGATGGCACAGCGTTCATGGCACTCCTTTCCAATTTGGGTAACACGAAGGAGGACAGTATCTCCGATATGGATTTCCGTTCCAATGGGAAGGTGAACGAGGTCAATGCCTTCTGTCGTAATATTCTCCGCAAAATCACCATAGCCGACCTTCAGACCCATGGCTCTCATTTTCTCAATCGATTCGTTTGCAAGGAGACTGACCTGTCGATGCCAAGGACCTGCATGGGCATCGCCCTTCAATCCAAAATCCTTCAATAACGCGCACGATTGAATATTGGTCTTCTTTGTGCCCTTGTCTTTACTGGTATTGACTGCCAGAACTTTTCCTTTTTGAACTGTTTCCATGAATTACTCCACTAAAAGGGTTCAAGGATTCCAGGGTTCGAGGGTTCTAGTTTAATAACATTTCTTACAGATTTCACTTGACCCCTGGGACCCTTTTGTTCTGTTGTTCGGAACTCCTAACTCCGAATTCCTGTGCGGACCGGTTTCAAACCGTTCCCTACCAAATACGTTCCGCTTTTGCCTCCTGTTTTCTTGACCAGATGGATGCTCGAAATTACCATGCCCCGATCAATGGCCTTACACATATCATAGATGGTGAGACCTGCAGCCACCACAGCCACGAATCCTTCCATTTCCACTCCGGTTTGGGCCTTGATCCTTACCTTTGCCTCAATATCGATTCGACTCTCCTCTTCGAATGGAGTGAAGTTAATTTCCGCATGAGAGAGGTTGAGAGGATGGCACATGGGAATAATCTCTGAGGTCCTTTTTGCTGCCATGATTCCAGCTACCCTGGCCACAGCGAAGACATCTCCTTTGGCGATCTCACCAGACATAATTTTCTTAAATGTCTTTGGATTCATAAAGATGGATCCCCGGACCACTGCTTTCCTCAGGGTCTCTGTCTTCTTGCTGACATCGACCATCTTCGCCCGACCTTTCTTGTCAAAATGAGTCATTGTTGCCATAAATTCCTCCAACAACGCATAGCGCAGAGCGCTTAGCGCATAGCGAATTTATTCCAAAAGGATTAAATAAATTCCGCAATCCGCATTCCGCAATCCGAAATTATTTTACCCTCCTATCGCTGACATATTTCTCTGGCATTTCTTAAACAAATGGGTATTGATATGATGCCTTTCTGGCTTTGCTCTGAGAGCCACGAGAAGCCGTTCTTTCAAATTTTGGTCGCTCCCGCCCTTTCTTAGGATTTCTCTCACGTCGATCTCCTCATCGGAGAAGAGGCAGGTTCTGATTTTACCATCCGGGGTCAGTCGAAGTCGATTGCAATCACCGCAAAAGTGGCTACTCACTGCTCCAATCAATCCAATCTCTCCGATGGCCCCTTCGATTCGAAATCTCTTCGCTGGTCCATCCCATTGAGCCGGGGGGATGGGGATCAGTTTACCAATATTTTCAATCCGACTTTTGATTTGTGGAATGGTTAAAATATCGCTCTCCTTCCATTCCTCCCCATTCCCAGAAGGCATATATTCAATAAATCGGACAGTCAAAGGGAGATGAAGGGTCAATCGGGCAAAGGATTCGATCTCATCATTTAATCCTTTGATGGCGACCATGTTGATTTTGGTGGGGAAGAGCCCCACTCTCAATGCCTCCTCCATTCCATTCCAAACCCGTCCATATTCATCCCTACGAGTAATCCGACAAAACCTCTCTTTTATGAGAGAGTCAAGACTGACATTGATTCTTTTCAAACCGGCACGCTTAAGATCCTGGGCATATTCTTTTAAAAGAATTCCGTTTGTCGTCAAACTCAAATCTTTAATCTCTTCGATCTGCGAAAGACGGGAAATAAAATCGATGATTCCCTTTCTGACCAAAGGCTCTCCTCCGGTCAACCGTACCTTTGAAATCCCTTCGGCTGCAAAGACGCGGACAATCCTCAATATCTCCTCATAGGTCAGAATTGCTCCATGGGAAATGAGTGGGATCCCTTCCTCCGGCATACAGTAACGACACCGGAGGTTACACTTGTCCGTCACCGATATTCGAAGATAATTTATTTTTCGTTTGTAAGGATCGAGTAACATATTCTTTTTATTTTAGATTTAAGATTTTAGATTTCAGATTTTAAATCTGCAATCTGAAATTTGAAATTTGAAATTTAGGTTAGTTCATCTCCTGTTCTTGAGACATCGTATCCACCCATCTGGAGGACCATCTTTTTAAATGCCTCTGAACGAATGGTCTCGATCACCTTTTTAATCTTCTCATCTTCGAAGTAGATCGAAGGG
>Ga0315296_10005446_pt1 | contig 10173 bp, 6 predicted proteins | sample YL17G14_18_MG_FD_203921 | JGI IMG/M metagenome (GOLD analysis project Ga0315296, IMG submission 203921) | Sediment microbial communities from Yellowstone Lake, YNP, Wyoming, USA - YL17G14_18 | ecosystem: Environmental > Aquatic > Freshwater > Lake > Sediment | place: USA: Wyoming | collected... | reverse complement strand
CGGTACTCCACGCCGCTGTCATCGGTCGCCGCGGTGGCCACCATCCGGATTGAGCTACTTGAGATCACGTAAGGCTCTGTCTGCCAGGTTGCCGGGTCAGGACTTGGGGGGATAGTATCCTCACGCAGCGTGGTCGCTCCGGCACGGTCAGACCACTTGGCCTCCAGAAGATTGGTTTTATTTCGGGCCTTGACCCTGTACCAGTATAAAGTCTCCGGCAAAAGATCCGTCACTTCCCACCTGGGTTCTTCGCCTGGTGCAAATAAAATCCACCCGCTATTGCTTTGCGGGCTGTAGTAATCCTCGAAGTAATATTCCGCCCCGCTGCCGTCGGTCGACGTAGCGGCGGCAGCTACCATCGCGATTGAATACGCTGAGGTGGCATAAGGTTCTTTCGCCCAAGTCATGGGATTTGGCAAGGGCGGCGTTGGGGGAGGTGGCTGCGCTCCCCAATTGGCGACCAGAATGCAAAAATCCTCAAAATTGACCAGGCCATCTCTATTGAGGTCGGCGGCCAATAAGATTTCCTGGCGGGCCCAGTGCTGCGTAAATAGCGCCAGGTCGCCGTAGTCAACCATGTCGTCGCCATTGAGGTCTGCGATATTGCCCGCCTGAGAAAGTGACATACTTGCCTGCGGTGTGCCGCCGTAGGCTCCCATATTTATACGTTTGCCGTGTGGCCACAATTCCGCAGTCCAATCTGAGTTAGGGTCGCCGGCGTCAACGCACCGGCTGGTGACATCGTCAACGCTCCAGCTTTTGCTGTGGGGGTCCCATCTGCCCACCTGCGATTTCAGATGGTAGTCGCCATCCACCCAAATATCGTCGCTTTCATTAGGCGTACCCTTTGTGTCCCAGTAACCGCCAAGTGCAAAAAGAGGCTCGACAATGATATCGCCGGAGCCAACCTTCGCATCGCCGCCGAGGTTGCCGCCCGTGTTCATCCAGAAGCAATTGTAGGAGTTTTTGCCGGCGCCGTGGATTCCGCCGCCATAACTGGCTTTGTTGAACGCGATTATGTTGTTCCGAATATAACTTGTGCAACTGTACAGGCCGCCACCATCTTGATCTGCTATGTTACCCACGATAGTATTATTGCGAATAGACCGGCTGCAATTGCTGACTCCGCCGCCCGACAAAGCCGCTCTGTTGCCGGCAACAACGTTGCCGACAATACTGCCGTCGCATCCGTAAAGCCCGCCTCCCATAAACGAGGCATAGTTGTTGGTGATCACATTGCCGACGATGTCACCGTCGCAGTAATAAAGGCCGGCGCCGAATCCTTGGATGGTGTTGGAGTTTGCTGAGATGAGGTTGTTGATTATTTGGCCGTTACAATAGGCTATGCCGGCACTATTTTGTAGGATCGTATTATTTTTGATTGGCCCATCGCACCGGTATATGCCCTGCTGGGCGTTGGCTTGTATGGTATTGTCGCAGATAACAGGGGCGGCATTATTCTGCCCGAAGATACCGTGCGTTGCACACTTGGTGATCAGGCTTTTTGTGATTGTCGGTGAGGTGCCGCTGCAATAAATGCCTCGTCCGGTAATTGTAAAGCCCGTCAGCACAGAATTATTGCCCTCGTTCGACCTGAAAGTCACGCTATAGTCGGAATTGGCGGTAATAATAGTTGACTGAACAATACTCGGATTGTCGGGGTCTTGACTTGTAAGTGTGATAGCCATGCCGATGAAAGAGATGTTCTCCTTGTACGTACCGGGCTTGACAACGATAGTATCTCCGTTCAAGGAGTTGTTGATCGCATCCTGGATACGGGCAAAATCCGCCGCTCCGTTGTCGTCAACGGTAATTGTTTTTCCCTGACAGGGCACAACGAGCAAGACGGCTGTTAGAGTCAGAACAAGTCTCTGCATTCAGTGTTTGCCCTCCCGGCAAGCCTTAACATTGCTACCATTCTACTATCAATATCGCGTCAATTCAAGTAAAAAGATAGTGACATGACGTGCCCTTGAAGCAAGGTGATTTTTTGCGAAAGCCATGAGGCGTGGCCCCGATTTATCGGGGCTGTTTTCTCGGACTAATCGCTTCTGCCGTAGAGCCAGTCGGCATCAGCTAATTTATAATCGACGATTTCATCCGGGCGGAAAAACAAACCTATCTCGCGCTGGGCCGATTCGGGACTATCCGAACCGTGTACGAGGTTATAGCGTTGTGAACAGCCGAAGTCTCCCCTAATAGTGCCCGGCTCAGCCTCATAGCCGAAAGTAGCTCCGATTATCTTACGCGTGATTTTTATCACTCCCTCTGCTTGCCAGACCGTTACGAGCGTTGGGGCTGAGCAAAGGTCTTTGACGATACCTTCGTAAAATGGCTTGCCGCGATGAACAGCGTACAGTTGCCGGGCGATCTCCTGCGAAATTTGCATAAATTTTGCAGCGACCAGTTTCAGGCCTTTTTGCTCAAGACGCGCGATTATCCCTCCTGCCAGATGCCGCTGAATGCCGTCAGGCTTGATAATAATCAAAGTGCGCTCTGCCATCGCCGTATAGTTGGTGCGGGGCTACGTTGCCGTAGGGACGATGTATATCTCGACTCGTCTATTCTGCGCGTTGCCTTTCTTGCTGGGCATGTTCGGCACGACCGGGCGATATTCACCGAACCCGCGAACACTCAGTCGCTCCGCGTTAACGTTATTGCTGGCCATAATCTGTAGGACCGATATGGCTCGGTGAGCCGATAAGTGCCAGTTGCTTGGATGCTTCACACGTGTCTCAGGCCTTTCAATCGGGATATCGTCGGTGTGGCCGGCAATTATAACGTCGAACTTCTTGGCCTCCTCGGAATTCAAGATGTCGCAAAGCGCCTTAACGGTCTGAACCGCCGATGTTGCCACCTGATCGCTGCCCAATTCAAAGAGCAAATCGCTCTTGAACTTGACAATGCCCCGGCTGGCATCATACGTAACCATGTCACTGTGCTGCTTGGCAAAATCTTCCAGCTTGGTGGTAAGCTCGATCGGCAGCGGTGTCACGCCGAGCAGCCTCTCCTGCATCGAGGCGATCAGCTCTTTCTTTTTTGCCAGGTCTGCTTCCAGCGCAGCGATTTTCTCGCGCAGTGCTTGTGCATCTATACCGCCGGTTGCTTCAGCGGTGGCAAGCTGCCTTTTTAGCTGGTCAAGCTGGAGCTCAGCCGTCCGCAGCTCGCTTTCGAGTTGTGCTATTCGTTTCTGTTGTCTATCGTTTTGGATTCTGAGATCTTTCATCTCCCCGTTACAACCACTGGCCAGTACGATAAAAGTACATACCAGAGAGACCCCCAAAAGTTTGACAGTCTGCATGGTTCAATCCTTTCCAGCCTTAAGCCACTATTCCGTATAGGTACGCAAACCGTTTATCTGTAAGCTATTACATCCGGCGTACTCTTTTGCGCGCCCGGCGCACCACTAAATAAAGCCCATTTGCGATTGTTCGTCAAGAAGAAACTCCAATTGAAAATTGACAATTGAAGATTCGCAGTCGAAAATTTACAGGCGAAAGTTCTTAATCAGGGATTGTTTGTGCTATGTCCAAAACTGTGGCAGCGATTATTTGTGCGGCAGGACCTGCCAGTCGATTCGGCGGAAAAAGAAGAAAGCAATTTGTTGATGTGGCTGGGCGGGCGGTTTTCTTACGAAGTGTCGAACTTTTTGCCAACCGAGACGACGTAAAGCAGGTTCTATTGGGTATTGCCCCAGAAGACGAGGAATTGGTGAGCGTCAAATGGGGAGCAACCCTGAAGTTTTTTAACGTGAAGCTTTTCTTCGGCGGCTATAAACGTTTCGACACCATCAATAAAGGGCTCGAGCTTGTCAAAGATGATGTCGATTTGATTGCGGTGCACGATGCCTGCCGGTGCTGTGTAACGGATAAACTGATTGACGAGGTCATCGCCGCCGCCGGCAAAAGTGGGGCAGCTATACCAGCATGTCCTGTTGCGGCGACCATAAAACAAGTAAAAGATAATTGCATAATTAAGACCGTCGACAGAGTGGGCCTTTACGAGGCTCAGACGCCGCAGGTTTTCCAGGCTTCGCTACTCAAAAGAGCATATCAAAGCCTCAAGAATTTAGACCAAGCCAAAATAAGCGATGATTCACAACTGGTTGAGGCGATGGGCGAAAAAGTGACAATCGTGGAGGCGGACTCTTCGAATATAAAGATTACCTACCAAAGTGACATTGCCATCGCTGAAGCAATAATCAAGTCCAGGCCCAAACCCAAGCCAGAAGGCTACATAGGTCCCTACGCTGAAGCCCAATGGTAAATTTGCGTATTGCGTGCCTTCGCCCGCCGCTGGCGGCCCAAGCGTGCGTATAGCGTATGGCGTAAAACGCAAAGCTAAAAACGTAAAACTGCGGAATTCAACAGTCTTCCGCTTTCCGCTTTACCCTTTAAGTTTCTTTCACCGCCTGACGGCAAAAGCCTTGCCGACAGCGGCCAATTGGTCCATAAACGGCTGGGAGATCAAACCGCTTTTCTGAATCGGCACATCCCAAGTGATTACGCCCCCCGCCTCGGCAATTCTACGACTCCATCCTACCACTTGCTCTGTGGAGAATCGCGGGGAGCCCATACCCCACCTCTGGCCGAGGAAGCTCAGTATGTGAACCTGAGCACCATCAACTTTCCCATCTACTGCTCGCTGTATCTTCACCTTGTTTGGGTCGTTGATCTCACCGGCGGTGTAATCTTCATGCGGAGTGACCGAAATGATCCGGGGCACTACGCCGGGATTAAAGGCCACAACGCTATCCGGGTTGCCCGCCCGCGCCGCGGCGGCAAAGCTCTCGAAGTTGGGAGCTTCTTTCGAGCGGTACATTATGTTCGGCCAGTAGCAGCCGTCGAACCACCAGCCGACGACCTCGTCGCCCCAGCGCGTGGACCATTCCCGGATCACCTGCTCCCACTTGAGCTGGAACTCCTTGTTGGGGTTCGGGCCGTTCTGCCATTGCAGCGCATCCCGGGCATCTCGATCTCCCGCCGGCGCGCCAGCCGGCAGGTAGACCATCAGCTTGATGCCGCGCTTGTGCAGCGGTTCGTACAGGTCGGCGACCAAATCCCGCCGTGAGCATCCTTCGACCCGGCTCAGGACGGGCTTGCTCGGCTGGATTCCAACAAGTTTATCGTAGGTTGCGTTGGGCGCCAGATAGTAGCCGGAGTTCTGACCGATAGTAATGAGGTAGTAGCCTGCTCCGACCGATTCGATCTGCTTGGCCAGCCCTTCCACATCGAAATGGTCGATCATGTCGTTCCAATTCTCGGCGCTCATTTTCTCATTGTCGACTTTAGCCCTCCAGTCGGCCAGATAATGGGTCATCACGCCCCAGCGGGCTTGCCGCATCCAGGCGGCCTTGTGCTGAAGTCGTCGCTCGTCGCTCGTCGCTCGGGTCACGGGCCACGGGCCACGGGCGACGGAAGCAGGCCAGAAGCGGGCGATGAAACCGCCGCCCGCAACCAGCTCGATCGCAAGCGAATCGCTGCGCCTGAGGGTCGTGTTCTCGACCTCTACCGCCGCAGCGTCAACCTTGTTGTCGCGAAGGAGCATCGCACGATACTCGCTTTGGCCCAAGCCCGTCTCGAGCCGGGTCGAGAGAAACGATAGGGGAATCTCTACTGTCCTTGCCGCCAGGCCGTTCAAGATGGCCAGAAACCATGTATCGCCGCTGCGCCGTGCAAACGCAGCGATTTCGCCGATCTGCGAAACGGGCAGGACGATGGTTTCCTCCCAGACGGCCGGGATGCTCTTAATCATCTCGACGCCCGGGTTCTTCAGGATGTTCGCAGGCTGCGCACCGTAAGTCAGTAGAGGCGAGTTGAAAACGGCAGCGGTGGCAATCTGATGCGTCCAGGTGGTGTTTGCCCGGCGTGCGCCGAAGTGCACGGGCGTGTAATCGCCGTGACCCGCCAGATAGCGAGTGAAAGGCAGGGTCACGTTGTGAGTGGCCCGGTCGGCAAGCTTGCTGGCCTCCATGCCCCTAACGGCCTCGCGGACCATCTCGTTCGGCCAGGTCCGCGCCTCGCCGGTGGGCTTATTTGCCCCGTGGAAGTTGACCAGCACGTGGTATTTGGCGGCTTCCTTGAGCAGCGCAGTGTAGTGATCGATTACGTCTTTGTGCTCGTGATCGAAAAAGTCAATCTTAGCCCCGACTACACCGAGGTCGTGCAATCTCTTAAAGAATGCCTCTCTGGCTTCGGGCGTGCGAAGCTCTCTGGAGTGCCTCCAGAACCATAGGCCGACTCCCTGCCGCCGCGAATAATCCACCAGCTCCTTTATCTGCTCATCGCTCCACCTGGACCAGAAGCCCTCGATCACATGATACTCGAAACCCAACCCTGTCCCGAGCCCAGTCGAGGGATGGCCGGCCAGGCGTGAGAATTCCTTCATATCCTCCAATGAGCTTCCGCCGCCGTCCAGATAACGCCACACCGCCCGCCCCGGCTTAAGCCAGTCGGTGTTGATCCCCTTGGGGAAAAGATTCGGGTCCGGCGGCGGACAAAGATTATGAACCACATCGCAGTTCACCAGCGTATTTAGATCCGCCCCAATCATTACGACCCTCCAGGGCGAGGTGATCGTTCCGGAAATGGCGGCCGGCCTGGATACGCGCTCAATCTCGTCTTTATACCGCAGCCTGTATGGGTAGGAAACGTGGTGCTTGTGACCAAGAACAAGGTTGAATCCGCGATTTCCATCGCACTGTAGCGCCATGCCGCTGTAGTTGGTCAGCGCCGCCTCGGTAATCGAGGCGTAGCCCGTGCCATCCGGCAGCTTGAACGTCATGGGCGGCGCGACCCACTGACCGTCCCGGATGTCAGCGACGTCATTCTTTTCGTGCACTCCTTCATAGTGACCCTCCAGGTCGTGATACCAGACGGTACTGCCGGCCGGAATGACAAATGTTGTGGCCTCGTCCGGCACTCTTACGCTCTCACCGCCAGGAATAATGTAGCGAAATGCAACGGCATCGTTGAATGACCGAGCATCCAGGGTGTAGCTGGTATTGCTTTTGCTATGCTTGAGGGAGATTCTTGCGCCGTTACAGTTATTAACAGCTTGGGAGTGTACGCCGCGCCAAGGGTAGGTCTCTTTCACCTTGTATTGCTCTACCCTGCCAAGCTCCAGCCCTTGCGAGAGATCAACACCGTCCAAGCTGAACTGTACACGCGATGTCTCAATCACCGGCTTGTCCTTAAACGTTACGGTGTAGTTCAGGCGGCCCTGGTCCAGGAGGAATTTCAATTGCACGTTGCCATCCGGACTGAGAACCTGGACCTGGTCTGCAGCCGGTTCCGCCCACAGTAAGTTTGCCGCACTCAGGATTACCGAAAGAGCGGTAATTTTAATGAAGAATCTGGTTCTTTTACACATGATTTGGTCTCCACATTGCTGTTTAACCTCCACGAATATCTTACTGGCCTCGCCCCAGGTGTCCCGACTGCGGGTTGGCATCTGGGTGCCGGAGCCGGTGTATTGTACATTAGGGTCCGTTCAGCGCACAAGATTCTGCTATCCATCTGGATTGAGCGTGTGTGACCAGACTTTATGGCAGGCCCTTGTCATTGCGAGCCCCGACTTGTCGGGGCGTGGCAATCTCAAAACTACCAATGGTAGAGATTGCTTCGGTCGCTTCGCTCCCTCGCAATGACAATGGGCTATAAGACCGTGCCACGACCCTGTTATATGCCGCCAGAAAAATTAGTCACACACGATTGAGCCGGCTTGTAAGCACCAACCGGCTGCTTGGCCCAGCCTTTTTCTTCTCTTGCGTCTGGCATCTGCTAAGCGGCGGCTATAAATTTTCTGCAAGAATCCATAATTTTCATTGACATCGTAATGATAATCGAGGATAATTACACGAAAAGAATGGCCAAACTAACTAAAATTAGGAGGTTCAATTATGAACGAATTTATTGAGAAAAACAGGGGTTTGCTGCGGTTCTACTGCATCGCAGCACGAACTATGGGATGGATACTTATAATTGTCGCGCCGCTGGGAGCTATTGTAAGTTTATTTAAAGGCTTACCAGGCGGAGAGCGGTTGCGGTCGTGGATGCTATATGAGCTCAGCGAACAATTGATACGGCACTTACTTCTTGGACTTGTAATGCTGAGTCTTGCTAAGTTTGTCAGATATTTATATGAGAACGATTACCAACCCGGATGGATACTCCGTCACGGAGACAAGGTCCTATACTTATATGCTGCTTGTTTAATCGTGAGTCATATTGTGTGGTACTGTTTTCAAATGACAATCCGAAGCCATGACCTGACGGACACACTTTTGTTTTTTGTATTCTGGGAAACGCCCGCTCTCGTGATGGGATTAATTTTTATCGGCATGGGACAGGTTTTACGGCGCATATTACCTATTATAGAGGAATCCAAAACACTGGTCTAAAGGAGGTCAACAAATGATTAACATTCGACTGGACTATGTGCTTTTGGATCGGCGGATGAAACTGAAGGATTTAGCGGACGCAACGGGGCTGGCCGTCAATAACCTGTCAATTCTGAAAACCAATAAGGCCCGGGCAATTCGCCTTTCCACGTTGAACAGCTTGTGCGAAGTGCTCAACTGCACGCCAGGCGATCTGATACAATATATTCCGGATAAGCCAGAGAAGTAGGCAAATGTGACTTGGCTTTTTTCTTTTTTTCGTATCTTTTCTGTGCTACACTGCTTGTGCCTATGAGCAAGCCGAATATACAAGCCTGTAATAACCTGGATTCCCCCCGCCGGTTTGTCCCGATTTATCGGGGCAGCGGGGGCGATGATAAAAGAGGTGTAAAAGCTGTGCACAGACCTGTCCTGAGCAAAGCCGAAGGATTAGCAGGCAAAAGATTCCACTTTATCGGCGCAGGCGGTATTGGGATGAGCGGACTGGCGCAGCTTTTGATAAAGCAGAATGCGATTGTAGCCGGCTCCGACCAAACCGCAACTGCCGTAACAGCCAAGCTGGTCCAGTTGGGGGCCGATATAAAGATCGGCCACAGCCCCAGCAACCTCAGCCCTGAAATGGATGCGGTCGTTATTTCGGCAGCCATAAAACCGGATAATCCCGAATTGAAACTGGCGCAGGCAAGAGGATGCAAAATCCATAAATACGCTCAGATGTTGGGCGAACTAATGAGCTGCTATGAGGGCATAGCCATTGCCGGCACTCACGGAAAAAGCACGACCAGCGCCTGGCTTGCCTATCTGCTAAAACAAGCAGGCATCGATGTGAACTTTGTTGTCGGTGCCGAAGTCAGCCAATTGGGCAGCTCTTCCGGCGTGGGAGATAGCGAGTATTTCATCGCCGAGGCCTGTGAATACGACCGTAGCTTTTTGAACCTACGGCCTAAAATCGCCTGCATACTCAACATAGAAGAGGACCACCTTGACTACTATAAGGACGAAGATGAGATAGTGGGAGCATTTACTGAATTTGCTCTGGGCGTAAAACCGGACGGCGTGCTAATTGGGAATGGCCATGACAAAAATGTCGCAAAAATAGCTGGAAAAATTCGGAATTTGTGCACATTCGGGCTTGATGGAGGTTGTAATTTCTATGCTCAGCATCTCGTTCTGCATGACGGCCTTTATGCTTTCGACGTCTATCATAACGGCGAACTGCTGGGGCCAACCAGTATCTCGCTTCCGGGCAGGCACAACGTCGCCAATGCGCTGGCAGTGCTTGCTATGGCGGTCAATGTGGGCGTATCTTGCCAGCAGGTGTTGCAGTTCCTGCCCAGCTTCACCGGGGTCGATCGCCGGCTGATGCTGAAGGGCCATATCCGCCGGGTCACAGTCCTCGATGATTATGCTCACCACCCAACTGAGATAAAGGCGAGCCTTGAGGCGATACGCCAGAGGTACCAGCCTAAGCGGATTTGGTGCATTTTCCAGCCCCATCAATACAGCAGGACGAGATTTTTGCTTGATGATTTTGCCGAAAGTTTTAAGCTTGCCGATGTAATAATAGTGCCGGAAATCTATTTTGTCCGGGACTCGCAGCAGACCAAAAAAGAAGTCAATGCGCAGATGCTGGTCGATAAGATGCGGGCTAACGGCACAGACGCCATATTTATCGACGACTTCGGAGCAATTTGCGACTATCTGCAGGCAAATGTAGCCGCCGGCGATCTGGTGATTACGATGGGCGCAGGCGATATCTGGAAGGTAGCAGA
>Ga0315296_10005445_pt1 | contig 10173 bp, 16 predicted proteins | sample YL17G14_18_MG_FD_203921 | JGI IMG/M metagenome (GOLD analysis project Ga0315296, IMG submission 203921) | Sediment microbial communities from Yellowstone Lake, YNP, Wyoming, USA - YL17G14_18 | ecosystem: Environmental > Aquatic > Freshwater > Lake > Sediment | place: USA: Wyoming | collected... | reverse complement strand
CAACGGTTCAGCATCGACGATGATAGTTGGGGCATACCGGAGTGGTTGGAAGCACGTGATATCGTTTGACTGGCGTGGGCAGAGATTCTGTGGGGCAGGATTAGGTCCAAACTCTCAGGGATTCAGAATCGATGTCTTCGGAGACCCAGGTGACTATCTCGGCTCAGGTCTTGATGGTGCAGAGGTCTACGTTCACGCTTCTGCTCAAGATCAGGTTGCACAGATCATGAAATCCGGTAAGCTCGTGATTTATGGAGATGTGGGACAGACCTTCATGTACGCTGCAAAAGGGGGAGAGGTCTACGTACTCGGAAACGCCGCAGGTCGACCTCTGATCAACGCTGTGGGTCGTCCGAGAGTTGTCATAAACGGGACATGCTTAGACTACTTGGCTGAATCGTTCATGGCAGGCGACCCGCTGAATGGTGGTGGATTCGTTATTGTGAATGGCATAGGGCACGCAGAAGACGGCAAAGTGCGCGAACTGGACACCCCATACCCGGGAGGCAACCTCTTCTCTCTAGCCTCCGGGGGAGCAATCTACGTTCGTGATCCCCATAGAATGGTCGACTCGGATCAACTGAACGGTGGTCAACTGACTTCCCTAAAGGACCAGGACTGGGAGGTAATCCTGCCCTACCTAAACGAGAATGAAAGTCTGTTTGGAGTGGAATTGGAAGACCTCCTGAGAATCGGGAATGAGTTAGAGGAACCCTCAAGAGTCTACAGGAAAGTTGAAGCAATTCCGCTCGAAGCACTCGCGTCTATGCATTGATAACGTTCTAGAAATGCATCCTAGGACAGGCGGAGCGACCAATTCGCGGATTAGAGAAACAGGGTCACAAAAAGGAAGGTGTGTGGTAGGAACTTACTATTGCGCAGGTGTGATGTCCTTTCCATTCATCCGATACTCACCCGCTAACCCTCTTTGAACGCCAAGTTCATGATTACCTGTTTAGACCGTGGACAGTGGAGGGTTTGAAAATCAAGTGCGAAAAGTGCGGGACTGAAAGCGATTCAACGCGAACCCGGTTCTTTGAACGCTACTATACTGCAAAGATTCACGGTCTTGACAGCAAGGACATCAAATACGACAATCAAGACCTATGCGACGGCTGTTACGATTCAACCTTACAGCAACTATACGCGGAAGTTAAGGAAGCCCGGGAAAAGAACGGTTGGATAGAATCCTAGTCATTGGAGAAATGAAAAGAATGACCACCACACTAGAAAAACCCCCACCCCTGAAAGTTCCGATTCTCTGGGAAAGTACGCCAAAAGCTCAGCGAGCAGCAGAACGCATGGAACGACTAGAGAAACAGCTAGTCGAACAGCAACGCAAACTATCCGATCTCGGCAAGAAGAAAACCAAAGAACACGAACGGGCGGGCTATCACCCGGAACCTCGGAATGAACTAGATGACGAGATAGACGCGGCAACGGTTCAATGCGACATTACATTACGAGAAAAAGAGACCTTACAGAATGCCATCGAATCTAATTCGCGCGGATGGCTTGAGAACCGAATTCCCGAATTCCCCTTACGAATTCATGCGCTCCGGAACAAGATTGAGAATACTAAGGCGGGTATTGCGGATGCTGTAAGGCGAGAGAACTACGAGAGCGCGGCAAATCTGAAGCGAACCCTAGACCGTGACCAATTCGAACTAGACATTAGAACCGGAAAGACCGAGGAAACTGGGACACTTCTTTCAATCAATCACTCAATCTGTTAGTTTATCGGATTGGAGCATCGCCGCAGTACAAGAGATCAAAAGCGCACCTGAGTTAGAGAAGAGACGGTTCCACATCGACGATGACACCTCGGTCCTGCTACAATACAACGCTGAGAAAGTCTTCATAGATTACTGGAGAACCCGGACACTTCCTGGGGCGAGAGCGCTAGACCTGGTATTCCTGCATTCCGCCGTGCTTGGAGTACATTCAGAAGCTTTCTACAAACAGTTGGAATCGTTATGTGACGGAATAATCGAGTTCAAAAGGGAAGAGACAGGTGGGACGAGAAATCATCTTGTAAGGGTGAAAGCGATCCGCGGGCGGAAATATGACCCGCAATGGCATCGGCTAATGGTCAGAGATAACTTCGAAGTTACTTTAGAGAAGTAGTCGTTCACCCGTCGTTCGTTTCGTGTCTGTGGGTCTAGCGGTGCGCACACACGGGGTTGCAAAGGCTTAGATGATGCTACCTTCTACCTAGTTGACGTTTCTCCGGTGAGATATTGTCGGTTGAAATGAATGTGCTGCTCCTCGTATCTGACGCCTTGGGAGCTATTCTTTTTCTCTTTTGCGCCGTACTTTCGATACGTTTGCTTTTGATGTATGAGGGGGGGGCTCTTCGAGAGACCATGGCTGCCAATCTTCCTCGGAGTCATTTTCCTCGCCTTGAGCCAACCTCTTACAGCAATCGCTACGCTTCTGAGTTCAACTTGGCTTGGTTTCGTTCTTCTTCTTAGGTCGCTGTTTGTCGTCTTTTCAGCTCTATCGATATTTGTTGGATTACTTCGTGCTCTCAGGATCTGGAGGAAAGTCAGTAGGTAGGCTCAAGTCCTGCCGGCGGCGCCACTACCTACACCTACGATGACTGTCTAGAAGTTCCTTCTTGACGGGTCCCATCGATACGCGGATCTCTGCCCTTTCCCATTTCTGTGGGTCCAGGTACTTGGTGTTTGGTTCTGGTAGGGCCGTGTGAACGAGTATCTCTTCTGGGTTCATGCAGAGTCCGTGAACGTCATGGTGCCCGACCTCGGTTTCATGCTTAGGGCTGCGCTGGCATAGATATTGCGAAGAAGATCGATGCCCTTCGATTCGATGTGATGGTAAACACCGACCGTGCGACCCCTCAACTCAACAACATCAACCCAGATCAAGCGAGCACCGTTTGGAGAGATTTCTCAACAGTTACTCGAATTTCTGTTTCAGCCGGAACCGCTGGCTCGACTGTTTCTTTCTCAACTCTTACAACATTTTGCTTTCCGCAGTACGCACAGCTTATTTCGCCTCGCCAGACTTTCCGAAGTCTCTTCTCATTTTCGGACACAAACATCACCTCGACAGACATTTTGCGGGTTTTCTCAAATCCTAGTATGCATATGCTCTTGATCATGGGCTAGCTGCCTATGATAATACTAATGAATAGCAATAGTGAAAGGCCCATTGCTCTTCGCACGCAATCTTGACAGAAACTCAGAAATCAACGCGAGAGTTCTGTGTGTGTGGTATAGCTGGTGCGCGCACACACACACGAAGAATCTCAGCGCTCACAACAGCCAAACTACACACCAAAGACGACCTTTCAAATTTGGATGCATGCAACATTAGAGCACACACGGAAAGTCATTTTCAGCTTTGGGACATTAGAGGCCGGTTCTTTACTCGATAATACGTGTGGTATCTCCACAGTTTTCTAAAACAGGAAGGTAGTACGATGAAATTGGTTGGGTTAGTAGGTGGAACTGGCTGGGTTTCAACCGTTGAGTATTATCGCATTATAAGGATGATTCCAAAGGATTGCTGTGTCTTATGATATGCACAGGCGAAGACTTGAGTCGCAACTAATATGTCGATTTGACTGCTGATACTAGGTCATGCGACCATTCCAAGACCTGACCGGCTCCCGAGAGAACTTAGCCATAGAACATAGAAGAATAGCGAAGGCCTATACCAATTCAGTTCTCTCAAAACTCAGAGAAGTGCTTGGTGTCGTTCTTGTCGGCGGTGCTGCAAGAGGTTACGCGGACAAATTATCCGAAATCGACATGGCAATCTTCGTCGCGCGTGATGGAGTCAAGAAACTACCGAAAGGTGAACATCGGTGGAGGGGATACCTGCTGGACAATGACCTATACATCTATGGTAGAGAGGCAGCAGCAGACTGGAGTCAGGAAAGGAGGCAAGCCTTCTACGAAGGAAAGATACTACTCGATAGAAAAGGACTGGTTCGGTCACTGCTACGCCGGAAGCTGAAGTTTAGAGCCTCCGAAAGACGGAGAATCATCCTAGAGAACCTACTTTTTCTTGAAGATCGAATCGAAGATGCCGAAACTATCTGGCCCAGGCGGGGGTACATTCCTAGTGCTCACTACGCGGTGAACATGGGAGTGGAAAAGCTGTTCAAGATCCTCTTCGCCTACAACTCCAGGTTCCTACCAAGCGAAAAATGGAGGTTCTACTATTCTTGCCATCTTCCTTGGCTACCAAGAAAGTATCAGGAGCTTATTATCCAGATCATGAAAGCGCAAGCGATCACATATGCTGACACGAAACGCAGAGTCGCAAACCTCAAACGTCTTGATGTCGCGATGCGTAATAAGCTGCGAAAAGAGAACATGCTCCCAATAGACGTCTACAGATACTGCGTGGAAAGGATCTGGACTTCCGAGATATGCTACTCCAAAGATTGAAGCACGCTGAATCGTTACTTGACCTAGGAACTGGGGGGGCGGCGCGCACCACTATACCCACACACACAATATCACGGTTCAAGTTTGGTCCTTAGATGAATCGATGCTCGGCTAAGTCGCATTTCGTATGATGGTGAAGGAATCTATTTCTCCGGCACAAACGACTCATTGTAAGGGAGAACTCCCAGTGAGAATGAGACTCTACCCTTACAGCAAGCGATTCGCGACTACCTTCAAGAAAGAAAGAAGAAAGATTTCGGCAGTCCTTGGGAAATGTGAGATTCAACATGTGGGAAGTACAGCTGTGCCAGGACTAGGGGGCAAAGGCATCGTGGACATCATGATTGCTCTAGACAACTGGAAAGGAGAAAATGAAGTCATTGAGAAACTGAGAAGCATAGGTTTCAAGCACATCCATCCGAAGGAACGCGGCAGGATGTTCCTGAGCAGAACGGGACCAACGAAATACGGCGACACTCACCTCCACCTCGTCAAGAAGGGAAGCTACCCATACAGGGAAATGTTGACGTTCAGAGACCACATGCGTAGCCACCCGAAAGAGGCTGAAAGATACTGGAAGTTGAAGCTCTCTTGGTTCAAGGAGGCAAGGGGAGTTCGCAAACGCTACACAGCCGCAAAAGAGAGTTACGTCAACAACATCTGGAAGAGACCAAGACAGCAGCATTCATCCTCAAAGAGATGCGCTACCTAGAGCTACTTCGATTGATTCCGGCAAGCCTGATAAAATTAGTATAGGTTTGAGCCCAGGAAAGGGGAGTATCTGTGTCATCCTTAGCTAGAAGGGCGAGATCGTCTGAGAAGCTGAAGATCACGGAGAAGTACTGCAAGACAGCTCTCTCCAAGACGGGTGTATCTGCATACGATTACACAATCAACCCCTACACTGGATGCATGCACGGGTGCGTTTACTGCTATGCGAACTTCATGCGTCGCTTCTCGGGACACTTGCAAGACGCATGGGGTAGCTTCGTGGACGTGAAGGTTAACTTGCTTGAAGTATTGGCTAGGGAACTGCCAAGACGTGCCGGAGGAAGTGTCTGGTTTAGCAGCGTCTGCGATCCATATCAGCAGGTCGAAGCGAAATACAAACTGACACGAGGAGCCATTCAGCTCCTGTTGGAATATCAGAAGTTCTCCGTCTCCATTTTGACCAAGAACGACCTCGTACTCCGCGACCTCGACCTCCTTGCAGGCATGAAGGATAGAGTCGATGTTGGCTTCACAATAACCACGTTCAGCGATGAAGCGCAACCGTTCTTCGAACCTCGCTCATCTTCAGTCAAAGATAGGATTGAGGCTCTTAGAAGGCTGAACGAAAGAGGGGTAGAGACATGGGCCTTCATTGCACCAATGTTGCCTCATGTGACTGAGGATCAGCTGGAGGATGGGCTGCGCCGGCTTGCGGAAGCAGGTGTGAAAAGATTGATGACCGATCGGTATAATGCGCGCGGCATGATAATCAATCAAACTCTGATGGCATACCAATCTTGGAAGCCCTTCGCCATCCTTGAAGAAGTGCGCCAGCTTCTCTGGAAGGGAGACGAGTATTACCGTTTACTCGATGCAAGGATTTCTCGCGTGTGGAAGAAAGAGGCTCCCAACGCGGTTCACGAAAAAGCCTTCTGAGCCGGTCCTGATTCTCTCAAAGGAAGTTGCAGCTGCTCAGTTTTGCTTCAACGTTTAAACCTGTTAATCATGCAGGCACTGCTGTTGACGCAGTTAGGATTGTCTTTATAGCAGTTCAGGGACGCGTCGTTGCAGTGGGAGAAAAGGTAGTGTCGATAGCAGGCACAGGCTGGGGAGCAGACTCAGCCATAGTGATGACGGCGTCCAGATTCGAGGACGCTGTAGGCATGGACCCAGAGAAGAGGATGAAGATCGAGGAAATACTCGCCATGCCTAAGCACACCCTCTGGGCAGGATACCAATAGTCACCATTAGAGCACACGAAACTCACTGTGGCCTAACTGTCTTTTAGGGCAGTTTCTTCATACTCGAAGTGCAAGGAGACAACGAGTACGGAAATCCCAAGATGTGAGAGCTGTGGGAGAATAGCGCAGTACAAGTGTGCAATCGACAAACAAGATTATAGTATTGGACATCCTCAGCGATGTGTTGCTCGAAAACAAAGCGCTGACTACTCGGAAGTGGTTGGCAGACTCCATTCTCAAACGCAAAGCTGAAGGTTTCACAATTCTGGGAATTTTGAATCCTGAAGTGGCATCAAAACAAGACAGCCAGACAATCATCGAAATATTCGACGGGATAATTGAAATTTACGAAAAGGAGTTGCGAGAGAGAGCGAGGCGATTTCTGATAGTTAAGAAAATGTTTGGAAGAAGGTACGAAGAGACCGAGCTTATGCTGGATAAGAACAAGCTCTTCTAAACTAGATGTCCGACAATTTCTCGACCACGCTCAATACGTAAGTCGCAATCCGGTTCTTCGTGTGTGTGGGTCTAATGGTGCGGGCGATCAAATTTGAACCGCAATGCAATTTGAACCCCCGAGTAGTTGACTAAGGTCTTGTCACCAAACGGCAAATCTCCCACTGAGGCAGCGAAGTAACCTAGCCTCAGTCAGGCCACTAACCACTTAAAGTCATACGAAAACCGTCAGCAACTCTACGCGGATTCGCCAGATTTTGGTATTCCTACCCATCTCGGAGTCCTTCTCATGTATTCACGATAGGATTCACCGTACTTCTCAAGAAGAAAGCGTTCCTCAGCTGGTATTACAATGTGCCACAGCACTACCCATAGCACACCGCACAACATCATAACCCAAGACGCACAAGCTACTCCCATGCCAACATACAACAAGAAGCCGCTTAGGTATATGGGATTTCTTGAAATTCGGTAGATGCCTCTTGTGACAGGTTCGCCAAGCGGTGTAGTAGCGAAACTGTAAGTGGTCATAACGGTCACAACTAGAGCAACGGCAAAAATGGGAAGACCTAGGTACAGCCATACTGTGCCTATCCTCAGCGGCAGGAATATGGAATAGATTACGGTGAAGGGCATGATTAGAAAATGGGTTGAGTAAGCTATGATTTTCTGAGTTTTGCCGAGCGGTATGGGTTGGGTTGCCCTTTTCGTTCTTTCTTTTGCTTCTTTACTCATTAGGAAGTCTTGGATACTCAACGCTAGAAAAAAGAAAACTTGGAGTATCCAAGCGTTCCATAGACCTATTTCGAAAGCAGGTATGAGGGAGATCTTAGTGCGCCTCCTTCTCCAGGCTGGATATGATTGGAGTATTCCAGTCAAAGCCTTTTTTCTTGGCTTCTCGCTCCAAGTCCTCGTAGAGCTCAATCGGTATCTGGACCTTGCGACTCATCTCTTTCACCTCCCTAATCCTCACAACCCTCACAACCCTCACAGTAGGTCTCCGCGCTGTCGTCCTCATAGACTAGACCACCGCAACGGGTACAGGTGCCGACTGTCTGCCGCGATTCCGCGTGGTAGGTGCAGTTAGTCCTGATTAGCAGGAAAGGGCGTCTACGCTACACGGACCTGAAACTCTGCATGGAAATTCTCATAGATGTTCTGGAGCAATTGCTGGCGCGACTTCCCCGCGAGACCGTGGCCCCATGAGCCGCCCTATGCATCGTGATCCAATCCGGAAGGCGTTAGAGCCCTACATGGCTGACGTGGATATTCTCCACGATGACCCGGGCGGGGTTACAGTGAAACCCTATCGCGACTCAACCGACGACAAGAGCTTTCTTCGCTGGTACGAGATTAACAGTACAATCAACAGGCTAGGCGGATCGTGGGTTAAGGCTACGAGGTTCACGGAAGGCCACTGGCGCATACCAAAATAGGATAGAAAAACGGGGATTTGGGGCTGGAAATGAGCCCCTATTTGGCTACCGGCGGCGGTGTAAGTGCTATATCTTTTCCACATTTGTCACAGAAGGTAGCGTATCCCGGCATCTGGGCGCTACAGTTCGGGCAAGCCTTCAGTCTCAGACCCTTGGATCTGATGTACTGGTGCATCATCTTGGTCAGTTCCGTGTAGCTCAGAAGAGCTCCCTTTGGTTGACCGGTAAGCATCGATAGCGTGTCGTCCGCGACGATCGACCGCTGTGTAAGCATACTCTCTCTAGCCATACAATCACCTCCACGCAATCAAGCGACCTTCACTCCGAGGTCAAGCCGTTCGAATCGCGTTTCGGCTTCATCACCCTCTCAAGGACCCATTCAATTTGTCAATTGGACACTGTGGCGTGCGTAGTGGATAGCCAGACGGAGCACGAACTTCACACGTTCAAGACCTGATTAGATGGGCACAGAGCCGTATTTTCCCTTAAATTCCAAATTCCACAGGGCGGACGGCTCAGAGTTAATAAAAGCTAGAGGGGTCACTCAAGACTCTGAACGCTGGTTTCTCTCGGTATGTGGCTTATAGTTAAGACGGCTCAAAACAAGACGTTTCCCGGACAAGAACGCCCCTGCTTCTTGGGATGATGCCAGATGACAAGAAGGAAACAAGTCTTGGTCATCGGTTTCGGTCGAGATCATTGTCCCGAACAAGCGTACAAGGTGGCGTATCAGGTAGGAGCAGAAGTGGCCCGCCAAGACGCCCTTCTCCTGACAGGAGGTCTTGGGGGAGTAATGGAGGCCGCGAGTCGAGGAGCCAAAGATCGGGGAGGATTTGTAATAGGTATCATTCCGCAAGATAGTAAGGATCAAGCGAATGATTTCTGTGACGCAGTCATTGCCACTGGGATAGGTTTCGCTAGAGATTTCATCACCGCATATTCCGCGGATGCCATCATAGTTGTTGGGGGCGGAGCGGGAACTTTGATCGAAGTCGCAGCGGGCTATCAGAAAGGGATTCCAATAGTGGCAGTGAAGCAGACAGGGGGTGTAGCAGATCGAATCGTCGATACTTACATTGACGATCGGAAGATTGCCCCTATCATTGGAGAGGATACTGCCGAGAGAGCGGTGACCCGCGCCTTGTCCATCCTCAAGTCAGCTCAACTTTCTGAATAGAAGACAGGATTTCAAAGAATCTCCACTATCGATGGGGAAGTAGACCCAAGCTCTATTCGCTTCTTTCCTTGTTTCTTGCCAATGCTATTTTAGATGCTGGCATAGCATTTCGTATCATGCGGTTCCGATATGAACGGGCACCGGACGTTCTCGAATCGGCATTAAGCATAATCGATAAACTTGATCTGAAGCACATTCCCAAGAATCGAGTCTACTGTTACCGAAGCTACGGATCCAAGGCTCGCAACGTAATCGCACGTATTCATTCACTACCACGCATCTGGCAGCAAGCACTCAGCGAACCAGCCTACTACGCAATCGAAGTCCTCTCTGAGCAGTTCGACTCTCTGCCCATAGAGGAAAGGGAGAAGACACTCATCCACGAGCTTCTTCACATACCCAATGCTTTTGGCGGTGGCTTTCGGCATCACAGGAACTGGGTAACTCGACGGCGCGTTGAGGCGCTTCATAGGGCACTGAGGGAATCAGAAATCTAGATTATGATCGTCCGTGATTCTCGAGTGCTTGGTGAGCCCACGAATTTTGTTGCGTCATCTATGTGGACGAACCTTTCCTGTGCGTAGTCTCCAGCCCACCCAAACTACAAATAGGACTAGCAAGGCGTAGACGACGAGGTTGATGTATCGGAATGCTTCGACCACCGCGTCCCATGAAGAGCCAAGCCACAAACCGAGGTAGGTCAGAGTAATATTCCAAGGAAGGCACCCTGC
>Ga0315296_10005444_pt1 | contig 10173 bp, 12 predicted proteins | sample YL17G14_18_MG_FD_203921 | JGI IMG/M metagenome (GOLD analysis project Ga0315296, IMG submission 203921) | Sediment microbial communities from Yellowstone Lake, YNP, Wyoming, USA - YL17G14_18 | ecosystem: Environmental > Aquatic > Freshwater > Lake > Sediment | place: USA: Wyoming | collected... | reverse complement strand
CGTCGTGGAACCTGGCAACAATTGGATTGACAGGCTTGTCTTCGGCCCAGACAGTTGCAACCCAAGTCTATGGCATTTCTATCTCAGCAGTGGGAATGCTGTCAATAGTGGGCATGATAGTTTCAGCCGACGCATATGGTCCGATAGTTGACAATGCAAAGGGCATAGCAGAGCAGGCGGGAATCGAGAAGGAGTTTGTAGATGTTGCAGACAAACTTGACGCTGCAGGGAACACCGCTAAAGCGATAACTAAGGGGTTCGCTATTGGCGCCGCAGCATTGACTGTTATCGCCTTGTTTGTCGCTTATGCTGAGTTAGCTGAGATTCCGGTGGATGCTTCTGGCTTATACGTCATTAATATTGCTAACCCCTACATTCTAGCTGGGGTCTTCATAGGTGCGATGATGCCACCCTTGATTTCGGCACTGCTAATTCTGGGTGTGGGAAGAAACGCCTTCAGAATGGTGCAGGAAATAAGACGCCAGTTCAAAGAAATACCCGGCTTGCTCGAAGGAAAGGGAAAACCGGACTACGCACAATGTGTTGACATCGCAGCCAAGGGTGCACTGAAAGAGCTGGTCCTTCCAAGCGTGTTAGCAATGATCGCTCCATTAATCGTAGGTTTCACGCTGGGCAAAGAAGCCCTAGCTGGGTTCCTTGCAGGCAGCATCATCACAGGAATAATCTTCGCCTTGTTCATGGCGAATGCAGGCGGCACATGGGACAACGCCAAAAAATACATCGAAGCTGGCGGTTTCGGCGGATCAGGCTCAGATGCACACAAAGCTGCTGTGGTCGGAGACACCGTTGGTGACCCGTTCAAGGATACCGCTGGTCCATCATTGAACACGATGATTACCGTGATGTCGCTTGTGTCTTCGGTGTTTGCTCCTTTGATCGCTCTCTTTGCACCATGATTGTATGCGGCTCAGGAACGAATTCCTCCTAGACCTGAGCTCGTACAGCTTATAAACTCAGGCATATCTCTTAGGGCTTGACAGAATGGATAAACAATGATGTGGGCGTACGCCTTCAAGGCAAGAAAGGTGCATGCAACCGATGTTTCTTCTCTCAGTGAATCGCAGATACTTGAGAAACAGGCGGATTGGCTTTGGGTAGATTGCTTTGAACCCAGTTCCGATGATTTTGGCATCATTTCAGAGTTATTCTGCCACGATGCAAGAACCATAGACGATATGAAGAATGGTAAGCCGTTTCCTCGTTATCAGAAACATGACAATTGCACATTTCTCTCTGTTTCGGTGGCTGCATTTCAAAGCGCATTGACAACATACCCTATTTACATTGGAGTCAAGGGAAAAATGGTTCTGACTGTGAGAAGCCAAGACTCGTCCAGACCAGTTGAACATGCTATTCAAACTCTGAAAGACTGCATTGCAGAGGTTGAAAAGACAGGGCCATTCCTTGTTGTTTGTGAGGTGCTGCGTGAAGCGTCAAATGAAAACTTGGAAGTCATGATGGTGTTGAGAGAGAAGATAGAGAAGGTGGAGGAAGAAGTAATCTCCAACCCTTCGAAAAGAGTGATGGCGAAGAGGATCTTTGAACTCAAGAGAGAGATCGCGGCTTTCTACCGTCTTCTGTGGTCAGAAGAGCAGATGATGAGCAGCATCAAGGATGGTTTAATCCCAAATCTTGAACCCTGCGAGGAAAACCTGTTAGGTCTGCAAGATGCAATGAGCAACGTATCTAGAGAGCTTGAATTCCTGAACTCCTACGACAGCGCTCTGGATGGTGTTCTCACAATCCAAGATCTGGGCATGATTCACAGAGTCGAAACAACGCTGATCTACCTGACTGCTGCCATAATCATCACGAATCTCATCCTCATTTTCGTGGAACTGGCCTTCTGATCTGCTTCAAACGCAATCTTTATGCGTGCATTATGGCTGAATAGAAAGGCTAATTTTGTGCCATGCGTTATATTGTAATCGAAATGAAAGACGTCTTGTATTTTGAATGGGTCCCAGCAGGCAAATTCGTTAAGGCTATCGTAGGGTCCGTCTTTCTGCTAACTTTGTTTGTATTTGCGATAATCATTTGGGTCAGCGTCTCGATTCGAAATCCTTCCTTGGCAGCTGTGGTTGCCATTCCTATGGCTTTTCTATTGGTATTGTACGGAAACTATCGAGGGATTCAGATAAGAATAACTAGAAAGGAACTCATAATCCATTATGGCTTGTCAAATCGCAAACACGTCCAAATGTCAGATATAGTTTCGTGTGAACCTACTAAAGCGAATTTTGGAAAATATTGGGGCGTTGGCATTAGATTTGGAACTGACCGTTCTTTTGCTTACACGTCATCGTTTGGCGATGCGGTGAAGATAGTCCTGAATAAGGGAAGACCTTTTGTCTTTTCTTCGCATAATCCTCGAGAAATCTGCAATATCATCAATCAAGCAAGGGCGAGCACCCCGGTGGGTGACAATTCATGAGCGCGCGCGCTATCGGAGCTCATCGAAGGTTCAGAATCCCTTGTAAAGAAAGGGTCTGGATGAACTGGTGGCTCTCCTTACTCCTCATTATCGTCATTTTACTTCTTTCAAGTGCCCTACTCGGTCGAGGACTTTATGGAAAGCTGATTGAACCAACGCCCATGCCTGGTTATGCGCTGTTGGCTTTGGATTTGCTCTTCATAACCTTGTTTCTGAACTTCCGCAGATTAGATATCGAGGCAAGTCCAGAGGGCGTGAAAACAAACTACGGCATTTTGAGAAGGACAATCCACGTCAACAATATAGTATCCTGCAGACCGGCACGAACAAAGTTACCTGTGTATGGCGGTTTGGGATTGAGGCTGGGAGCAAATGATTGGCCTGGCTACAAGGCTGGTAACGCTGTGGAAGTAACGGATAAAACGGGGAAATTTTTCGTCATACCCACGAATAGGCCAGTAGAGCTTTCGAAAATCATAGACGAAATTTCCAAACCCGAAGCCAAATAAGCATGAAGGTGGTTTCGTGAAATCGTATGACATTATTTTTCTCGTTGGGAGCGCCATAACTTTGATTGGCGCTGTCCTTCTTGTATCCGTTGATCGCTTAGAGAGGAATGGCTTAGGGCTACCAATTCTGCTGTTGGGAATGATTATAGCGACATATGGTCTCGTTCTTCGAGTCTTCAGCAAAGTCTTCAAAAAAGACGGAATGCTTGTCCTTTTGGAGTAGTTCTGTTCTGAACTTGAGGGAATACAAGTATGCCGATTCCCACTATCAGCGCACTGCCTGATCCTACCGATTGCGTGCATGAAGCGCGCGCATGTGCGCTTCTCTGAATGGAAATTGGTAGCTTAATAGAAGAGAAACGCTCATCTATTAAATCCCCCATTTTTATCCTCTGACAATTCGCGCCACAAGCTAAAATCTAGGTTGCAATGGATTAGTCTGTAACGTGCGTGCGTATGCAAAGAATTGGCAGGAATAAATTTATAAAGCTTGTAGGCTATACTTATAGCCAAATGGTGAACATAAATGTCTGCAACACCAAAGTTTGAAATCTACAAGGATGCGGCAGAGAAATTCCGATTCAGGCTGAAGGCAGCGAACGGTGAAACCATAGCGGAAGGCGAGGCTTACGAGTCAAAAGACGGCTGCATGAATGGCATTGAATCAGTAAAAACGAACGCTCCAATAGCAGAAATCGTCGATCTGACGCAATCGCAATAAGCACACTTTTCTTAACCAAAAAAACTCGCATCTCCCCTTTTTATGACAAACATCTTTCTTCAATGCTTAACGGCTTTAAGGGGGAAGCAAGACTAAATCATCTGAAGATTCGTACGATCGCAAATACACTAAGAGGAGGAGATACCCCTTGGGGACCGAAGCGCGCGCTAGCGAATCAACCTTCCGCACAAAGGCCAAGAGAATATTGAGAGACAGAAGATTGATATTCGCTATTGTCGTTTTTGTCCCGGTTCTTTTGGTTGGCTTGGTTTTTGCGTTTGAAGCCACAGTAGGCATCAGTTTCTTGATCATCGGGTTAGCTCTTTTGGCGATTTCGTCGGAGAAAGCAGTTGAGCATTCAATAGGCATTGCCACTGCGTTGAAACTATCTCCTTTGATGATAGGTCTCGTAGTAGTGTCGTTAGGCACTGACTTCCCGGAGATCGTAAACTCGATTATATCGTCAGCGTTGGGTCACGTTGACATAAATGTGGGCGATTCGTTTGGCTCTGTACTCACGCAAATGACTCTGGTTCTAGGTCTGTTTCCTTTCATTGGGGGAGCCTTCAGGGTCAAAAGAGAGGAGATTGTGGTAATGGGCGCATGCGAAGTTCTGGCATTTATAGCTTCAGTTTCAATGGTTGAGAAGGGTTACATTTCAAGGATGAACGCCTTTTTCCTTGTGGCCAGCTGGCCTTTACTTATGCTAATAACGCGGAACGTGATGAAGAACTCTCCTTCATTAGGCCAAACCAGTGGAAGATTTTCTCAACATCTTTTCCTCTCAGTTCTCGGTTTCATCGGAGTTGCTGCAGGAGCGTATATTGTAGTCCAATCCGTGATAGCGCTCTCTGCCGTTCTTTCAGTGCCTGAATATTTCGTGAGTTTCTTCATTGTCGCTTTCGGAACATCATTGCCAGAGATCGTGGTGGATCTGACAGCCATAAGGAGGAAGCAGTACGAAATCGCAATAGGCGACGCCATAGGAAGCAGCATAATTGATGCTGGTTTCTCGATCGGGATTGGAACTCTGTTCTTTCCAGGCAACGTAACCGCGCCGCTCGCCGAGAAAACTGGTCTGTACGCCCTAATGTGTTCAATAGTGGTTGTGACGATGCTTGCTCTGCGTCAGAAGCACGACAGAAAATCAGGGCTGTTTTTCATCATGCTCTACGCATTGGCTTATCTTGCGATATTCGCATTTTTCTGAGAACCGTTTTCGAGTGTATTCGTCGGTGACGCTTGCTTCTTCTTCATTAGACTCTTGTTCTGATACTCCAGAGCTTTCCAGGTGCATTGCCGTGATCTTGTCCATATGCTCGTCTTTCTTGGCTTTTCTCCTTGCTCGAATGTCTATCGCCACCATGAACAGATAGGGCACTGACAGATAAACTACGGCTAATAGCGGATTGCCGAGCAAAAACGCGACACTTGGCAGAACTTGAGATTGGCCGCTCAAGTAGACGCTCACGAAATCCTGGATGACAAAGGCGATAAGTGCTAACGTCAAGCACACGAAGAACTGCACGAGTACGCTTCGTTTCTTGCCAAGCAGTAGAGATGGGATGACAGACGACAAAACGAAAACCCATGCAAAGGCGTGTACGAAGATAATCATGTCCATTCTGAGAAGTAGCCACTCACCCGTAGCTGGCCACAGCCCGTTGAAGGAATTCAGCACTGTCGATACTGCCGCCTGGGTGAAGATTTGATAAGTAACCATCACGGTCCAGGCAACAGAAACATACAACGGCGTCATCAAAGTTGCCTTGCTCATTCTAGGTGCCCTCCAACCTAAAAGATGCCTAATTTTCGTCTCTCTTTCCTGCGCGCGCGGGCACGTTCCCTGCGCTTCTTCTTCTTAGCCTTCTTCTTGAACGGCAAATTTCCTCACTGCATACTTCGCAAGAGCACTTAAAAGGTTTGCTGATTGCCTATAACAATAGTAAATCGCTAATGCCAAACCGTTAGGGATTCCGGACTGGAGCGCGTGGGAGTTCTGACAAGAATAAATGTGCGAGAGAGTCATTAGTCATAGAGCTATTTAAATAGTCTTTCTATGATGTCATTAGCAACCGACCTAAGTGCGCGCTTAGAGAATCAAGAAGAGTGGAGAAATGAAGAAAAAGCAAAAGAAGAAAACCGAACTCCCAAAGAGGTACAGCAAGAACAAGTAGTCGCATGCGCAGCACTAGTGTTTGCAGCATCCTCTGCGGCTCCCTTTTCTATCGCGGATCTTCCAAGGAAACAAGCTGTTTTCTTACGTAATCGATTCTCCAACGCTGGACAAGACCATAATTGGCTATAACTATAGACAGAAACTATAATAATCTAGTTCGCCTATACCAATCGCCTTTTCACAAATATTATAAGAGGGGTGTTGATTCCTTTATTGAACAGAGGTTCTTGTTTGACTCTAGAAGAGATTGTTGCAACCGGCGAAGCAGCCTTGAAGATCGCAGACGCCCTAACCTCGACAAGTCTCAGAATACTGCAATTGGTTTCTCAGAAGCGTCTTGATGTTTCAACCATCGCTAGAAGATTGGACTTTAGTGAGGCCTACATGAGCGAACAGGTCCACATGCTTGAAGAAGCCAAGCTAATCAAAGTGAGCTACGAACGAGGGAAAAGAGGAATCAGAAAGCTGTGTGAATTAGCAGTCTCCAGAATAATCATAGTAATCAAGCCTAATTAGAGTTGTGAGAATTGCAGGGCCAAATTGAGATCCGCAGATGAAGCCCATTATCGAACGAATTGGAGGTCGTCTCCATTTTGAAGGGATTGACGTACAGGAGTTGTGTGAAAGACTAGGGACCCCTCAATTTCTCATTTCCGAAAGCCTGTTGAGAGACAGGTTTAGACGATTCAGAGGTGAGTTTCAGAAGCGCTATTCAAACGTTGCCATAGCATATTCATACAAGACAAACTACTTGCCCAGCGTGTGTTCCATATTGAACAAAGAAGGGGCATGGGCTGAAGTAGTGTCCTTGCTTGAACTGAGCATTGCAGAAATGATCGGCGTGGATCCCCAGAAGATCATTTTCAACGGTCCAGCCAAAACGAATGATGGGCTTCTTAAAGCCATGGAACTGGGCGTACGTGGGATAAATGTCGATTCCATAAGCGAACTAAAAAGAGTAGTCAGTCTGGTGCGTGACACAGGTCTTAGGGTCAACGTCGGCTTCAGATTCTCTTACCCTGGAAGACCTGCTTCAAGGAACAAGTTCGGCATTACAGCTGAGCAGATACTTGATGGCTGCAGGATGATTTCCAAAGAGAAAAGGACCCATTACACGGGATTGCACACGCACATAGGAACGGAGACCACGGAAATCGGCAAATATGAAAAAGCTGTAGAGCTCTTGACCGATCTGGCATCATCGATCTGCAGAAGATACGGATTCCAAACAGAAATAATCGATCTCGGCGGAGGCTTCGCGTTCAAAGAAGTCCCCCCATACTCACACAGGGGTCGTTGGTCACCACCATCGTTTTCTCAATATGCTTCGCAAATCTGTTCGAAGCTGATGCTTGCTTCAACCGGCAGATTGCCACAACCCCCTACACTTGCTCTTGAACCGGGAAGAGCATTGGTTGGTCCGACTGCTTTGCTGGCAACCAAGGTGATTGCCACTAAGCAAGTCTCAGGCATAAAATGGGTCATAACTGATGCTGGGTTAAACCTGATTCCAGAGGCAGAACTCAATCAACACCGGATCGTCCCGACGGTTCTGAGAAAGGGAAAACCAGAGAGAGTCAATGTTGCTGGACCCCTATGCGTTTATGAGGACGTCATAAGATACGGTATCGAAATGCCCCCGATCAAAGAAGGAGACATACTGGCGATTCTTGACGTTGGCGCCTACAGCATATCATTGTCTTGGCAATTCATCAAGTTGAGAGGCGGGGTTTGCCTTCTCTGCGATGGGAAACACGAGATGATTCGAAGACCCGAGACAGTCGAGGATGTTCTCAGGCTAGACACAATTCCTCCTCACCTAACTAGCGGGCAAGGAAAGATGGCAGGCGCGTTTGCAGAGAGGCGCCGGTGAGATCCTCGCACTTTGACAGATTTGTGGACTGAATGATTTTAAAGCCGATTGTCGGCTCTGTTATTTGTTGAAGGTTCATGCGCAGGCTTTGGAAACAGGCTAGGAATGCAACCACACCTCAACGTTCTTCCGAGGATCAGAACAAGTGGATACTTGGGCTGCTTAATGGTCATGACTCGCCTGCGAACACTACTTTCAATCCTGAACACCCAGCTGCGAAACCTTTGGACGTGGCGTGGGGCAGAGGGCAATGCGTAGCCTGCAAGGGTGGCAAATTTCTATGCGGTAAAACACGGTGCCCGCTACTCGTGCGAGCCAATTTCTATCTGAAAACGATGCCTCTTATCAATGGCTTGGATGTGGACGGCGCTTCTCCGCCGAGCGTGTTCATTGGCAGAATTGGTTATCCCTACGTTTATGCTGGTCCTATGGTTCCGCCCGTGCATGAGGATACCAGTCTCATGGACATACCGGAGCTGTGGTTCGGTAAATCCATGGATGAGATTGTGGGCTTTCGCTCCATGCTTGTTCGGGGCATGCATCGAGTGAATGTCTGGCGTTTCGAAGAAGCGGGTAGAATCATGGATCAGACGAGAGAACTTGCCTTGTCAGTAGACTCTGTTGATGTGGAGTTAGCCTTGATGAAGCCGCCTCGTCGGAGTCTGATTTTGGACGATGATGTACAACCGTTTGGTCCTTCTGCGCCTGTTCGGGATTTGCATGTAGGCAATGTTCGTTGGGATCATCAGATTGAGAAGGCTTATTATGACACTGATTTGAAGGCTGTTGACGCCGTTAAGGGATTGTATTCAAACAGTGTGATGGTGACCAAGATTCAGCGTGCCTTCAGTGTGGGCGCCTTTGGGCTTGAGCAGAACCGGCGTCTTGTGCCCACGCGATGGAGCATTACAGCTGTCGATGACATTCTTTCAAAGGACTTGAGAGAGAACGTTAAGTCGTATCCTGAGATTAACGAGTACCGTGTTTACGAGTCGCGCTATCTGGACAACATTTTCGAGGTCTTGATGCTGCCTCAGGCTTGGAGCTACGAAGCTATGGAAGCCTGGTATCCGGGTACAATCTGGAATCCCAGCGGAAAAAGCGTGATGATATATGGAGATTGGGAAGGCTACGAAGGACGCACCACATATGCCAGCATCGGCGGATGCTACTACGCCGCAAGATTAGCCGTGTGCGAGTTGTTGGAGAAAGAGAGGCGGCAGGCAACCGTTATCGTGCTGCGTGAGGCGCATCCCGGATACATAATGCCTGTAGGAGTGTGGCAAGTTAGAGAAAACGTTCGAAATGCAATGCGACAGGCACCTCTCAGATTCAGAACCTTGGATGAAGCCTTGATGCAAATCTCCAATCAGTTCCAGATTCCACTCTCAAGATGGATTCAGAATAGCAGGCTTTTGCAGGACGCTTTATATCAGAAGAAACTCACGGAATACTTCAAATTCGCATAACCGTTATGCCATCTGGTGCTGGAAGCGTGAGCAAAGAAAGCAAATTGGAAAAGATGAAAGCATTAGCCGCTCAGTGCCATGAGTTGATGAAAGAGAAATACGCAATCGGCGCATGCCTTTTTGGCTCAGCAGCTTCAGGCGACACTCATGAAGAAAGCGACATCGACCTAGCTATTGTCTACAACACCGTTGCCGCTGACATCCAAGTAGGCAAAGAAGAGGGAAAGATCGATGGTATGCGCTTGGAGGTTTGGCGCTATCCTATCGCACCGTTCATAGGCACCTTCGAAGATGAGAAACTCAGGGACAAACCTGACACGTGGATGTGGACCAGCTTATGGATTGAGTGCATGCAAAACGGCGTCATATTAGCCGATCCCACAAGGAGACTCGCCGATTGGAAAGCAAAGGCAAAGAAGTGGAAATGGCGCGAAAGCGAAATCAAACCAGCCCTCAAGCAAGCGCAAGATAATGTGGCAGTCGCAAGACGACACTTGGCTAAGCACGACCCCTTTGATTCACTTATCTGCTTGCGGGAAGCTCTCACCTGCTTGTCCGCTGCATATGTTATGAAGCATGGTCTGATTCCAAGTTTTCGACCAAAAGATCTCAGCCAGAAACTCAACCTGATAAAAGATAAGGAAAGGCAATTATCAGCCATTTATGAGTTTGTGAACGACGCAACCGCTTTGGATCACAACTCGGTTGAAGGTTTATTCGTTAGGCTAAAGGAGTTTGTTGACTCAGAATGGGGCGCCAAGCGATTGGGGCCGCGCTCCGAACTGGAAAATGCCAGAAGCTGCATGAATAAACGAAACCTTCTGGGCGCACTGCTATCGATCAGATATTCCGCCTACTGGCTAGGATTCCACGTGATTAACAAGAGTGAACGCAAGTTGAAAGCGGAAATCTGCAACGGTGAAAATCATGTGAAAATGACAAGCAGGTTGATGCAGGTTTCAGAACC
>Ga0315296_10005443_pt1 | contig 10174 bp, 7 predicted proteins | sample YL17G14_18_MG_FD_203921 | JGI IMG/M metagenome (GOLD analysis project Ga0315296, IMG submission 203921) | Sediment microbial communities from Yellowstone Lake, YNP, Wyoming, USA - YL17G14_18 | ecosystem: Environmental > Aquatic > Freshwater > Lake > Sediment | place: USA: Wyoming | collected... | reverse complement strand
CGGCACTTCTATTGCCTGCCTGTGCCAAGGAAAAGGCAACCCCAGCCCCAGCGCCGGCCCCAGCGCCGGCACCAGCACCGGCACCAGCACCAGCGCCGGCACCGGTGGAAGTCAAGACGATTAAAATTTCTTATTCTTGCCCTAAGGGAAAGGGCTACTCAGCCGGCGAAGAGTGGTTTGGGCCCGAGTTTGAGAAGCGGACGAATGGCCGTTACAAGGTGGAAGTCTATGCAGCCTCGACTTTGGTACCAATAACCGCCGTTCTGGACTCGGTAAGAAAGGGTGTATGCCAAATCGGGTTGACCTCTACAGCAATGTTCGCCAAGGATTTCCCACTATCCATGCTCACGCAAACCCCCACACTAGGATGGCCCGGTGCCGACGAGGCGATGTACAAGGCATCAAATGACGCCTGGATTGAATTCTCCAAAATCCCGGAAGTATCTGCTGAGCTGAACAACGGCTTTAAATTCCTCACGAATGATATCTTAAACGGGTCCAATCTGGTGATGAAGTCAAAAGCAGTGCACTTTCCGGCTGACTTTAAAGGCACGAAAATAGGCGCGATTGGTGGTATCGCGGAGCTGGTAAAGGCTAACGGAGGCGCGGCTGTGGCTGTGGTGACCCCTGAAATTTACATGAATATGGATAAGGGGGTTATCGATGGCGCGGTAATGAGCATGACCATGGTCACAGACTGGAAAATTCAATCCATCGCCGATTACTTTTATATGTTTGATTTCGGCTGTGGAAATATGGTTGTTCTGATGAACAATGACTTCTATAATTCGATGTCAGCGGAGGACAAGAAGATATTCGAACAGACACGGCTGGATTCCTTTAAACCTCTCATAGACTTCCAGATAGGTACCTATTCAGCATCTACGAAAACACTTTTATCCGAAGGCGAGAAGCTCATTCAACCCACCGCGGATGAGATGACGGCGTGGAAAAAATCTGTCGGCGAAGTCCTTCTTCCCAAGTGGAGAGAAGATGCTAAATCAGTGGGTGTAAGTGATGCTACTTTAGACAAAGTCTATAATGCGTGGATGACTATCAGGGCGAAATATTGGAAGCAGTATAATTTGCCTGGCTCACCCTAAAACAGAGGTAAAAAGCTTTAAGGCTATCATAGGTTTTCAGGCTGTTAGCTTAAGAGAAAGGCTTCGGAGGATATTATGCCTCCGGAGCCTTTTCTATAGAGGGTATGGTAGAATTGCATATCAATCTCTTGCCAAAGAGTGGACAGGAGGCAAGTAACAATGAGCAAAACACCCAAACAGCTATATGAGGAAAGAGTCAAGAGGGTAGAGGACGCTATCCAGTTGAAAATACCGGATAGAGTTCCAGTTATACTTAGTCTCGGCTATTTCCCGGCAAAGTACACCGGGATAACCTGTGCGGATGCATTTTACAGTCCGGGAAAATGGAAAGAGGCAGCCAAAAAAACCGTCATCGATTTTGAGCCGGATACGTGCCTTGCCACGGGACCTGACTCGGGAGGTGCCCTTGAAGCGCTTGACTTCAAGCAAATGGTGTGGCCCGGCCACGGTACCTCGCTGCACCATACCCATCAGTTCGTCGAAGGGGAATATATGAAAGCCGACGAATACGAAGCGTTTTTAGAAGACCCTACTGGCTTTATTATACGGAACTATTTACCGCGTACATGTGGTAACCTGGAGTCTTTCCAGAGACTCCCTCATCTAAGTATCCTGTTATTTTCCCCCACAGCTTTACTTGGTATGCCTGGATTCGAGAATGCTATCGAGTCCTTATTAAAAGCCAGGCAGGAAGTATTAAAACGGAACGCTGAAATAGGTTCGTTAGGAGAGGAACTGAAACAGCTGGGGTTTCCCACATTCAGCCAGGCAGCTACGTTCACACCTTTTGATGTCGTTTCGGACCGTTTAAGAGGTATGCGCGGGTCTATGCTGGATATGTTTCGACAACCTGACAGGCTCATTAAAGCCTGCGAAAAACTATTGCCCATCTTGCTTGGGATGGCTGTTGCCACGGCGAAGATGAGTGGAAATCCCAGGGTTTTTATACCTCTGCACAGGGGGGCCGAGGGGTTCATGTCGTTAAAGCAGTTCGAGACATTTTACTGGCCCACCCTGAAGCGGCTATTACTGGGTTTAATAGATGCCGGGCTAATACCCTGTCCCTTCTTTGAAGGGGACTATACCTCACGCCTGAAGTATCTTCTTGAGTTACCCAGAGGCAGGGTCCTCGGATACTTTGACACTTCGGACATTATACGAGTAAAGGAGATACTGGGCAACCACCTGTGCATCATGGGCAATGTTCCGTGCTCATTGTTACAGACAGGCAGCCCCCAGAACGTAAAGGATTACTGTAAAGAGCTTATTGATGTTGTTGGCAAAGGGGGAGGTTTCATTATGGCTCCAAGAAGTTCCATAGATGAGGTCAAGCCTGAAAACCTCAAAGCAATGATTGATTTTACCAAGGAATACGGCGTATATCGATAATCAGATGCTTGAGGTGCAAAGTACCCCATTCTCCGCAACGAATTACAGGACTTACTTACCAGACACTACGCCAGGTCTGGCAGGATGAAGGCTATCTGGATACCGGTATTCTTTGATATTCGGCGGCAGGATAAATATCCATAAAGATAATAGGTTTATCGACTCTCTTGAAGTTAAGTGGACAATGAAGCAAACCCGCCGGGATATAGACGATTGTGGTCTTGTTGATTATATGTTTTTCACCTTCCTCTCCAAATGAAAGCTCGACTTCTGCCGGGAAGTCCCGTATATCCATCGGGTTACCTCCGATAAAACACATGTATTGTTCGTGCTCGTGTTTATGAGGTTCCTTTACCATGAGGAACGGTTCTGAAATGCAATTGTAGGCAATCCTGATGTTAAGGCCAGTTAAATCTTTAAGCCCTATCTTTGGTGCGAAATTTCCTTCTACGATGGGTTCTTTGAAAAATAGTTTATCATATTTTGCTTTAGCCATTTATTTTCTCCTTCCTGTGTATTATTAAAATCAGGTATTTATCAACCAATTTGGGAAATCATGTATTGCTGCTTCAATATTGTCAAGTGCGATGCTTACAAATAATTGACAGCTCGATAGTAAAACCACATAATAGCCAAGACATGGTATTGATAATAATTAAGAAATAAGAAGAAAGATTGATTAAATCATGAAAAGTTATTTAATTTTAGTAGAACGGGAAAGGAGGCAGCAATGATTGCAGAAGACAAGCTCGTAAAAATAGTCGGCGCTGGCAATGTAAACCGCGAACAGGTGACGCTAAAAGAATATTCCAGAGACATGAGTTTCGTTAATGCGGTAAAGCCGGCATGCGTCGTCAAGCCAGGAAATAGGGAGGAAATAGAGAAGATAGTTAAACTGGCTAATGAGACTCTAACGCCGCTGGTGCCGGTAAGCTCTGGCCCCCCACACTTCCGGGGCGATACTGTTCCCGGCATCGGTGGCGCGGTCATCGTAGACCTGAGCGGCCTGAAAAAAATAATCAAGGTCGACCGGACTAATAGAGTAGCCATGTTTGAGCCGGGTGTAACCTTTGCAGAACTTATACCGGCGGTAGCCGAGGAAGGGCTCAGGCTCAATTTGCCTTTGCTGCCACGCAAGTCAAAATCCGTTGTCGGCAGCCTGCTCGAGAGAGAGCCCGTGGTGATGCCCAAGTATCACTGGGACATAGGAGACCCGCTGGCTTGCGTTGAGGTAATTTTCGGCACCGGAGATATGTTCCGGACAGGAGCCGCCGCCGGGCCAGGCACGCTGGAAGAGCAGTGGGATGCCGGAGGTGCTCAGAAGGAGGCGGCGGGGCCGTCTGCCTTTTCTCTGTATAGAGTTATTCAGGGAGCCCAGGGAACGATGGGTATCGTAACGTGGGCATCGGTTAGATGCGAACTCATTCCCAGACTTGAAGAGCCTTTTCTGGTTGGCTCTTCAACACTCGATAAGATACTGGAGATGGTTCACTGGCTGATAAGGTTGAGACTGGCTAACGAGTGCTTTGTCCTCAATAATTCCAATCTGGCAACTATCATGGCGAAGAAATTGCCCGATGATTACCGGGAGCTTAAGGACACTCTGCCTTCCTGGGTGCTTTTCTTCAATATCGCCGGCTACGAATACCTGCCGGAAGAGAGGGTGAGCGGCCAGATAAAAGATATGAGAGAGATAGCCCAGCGGGTGGGACTTGAACCGGTACAGGCTATTGGTAAAATTTCGGCCTCTGAGTTGTTAGATATAGTCCAGCGTCCCTCCGGGGAGCCTTACTGGAAGCTCCGTCATAAAGGAGCCTGCCACGATATATTTTTCTTGACTATCTATGATAATCTCCCCGGTTTGCTCGATACCATGTATCATGAGGCTCATCAGATAGGCTACCCGACTTCAGAGATGGGTATTTACCTCCAGCCGATAGTACAGGGGACCAACTGCCACTGCGAATTCAACCTGTTCTATGACCCGAAAAACCAGGGCGAGTCTGACCGGGTTAGGGAGCTATCTGACCGGGTCATCACGAGCCTGATGGCTAAGGGAGCATTCTTCTCGAGGCCATACGGTACCAGCGCCAGGACGATTATTAATAAAGACGCTGCTACCATGGCTGCCTTAAAAAAGGTCAAGTCCATATTAGACCCCGGCAATATAATGAATCCGGGGAAACTGTGCTTTTAAATTAAAGTAGACAGTATATAGATATCAGTAGACAGTTAAGGTGTCCAACGCTCAATCTGATAACTAACAACTGACCACTGATAACTAACAAACATGGAGGGAAAGAAATGGCGCTGGAAGATTATAGAAGTGATATGGAAATGTGCTGCCGCTGCTCGATATGCAAATTTGTCCCGCTGGAAAAGCTAAAGGAAATTCAACATTCCTATGCCTGCCCCAGCATAGCCAGATATAACTTCCATACCTATGCCGGCGGCGGCAGAATGGGCATGGGTATAGCCATGCTGGAGAAGGAACTCGAATATGATGACAAGCTTCTTGAGGTTGTTTATAACTGCCAGATGTGCGGTGCTTGTGATATCTCCTGCAAGTATGCCATGGACATGGAAGTGCTGGAGCCGATAAATGAAATCAGGATTAAATGTGTCGAGGAAGGCCATACTGTCCCGGCTCTCGACGGCGTTATTAATAGTCTGCGGAAACAGGGCACCATGATACCGGGGGCGAAAGCCGGGCGTGGAGATTGGGCTAAAGGGCTGGACGTGAAAGATGTCACCAGGCAGAAGACGAAGGTCATTTATCACGCCGGGTGTCGGGTTTGCTATGACAAAGATATGTGGAAAGTGGCTGGGGCCACCGTAAAATTGCTGAAAAAAGCGGGTGTCGACATAGGCATTGCCGGAGAAAACGAGTCGTGCTGCGGCGGTCGGGCTTACCAGATGGGATACAAGAAAGAGCTATTAAGTCAGGCCAGACAAAACATGGAACTGGTTAAGAAATCGGGCGCAGAAATTCTGGTAACAGGCTGCGCCGATTGCTATTATGCCTTTAAGGTGCTCTACGATAAATTCGGCCTGAAGGATGACCTGGAAGTATTGCACACCACGGAATACTTTGCCCGGTTGATAAAAGAGGGCAAGCTGAAACCGACCGGGAAGGTTAATATCAAGGTCACCTATCATGACCCCTGTCATCTCGGCAGGCTGGGAGAGCCATACCTGCACTGGGAAGGGAAACCGATTCCCGGACATATACGCATCTTTGACCCGCCGAAAGAATTCAGGCGGGGCACCTACGGTGTTTATGAATCCCCGCGGGATGTCCTGAAGAGTGTCCCTGGCTTAAAGCTCGTCGAGATGGACAGGATAAAGGAATATGCCTGGTGCTGTGGTGCTGGAGGGGGTGTCAAGGAAACCAACCCCGAGTTTGCCAAGTGGACGGCCAGAGAGCGAATAGATGAAGCTGAGTCCACCGGGGCGGAGGCTATCGTGACGGCCTGCCCCGGATGCGAGCAGAACTTTAACGACACTATCAAAGAATACGGGAGCAACCTCAAGGTATATGATGTCGTTGAGCTGCTGGAGAAAGCAATTTAACAAAGAGGAGAATGTTTAGCCATGGTTCAGTGTCATTCCAGGCTTCCCACAATTGTCATTCCCACCCCGTACTCGCCTGCCAAAGAACTTGTTCGGCGAGCAGGTCGGCGTACGGGGTAAACTCCAGTGGGAATCCAGGGATTCTACATTGTCATTCTGGCGAAAGCCAGAATCCAGGGTAGGAGTGGTGGTCCGGCTCCCGATGATAAAGTCGGTATGACATTAATAAACAGTCTCAAAGGAGGTCACAAACATGGCTTTGAAGAGAGAAATATATAAAGCGTTAGAAGATGTGGTGGGACCGGAGAATATTTCCGAAGCCCCTTTAATACTGAATTCGTACGCCCAGCGGACGAGGCCCAGGTTTGAAGCCGTGACTCTTCCCAAAACCACTGAGGAAGTCCAGGCGATAGTCAGGCTTTGTAATAAGTTCAAGGTGCAGTTTAAGGCATCGAGTACGGGTTGGGGAGCCTATGGTGATGCCGGCGGACCGGGCGTCGTCAAATTGGACTTAAGGAGGATGAACCGCATCCTGGAAATCAACGAGAAAAGCATGTATGCGGTAGTTGAACCCTACGTGATTTACGCCCAGCTGCAGGCTGAGTTAATGAAAAGAGGTTTGAACTGCAACATCACCGGGGCCGGCAGCAACTGCTCCGCACTCCCTCTGGCGGCTCATCAGGGGATAGGACACCTGAGTGTCAGCGGCAGTTACGGGGAGAGAAATCAACTGGCTCTGGAATGGGTGACTCCTGACGGGGAAATAGTCAGGCTGGGTTCACTGGGGTCACTGGGCCAGTGGTGGTGCGGCGATGGCCCGGGTCCGTCTTTAAGAGGCGTCATCAGAGGCAACGTGATGCCGCTGGGGGGGCTTGGTGTCTATACCAGGGCGGCACAAAAGGTTTATCACTGGCCGGGACCCTCGACATTTCCGATTGAAGGAGTATCACCACGCTATCGCCCGAGCCAGATACCACCAGGCTTTATGATACGGTACATCTCCTTCCCGTCATCGGAAAAACTGATTCAGGCAGCACAAAAGGTCGGTGAAGCTGAAATCGGGTTCATATTAATGGGCTTCAATGCCGCCATGATGTCCGCAAATATCGCCACAGATAACAATGAAGACCTTGCCTATATGAAGCAATTTACCGATTCAGTACAGGGGCCGGGCTTTTTAATCATCATGGCCGGCAACTCTCCGAGCGACACCGAATATAAAAAGAAGGCTTTACAGCAAATCATGGATAAGTATAACGGCAAGTCGCTGGAACCGGTTGAGGACCCTAAAAATGCCGGGGGCTTTATGTGGCGTTTCATAAGGGTCACCAGCTCTATCAGAGAGACCTGCCGCGCCTCAGGAGTCTTCGCCGGGGAGGTGGGCGGTACCGATGTATTTTATCTCATGCATCAATATATTCTACGTTCATCTCCGATTAAGCAACGCCTGATTAATGAAGGGCGGCTGCTGGCTGATGGCACGGACCCCTTCGTGCAATCGGTTGAACACGGGCATGCCGGGCACGCCGAGCTGCTTATCAGGTTTAATAAGAAAGACCCCGAAGCACAAAAAGCCCCGGCCGAGGTTGGCATGTTCGCCAATAAAACGGCTATAGAGGGTCACTTTGGAGTGCCGGGTCATGCATGGGGCGACGCTGCTCATGACCAGTACGGGCCGCATACATCCAATTACCATTTATGGTTGAGGAAATTTAAGAAAGCATTTGATCCGAACGCAGCATCAGAATCTACCAACTATATAACAGCGAAAGACTAGCCCTTACGGGCTTTGCCCCAAATGCCATTCTGAGGAATCCCGATTTTATCGGGATGACGAAGAATCTGTGGGTGGGGCTGGCAGTGCACAGATAGTCCCCACCACCCCCAGACCCTTCGCTTGCCTTCGCTGAAGCTTTAGCGCAAGCAGGCTACGCTCAGGGTGACATGGATACATTTCTTTTAAGGCAAGACGTCTTTACACTGCAAGGCGCGATGCCACCATTGTCCGGGTGAGTCGAATACTTTCTTCAGACAGGGTTTTTTATTTGCTTCATATTGATAAACGCTTTAAAATAAGCCCAGTTATAAGTCTTGGTTAGTAACGTGAATTCACTGGAGAGAATAGAAGGACAAGTCAGGAGGAAAAGAAATGCCGAAAAAAAATGATGTGTTCGACAAGCTAGCGGAAAAAATGGGTGCTCCAAGCTCCAAACGTTTTGCTAAAATTCTTCAGGCAATGATGACACCAGAAGAAGGGCAATTGCTTCTCGAATTGTCTATCCCAGCCTCTTGCTCGGAACTGGCGAAAAGGATAAAAACCGACGAAAAAAGCCTTCAGGCAAAGCTTAATGATATGGAACAAAGGCAGATAATCCGTAAAATTAACAATAGTTATGTCACGCCGGCAAATATCGTTGCCTTCCACCATGGCGCTATCGGCTGGATGAAGGAAGACCTTAAAGCAAAGGTTTACCCCCTGTGGGGCGATTTTTTTTACGCGGAATGGCGAGATATACTGGTAGACGGGTTTATCAAAAGGAAGGAGAGCGGGGCACCGGGAGCACACCGGGTAGTGCCGGCTCATAAGGCTCTCCTTGCCAGCCCTGATATCAAGCCGGAGCAAATCCTGTGGTACGAGGATATGGAGCAGATACTCAGAAGGTCGGAACGGACAGTCTTTATGATGTGCGGCTGCCGGGGCCTGTGGCGGAAGTGCGATAGTCCGATAGACGTGTGTCTCCATGTCCAATACCCTACCGCTGGTGAACGTCGACCCCGCGAATCAACACAGTTCCTGAAACCGCCCAAAGATGTCACCTTTGAAGAAGCCCTGGCGACAATTGATGACTGTGAAGACCGTGGCTTGGTCCATATACCCCTGAATACCTCCCATGGAGACCTTTTCTGCAATTGCTGCGACGACTGCTGTATGGTAATCAATCCTTTGCTCCATCGAGGTAAGGTACACGAGATTCTCACTCCCAGCCGGTACCGGGCTACCGTGAATCAGGAGCTTTGCGGCGGTTGTCAGTCCTGTATCGACCGCTGCAAGTTCGACGCCATAGAGATGCAGAAGGTTTCCGGTTCCAAGAAGCTTAAGTCGTCCATTATTAGTGAGCATTGTTTGGGGTGTGGTGTTTGTGTCATAACCTGCCCGAAGAAGGCACTGACACTGGAGCTGGTAAGACCTCCCGAGCACATTCCCACCGTTTCGGTACTGGAATTATTTCGGTGGGGACAGGCCTCTTAATCTAACCGGATAATCAAGCGGGTTTAGCCTCTGGGGGTCCTGTTGGAGCGGCTTATAATCTCAGATAGCCTGACCTCAATATGTATCGGCATTACACGATACCGTAACCACCGCAGGTGCGGCATGGGTTGATAGATGCGGATTCGGGTTCTCTGCCGGTACCCTCACATCGCGGGCATGGGTGGTAATGGTCTCGGTTTTTAGTAAATTCCAATATACCCTTCCCCTGGCAAGTGGGACAGCGGTCGTGCGCAAGAGACTTCATGGTGCCGGGGTGTACTCCCGTACCACTGCAAAACGCACAATCAACGTTAAATGGGCCAGAGGTATCTGCTTCCTCATATTCGCCATTAATGTATTCATCTTCCATACCCTCGTGCATCCTGCTTGTCTCCTTGATTCTGAGGCACTTTTCTCCAGACACTTTTTAGTGTCCCGGGCGCTGGGCGACTATGAGTCACCTTGTCATTTTATTATCCTGTAACTGGATGTTTATAGTGATAAGGGACATTATTTTTAAAGTCCGGGTAGGGGTGGAAAGCCGTCGGCGGGGCATCGGCATCGGGTAAAGGCATCCAGCCCATCAGGGGCAGGTTCAGCCAGCCGTCTTCAAAAGGCGAACAGAAGGTATTGTTCCAGTGCAGCAGCGACATTTTCCACTTACCGTCTTCCTTGACATACTTGTTCTCATAATATCCGTGCAGCCACTCCTGCCTGTTGAACGCTCCGTAGGGTTTGGATTCACACAGCCAGGTCTGCCATCTCCCCCTCGCCGTCTTACCATCGGGCGATACATCCACCACAGCACCGATTTGCATAACGATGAACTGCATCCAGGGGGGAGACTGCCGCGGTTTGC
>Ga0315296_10005442_pt1 | contig 10175 bp, 7 predicted proteins | sample YL17G14_18_MG_FD_203921 | JGI IMG/M metagenome (GOLD analysis project Ga0315296, IMG submission 203921) | Sediment microbial communities from Yellowstone Lake, YNP, Wyoming, USA - YL17G14_18 | ecosystem: Environmental > Aquatic > Freshwater > Lake > Sediment | place: USA: Wyoming | collected... | reverse complement strand
ACCCTTCTGTCTCGCCGCCACAGCGGAATAAGGCCAACGGTGGCTAGTAACATGATCGGTGTCCACGTAAACCATCCGGGCCTGGGGCAGAACAGGTACTGAAATAGGTCAGGATGGAGCCAGTCAAAGACGTCCGGCGGGTGGGTGAAGGCGATTGGTGATCCGTACAGCGTGTTCCAGGCCAGTATCTGCGGTGCAAAAACAACCAGGCCCGAAACTGCGGCAACCGCTGCGCCTCCAAGGTAAGCTCCTAAGGTGCGGATTCGGTTCCGGCCACCGGGGCTGGCGGCGGTGGCGTGGATGGCTTCAACCGCGAGCAGGCTCAAATAGGGCAAGTTCTCCTGGCGGACCACGCCCATGAGACCCGCACTGAGACCTAAGAGAACCCATTGTTTGTGGGTCCGAGATCGCGGCGGATGCCACAGAAAGAGGAACAAGGATACGGCGAAAAACGAGACCCCGTGGGACCAGGCTGGGGCAGCGACTGTATAGTGTACCAGGCTCGAGGCGAAATAGATGCCGAGCACGGCCAGCAGACTCGAGTATGGGGAGAAGTATCTGCGGCACACTCGATATACGAGAACACAACCTGCTGTAACGTACAGGATAGTGGCGATGGCTATTGCAGATTCGTATGCGTACCCGTAGCCGTCCACACTGGCTTGGACACCGAGCGTGCGGGCGATGAGTGAGAGGGCATGAGCTATCAGATAGAACGGCGCCCACAAGAGCGCCGGACCGACTGACCAAGGATTGCGTAACAATCCTGTTGACGTGGTATCGTGGATGCCAAAGTCGAAATGGCGGTACTCGTTCCGGAAGTCCAAGTCACCGTCGAATACCAGCGATCGAAGATAGACGAAATAGCCGTGTCCGTCACCTGTAATCACGCTGGCGTCGGCTCGCATGGCTCGCGGCAGACGGATTAGGAGAAAGGCCATTATGCACAGTGCGCCTACGACCGACAGCACTGTGTATGATACTCTATCACTGACTCGTTCCGCATGAACACTTCCTTGGCGTGTACTCATTGGCATTGCACCTCTCATCGGTGTTTCCCTGTGGCTCCAGTTGACCAGGGAATCTCCATCACTCGCTGATACCCCCGTACTACCCTCTCCGCAACTTTGTCCCAGGTGAAGCATTCGCGGGCCCTTTGGGCGCCCGCTGTGCCCATGGCCTGCATACGCGGACGGTCGCTCAGCAGGGAGTTGATCGCGCTGGCCAGCGCCTCTGGGTCATCCGGGGGCACAAGTACCCCTGCCACTCCGTCCTCCACAATCTGGGGAATGGCGCCCGCAGTGGTCGCCACCACCGGGAGGCCACAGGCCATCGCTTCTGCCAGGACCAGGCCGAAGCTCTCCCTTCTGGAAGGGAGGACGAACAAATCGGCATCCTGATAGTGCCTGGGCATCTCCTCGTGCTCGACGAAGCCGAGGAATCGCACCTTCTCGCTGACACCGAGTCTCTCCGCCAGAGCCCGGTATTGTCTCAGCCGGGGGCCGGTGCCGATGACCTTCAGCACGACCTCGTGGTGACCGAGAATCAAGGACAGGCTCTTCAGCAGGACGTCCACGCCTTTCTGTTCGTGGGCCCCGTTCAGTCTGCCGCAGAATAGAAGTGTGTATGGATCATCCTCGTTCCTGTCGCGCCGCGAGGTGTTGGCGGTGAAGGCAGAATCGACCCCGGCATAGGTGACAACCACCCTGGACGTTGGCACACGGTACGCCCTGGATATGTCCCGCTTGGAGAACTCGGAAAGGCAGAATATGAGATCGGCGCTGTGGCAGCAGAACGCCGTGATTACCTCTCCAACGGAGCGGGGGAAGGCGTACGCTCTGGGCGCGTAGATGCTGATCGTAAACCTGGGCTTGCGGGTGATTCGTCTGGTGATTGCGTACGCCAGGCAGTAGTTCACCGTCTCGTTTCCGCAGTGCACGTGGACGATGTCATATGCGTCCAAATGGCCACGTCTGACGGACTGGAGGGCCCAAGGGATGGATGCCAAGAGAGATGGGCTGCTCGTCACGTAGGTGATGTCACCCCAATCTACTGCGCGCTGGTACTCCTCAGGGGCGATAGCCACATAGTGGATCAGGTGACCGGCGCGCGCCAGCGCCTCACTGATCTCGTACGCGATTATCTGGCCTCCGCCTGCTTTTGGGTGCCACGGCACCAATCCCCCCAACATTAGGACTCTGAGCCTGCCGGTCATGTGTCGTCCCATGTGCGGGACACTCCTTCACCTGTTTCGCCGCCGAGGCGTCGCCCCATGCAGAGCATGACTGCAGCCACCACCACTTGACTGAGTAGCAGACCCAAGCCTGCCCCGTCGAGGGCCGCCGATCTCATCAGGGCGTAGACAAGGGTTACGCTGAGGAAGGAATCGAGCGCCGACAGGGCCACGATGCGTGAAAGCTGTCTTCTCACTCTGTAGATGGCAAACCCGAGAAGCTTGACGGCCACAGGAAACGCGGCCAGGGAGAGGAGGCGAAGCAGTGTGGTCGCGTGTTGAGAATATGGCTCGCCAAACACCAGAAGCAGTCTGTCGCCGAGGAGGAACACGACGGTGGTGGACAGAACCAGGATGAGAAGGCTCATCCGTAGGGCGCTGGCCGCGAGTTTCGCCAGCGGGGGCGTGCGCTGCGAGCCCTCAGCAAATAGAGAGAAGGAGGCGGCCAGGGAGACCATGAAGAGTGGCTGTGCGAGCGTCCAAGCTGCAAAGAAGTAGGCGTTGGTCTCGGTGCCGAGTACCCCGACCACCATCAGCGGAAAAAGCGAGGCGGGCAGCGCGCCTAGCAGGTTGGCAACATGGTTGCTGAGTGCGTACCGTATCAGGCGACGCAGCAGGTCTTTGCGAAGACCTGGGCGTGGTAGGTAGCCTGGCTGGATCCTGGGCAGGAACCACAGCAGGCTGACAGCTAGGGCCAGCAGCACCGGGGTCCACACCGAGAGGAAGAGCGCGAGTGCACCCGAGAGGCCAACCAGCAACAGGGGCAGGGGGATCTTGAGAATGCCGCTTATGGCATTCTTGTAGAATGTGAACCTGGCAGCCCTGTGCGCAACAAAGACCTGATCTGTTAGGATGGAGAGTGTCGCCACGCTAGTGAACAGAAGGAACGAGAGCAAGAAGTGCGGTTGACGTTGCACAACCGCCAGAGAGGATGACCATACCGGGAGGGACAATGCGAAGGCCGCAGCCGCAAGAACTGAACAGAGGGTAACCAGCGAAAGGGATGAGTTCACAAGGTCGTTCGAGTCATGTTCGGCAGTCGGAAGGAACCTGACTAGTGCGACGTCAAGCCCCAGGCTTGAGACGGTGGCCGATAGTGTGACGGCGGAGATAAGGGCTGAAGCCACCCCAACATCATGGGGCGTGTAGAGATGTGCTGCGAGCATCCAGAAGGGCAGGCCGCTGAGCGAACGTACCAGGCTGGTGCCAATCAAGTAGTAGGCATTGTAGTAGAGCGGCGTCTCGAGGTGGCTCCTCAGGCGTTCCCACAGGGGCAGGGGCGGTGTCTCAAGCACCTTCCGGGTCCGTCGTCTGTGAAAGATCAGTGTGCGGCTTTCGTTGAACTTGGCTTTGACGTCTCATGGGTGGTCGCTCTAAGCCCGGCTGTGTCTGACACGGAGGGAGCGAGAATGGGACTCGGTCTTCGGCGCGGCCACTCATCGACGGGCCAACGCCTGCTCGTATACGTCGATAGTCTGCCGGACTGCTCGTTCCCATGTGAATTGCTGGCTGTGTTCAAGCCCCTGGTCGACGACGCTCCGATTCAGCGCCGGCTCTGTGAGAAGCTGATAGATCTTGTCGGCCATGTCCTCCTCGGACCTGGCCTTAAGGCAGCACGCAGAAACCTCTGCCGGGATGCGAGCATCTGCCCGAATGATGACGGGAACCCCACATCTCTGAGCTTCCAAGACGGGAAGGCCGAACCCTTCCCACTCGCTGGGATGGACAAGGACATCGAAGGAGCCGTATGCCTGCGGAAGTTCCTCTTCGGGTAAAGGACCCCTGAATTCCACCAGCTCAGCGACGTCGAGGTCGTTTGCCAGCTTGACCAGCGCGCCATATTCGTGGCTCTGGCTTCCGCATATGACCAGCTTCAGTGGCGTTGCCGCGTACTTTCGCTTGAACACGCAGATGGCCCTTAGCAGATAGTCTATGGACTTTCTTCGATCGAGGGTGCCAACGTAGCCAACGATGTTCTCTCCTCTGTCCGTCTCCCTCATTGGTCTGAAGATATGGCTGATACCATAGTTCACCACCGCGATCTTATCTTCCCGAATGCCCAGATGTGCCACTATCTCACGTTTAGTCTGGGAGGAGCCAGCAATGATTCTGTCCGCTAGCATGCCTACGCGCAGGAAGACGGGCGCGAAAAGGCGCGTGTGAAAGGCATCGCTGGCGTTGCTGCATAGTAGTGGCAAGAGATCATGATATGTCACGACCTTGGGCTTTCGTACCAGAGCGAAACAGAGCGCTGTGATCGGGCTGGAGGCGTGTATCAGGTCGAACCGGCTTGCCTCCCTGAGCACTGCGCGCGGTATGTTGAGAACATGCTTCGGTGCTTCTCCAAGGGGCGACTCAGGGGCCTTCGCAAAGACTGGCTCCACTGAGACCCCTTCGGCGGACAGACCCCGGCATAGCTCCTGAGCATATCGACCCACGCCGGTGGTCTTCCATTGTATTGCGGCCCCGTTTTGGCCAGTGGCATCGTCTGTGATAAGTCCTACCTTCATGGGGGTATACCATTCCGCTCGTTCAACCAGGATTGGTCCGTTGCGGCAACAAGGCTTCTCGCGGGGTGGTTTATCACCTACGAATGCCTCCAAAGCGCGGGATGTTCCCAGTGCATGAGTATGGTCTGTCGACTCTGATGGCGAACTCCCTGAAGGAGAAGCTGATATCGTCGGACAGCAGATAGCCGCCTTCTCGCAAGTTGGGCCAGGCCGTCTGATACTCGAACAGCATGTGCTCCTCAGTGTGCAAGCTATCGTGGAGAAAAACGTCAATCGGCCCCAGCTGCGACAAGAGGAGGGGCAACTCTTCTCTGGCATCGCCAAGGATCAAGCGCCAGCGGTCCCGCAGTCCGCGGGGAACCAAAGAGCCCACCCCCTCGTCAGGAGGGGCGTAAAAGGTCAGGCCGCTGGAATCGAATTTCTTGGCTCTACCCAGCTCTATTGAATAGAGGAGACCTTCACCATTGTCTGCGAGTGCCTGCAGAATCGAGAATGAGGATCTACCGCTCGCAACCCCGGTCTCCACCACAGTGGCAGGCCTAGACAACCTTGCGATTGCGTATAGCAGAGGCCATGGAACTTCTCTGCCTTCGTCCCAACATCTCAACACGTCGTCTTTGCCCGCCCCAGTAAGGCAACTGACAAGCTCGACCTCCGTCATCTTCTGCCGCTCAAAAAGGAGCTCAGCTACAGCTTTCTTGAGCAGCCATCGTGGCCCTCGGACAAGGGCCTTTGGTTTTCTCGATAATAGCCTAAGGTTGCGTAACACGAAAGACATGAAAGCTCCTCTCCACGTTCATAGGCTACTACCGGCATCAGCCCTCGTTGACACTGGAGTTAGAAGGCTTGTTGTCCTTTCCCGGCATCGGCGGAGACTCTCTCCAGCATTGACCAGATTCGCTCTCCTGCGGCTTTCCTGCCCGACTTGGTCTCCTCCATGACCTCCCTCGCGTTCGCGCCAATTCTCCGTGCCTCCTCCGGATGGGCCAACAAGAAGAGGATCTTCTCCTGAAGTGCAGACACATCTCCGGGGGGCACGAGTATGCCCGTTTCGCCGTCGACCACATAGTCCACCAGTGGGGGAATCGCGGTAGTCACGACAGCCTTGCCTAACGTCATGGACTGAGAGAGCGTGTCCCATCCCACGTCCGTGGCCACATCGTGCACAGCTATCACCACGAATCCACTACCAGATAGCAGCTCACTGTACGTCTCTCTCGGAACGCTGCGAAGCACCCTCACGTTGCGCGGTATCTCGATGCCCTCCAGGCCATACTTCCCCGTTGCAGAATCCTTGCCCGCGACGATGGTTACACTTGAGGCAATGTTCTCGACTGCCGAGATCAGAGTAGGCCAATCCCGCCTGGTGCTGCCACCGCTGAAAATGTAATCCCCGGCGGTCAAAGAAACCTGCCGAAGGTCCTGTACCATGGGCCATGGGCAGAAGACCGCCTTTCGCCGGAAGCCCAGGTGCGTTTCCCACAATTCCTGATGGTTCCGGGAAAAGCAGACTACTCCGTCCACGGGCTGCAGCAGCCAGCGAGCAATGCGAGTGGCAAGGGGCTTACCAGGACCAACCACGCCGACGGCTCTGGTATCGAGTATGATGTGGACTGGCTTCCTGAGTTTGAGCAGCTTGCGTGCTGCCGAGAGAACGATGCCGTTCAGGAAGCCAGCGGAGATCACAGCATCGTATCTCCTCAGCGAAGGTAGGAAAGCCGCTATTTGCAGCAAGACCAGGGGTATTCTCTTCTTGTAGGCGAAGCTTGCCAGGCATCCGATGATATCCACGTCGACGGAACGATCTGGCAGATACCTGAAGAACCATACATCCTTGCCCTTCACAGAAAGGTTAGATACGCCGCAGATCTGGTAGAAGTACTTCTTGGTGTACGGTGCCAGAAAAGCTATCCTCATCCGTCCTCAGCTCTTGGACTCGATTCCAAAGATGTCGACTTCACCGTTGCAGTATAGCTTGCTCAGGCTGCGATCTTCCACCAATTGGGCGGAGTCCCTCTCGTCGATCCTCAGTCGTGCCCACTGGTTGAGCATCGTCCTGGGAAGCTGGGCACTGGCAGTCGATTGCCTGAAGGGTTCAGAGAGAAGGAGATATGTGTCCATTGGGAACGATTCGCCCAGCATTTCGTGGGTTGCGTAGCCAAAGTGATCTGGAACCGGCAACCTGCCCGGTACCATGGCAACAAAACCCAAGCTGGCGAACCCGAGGTCGTAAGGAGGACGGCCGTGTGTGCCGAACCACCTTGATCCCTCCATCTCCTGGCGAGTGACCTGCCAGTTGGTCTGCAAGATGTAGGGCGAGTGGTACACTCCAAAGACCCCGATCACGGAGGAGCACAGCAAGACGGCGGCGACTGTGGCCAGGCCTGTTCTTTTCCATCTGCCGAACACTTCGTAGAGAGCGAAGGCTGCGAACACCGGCGTGGCCCACATCATGACGTTGGACCCTAGTAGCCTCCCCATGGTTACCATCAGAGTGGTGGCGAAGATGAGCACCCACACTGGGCCGCTGACCAGGAAGGGCATGGCTAGTATGGATAGATTTCTCACCTCCCGGCGCCGACCGAGAAACCTCCATGTAACAAGCACCAGCGCGATGAAGGAGAGCAACAGGTATACCAGGTTATCCCCATACATCTTCAGGGCCAGAACTACCTGGTCGCCGATGCCCAAGCCTGTGGTTTGGAGCAGGTTCTCCACTTCCGCCACCCGAGGCATGCCCTCAATCTCGCCCCTTAGCCACCCCAGGGTGTTCCAGATGGTCCTGTAGAATATGGCGTGCGACGAGATCCAGGTCAGGAAGGCGACGGAGGCGATCAATGTCGGCTCAAAAGCAACGCGGTCTACGCCGTTCTGCCCGCTGGTGGAAGGTGTCAGGCGTCTGGCCCTCCAGGCCACCTTGGCGGCCTCGGCCGCCAGCAGCGACACGATAAGCACGCCAGCGGGTGCAGGATGGAAATAGGGGAACAAGAACAGCACAATCACGAAAGCCCCCCTGAAGGCCAGGCTGCCGCTGCCCGAACTCCTGAAATAAAGATAGAACACGAGCGGGAGGGCCATGACCGACAGGCTCTGGGGGTAGGTGCAGACATGGTAGTAGTTGAAAAACAGTGGTGTGGTAGCTGCCGCCAGGAGCGCTGCGCCGGCCTTGGGCATGACCGCCGAGGCCAGAACGTAGCTGAAGAGCATGAAGAGGGCCGTGAAGAACACAGGTAGGTACTCGCCTATCGCCTCCATAGGTGCATCGGAGACCTGCGCCAACTGCGCCAGCAGGATGTGCGTTATAGGGTATTGGTTCCAGCTCTCGAAATGATCTCGGAGAAGGACTTCTTCAGCAAACCGCACATGATTGATAGTGTCCATAGCGCCGTAGAGGAAGTATCCTTTGAAAGCCGGAAGCAGGAGGATGATTGAGATGCCAAAGATGAGTACGAAGAAGCCAAGGAGCCAGTACCTGCTCTTCTGGCCCGCAAAGGCCTGGTGGACGATGATGCCCGTTCCCCCCGCAAGGGCGGCGATGAGGCAGATCCATACCAAGGGTGGAAGGCTTTCATACATAGACAACTCATAGCCCGTCGCTGGCGAGTGCCGGTCAATCAACAGCAGCGACACGGTGATCAATAGAAGGCAGACGCCGCCAACTGCTTTCAGCCCTCTGTGCTTGCCGTGCCCAGCCTTCAACCAGATCCTCCGTTAGCCAAAGATGCTCGCGCCGTCAAAACCGAAATCGCCCTCTACACCCAGCAAGTCCAGTATCGTGGGAGCAACGTCCATCAGTGTCATTTGGTCCTTGCGTGGGCGTCGTTCTGCGCCTGATACAAGGAACACGGCGTCTTTCTTGTGCCCGCCCGAGGCGAGATTGTGCTCGTAGGCTGTGCCCACGAGTGGTGTGTGGATGCCCCAGTAGACGCCGTAGCCATCTGAGAGCTCGAAGACGAGGTCGGGGAACTGGGAGATGTGGGGGCCCGAGTAGAGGTCCTCGCGCCTGCATACCCACTCCATCAGGTCTGATCCGGTGTCCGGGTGCTGCAAACCCCCCAGATCATCGATCAGTCTGCTACGCAGCTCCTCATAGTCGGTTCCGTTCAGGTTCTCCCTGATGATCTCAATCCCCCCGTGAGAGTATGACTTGGCTCCGGCGAAGGACGAGAGATAGGCCACCGTTCTGTCCATGTCTATGCTGGCCGTGGACATGTAGAGGCCCTTGCTGGCGGAGGAAACCAGGGGTGCCTTTCCCAGAGCGAGCAGCCAGTAGTCCAGTTCCCTCTCGTGGACGAAGTCGAGCACCGCGCGCTTGAGACCTTCCATCGCCCTGGGCACTGGATTGAGGCGATGGCCCTTCGCGGCGAGCAGCCCCATCTGCCTCAGCAACTCGTTGATGTTCACGGTCTTCGTTGGCCTCATGCCGTGCCCGTGGTCGCTCAAGACGACCACCGTGGCGTCGGGGTGTTGATCCACCAGTTGCCCGACCACGTCGTCGAAGACCTTGTAGGTTTCTCGTATCAGGTTCTGCAGAGGGTTCGGGCCGGGATAGGTGGGGTCGTTGTCATCCATGTATCTCCACAGCGAGTGCTGGACGACATCCAGAGAGCCGAAGAAGATGAAGAACAGATCCCACTCCAAACGCGTTGACAACTTCAGCCCCAGCCCGGCCTTCTCCCGGATCTCCTCGTGGGCTTCAAGGGTGCGGGCGGCCAGGTTGTTTTTGCCCGGGTGCTTGCCCGAGACCTCTTTCAAGAAGGGTGGGAGCCCATACTGTTTCTGTGCCTCAGTGGGGCAGGCCTTGAGTTCTCTCTCAGTCTGCCAGGGAGAGCCGCCGTCCCGTCTGCGATCGCCCATGGCGCGGCCCACCATGAGGCCGTTCACCTCCCAAGGGGGAAAGGCCACGAAGGGGAAGAGCACCAGCACCCTTTTGCCAGCCTGGGTGGCGTAGTCCCAGAAGGTCCGGCCTCGGAAGACTGATGGGTCGATGCTGAGGATGTCTTGCCATTGAGTCTCGAAGACGTCGAACACGTGGATCAGGCCGTGCTGTGCAGGGTTCAGACCGGTATGGATGCTGACCCAGGCAGGGATAGAATCGGGAGGGAAGATACACTTCAAAGCAATCTTGGGGCTTTGCCGCCGCAACCTGGTGAAGTTAGGCAGGTCAGGTGCGAACCTGCGAAGCAGCGTCGGCTCCAGCGAGTCTATGCCGATAACCATCACCCTGGGCACGTCAGGCCTCTCCCGTGAAAACACTGAACGCGCTCGCGGCGACAGTGTGCTGGAGAGTCTCCTTGCTGGAACTTGCGTCAAGGAGGGTGATCTCGTGGTGGCGGGCCATCTCCAGGTAGATCTCCCTTCTCGCCGCGAGGAAATCAAGCGAGACTATATCATCCTTGCGTTGGTATGCCAAGGCCTCGGGCAGGTCGAGC